>OIZR01000484.1_pt1 | contig 30066 bp, 44 predicted proteins | sample 1588591 | NCBI WGS metagenome assembly OIZR01 (sample SAMN03283249) | human gut metagenome | biome: human-associated habitat; material: feces | host: Homo sapiens | place: USA | collected 2013 | reverse complement strand
CAAGTGACCCAGCCGCTACCCGCAGTTCCAAGCAGTACCGTCAGAGCCTTGCCAGCCGGAATAGTCCGCCAACCACGCGAGGAAAGATGGCGGGAAACGTCAACACCGCCCAAGGTTGCGGTACGAGTCCTTGTGTCCAACAGGACAGGAGTGCCGAGATGAATCGCGGAATCATAACGCAACTCAGTACGCCTGCCCTCGCAATTGAGGTACAGGCTCACGCCGCTAGGCCAATTGCCATTGATCGTAAAAGTCGGATACGCGCGGCTCGTACCATCATTCGGCAACCGGCACAAGGTCGCACCACCGGAAACCACACCATACGACAGCGGATACGCCAAACCCGCATGCGCGCTGCCATAGCTCAAGCCGCCGGATTGTATCGTCGCCGCACGAGCCTCACCATCATGAGACCTCGTAGACAAACGCTCAGGACGCTCAAAAACGATGGTGATTTCGGAATCATCGATCTTGCCTTCACGATACTTCGGCTCCTGACCCATGCTCAAATAGCCCTGCTCGCAATAGGTGTCCTCGATGCCGTCAACCACCCGCAGTCTCACATGCCGGTGGACGAAACGACGCACCCGATTCGTCAACTCAAGCAATGATTGGCGGGTGGAAGCGTTCGCGTTCCAGTGCAGGGTGACGGTACGTGAGGCGTAGATGATGCCATCCTCGCTTACGTCGTGGCCGCCGTCACCCTGCCCTCGCGCCGTGGCCGAAACCTTCGGCGTAGGCGTGGAATACCAGCCCTCTATGCCATCCTTGCCGATGCACAGGCAATCCAAGTCGCTCAAACCCTCGAAGCGTACCGTCTCAACGCCAGAAGCGCTCAATTCGGCATAATACGAGTCCATGTGTAGCCTCCTTTAGCCGCGCAACTGATGCCGTGCCGTCTGCACATACACGGCCGCCTCGCTCCACGGGTCGGTACGTTCCGGAATGCTGATGTTCATGTTCACGGTACGATCGCCGGACTCGGCAGTACCGCCGAATACCTTCAATATCTGGTCGCGGGTAAGCACCAGTTCCGGCTGTTTCGTCTCATTCGCAACTAGATGACGGCCCGGAGGAAGAATGCCACCGCGATCGTAGAGGGTTGGCCGATTGTCGCCCACGATGCCGCCAAGCGCATAGCCGCCAGCCCGGTTCAGGGCCGACAGGCTACCATACCGGTGTAGGGCATAGTTCACGCCAGCATAGATATTCGCCAGCGGATCGTAAATGCCCCTGCTTACGTAAGGGCCGGCATAGGCGGCGAAGGTGCTTGGAATGGTCTGCATCAGGCCCTTCGACGGATGTCCGGCCGCCGCATTGGAATCCCAGTTGTTGATCGCGTTCGGATTGCCGCCGGATTCCTGATTCATGCGGCGTAGGACGGTGTTGGCCCAGCTTTCGGACTGACCCAATTCCTTCAACACCTGCAAGACAAGGCTCCGCCACTGCTCGACGCCGGCGGAGACTGCGCCATGATATTGGCCGCCATCGCTACTGTTGCCGCTTGCCGTGGTCTTGCTCACCCATTTGGCGGCAAGTTCGGAAGCCGAAGCCTTCGCCTTATCCACCAAAGCACTGGCCACGCTGACCGGTAGCTTGCCGACCATCTGGCCGAACTGTCCGCCCGAAATCTTCATGACCTGCGATTTCACGGGGTCGAGAATCTTCGACGTGACCCAACTGCCCGGACTCTTGACGAAGGACTGGGCTTCCTCAGTCAGGTCTTCCAGCCACTTCTTCACGGAGGAAGTCGCGCCGGAGACCGTGCTCGTGATCTTGGATACGACGCCACCCTTGGCATAATGCGGGGTGAGTCCCATATCCTCACGGACGGCGCCGATACCCTGATTTCGGGCCATCGCATTCCAACGATAAATGTTGGAAGCACCTACGGCCTTCACCCATTCAGGCACCATCCACGCCTCACCCGGCGAAGTCATCGCCAGAATGCTATCGGTGCCCGGCGCGTAGCCCGGGTTGATGCCGCCGTTGGCGAACTTCACGTCCGGCAGGCTGAGCTTCAAGCCAACCGCGCCAGCAACATTGTTCCACACCTTCTTGATGCCGTTCGTGTAAACGGTATCAACGATGAATTTCACAGGGCTTTTAGCCGCTTCCTTGACCTTATCCCAGCTTTCCTTGATCCAATCCTTGGTAGATTGGAAGGTATTGCCGATCGCGTCCAGCACGTTTTTGATCGGAGTCTTGACATGCTGGTCGAACCAGTCACCGACAGTGCCGAAGATCCCGGTGATCTTGTCCTTAGCAGACTGGAAAAGATCATTGAAATCACCCGGAATGCCGGTGAAGAAGTCGATGATCAAGGTTGGTGTCAATCCCAGCCAATCGACCAGTGCTTGCCACTTCTCCTGAATCCACTCACCAGCCGAGCTAAAGAAACCGCTGATCGCATCAGGGATTCCCGTGAAGAAGTCGATGATCGTAGTCGTCGTAAGTCCTAGCCAGTCAACGACGGCCTGCCACTTCTCCTGAATGGCCGCACCCAGATCGCCGAACACGCCTTGCATGTCCTGCGTGACCTGACTCCAGCTATCAGATAGTTGCGAAGTGAAATCATTCCACTTCCGGCTGAGAATCCCAAAAGCGTCACTATCACCGACCAGACTTGCGATGGTACCAATGCCATGTGGGCTGAGAATGCCCGGCCCGGAAAACACGTTCGTAGCGGTACCGAATGCCTTGCTCAGGTCAGGAACCTTGTTGAACAGTCCGGTAATCTTGTCGATCGCGTCGGCCACGACATGCACGCCATGCGTAATGCCGTCAATGACCTTGGAAATCGTCTTGGCGACAGTAAGCCACCAGTCAGCCAAGCTTTTCATACCCCACGCCGCATCGGACGGCTTGAGGCTCTTCTTCGCATCATCGGCCTTCGATTTCAAAGGGGTGAACGCGTCGATCAGACTGCTGATAGCGCGTCCGAGCTTCTTGATGGCCGAAGCCCACTTCGACATGCTTTCGCCGATCGTGCCGAAAGCCTCCTTGATGGTATCGAGCACTCCGAAAGATTCCAAGTCTTTCTTGAAGGTGCTTATCCACTTGGAAATGTCTTTCAATCCCTGTGCAGCCTTTGATGCGCCTTCGCCTAGAGCGCCGATGATGTCGGCGAACGTTTGCGCTGGTTTTTTCGCATCGTCGAAATTCGTGGAGACCGTTTTCACGGTTTCCGCGTTGTCCGGCGTCAGGGCCTTGAACAGGTCGCCGAAGGCAGTGGCCAGAGCGCCGCATCCTTCTGCGAAGGTCTGCACTGCGCCGGATTCGCTTAATGTTTGTACGAATTGGCTTATCCAGCCGGCCACGTTCGCCACGTTTATCGCAATGCCTTCGATGATCTTGCCGATCGTCTTGATCGCACCATTGGCGAACGCTTCGATACCGGCCTTGACATCTTCGGACGGAATCAGCCTCGACCATGAATCAGCCAACTTGCCCGCCGATTCCTTGATGCTATCGAACGCCTTGCCGCAAGTCGAACGGATGCCGTCCAAAGTGGATTGAAGCTGTGGAGCCCAAGAAGCGGTGCCGAAAGCCTTCTTCCACTCGTCGGACAATTCGCCAGTCTTGAGATAGCTGGTAACGGCTGAAACCTTGGTCTTTACATTGATAACGGTATCCGCCGCGATGTCGCCGACTTTACTGAAACTTCCAGAGAACTTGTTGATGGCATCGGAGATGTTCGATGTGCCAAGCGCTTCGACCACCTTCTGAATCGCCTTCTGAATGCGATTCTTGGTGTTCGTGACGGCTGTGCCGATGCCCTGTGTAGCATCCTTCGCCTGCTCAGTGAACGAAGCATACTGTCCGTATCCTTCGGTGTTCAGTTTGACCAGTGCCTTGTTGAAATCACTGAAGGTGATTTTTCCACCCTTCATGGCGGAATACAGGTCATTCTGCGACGCATTCGCGCCGAGCATGCTCTTCGCCAACTGGTTGATCTGGCCTGGCATCGCGTTCACCATGCTTCGCCATGCGGCCGCATCCACTTTGTTAGCGGAAAGCATCTGATTGTACTGCTCGATGGCGTTCGCCTGCAAGGTGGTGTCCTTGCCACCGGCCAAGACGGCATTGTTGAACGCGAGGGCGATGCTGGTCGCCTCGTCAAGATTGCTGGTCAACGGCGCCAGCTGTTGCACCATGCCGACCATCGAAGCCGTGGAAGTCGGCAAACCGTCCAAACTGGATGAAATACGCTTGATGGCCGCCGCCGCGTCATTAGCGTTGTAGCCGAGGTTCTTCATGACCTTCGGGAAATTGTTCATGGTGTCGGCACGGGTGATGGCGCCGCCCACATTTTCCGAGATGACGGATGCCACCTTGCTGAAGGCGCTTTGCGCGAAGCCGGCGATCGCGCCGAACTTGGCCGCACTCCAAGCCGAGAAGAAGCGGGTGGAGTCGGCGATGCCGCTCGCGCTCGACGAGCTCACCGACGATTGCATGCTCTTGAACGAATTGACCGCATTACGCGCCGAATCCGCCGCCGAACGGAAGAAGCCAGCCGACTTGGACGTGCTGGAATTCAGATTATCCTGCGCGCTCTTCAACTGCGACTGGGTTTCCTTCAACCCATTCTGAGCAGACTTCAACTGTTCTTCGGCACTCTTGTAGGCTTCGGTCTTCTGCCGGGCCTTGCTCCGCGCGTCATTCAAACGCGACTGCGCACTGATAGCCTGCGAGCTGCTTGAACCGTATTTCGCGGTGGTTTCCGTCAGTTTCGCTTCGGCGGCCTGCACCTTCAACGTGGCAGTCTTTTCGGCTTCTCGTGCGGTCACGATCTGCGACTTGCATTGGTTCACCGTGTTCGCGGCACGCTTCTCCGCAGACTCGAGCGCCTTGACCTGATCGGACAGAGGGTTCGACGTGCCAGCCGCCTGCTTCATCGCATCAGCGAACTTCTTGCCCGCATTCCGGCCGGCAGAGGTGACGGAAGCATTCACGCCACTATTCAGTTTCGTACTGAAAGCGCTCAGATTCGGCAGTACGTCAATCCATGCGGCTGTTCCGGCCATTCCGTCACCTCACCATTCTTATGTTCCAGGCTGTACGAGCGCCAACAGTTCGGCCCGCTCCTGCGCCTGAATTTGTTCATCCACCGGCTCCACCGATGCCGGTTCCTCCGCCAACATGGCCGGAGGCTTCAATCGGGGCCGAATATCCTCGTCCTCAAGCGGATGCTCAACGAACGGGGCACAGGCGCTTACCGTCAACTGGATGTCGCGGAGCATATCACCCAAGTCATGCAGTATCCACTCGGTCTCGCTCCACCCGCTACCGACCAACGCCCGATAGAACACGTTGTCGGGCGGCATGTGCACGACCAGCGCATGCAAGGCCCGTAGGCTGATCTTCCCCTGCCAGAACTCCGCGATGGGGTCGCGGGGACTGTAGACCGCGCACAGGGCGGCCTCCAATTCCTCCGCATAACCGCCCGCTTCGAGAAGTTCTACTGCCGTGTAGGGTTTCCCTCGGAATCCTTTTCGGTCAAGTCCTCGGCGGCCTGCTGAAGCAGGAGCATCAGCAGGGTTACGGTACCGCCCTCGGCATCGAACCGTTCATACTGGTCGCCCAATAGCGCCTTGGCGAGCTGGAATTCATCATCGGACTTCTGCGCCTCGTTGAACGCGCGTTTTTCCTCATTCGTCTGGAATAGCGGCAGATGGAAGCGGTAGACGGTCGTGGAATCGTCGTTGATCGTGAATTCGACGTATTCCGGAATGTTCGGATGGGATTCCAGGTACTTCGCCTTGACCGCCTGAAGGGAATACTGCTTGTTAGCCATAAAAATCATTGCCTTTCTGAAAATTTCCTTTATTGACGGTGGAAGATCCCGTGTGGGTGGGAAAGGAAAAGAAAGCCATCCACACGGGAAGAATCAGTTGGAAGAAGAAACCTCAGACGTTGGTTGCTCGGCCGTCTCCACATTGTTCGCCGTCACGACGGACGATGCTTCAGAGACGGCAGCACTCTAAGCCTTGGCGATCTTCTCGCCCTCGTAGAACGTCTTGTTGGTCTTCGGGTCACGGAAGAACGTGAAGGTCTGGTCTTCGCCTTCGGCATCGGAACGGTTCTTGGTGTTGTCGCCCTGATTGGTGACCTTGACACGATAGCCGGCCTCGACACGATAGTGTGCGTCGGCGCCGACGCCATCCTGACCAAGCCAGATCAGGCGATAGTACGGGAAATCGCTGGTCTCGCCGTCCGTGAATTCGAAGCCTTCATCGTTCTTGGCTGGCCACTGGGATACCGGCAGGCCGTGAGCCAATGCCTTCACCCACGCATTCATTTCAAGGAAGGTGAGCTGCAGAGTACGATTTCGGCTGGTGATGTCGGAACGTACCGGCTCCAAATCCTGCACGGCATTCACATCCGAGGATTCGGTGGAACGGCTCATTTTCGCACCATCGGTCGAAATGTAGCCGAGCACCTTGAAGCCTTCCGGCAGGGCATTCGGCTTGCCGGTCGTATCATCGAAGAATGCGGACGGCATTTCGGTCGCATAGTCCGCAATGGCAAGCAGCTGAGTGCCCCACTTGCGAACGTTCTTGTTGTTATCGTTGAGAATACTGGCTACATCGGTCGCGGCCATCATTCCTCCTTAATTTTCACTATTTGAGACTTGTTTTCGGACGCATGCTGAGACTGGCCGTCGCCGTGCAACGAAGCACGTTCGCGGCACGCTCGTAAGCCGTTTGAGAGAATTCCGTGATCGAAGACGTATCGACATAGCCGTATTGGTTGCCGTCCCCCGACAGGCGGAAGACGGCGGCTTCGATCTTGCCGGTGATTTCGGCCATCGACTTCCAATCAGCCGCAAACACGTCGATGTCGAGGCTTCGCGTGCGCGTGTAACCGTCGCCTTGACCGCCGCCCGGAGCCGGAGACACCATGACCAACGGCAACCGGCTTGCCATGTCATCCGGGAGCTTGGAAACCGCCGTAATGTTGGCCTTGTCCTTCAACCATGCGATCAGCAGTGGAAGGCCATGAGGCCATTGGCCTTGCAAAAGCATTCAGTCCCCCATCTCCGCTATCGCACGACGCAGGAAGCCCTTTTTAGGCAGTTTTCCGTCGCCATACTCCTTGGCCGCAGCCTGTTCGTCGCCGACCATCACGCGCGCGTAAGGGCGCTGAATATGGCTTGGTGACTTCGAGCCGGGACGTTGGCCTTGGATGACCCGCACCGAAGCCGCATACCGTTGGTCACCCTCTTTCAAGGCGATACGTTTCACGATCGGGGCGAGCCGTCGAGCCTTCGCGTTCAATGCGGCGGTAACGGTTGGATTGGCGAGCACGTTTTTGCGCATCCAATCCTCGGAAACGGTGAATTTCGAGGTCATGAGGTCACCTCCGTCATCCACCATTCCGTGTGATTGCCGATGCCGTCAGCCGTCACATAGTCGTAGGCGGCGGAAGCCGGTTGGAAGGTTCGACCATCCCATTCGATTCGTGAATCGCCGGTCAGAAGTCGTGCCACCAAGTCACCCTCGTGGCTAAAGCACTTCCACTGCGGCAAATGGTTCGCATCCTCGAACAGCGGCAGATCGGTGACTGCCACGGGTTGCACGTTGCAGCCTTCCAGCACGGTTTTGCGGGTCGTGTACTGCGCTTGGCCGTATTCGTCCGTCTCGCCGTCCACGACCCTCGTGATGATCGTCAAGGTGTATCCGTGGATTCCATCTGCCGCCATGTCAGTCCACCTTGTATCGGGCTACCATCGCCGCCCACTGCGCCGTCGTACCAACCGTCAAAGCGGTGGAATAGGTGCGTTGTTCCCCCCCTGTCGTGTACGAGACCATGCCGGGAAGCATCTGGTAGATGGCCGCCGCCTGCTCGAGCACGACATCCTGCACGCCTTTCGGCACCGGGTCATAGCCATGCCTGTAGGTGACTTGCACGCTCCGCCAACGGTTTGGAATCGGACGGTCAAGACGAATCGCACCCATCGCAGACCATTCAAAATCCGAGACGGATTCACCGTCGATCTGCAATTCGGAAACGTCCCGCACCGGCAGGCAAGGCAAGGTAAGCGCCCTACCGCCGTCCGAATCCAAGACCACGGTTTCAGTCACCATGCTGATCGGATTATTGGTCTGCTCACGGAAACGACCGGAGGCCAGACGGAGCGCGAGCTTCAATTTCTCGTCATCCGTACTGGCCCCGGTCTTGACGGCAAGATCGGCGATGGAAGCCAACGGCTCAAGATTGTCGTCGGCCATCACTCACCTCCGATCAGTGAGATTCGGATCCGGATGCTGCGGCGAGCTTGACCACGGCGAGACGCTTCGGTTCGCGGATGAACAGCATGTTGCGTTCCTCGGCGCGCACGTAGGTCAGGTTGTGGCGAGCATCGTCCTCGTTCTGGTTGAACGCTTCGATGGTGAGCGGCACGTAGTTGAGCAGCTGCACGGTGCTGAAGTCGCCCATGACGGCGGTGCCTTTCGGCAGGGCCTGAGATTCGATGCGCGGGATGCCCCACAGCATGTTCGGCCCCATCGAGAACGGGCCCTGTCCGAAGTAGCGGCCCTGCTTGTCCTGCATCAGGTCGATGGCCTCGTTATCCTCAGGATTCAGGACGATGGCCTGAATGTTCGTGCCGATCGCGGACAGGACGCGCTTCGCATGACGTGCTGTCTTGAAGATGTCCGTGTCGAAGGCCACCTGCTGAGTGCCGGTGGTGTTCAGAATGCCCTTCTGGACGACATCGGTGTTGGAATCGCCGTTGATAATGGTCTTCTCAAGGTATTCATTGAGATTGCGCATCAGGGTCTGATTGATGAGCGTGCTGATGATGCCGTCATCGTGCAGTTCCTGATTGGTGACCTTGAAACCGTCAGCGCACGTCCATTCCTTCGCCTCGGCCATCTGCGTGCCAAGCTCGGACAGCGGCTTCACCGCGCCTTCCTTGACCGCCGCAGCCTTGTTGGTCACGGAAATCAGCTGACGGTACTTGACGTACCCGCTATTGGTGGAGCCGCGGGTGATGAGGCCGAGGAAAACGTTCGGCGTCGGATAGGTGACGTCAGTGTAGCCCGGCAGGACGGTCGGGTTGACGGCGCCCGGCAGTGCGGTGCTGATCGGATTCGGGTCGGACTTGACACGGATCTGGCTCTTGGCGATACGCACCGGCGTGCGGTCGGGCGTGGTAGCCGACTTGAATGCGCGGTAGGCGTCGGTGTTTACGAATGCTTCGCCGATGCTCTTGGCGACGATGGTCTTGCCGGACACGTCGTCGGACGGTTCGGACTTGGCGAGCATGCTCTTCAATGCTTCGGAGGCTTCATGCTCCTTGGCGATGCGTGCTTTCAGGTCATCGGCCTTCGCGCGAAGGGCAATGATCTCGTCGTTTTCCTCCGTGGTGAATGCGCGGCCTTCGCCCTGCGCGGTCGCGGCAATGGCCTTCACGCGTGTGAGGGCGTCCTGCAATTCCTGTTTCATGCTCATGTCTGAATCTCCTTCGCTAATGAGCTGTGTTTCCATTTCCGCCGCCCACGCGGTCAAATCGGGCAAACTTGCAATTTCCGTCGAATCGGCTGGTTCGGCAGGTTCGGCCTGTGACTGTTCCTCGTGCATGACCTCACGAATGAGGTTGCGAAGCTCGTCACGGTCGAATTGCATTGAAAAAGGCCCCGAACCGTCTGGTTCGGAGCCTTCAGTAGGCTGGCCGGTATCGTTCGGCGGGTCATCGCTCTTGGTGCTGACCAGTCGAGTCTCTGGATTCGCACCACGCAGACACAGGCTGACCTCATACAGGTCAAACTTCTCGATTGGCCAGACGCAATCGCCATGCGCCTGATCAATTGACGGGCCGTAGTGGACGTCACCGCCAACCGAAAACTCGTGGATTCGACCATCCTTAAGCAGTTTGAAACACTGCAAGCCGTTCGGACTGCTCAAATCAAGCTGGCCATCGATCTCCAAGCAGGTCGCAGTCTGTCGCATGCCGGTAATCACGCCGATGTTCGCCTGCGGGTCATCCCACTTATGGGCGAACAGAATCGGTATCACCGTGCCCGCTTGGAATTTCGCAATGGAATCATCGAAGGCACCAGGTTTCATCACGTCGCCTTGCGAATCCACCACGTCGAAAGTGGATACGACGGCAGTGAATTTGCCTTCACCTAACGACTTGTCACCACCTAGGCCCATGACCTCCGACTTCGTACGCAAGGTCATGCGCCGCTTCTCAGGCGGCCGTTCACCTTCCTTATGCATTCGCACCTCCAAGATTCTGAGAGCCGCTATCATGCGGACTGGCCTGAGTGCCACCGCCACGCACCGTGTTGAGCTGAGTTAGGATTTCGTCATAGTCCGGGCCCTTCGGAGCGAGACCGTGATCGGCACGTGCTTCGTTCACGCTCATCCATGGGCCGCCAACGGCAGATGATGTCACTTGTGCGTCATCGATGAAGCTGCCGCGCAATGCGCTCTCGATGTTGAATTCGATGAACTGACCCTTGAAGAAGCGGGAGCAAATCTGCTCGTTGAAAGCGCCCTGCAACTGCTCAAACAAAGGTCCGAGGGTTTCCCGGTAGAGAGCGTCCCTAAACGCCTGCTGCGTCGCATACTTGCCTTCTCGGGCGCCGACCATTTCAGGCGGCACCTGATAGGCTGATGCCACTTCGATGTCGCTCAAGGTGCGGCCTTCGACTTCCTGCGCGTCTTTCGGCGTGAATTCCGCGCCGACCCTCTGATAGGTGATGCCGCGCAGGATAGGGCTTTCGCCTTCCTTGCCGCCCCCGTCAATCCAATTGCCCAATTCGGCTTGCAACCGTTTTCGCGCATCGGGACTCAACGCCGCCTCGGTCAAATCCTGAGACCAGTAGCCAGGCATGCGCAGGCCATGCTTCCAGAGTTGGCGGCGCCATTTCACGGCTTCGGTATGCTCGTCCAACGTCTGCTGCAAAGTCAGCATCGGGCTGACACCCTCATAGCCGCCGTACCCCTTATCCCAGAAATAGCCGTGGTCTCCGCCATCATCGAAGCGGACGAAACCTTCGGGCGTGCTGGTTGGGTCTGTGATGGTGAAGCCGTCCACTTCGTCGATCGTTCCCGGCTGTTTATGGAAGCGCCATTGTGCCGTTGAAATCCGGGTCAGCGTATCGCCGGACTTCGAGTAATGCACAAGGAATCGGTCGAACAGCATGAGATCGGCTACGATGTCGTGAATCAGCCGGTACATGCTCGTGCCGTTGTCCGGATTCGGATGATTCACCATCTCGTATAGAGGGCCTTCGGTGAGCATCTTACGCTTGCCGTACGGTTCGCCCTCGAATGCCTGAATGTGCACTCGGGCGACGTTCCGCGCGATGAATTCCACGACCTTGCGCACGCTCGGCTGCGTCGAATAGATTTCGAAGGCGCGGGGGCCGCTGGTCAACGGCACGCCAGCATCGACCACAGGCCAAGGGCCGGTAACCGTAGCCCCGGCCTTCCCCGTGAAATCGATGATGCTACCGCTTCCTTTAAAAAGCAAGCTCATTCACGCACCACCTTCGCCAATCGCAAGACAATCACCCCGGTAGCAATGCAGCCGAGCGGAGTCCAGATCAGAAAACAGCCAACGACAATGAACACAAGTCCAATGGTTTCCAAAACCATCTGAATCAGGTCAAGCAAAAAGGCTTTCCGCTTCATAAATGCTCCTTTTCGGCGCAGGCCTTGACAGGGCTTCACTCAGCGCGTTCAACACGGCGGCCACGCCGTCGATCTTGTCACCGGAATTCTGCTTATCCGGCTGAACGTTCCCGTTCGTATCGGTTTTGACGGCCAGATTGTCCACATTCCAGCGGAGCACCGGATTGCCATGATGCCGGAACAGGGGCGCTTCAGCAGTGCCGGTCAGCAAGAGCCGTTGCATCTCCTTGAGCACCGGACTCAACGTCTTCGTACCCTGCCTTACGATGGTCAGCCGGTCAACATCCAGACCGGCCTCCTGCAAGTCGTTGGCAACCTGCGTCGCATTCCACGGGTCATAACCGATGGTCTGCACGTCGAAAAAGTCAAGATCATGCAGGATACGTTTTTCCACGTAGGCGTAGTCGGTGACGTCACCCGGCGTCAAGGTCAGCCAGCCGTCTCGCACCCATACGGATGCCATGCCAGCCGTACGCTTATCCAATGCGGGCAGATCGGATTCGGGCGCCCAGAACCGCATCAGCACGTCGTAGCCGTCAGAATCATCAGGGAACAGTAGAGCCCAAGCAGTCAAGTCGGAGACTGCGCCTAAATCCCAGCCGCCATAGCAGGTGCGGCCCTTGTAGGCTTCGGCCATCTGGTCGGCAGACGTGTATTCAGCACCGCAATTGCGATCCCAGGATTCCAATGTCAGGAACCGTTCGGACTGCTTCGTACGGATGCCGAGATGCAAGCGTAGGTAGCTGGCGAGCTGTGCCGGCGAGTTCTTCGCCTGATTCGCCTGCGACGCCAGATATTCGGCGCTTGGGCTTTTCCCATAGCCCGGATTGGCTTTCATCTGCGTTTCGACGGAAAACGGGTCATCGGTCTCCTCGGCACCCCAGACCACGCCATAATAGGTGTCGTCGGTGATGGTGCCGGCCGAGATCTGTTCGACGTACTTGCGGGTCTGGTCGTAGATGGTGTTGCTCTTGCCGTCGTCAGGCGTGGTGATACGCACGCCCAGCGGCTGCGTTCGGGAACCTCTACCGGTTTCCAGCGTGCGCACCAAGTCAGGCGTCTTATGCACGTGAAGTTCATCGACGATGAAGCAGTGCAGGTTCATGCCGTGCGCCGCATCGGCAGCGGAGCTGATGACTTCCATGTAACTGCCTGAACGGTTGTGGACGATGCGCTTCTGGTGCGCCGTCATCACTCCTTTCAAGGCTGGCGTCTTCTCCACGAGCTGTTTGATCGGCTGGAAGACGAAGCCGGCCTGATGTTCCGTGGATGCGGCGCACACGACCTGCGCGCCCGGCTCCCCGTCCGCGCCAAGCATATACACGGCAATGCCGCCTGAAAGCGTTGACTTGCCGTTCTTTCGAGGCACGTCAACGTACAGGTCGCGGATGATGCGCACCATCTGCCCATCAGCATTCTTCCGCACCCAACCAAACACCGGCGCCAATATCCACACCAACTGCCATGGATCAGGGTCAAGCGGCCTGCCAGCCCACTTGCCCTGAGTATGACGCAACGTGTGGAAGCTCAACAGCACCTTATCCACCCGCGCCGGGTCGAACACGGCACCCTCGACGTTGCGGGGTTCGGGCGTCTTGATCTTCGGCACCTGCCATTCCTCCGGCAGTTCCATGCCACGCTCGAGACAATACCAGGCCACCTCGGGACTGATCTTCAACCGTTCCAACGTTTCGACGTCAGGCAGTTCAGGCGAATGGGTTGTATTCTTCATCCTTTCCCTCCGCCTTTCCCGCAACATTTGACTCGCTTGCCGGCGTCAGCCCGAACTCGTGCGCGAACGCACGAATCGTATTCTGCGATTGGGTTAACACCGTAAACGCCGGATTCAACTTTCGAGCGCCACGCTCCGTCTCGATCAGCACGCCTTCCGCATTAATGCACTCCTGCGCCGAACGCAGTGAAGCCACGGCAGTGCAGTAGGCTACGAGAGCATCCCTATCCTCCGGCTTCAACAATCCCAATGCCGCCAGCTTCGGCACCAATCGACGCCACGTATTCAATGCCTCGCCGCATAGCCAGTTGGGAACCGTGGGCGCCTTATGCTCGAACCCTGCATCATCATCAGAGATCTTCCTGCCGCCAGCATCCCGATCGGGGCCTCGACCATTGATGACCCTAAGCTGGAGTGGCGTTTTCTGAGGGCCGCGAAGTCCCATGGCCTTACTCCTTCCGTCGTGTGGTTAGACCCTGAAAACCTCAGACGCGCAAAGGAGAGTTTCGGCGGCGCGCTTTTGACACACCCCCTTGAACTTTCGGGACGCCCCTCCCCTTAGTGGAATATGCCAGGGTAGTTCCTTCGGTCTTCTTGGTCTTTGATGGTTTTGCATTGGTCGCAGAGGGTTTGTGTGTTGTTGATGTCGAGGAATGCGCCGCCTGCTCCGACTGGTGTGATGTGGTCGATGTTTGTGCCTTTACTGTTGCATCTTCGGCAGTTTGGTTCGAGTTTGAGTCGGAGGTTGCGTATGTGGTTCCATTCGGTGCGATGCTGGCTGCGTTCGCGTGTGTGGGCTGATTGGTTTTGCCATGGTTTGCGTTGGTGTTGTGCGCATCGGCCTTGGTTGACTGCTTTGTTTTTGCATCCTGTGAAGGTGCATCGTGCTTGTGGTCTTGTCGGCATGTTGGTTAGTCTACGATTTGGATGCCGAGCTTGGTGAGGGCTTGTAGGTATTCCCCCTCGTAGATTCGCATGCCCCATGCTTCCAAGGCGTCGGCCCGGGTGATTTGCATGGTGGCTTGTTCGCCTTGGTCTGCGATTCGTGTGAGTTGGTGTGCGATTTCCTTCAAGGTTTCGTTCATGGTGTGATCGCTTTCTCGTGTGGTGCTTCGTACTGGGGTCGAACCAGTGGTAGGGAGAGAACCAAGTGATTGAGGGGAAGAGCCCTACTTGCCTGTGCCGGGCCGAAGCGTGTGCCCCTTGCCTGAATGGAGGGGGCTATTGCTAGAGCCGCCCTTAGTGGGACGACTCCGGAGACTGTTTCTACGGCATGCAGATCAGCTAATAGTTAAGCCCCGAGCGTGCTGGCTTGGGGCTTGCTAATTCTCAGTTCCGATTATCTCGTACTGACGTACGTCAGTATACCATTTTATCGGTGACAGTCAAGTTGTGCGGCGAGTTCTCCGAGGTTTAATACGTACTCATTCTTATGTTTTGTCGGCGTGGCGTGGAGTTTGCCGCGTCGGAGCCATTGGCTTATGAGGTTGCGTGATACTTGCAGTCCGTAGCGTTTGAGTTCGTTTGCCGCGTCGGCTGGCGTGCCGGTGATCTGCAATTCCCATAGCTTCCTGTCTCGTTCGGCTTTGATGGCTGGTACTGGCCATTCTCCACCGCAGGTGCAGGTTGCGGTGAGCGCGTCTGGTGGGGCTTGTAGCCGGCGTGAGCAGTGTGGACATGTGCCGATGAGTATCATGTCTTCCGGTGGTGTGAGGGCAAGGTTGTTGCGTCTGATGATGCGTTGCAGGGTTCGGTAGTCGTCGTCGATGGTTGGCATGTTGAGGACGGTGTGTCGGTTGGCGAGGATCCGCTTCCATGCCTTGTCCCATTTCAGGTTTGCGTATGCGTTGTTGATTTTGCCTGCGGTTTCTGCGAGCCATTGGCTGCTTGTGTCGATGAGGTCGAGTGCGTGCTGGTCGAGTGGGAGGGGCGCGTATCCGTTGCTTGGTGTGCGGGTGCGTTTGCCGATTCTGGCTTGTTTGAGGCTGAGACTGTGCAATGCTGGCAGTTGTTCGTGGCCGAGCATGTATATCATCTCCCAGTAGTCTTTTTGGCAGTTACCACAGACCCAACTGGTCGGCTTGATTTGCGTTCCGCATGTGGGGCATTTCATGAGTTGGTCCTCCTAGTTCGAGGCTGATTAGCGGGTATGGGACTTGCAGGATTCGGGCGATGTCGTGCCAGTCGACTTGGTTGGCGGCTAGCCTGTGTGCTTGGTCTTTCTGTGTTTTAGTGAGCATGGTCGCCTATCGTGATGATTTCTTCCTCGTCGTCCACGTCGATGATGTGGACTGGGATGTGGAGTATGCCGTTGGCTGTTTTCGCGTAGGCGATGGCGATGGCGAGAGTCTGATAATCCTCGCCTAGACTGCCGCCAGTATCGCTGAGAAGCTGGTAGGTCATCGTCCTCCACCCCACCATGCGATAAGCATCAGAAGGACGTATGTCAGAATGGTGACTGCCACCGCTGCTTCGTAGCTCATTCCGTGTCCTCGATTGGCTTGCAGCTGGTTGGATTGTGGGATAATGGCGATACCGTGCATGCGTAGTCGCCGGTATCGGAATGCATGATGACGGTTTGAGTGTGTTCCGACACGTGCATGCCGAAAATGATGACGATAATGAGTATCACAACGGCGATTAGCGGAGCCGCGACAGCAAGGACAACGGGAATATCTCGATTGCCGCTCATTCCGTGTCCTCGCTTTTCTCAAGGATGTAGACGTTCGTGGCGCTGACTGCGTTAGTGGGAAGTTCCGTTGGCGGGATGGTATCCACCCGTGAAATCTTCCAACCATCGTTCAGCAGCTCTTCAAGCGCCTCCATATTGGACAAGCGGCGGCGGACTCCGCGATCAGCCCAAAACAGCGGGCAAACCTTGTGTTGACTGCTCATTCCATATCCTTTCTTTCCATGTGTGCTTGTGCTTTGTGCCATCCGTCCATCCAGCCGAGAATGTATGCGTCAGCTGGGGAATCACTGCCTAGTGCGATGTCGCATAGGGAGTCCAAGGCCATCTGCGGCAGATCAAGCGCATGCTCGTCGTTCACCTGTTCACCGCCCTCATGTTCGCATCCATGTCGGTGGCTTTGCCGTCGGCTGTGACTATCAGCTTTCTGCCGGTCGCCACGTCCGCGACTGTGATGTCACCGAGTTTCGGCGCATAATGGCGGGCTTCTTCGAGCGCTTCATCCATGTTGGTGAGCACTTCCAAGATCTCGTTGGCTACGATGAGGTAGGTCATTTTGCTGGTTTGGTACTTCGCTTGGCATCGAACCGCTGTAGCCGAGCATGGATTCACAATGATGGATGATGTCGTCGTATGCGTCTCTTTCCCAATCCCGGGCCGGATTGAGGCATGACTCATATTGTGCTGTCCCCCACTTTTCTTTGCAGTAGTCGATAATTTCGCGTAAGGTTTTATCCTTCTCACTGACGTTTGTTGCCATGATTGTTTCCTTTCTTGTTGAGTTGGTCTGCGAGTTGGCAGGCGGTTTGGTCCGGCTGTGCGGTTTCCAACGTGCGATGCAATGCGGCGAGCACATGCGAGCATTGCCATGAATGCACGTGTGGTTTCGAGGGTGGAATGCCGCTCATTTTCGCGCGGCGCTCGCACCAGCCCTTCCATTGGCGGCACCAGTCCGTGACCGTGCGGGTCTCGCTATGATGGTGCGCCGCGAAAGCATTCCAGGAATCCAGCAAGTCAAGGTCGGGATATGCCTTGATGATCTCGCTGTTGGCGTGGGCTTTCTCTCTTGCTTGTTCGAAGTCGGTGATGCTGATTTCTTTGGAGAAAGAAGAAGAATATTCTTCTTTCTCTTTCTTTGGTGTTCTGGTGTTCTGGTGTTCTGGTGTTTGTCCCGATGTAACGCCGTTACAGTCGGCACGTAACGCCGTTACATCTGTGGTTTCGCGGTATTTGGCTACTCGGTCTGCGGTCTTCTTGCGGACGTGCATGACCTGTTCCATACTGCGGTTATGCTTGAGATAGTCATGGATTATCCACCCTTCCTCGACCTCCTCGAGCATTCCCACGTCGCAGAGGGCTTGAAGCTGTTCGTCGGTGGCTCCGATGACGAAGCGCATGGTCCGGCGCGGAATGAAACCGTCCGTGAGATGGTCTCCGCAGTAGGTGAGCGCCATGCAGAACGCGCCGATCGCGTCCATATGGCCGCTGCGGCATAGTTCCTGCACCTTGTCGTTCGTGTAGAAGCCGTTCACCAATTGCACGTATCCGCGCCTAGCCATTTATCCGAGCCCTCCTTTATCTTTCCCCGGTGCGCATTACGACGATCATGCTTGGAAATGGTGCCGGCCCGCCCGGTATGCCGTTCGCTTCGAACCGCAGTCGCCCTTTGAGGAACCTGACCTCCGCACGGTCGAGAATGAACTGTTGGAACCAGCGGGTATCCGTGCGAGCCGGCAGAAGCATGACGACGAGGGTGTCTTTGCGGCTGGCTTCCATGCTGCACTTGCGCACCCATTCCGAGATTGCCTTGCCATATGGCGGATTGCAGAATACCGTCTCACCCCCCACTCATGATTGAAGGCGCTGTTTCCAGCCGTATAGTATTTTGAACATTTGTGGTTCGATTCGCTGCTGGCTGCATCCAAGGTGAAGTGAAACTCATTGTCCAGCCGAGAGAACAAGTCTGCTGGCGGTTCGATGCCGTCCCTTGCGATGATCTCTTCGATGCGTCGCCGGTCGTCGATGATGTGGTTTCGGCACAGGTTCATGTTGTCGCCGTCAGACCAGGACGGGTCGCTCCCGCCTTTGTCGCGATACCTTTTCCAGACCGTCACGTTCGTGCGAATGTCCTCGCAGAGGCTTTCAAGGCTGCTCATCGTCCCATCTTTCTCTTGAGCATGTCTGCCAGTTGCCTGTTTTTCTGTTTCCGATATTTGCAGTCCAAGCGCGGGTTCTGTGCTCGTGGGCACCTATCGGGGCCTATGGCGTAATGTCCGCATTCGGGACATTGGCGGATTCCGTCAGGCATTACGGCTCCTTTCACACACGACCCTCAGTTTGGAAGGCTGATAATGGTAGGTTTTCGGGTGACTGTAGAGGTAGTCCCAAAACTCGTTGAGATGGTCGGTGACGATGCGGTTCGAGGATTCGACCTGCGGCGGCATGGCGTCCCGATAGTCTGCGATGTCCGCAACCTGCCTGCCGAACTCGGTAGCCTGGAATGCGCCCGGCTGAGGTTCGGTGACGGTGCCTTCGCGTTTGAGCACGTTGACGGTGCGTCGTAGGCCACTCCCCTCGCCGATCTGATGGCCTGAGATGATGCGACGTAGGGCCATCATCTGCGGAGCCGTATAGACATGGCCTCTGATGCTGTATTCGACGTAGTGGCTCATTTCACACCTCCCCGTTTTCGTCTGGGCCGAGCGGTAGCAGATCGTTCAAGAGGAAGGCGAACAGGCGCAGGGGAATCCATACGAGCTGTGGGCCTTTGACGTTGAGTGGTTCTGCCATCATCTGCACGACTTCCGGCACTGGCGACGTGGCGAATGGTGCCGTGAACCGGTCGAGCATCTGGCGGCTCATTATCGCCATCTGTTCGCCCATGTGTTCCAAGCCGACGCCCTTTCGATGCTGTACCAGTACGCCGTAATCGGTGCCAAGGTGGCTCATTTCATCCACGAGCTCGGAATAGTGTGCCGCATAATCCGGCTTCTTCGTATCCTTGCACTCCACGCACACCTTGCGCCCCCAGAAGAGGACTCCGGTGATGTCGCCGGTGTCGTTGGTTCCGTGCAATGCCATGCGGTCGATACGCTCGTCCTGCACCGCCCACCTAAGATAGCGGACGGTTGCGGTCTCGAACTTCGTACCCTTCTGCTTCGGAGGATTAGCCATTAGAAATCATTCTCCCCGCCGAATTCATCGGCATTGCCAGCAGGCTGGGCGCCCCACGGGTCAGCCGGTGCCGCGCCCCAACCGCCAGCGACAGGCGGCTGAGCCTGCATCGGAGCCATGTTCTGGCCACCACCGTTCGCATGCTGGATACGCTGCACTTGAGCCGTCGCATAACGCAGGGATGGGCCAATCTCGTCCACCTGCATCTCCACGACGGTGCGCTGGGTGCCGTCCTTGGCCTGATAGGTGCGCTGTTGCAAACGCCCCTGCGCGATCACCCGCATGCCCTTATGCAGCGTCTGGGCGCAATGCGCGGCGATGTCCCGCCAAACGGTGCAACGCATGAACAATGCCTGACCGTCCTTCCATTGGCCGGACTGACTGTTGTATTGGCGTGGTGTGGCTGCGATGCTGAAATTGCAGACGGCATCACCCTTGCTCGTGGTGCGAGTTTCCGGCTCGGCGGTGAGATTTCCCACCACGGTGATGATTGTTTCGCCTGCCATCATGCCTCCTTCTTCTCTTCAGCCGCTTCTTCCGGCTGATGCTGTTTGCGGTATTCTTCGATTGCCTGCATCGTGCGTTGCTTGAGCACGTCCTTGCTGGCGGTCAGATTCTCGGCATCAATCCGGCTGAGCTGTGTAGCCGACGTGATGCCGGACAATCCAGTATGAGAGTGGAAGACGAATTGCGCCATGTCCGCAGAGTCCACGCCGCACTCGTGAAGCAGGCCATTGATCGCGTCGGCCTGCTGCTTGGATGCCATCTGCTGTGTCGGCTGTGCCGGTGGTTCCGGCTTTTGGGCCGGTTCCTCGTCTTCCACGGTCGCGGTCACGTCATCGGATGGAGCGGTGGAATGCTGACGTGTTGGCGGGTCGAAGTCATGCAGTTCGTCAGCTGTGTACTGCACGCCGTAGAGGATTTCCGGACAGGCTTCACGTGCGGCGGCGGTGATGGCGCGCCAAGTGAGCATGGTCAAGGGTTGCTTCTTGTAATTGTCCTTGCTGATCAGGCCCATCTGCTGCGCCCACGCGCGGTCACGGGTCACACTGATTGGATAGTCCGGATCGTCGGAGCGTACGATGGTTGCGGTCACGCTCAGCTGTTTTTCGTCCTTGACGATGCGCAGCTTGTGTCCGGCCATGCGCACACGGCTGGCGATGAAGCTGGCCGAAGCGGTCGGCTTGCCGTTGATTACGGAAATATCCTGCAAGGACTGCATCGGACTCAGGCCGAGTGGCGCACCATAGCCTACCGCCACGAGCACGTTGGCTGGCTTGCCACGGTAGACGGTCGGAATAATATCGGACTGGGCGACGGCCTGTGCGAAGGTCATCTGATCGTGCAAGGTGAGTCCGGCATGTACCTGCTGTTGTGGCTGGACGGTGATTTCACTGCTCATTGCTGTTGTCCTTCCAATAGTTTGAGGGTGTTGGCGATTTGGTCGGCCTGGAATGCCTTGTTGACGAATCCGCGCGGCAACCGCAGGGTGACGGTTTGCGGGCGACCCGGCTTATATTCGACTCCGGGTGGCAGTTCGCCGCCATGGGCGCGGATCAGGTTTTCAAGGAATTCGTCGGTCATGGCTTCCGGCTTCGGATAATTGCGTTGCTCCCATGAATTCCGGCCTCCGGCCAATGGTTCCTTCATGTCGTGCAGGCAGTCGGCGTAGGCGAGTGGGTCTTTGACCGTGTAGCCACCGTCACCGCCTCTGGTGAGGGTGATACTGCCCGCATCCATGCCGTTGAAGTTGCAGTCTTCGATGTCGCCGCCGTCATGGTCTTGCGCCCATGCCGCCTTCGCGGCTTTGAGCAGGGCGCTGTTGCGCTTGTCGATGATCGTGCTGGCGATGATGATGGCCCGCAGTTCGTCCGGCCTCGTGTTGCTGAAATCGAATTCATCACTCATGGTCGATCTCCTTCATGAAAACAATCCAATGTGTTCCGGTGCGGTTCGGCTGCTTGTTGCCGAAAAGCGGCTTGTACGTGGCGAGTTTGAGAATCTGAGAGACGGGTATCTGTGTCTCATTCCATTTGAAAATCAGCACGCCATGCTCTTTCAGGACTCGGAAACATTCGGCGAACATGGTCTTGATGTCGGTTTGCCATGTCTCTTGATCGAGGCACCCGTATTTCCGTGCCATGTAGCTCGTCTCTCCCGCATTGCGCAGGTGCGGTGGGTCGAGCACGACCATGCGGAACGTCTCGTCAGGGAATGGCAGATCGCGATAGTCCATCAGCATGTCCGGCTTGACATCGAACCTGCGTCCGTCACACAATTCCCAACTTTCATCGCGCACGTCACCGAAGAGCACACGGCTGTCCGCCTTGTCGAACCAGAACATTCGTCCGCCGCAAGCAGGGTCAAGCACTGGCTGATATGCGGTCATTTGTCAATGGCTCCTTCCTTGAGTGCCTTGAGCAGTGCGGCCATGCTTCGGCGGGCTCTCAGAATGTCGTTGAGGAAGTCATGTTCGGCGAAGACGAAGCAATCGTCATTTTTGATTGCCTCATAGGATGCTCGGCGGATGCGGATGGTTTCGTTGGCGAAGTCGTCAAGGATGGTGATGTACCGTTCGAGCTGGCGGACGGGATTCGCATAGTCTTCGTAGTCTTCGCCTGCATTGACTTCACGCCTCTTCTCGTGGCTGACGTAGGCTTTGAGCCTGTCAAGCTCACTGGCCGTGGACTGCTCGGCGAACTTCTCGTTGGCCTTGTCGTTTTCGGCGGTGGTTGGTTTCTTGTCGGTCATGATGGTTTCCTTTCCTATGGTTTTCATGCCGCCCGGTTTGCGTGCGGCGGGGAGCTCGTTTTCCTTGCGGAGCCGTTTCAAATTGGGCAGGAGAGTATCGCTGCCGATGTGCAATGTCGTCTTGGCCTCACGGACTGTCGGCTGACGACCGTTCAGGCGCATGAATTGCATCCAATAGTCGAGGATGCGTCGGCGCGCCTGCCAGTCGGAGACGGCTTTGGCCTGTTCGGCGGTGAGCCGGTTCGGTGTGAGTTTCGACCATGCTTCGCAGGTCTTATCGTCCGGATGCATGATGTCTCTCACCGGCTTCTCCTTCCTTGGCTTGTTTTCGGCTGGCTTTCCTTGCCTGCCTAGTATTGGCATTGGGTCTTGCGGCCTGTGCGCGCGAAGGGCGGCGATGTCAGCCGCAAAATCCGTCCAATCGGTTTCTTCGGTTTCGTCGCTCACCGTGTTTCACCTCGCATTCTCTGTATTTCCTTCTCGTTGTCTGTGATGAATCGGTCGATGTCGATGCCTTGCTCGCTCAAGGTCGGCGGCTCGCGATGACTGAGCCGGGAGCCTTTCAATTCCGGCGTACTGCGGAGTCTGGCGCCGGGAATGAACGTGTTGGTTGGCAGGTGGTTTTCATCTCGCCTCCGTCCTCGTGAGGGTGGTGCCATAGGTTTCCAAGTCGTGTAGCCGGTATCTCACCGGCCTCCTGTCCTGCCTGCCCTGCGGTGGCGGATTGCCGAGCTTCGTGTACTTCGGCCCACCGCCACGACTCCGCCAATTCGCCAAAGTTCTCGGACTCACACCAAGAAACCGTGCGGCTTGAAGCGGGGTCAACAGGCGGTCAGGCATCATGCTTCAATCCATAACGGTTGATGAAATACCTCTGGCCTTTGCCGGTGACTTTCGGCGTGCGGCTGATCGTCACATGTCCGTCCGAATGGGTTACCGCCGTCTCCTTGATGCGGAACAGGCCCAGTTCCATCGCCTTCTGCGTCGGCACGTTCGTGTTCGCGCCGGACTTGCCAAGGAAACCGTCATCACGAAGCAGTCTGAAAAGACGGTTCTGCCCGATGTCCAAACCATTCTGACGGAGCATCTTCGCCAACTCGCCCACCAGGCACGTGCCGTCCGAAGCGGCAACCGCGTCAGCGAACAATGCCTTCGGCTCCAATTCCCTGATGCGGGATTCCTGCGATGCGATGCGTCGCTTCTGCTCTTCCATCGTGCGCCGGCCGATCATCACGGCCTTGGCGAGGATGGTCATATCATCATCCACGTCGGTCGTGGGGATATAACCGCCTGTCTTACGGATCTGCGGTAGCACCTCGTGAGTGACCCAACGCTGGAACTCCCTGGCTTCAGGCTTGCGGCTTCTCATAATGAGCTTGTACAAGCCGGGTTCGCTGATGATAAGCGGTGCTCGTCCAGGCTGATTCCAAACCTCCGGATTACGGAGGTTTGTGATTTCGTCTTCATCGAGCGCGTCACGAAGATGATTTGTGTCGATGTTGAGGATGCCGCATGCATCCTTGCCAAAGAACCACGGGTCTCCCTGTTCGTCGGTAAGGCCGCGAAACTGGTTGCCTTTGAAGTTGAACTGTTGAATGTCCTTCATGTCTCTTCCTTTCGACGTTGGTGGCGTTCGCGCAGATCGGCTTCTCGCGGCAGACAATGAACAAAAACTGCCGCTAACCGTCTTCGTTCTTGGCTGTGGTGAATCCTGAAAACCACGGTCAAGTGGCGTTGACGCGAACACCTAGTGCTCTGCACGGGATTCGAACCCGTATCACCCCGCCTTATAAAGGTTTGTGGGGTTTGTCGATTTTTAAGACCGCCGCGTATGCCAATTCCGCCAGCAGAGCGATTGCGGCTTCAGCCGCAAAGAATGTCAGTCCTCGCCATCCTCTTCGTTTCGTTCGGATTGGGCCGCCAAGTAGATGACCGAACCGAAGAGAATCACCGCCGCCGTGATCGTCCAGCCGAGGGATTGGGCGGTGGCCCACGAAAGCAGTAACGTGCCGGTGATGCAGGCAAGGGCGGTGGCTACGAGGGTGCCGGTATTCGCCTTCATGACTAGTCCTCCTTGCCTTTGACCGGGAGAATCACTTCACCGAGTGGCACCAGTGGGAAGGCATCGGGGCCGAGTTTCGAGCAGAGGCCCTGCTCTCCCCAGTAAACGCGCCTTAGTGATCCAGAGTTGTCGAACATCTCCCACTCTCCATCGTGGTGCCGCCGCAGTACCGTATGCCGCTGTGTTAGGTAGAAGCCTGGCTTGTCCGGCAGTGTCGGCATGGGTGCGGCAGCGGCGATGGTGAGTTCATTAAGTTTGTCCTCAAGCCCTCGCATGTACGCCTTGACCGTCCTTATGTGAGTGTCCAGCTCATCCAAGGCTTTCTGCAATTCCTGTTCGTCGATCATGACTAGTCCTCGGCTTCTTCGATGTTGCTTACGCTGAGGTATTCTTCGACGGAATCGTCAGTGTCGATCACGTCCTCTATGCCGTCGAAGGTGTAGTCCTTGAGTGCCTTGAGGATGTTCTCTTCGGTGGGTTCCCCATACTTGTCGTCATCCCAGCTGATCACGGTGAGGTCGTTGGCGATTTTGCGGGATTCCACGTTTGCGGTGATGGTTCTAATCATTTCGTATTCTCCTTTGCTTTCGGGTAGTCGGTGGCGAGGTAGTTCCATACGCGGATTGCCTCTTTACGGTCGGTGTGGTTGGTGAGGATGACGGCAGAGCGGAGGCACCCACTGCATGCGACGTTCCAGTATCGGACTATCTGTAAGGTGATTCGGTCGAAGCCGTAGCCGCACTTGTAGAATCTGATGTCCTTGCCGCCACAAATCGGGCAAGGCACCGGCCTACGCCATTTGCGTGGACGGCTGGCGATGGTGTTTCGCGCGTCCGTCAATGTCCTGCGGTTTTTCATCGTGTGGCTCCTACTCGTTCCTGCATCCAATGCGCCAAAGTCTCGAACTGGCTGGGCGTGAGGTTGATGATGGTGGGTTTGCCGCCATCGAGGATATGGATGTTGAGACTGCCGAGGTTGCCGGCCCAGAAGTTAACCAGCGCATGCTCCTTCGAGATGAAGTGGATGTCGCCCGGGTCGGTCAGCCGATTCCGTTCTGGCGGGGCTGGAGGATTGTCGAGAATGTCCGTCATGCCGTCGCCTCCATGTTGTTCGCTTGAACGTCAAGACTTGCGGACTGGATGATGACTTCGGTCTTGATGTTGAGGTAGCCAGCGATAAGCGCCAAGTCTTTGGTGGTGAACGGCTTCTCGAACCGGAACCGCTCGTAGACGTATTTCGGGTCACGTCCCAGTGCCTTGATTGCAAGGGTCTTGCCGTCAACGCCAGCACGCGCCGCTTCTGCCTTCACTGCTCGGATGATCCGAGTGGAAGTTTCATCGAGTGCCATATTTGTCATATCTACATAGTGCCACTTTTGGCACTTTCTGTCAACTTGAAACGGCACTAATTGCAAAAAGTGCCATATTTCGGTATTCTTGTGTGCATGAAAGAAATAGATGATTTCACTGACAGGGTGATGCGGACAATAGAAGGAAAACGGCTGGAACTCCGCATGCCGGTAGCCGAACTGATCGAAAGATCAGGTATCACACGGCGCACATACTTCCGTAAAATGCGCGGAGATACCGCTTTCACCACAAGCGACATCGACGCATTGGCGAAGGCGCTCGGCTGTGACGCACTACTCCTGTTGAAGGAGGCCGCGCAGGAGCCGACCGACGAAGAGCGCATAATCCGTGCCGCATTGCGCAAATTGCAGGAGGACCCGCTGGCCTTGGCCGCCTACATGAGCGACAGCAAACAGGCGGATATAGACGGAGAGGCAGGGCCGGACTACGACGAGCCTGCCTGACCTGCCCATCGACCGGCGTATGACGTATGGTGACATGCGCCGTGCTATCGTCAACCTGCCGGTGACCGTGGCAAGCGCCATCCTCCCGGACGGCCTGTACGGCGCCTACGACGCTCGACTGCAAGCCATCCTCATAGATCGACGGCTCACCTACACCGGCAAACGCTGTACCCTCGTGCACGAGCTGGTGCATTGGTGGTACGGCGACTGCTCGTGCGATATGAGAAGCCGTGCGAAGAGCGAATGCCGCGCCCGTCGCCAAACCGCCCTGCTCTTGGTTGACCCAGCCGAGTGCGCCACCTTGGAATGCATGTACGACGGCTACCTATGGCACATGGCATCAGGCCTGAACGTCACCAAGGACGTACTGCTTGACTATCGGAAGACATTAACGAACGTAACATTAAGTCATTGATTCAGAGAAGAAAGGAAAACCAAAATGACCGCCAACAATCCACAACCGCAACAAGGGCGCCCACAGCCGCAGAAGCCGATTTCGCCATACTATTCGCAGGAACCCAAGATTGGATTCTGGAGTCATCCAGTCACGTTATCACGAATCGGTCTGGTCGGCATGCTGGTCGGATGCGTCTTCTTCGGAGCCGTGGCTTGCGGTGGCGTCTTCCACGGCGATGACGGTAGCAGTGAGGCCAGTTCTTCCAGCACTGCATCATCGGACGTGAGGAAGGATGATAACGATTCCAGTGCGAAGAGCAGTCCGAAGCCGTCCAAGACCACGGAATCGTTCGACATCGGCTCTCTTGACGGCAAAACCGTGTATGCGGCGCATGATCTGATCGTCAAGGCGGGATTCACATTCAAGGCCGTCAGTGATGGCGACGTAGCCAAGACGGACATCACCGAAAACTTCTACGATGCTGACGGATCCAAGATTGACGGTTGGGATGATTGGAAAGTAGTCAGTGCCACGCAATCCGATAAGACTGTCACATGCATGGTCGATTCGCAGGAGAATCTCGATGCGGAGAAGAAGACTGCTGAGAATGAGAAGGCCGGGGATGATGCCGCCCCTGCCGTTATGACCGCATGCCAGAACGAGGGCAAGAATCGGTTTCCTTACGGCTATAAGGAGCATGACATTCTTGGTGTGATTCAGGACGTGACAAGGCAGGATGACGGCAGTTTTTACTACAAGGTCAAGGCCACCGTCACCAATGATTTCAATGCGAAGCAGGAGGTGACAGTGGAATGCGTCACGACCGGCGATAACGATAGCCAGACCGTCACTGGTTGGAATGCCTACTGAGGGAAGGTGAGAAGGTGAGAAGAATCACACGGTTTGCCGCAGCGGCCTGTGCCCTGCTGTTGCCGCTTGGTTTGATGTCCTGCGGTCAGAATGCCGAGCGGATGTCCGCAGAGCAGGCGGAGCGGGAGAAGGATAGGCAGGCGGCTTTGGAAGAGGCTGGCGCATTGCCGCTCGAATCCGGCCTGTCCGGCAGTTGCACGGGCGATGACGAGCGATTGCCGTCCGTCAGCCTGGGAACTACCGGCCAGTATCTCACCATCGGCATCGACGGCTTCGACAAGGTGCATGCGGATCAATCCTATGCCTACACGGTCACGGTCAAGAATCATGCCGCCGACACGTGGTATCAGGTCAATCTGTCCGACTACATTTCCACAGGCGAGACGAAGCGCAGTGTCACGAATCTGAGCACCAATATCGAGAATGCGTATCCCGGCTGGAATGATTCATCAAGGCAAGGATGCACTGGAATGGAATGTCGCCTTGAATGTCGATGGTGAGGAAGTCGCCACATGTCCTGCCGATGGTGATGCGAGACTCGAGTGATGATTCTTCTTCTTGGCCCTGCTTCGGCGGGGCCTTTTCTTATGCCTGTTAAAAATCGGGTGTAGTTTTTTCCACGGGAATGCTTATGGATGATTTTCCCGCCAAAACGAATGCGATTCACTAATGTAAAAATGAAAAAAGTAATGTAATCAATGTATATGTTATGTATAGTTCATGCTTGAACATGAACATAATTCTGGGAAACCATGACAGTACGGTAACCTTCAAACATGACACACTGCTCCCGTTTGCCCATGATTAAACAAAAAAGGACCTTACGGTCCTTTATGCTACGAGGAACCAGAATCACCCAACATGCGACGCCCTGACTCCCTCATAAATCGCCTGTCTGCCGCGGGGGAAGCAACCCATGGCGAAGTATCTGGTCCACAAGGCCCAAATCAGACGCCATTCACGCCCCTCAATATCCGCCTTCTTAACCGGCAGACCGAAGCCGATCGCATCATCGGCGGAAACAACCGCGGAATGACTCGAAGGATTGTCGATAAGCGGCGCCTTCAGACTGTCTGCCAATGCGTCTACCTCGTCAGCGGAACGTTCGGGCAGTGACGCCAAGGACTCCCTCATCAGGGATTCCGACCTGTTAAGTGCCGAGCGGGCCTGTTCAATCATGAGCATATTGACATCGGATAGCAGTGAAGAGAACAATGCGAATGAATTCGGATTGGCATTGACCCTCTGCTCAGCCTCGTCCACGGCCGCGACGATCTCCTTGGCGCTCGCCATACCCGAACCGGACGGGCTGTTGCTGAGTATCATCTGCGGGTCGATCGGCCCAAGGTCCCCGGATGGCCCCATGAGTATTCTGTCGGCCCCTAGGCAAAGAATCGTTGCGGCGCTCTTGTCCATGTCAGGCACGATGATGGTCAGTCTCCTGCAATATGAATGCATGGCCCTGACCATGCGCAATGCAGTCTCACCATCGCCTCCGGGCGATGAGAGAATTACATGGAGGTCCTTGGACTTGTCACAGTCCCCCAACAATTCCTCCAGTACGGTCATGTTCGTCTGGTAGATCTGATCGATTACTGTTATCAGGTTCGCTCCAGTAAGCTCCTGATATTCGGACATGAGATTCTGCCGTTCATATCGAGCCGAATTCTCGGCTGCGAACAATGGCGTACGTCTGGAATTGATCAGACTTGGCCTATCGTAAGCCTGAAACTCTTCTGCTTGCCCTTGCGAAGTTCCATCCCCAGCGTTCGGGCTTCCTTCGCGATTTGCGCTTTCTTCTTCCAAGTTTGGTCCGTCCTTTCTAGAAGCGCCGTTGTGGGCCCTTCGTTCCTTGCGTCCTTCATCGCCGTACTGCTACTGGTTACTCTCGTCAACGTATCCTTCCTCATGTCCTACCTCGCATCCTTTCGTGAATGTTCATCGGTGCTGAACGAATCGGTATAAGTGTATTGCAGTAATTTTAAGACGTTCCGCATGAGCTTCGTTTCCTTTTTCTCGCTCTATGAAAAGAATGAAAATAATGTTACGTATGTATATATGTATATTTAATGTTTACACATTAGTATTTTTCGTGTTCATGGTTAGTATGCGCTATTGTTAGCAACACACCATACATACATGTTTACAAGTTAGCGTATAATGTGTTGTAGAACAAAAAACCTCCGCAGTGTTAACGGCACCGCGGAGGTAAAACATGAAGCCTCACTCAAAGACTTCCAGAAACCAGTGTACCGCATGGCTTGGAGGTCGGAAATGGAACCGGAAATGGGATACCGCAACATGCTGGCGGTCGAAGAACTCGCAAGCCAAGGCAAACTCACCGTCACCCACAAGGGCGCACGCAGCTTCGACTTCGCCCAATACGCGCTGCTAAGCAGAATGGCATGGCTTACCGCCGACTGGCCGCTGGACAAGGCGGCCAAGGAAAAGCGCATGCTGCCACGCACCTACGCCTCCGGCTGGCTCAAAATCGCAATCGACTGGGGCATGACACTCCCTCAATCGATGGACGAACTCGTGGCCATCGGCAACGAGCCGCGCAACCCGAAACGCGAACAGCTGGCCTACAACCGCATCGGCAAGATCGCGAGGAAGCTTGAAGAGGCCGGGCTTATCAAATGCCTACGCAGGGGCGACATCCAGCGGAAGAACAATGCCGTCTGGCTGTTGACCATCGGCACGCCGGAGGAGAACCGCGAGGTCGAAGCCTACGTGCGGAACCACATGTACCTGTGATTTTATGCCCACATTTTGCCCACGTTCCAGCGGTAAAAGCCGTGAATTGACGGTAATTACAGTGAATTACCACGGTTAACGAATAGGCGGAAATCCATTGGAAAACCAAGGAAAACCGCCATCCACGACAACAACCGGATCAGGACGGCAGGTATTCTGCAAGTACATG
>OIZR01000474.1_pt1 | contig 30554 bp, 24 predicted proteins | sample 1588591 | NCBI WGS metagenome assembly OIZR01 (sample SAMN03283249) | human gut metagenome | biome: human-associated habitat; material: feces | host: Homo sapiens | place: USA | collected 2013 | reverse complement strand
GGAGGGGGCGGCGGCGCAGGTGGGCGATGCCGCAGAAGTCCAGGGCGGCGCTCAGCCGCTCCTCCATCTCCGCCCGGGGCACCCGCCGGTTCTCCAGACAGAAGAACAGCTCGTTCTCCACCGTGTCCATACAGAACTGGAGCTCCGGGTTTTGAAACAGCATGCCCACCAGGGCGCACCGCTCCCCCGGCCCCAGGGCGGCGGGCTCCTGTCCCTCCACCCGCACCGTGCCCTCCTGGAGGAACCCGGCGTTCTGGGGATAGATCCCCGCCGCCAGATAGAGCAGGGTGCTCTTGCCGCAGCCGGAGGGGCCGGTGAGGACGGTGATGCGGCTCCGGTCAAAGGAGGCGCTGACCTCGTCCAGCACCGGGCGCTTGCTCTGCTCCAGGTAGCGGAAGGTGACGCGCTCCAGGGTGATGCGGCCCACCTCAGACGGGGAGGAAGTCATTGGTGTACTCGGTGGGGCGGCGGCGGTCGTAGTAGCCGTTGGCCACCAGCCAGTCGGCCATCCGCTCCCAGCGCTCCGGGCGGATGGCGCCCCAGTGGCCCCGCTGATCCAGCAGCAGGGGGGCCAGGTGCTTCTGGCTGCGCACCAGCATGGCCTCGGACACGGCGGGCAGGCCGTCCTTTACCGCCAGGACGGCGCCCTCCGGATCGCGGGCCGCCTCCTGATAGCCCCGGTCCAGAGCGGCCAGGAAGGCTCGTACCTCGGCGGGCCGGTCCCGCAGAACCTGGTGCGTGGCGGCGATGGCGGGGGCGCAGAAGTCGAAGAGGGGATCCACGTCGGCCAGATTGATGAAGTTGATCTCTTTGCCCGCCGCGATAAGCTCCTCGTTCTCCCAGTTGGCGTAGACCCAGGTGGCGTCGGCCGCGGCGCCCAGGGTGGATACGATGTCGCCCACGTCCATGGGCACCAGCTCCACCTTGCCGTAGTCGCCGCCGTCCAGGCGCACGGCCTCGCCGATCACGCCGTGGAACCAGCGGGGGGCCCAGTGGGTAAGGCGCTTGCCCTCCAGATGCCGGGGGGAGGTGATGCCGCTCTCCTTCAGGGAGACGATGCCGGAGTCGGAACGCTGGGTGAGGACGGCCACGCCGGTGAGCTCCACCCCGCGGGACATGCAGTCCAGCATGGAAATCTGGGGGCCCAGCACGAAATCGGCGCCGTGGAGATCCATAACGCCGTGAACCTCGCCGTCGATGTGCACCTCCAGGCCCGCCTCCGCGAAGTAGCCCCGCTTCTCCGCCAGCAGAAAGCCGGTGTGATTGGTATTTGCAAACCAGTCCAGAACCACATTCAGTTTACCCATTGCTTATTCCTCCTCATCGTCGATGGATACCGGGGCAAGCCGGGCGCCCACGGCGTAGCTGCGCAGTACCCCCGTCCGGGCCAGGCCGTCGCAGGCCAGCTTGGCGATGACGCCGGAGAAGACCACGGCGCTGGCAAAGCGGACGGCCAACTGGGCGGCCAGCATGGTGGGGGCCAGCAGATAGTAGCTCAGGTAGTACAGCTCGTAGCAGAAGATGCACACGGCGGCAAAGACGCCGGACAGGGCCATGGAGAGCAGGTTGTACTTCCGGTAGCGGAATACGGCGAAGCCCAGCTCGCACCCGACGCCCTGGATGAGGCCGGTGAGCACCACGGTGGCGCCGCCGGAGTTGCCCATGAGCAGCTCGATGGCGGAGGCCAGCACCTCGGTGATGAGGGCCGCGCCGGGCTTGCGGATGATGTAGGCGGCAATGGTGGCGGCCATAAACCACACGCCGTAGATGAGTTCAAAGCCGAAGGCCGACAGGCCCAGGGGGGTGAGGGCCACCGAAATGGCGGTACCGCCGTAAAACACGGCCATGTAGACCACCGCGAACAGCACACCCAGTATGGCCATCATGACCACGTCCTTGAGTTTCCAGGGTTCTCGTCTCATTCTTGCAGATACCTCCGTTTTAGGCAAAAGTAAAAGCCGCACAGCCTTCGCTGAGCGACTTTGCAAAAACGGCAAAACGGCGTGAACCGCGCTCCCTACGATGGCATTACCCAACAGGTTCCATGGGTCATAGGCAGAACAGCCTAACTCTCAGCCGGATTCCATCCGGCCCCCCAGCATTCAGTTGTGCAGACTTTTCTGTGGCAACTATAGCACGCCTTTCCGCAAATTGCAAGGGCGGATTTCAAACCCAGTGGCGGGGCCAGCGGTCCCAGTAGGCCCGGTAGGTGGGCCACGTGCCGTTCAAATCCATCTGGTACATACGGAAGATGACCAGCCGGTTTTTCGGCTGCCACAGCTCCTCGTAGGAGTAGCGGTAGGTCATACCGATGCGCTCCATGACCGCCCCACTCTTGGGATTGTCCGCGTCGTGGGTGGCCGTGAGGAAGGGCAGGCCGTCGGCGCGCAGGCGCTCCACCACCGCAGCGGCGGCCTCAGTCATGTAGCCGCGGCCCCAGGATGGCCGGGCCAGGGCGTAGCCCAGATCATGGCTCTCCCCGTCGTCCACATGGAGGTAGCCGATGGGGCGGTCGTTCTCCCGCAGGCAGACGGCGTAGCGGCAGCCGGAGGGACGGCGGTAGTAGTCCAGGTAGTGCTCCTCCAGATATCTGGCGGCGTCCGCCTCGGTCTCCAGCGGGAACCAAGGCAGGAAGGTGTTAACCTCCCGGTCGCGCATCAGGGAAAACAGCGGCTCCACATCCGCCGGGGTAAACCGGCGGAGCACCAGGCGTTCGGTCTCCAGACGGGGGGTATTGGCGGGCATGGGACATTCCTCCTTTTTACCCAGTATAGCACGCCCCAGACCATGCCGTAACTGCCGCTTGACTTTCCGCCGGGGCTGGGGTACTCTGAACAGTACGCACGGAAAGAGAGGACACACCATGACCTACCCCGAATTCAAAGCCAGATACGCCCTCACCCCCGATCCCCAGCAGGAGGCGGCCATCCTCCGGGCCGAGGGGCCCACCCTGCTGCTGGCGGTGCCGGGCAGCGGCAAGACCACCACCCTGGTGACCCGGCTGGGCTATCTCATCCACTGCCTGGGGGTGGAGCCGGGGCGCATCCTCACCGTCACCTACACCGTGGCCGCCGCCGGGGACATGAAGCGGCGCTTTGCCGCCCTCTTTGGGGAGGAGCACGCCGGCGCGCTGGCCTTCCGCACCATCAACGGCATCTGCCAGTCCATCATCTCCTACTACGCCTGGGCCAAGGGGGCGGAGCCCTTCGCCCTGTGGACGAACGAGGGGGAGCTGAACGCCCTGGTGCGCTGGCTGATGCAGTCCCACGGGGCCGAGTGGCCGGGGGAGCAGGAGGTGAAGGAGGTGCGCACCCGCATCACCTGCTGCAAGAACGGGATGCTGCGGGACGAGGAGGTGCGGGCCATTGAGATGGATGGGGTGGATTTCCCCGCCGTCTACTTCGGCTACCGGGAGTACCTGGAGCGCAACCGCCGCATGGACTACGACGATCAGATGGTCTTTGCCCTGCGGATTCTCCGCCGGTATCCCGATATCCTGGCCCACTTCCAGAGCAAATACCCCTACCTCTGCGTGGACGAGGCCCAGGACACCTCCAAAATCCAGCACGCCATCCTCCGCCTGCTGGCCGCCCGGAGCCGCAACCTGTTCATGGTGGGGGACGAGGATCAGAGCATCTACGGCTTCCGGGCGGCCTGGCCCCAGGCGCTGATGGAGTTCCGGCAGATCTACCCGGAGGGGGAGGTGCTGCTGATGGAGACCAACTACCGCTCCGCCGGGGCCATCGTGGAGAAGGCGGACGCCTTCATCCAGCGCAACGGCAGCCGCCACCCCAAGCACATGCGGGCCAGCCGTCCCCAGGGGGATCCGGTGCGCCACGTAAATCTCAACGACTTCGGGCAGCAGGCCCACTATCTGGCCCAGGCGGCGGCGGACTGCACGGAGTCCACCGCCGTGCTCTACCGCAATAACGACAGCGCCCTGCCCCTCATCGACCTGCTGGAGCGCCGGGGCATCCCCTACGCCTGCCGCCAGCGGGAGAGCTTCTTCTTCACCAGCCCGGCGGTGCGGGATCTCACCGATGTGCTCCGCTTTGCCCTGGACGGCACGGATCGGGAGCGGTTTTTACGGATTTACTACAAGCTGGAGGTGCGCGTCAAGCGGAGCGTCCTCCAGGAGAAGCTGCGCCGGGTGCCGGAGGGGGCACCGGTGCTGGACGCCCTCATCGACGGGGGCGGCTTCGAGCCCTGGCAGACGGGGCGGCTCAGGGCCCTGCGCACCCACCTGTCCAAGCTGCCCCAGCTCTCCAGCTTTGCCGCCCTTCAGCGCATCGTCAAATACATGGGCTATGGGGACTACCTGTCCAGCCAGGGGGGCGACAAGAGCCGGGTGGAGCTGCTGCTGGCCCTGGCCCGGCAGGAGCCGGGGGTGGAGGGCTTTCTCTGCCGCCTGGAGGCGCTGCGGGACACGGTGGAGGCGGGGGGCGGCGACCCGGCCTGCCCCTTTGTGCTCTCCACCATCCACGCCAGCAAGGGCCTGGAGTATGACCGGGTGTTCCTCATCGACGCGGTGGACGGCATTTTCCCATCGGTGAACCCCCGGAAGGGAAACGACCTGTCCGACGAGGAGCGGGCGGCCCTGGAGGAGGAGCGGCGGCTCTTCTACGTGGGGGCCACCCGGGCCCGGCGGCAGCTTGTTCTGCTCACCTGTGACAACCGCTTTGGCGAGCCGTCACCCCCGGCCTCCTTCGTGGGGCAGTTTCTGGGCACGCCGGAGTGGGCGTCCCAGAGGCCCGGGACTCCGGGCAAGGCCCCGGCGGAGCCTGACGCCGCCGCGGTGGCGGCGTGGGAGAAGGACTACCTGCCCGGCACGGCGGTGGTACACCGGGCCTTCGGGCCCGGCATGGTGGTGAGCCGCTCCGGCGCGGTGGCGGTGATCGCCTTCGACGAGGTTGGCACCAAAAAGGTGGAGCTGACCGCCTGCCTGCGGAAGCGGCTGCTCCGGCTGGCCTCCGCCCCGGGCTTCTGAGGGCCTGTTACCAAATTTTCACCATTTGAAACCGCGTAGGGGTTTCCCTTCGGGCTGTGGGGGTGTTATCATGACGGCATAACGGCCCGAAGGAGGAATACCGCTGTGAACCGCACGTCCATAACGGGGCTGGCCTGTCTGCTGGCCGTTGCCCTTACCGCCTGCGCGGGAGGCGGAGAGCCGCCGGCACCGTCCGGCAGCCCCGCGTCCGCCCCGCTGGAAGCTCTGAAAGAGCCCGCCAACTCCATGCCCGTTTCGCCGCCGCTGTCCCCCTCGCCTGTGTCGGCCGAGGCCCTGGCGGCCTACCGGGCCCTGCTGGCAGGGGAGCCGGGGGCGCTGGATCGCCCGCCGGAGGGGCTGGAGCTGCACCAGGTCACCCTGCCCCCGGCGGAGGAGCTGGAGTATGTGCTGCTGGATCTGGACGGGGACGGCGGGGCGGAGCTGGTGGTGCAGATGGTAGAGCAGCCCCAACAGTTCAACGCCGTGTTCCACTATGGGGACGGGGAGTTGAGCTGCTGGCAGTACGACATCGTGGAGATGAGCTGCCGGGACTACCCCCTGGAGGACGGCGCCATGGTACGGCAGTATGACACGGGCACCGGGCCCAATCGGTATTCCAACCTCTACACGGTGTTCCGCTATCTGCCCGATGGGGAGACGGAGGAGTGCGCCTCCCTGGCGGTACACCAGGATACGCAGGAGGATGGCACGGAGGTATTCACCTATCTGGTGGACGACGCGGAGGTGGATCAGGACACCTTTGCGGCGGAGTTTGAGGAACTGGTGGGGAGCCGGCTTCTGTCTCTGGAGGACTGGACTCCGGCTACGGAGCGGCCCGGCTGAAAAACGAACGCGGCCCATCGGTCATTGACCGATGGGCCGCATTTTGTCTGCTTGACTTACCCGTTGAGAGAGTCCAGAATACGGTCTCTGAGCTGGAAGAGCGGTTCCAGAGAGCTGTCCTTGAGGGCGGACTTGAGGGAGACCACGGGCTCAAGTACCTGGAAACCCTTCAGCTCACCCAGCATCTCACGCATCAGCTTGCCGCTGACCGGAGCCCAGGAGCCGTTCTCCACCAAGGCCACCGTGCGGTTTTGCAGGCCAAGGGCCTTCATGTCATGGAGGAAGGTGGCCATGGCGGGATAGACCCCGTTGTTATAGGTGGGGGCGGCCAGCACCAGGTGGCTGCACCGGAAGACCTCGGAGATAAGGGTGGAGACATGGGTGGAGGAAATGTCGTGCATGGCGATGTTCTTTACCCCGCTGTCAGCCAGACCCGCAGCCAGAAGGTTGACAGCGTTCTCGGTGTCGCCGTACATGGAGGCGTACAGCACCGCAACGGCCCGCTCCTCCGGCTCGTAGCGGCTCCACTTGTCGTACTTGTCCAGAAGGTAGTCCAGATTGCTGCGCCAGATGGGGCCGTGGAGGGGGCAGATCATGGCAATGTCCAGTCCGGAGAGCTTCTTCAGCGCGGCCTGCACCTGGAGGCCGTACTTGCCCACGATATTGCCGTAATAGCGGCGGGCGTCGTCCAGCCAGTCCCGGTCGAAGTTCAGCTCGTCGTTAAACAGATTGCCGCCCGTGGCGCCGAAGGAGCCGAAAGCGTCGGCGGAGAAGAGAAGCTTCTCGCTGGACTCATAGGTCATCATGACCTCCGGCCAGTGGACCATGGGAGTCATATGGAAGTGGAGGGTATGCCCGCCCAGGGAGAGGGTATCCCCCTCCTTGACGGTGACGGTGCGCCCGTCCAGGGGGAAATCGTAGAATTGCCCCATAAAGGCGAAGGTCTTGGCGTTGCCCACCAGCTTGAGAGTGGGGAAGCGGAGCAGCAGCGTCTCAATACTGGCGCAGTGGTCGGGCTCCATGTGGTTGATCACCAGGTAGTCCAGCGGGCGGCCGTCCAGGGTGTGGAGCACGTTCTCCAGGAACTGGCGGGAGATGGAGGAGTCCACGGTGTCCACCACGGCGGTCTGCTCGTCCAGGATTAAATAGGAGTTGTAAGAGACGCCGCGGGTGATGGGAAAGAGGTTCTCGAACAGGGCCAGCCGGCGGTCGCTTCCGCCCACCCACCAGACCTGCTCTGTCAGCTTGCGGGTACAATACATATGGCATTCTCCTTTGAAACGGGGCCTGGCGCCAGTGCGGGCAAAGCCCGGCGGGACCAGGCGAAATCTGTCTTTTCCAATCCATTATCATAGCAGACCTGCGATACTCCGTCAAGGGTACAGACGGAGAGGAATGGCCGGAAAACACAAGATTTATGGGGGGTCTCCACAAAAAAAGTTAGATTCCTCTTTCCAAACAGGAATCAACCGCCACCGGGACCTCCAGCCGTCCGAAATAGTCCCCCGTATCCTGGACGGAGAGCTCGTCCAGCAGCAGCTCTCCGTAGGCGCTGCCGGTGGGGCGCAGGCTCCGGCTCGCCAGAAAGGCGTGGAGTCCTGCCCAAGCCCGCTCGAAATCGTCTGGAATGCTTCGTCCATAGGCGACGGCGTACCGCCCAGCCGGCTTCCAGGCGTTACCCCGCCGGCCGCCGGTTTTAAAATAGAGGCGGTAGCGCCAGACGGGCTCTCCACTGGCGGTGCTGTCCGGTGTGATGAGTACCCCGGCCGGGTGGCCCAGATGGACGCCCTTCCCGGCGGCATACTCGTAGGCAAAGATTTCGCTCTCCTCGCCGCTGAGGCCGTCCGGGGCGGGGGGACACAAAAAGATGCGTTCCCGGGGCCGCTCCTCCAGCAGATAAGCGCCTTCCGCGTGGGCCAGGGCCTCCTGAGCCAAGGAGGCGCGCAGCTTCATGATCTCGCTGGTCTCCCGCAGGCGGGCGATCTCGGCCTGGATGCGCTCCTCCTGTTGAGCGAAGAAGGCAAGCATCCGCTCCGGTGTGCGGCCGGCGGAGTAGCGCCGGATGTCCTCCAGCCCCACCTCCAGCAGGCGGAGGGAGCTGATGAGGTAGGCGGAGTTGAGCTGACTGCGCGCGTAATAGCGGTAGTTGTTCTCACCACGCTGCTCCGGGCAGAGCAGGCCGATGCGGTCGTAGAAGCGCAGGTTGTCCCGGCTGATGCCCGTCAGGCGGGAGAACTCCAGGATGGAGAGCTGCTTTTTCTGATTCATGGCGGGCCTCCGGTTCTCTTAATTTTTTCTTGACATTGAAGTCGCTCTAAGGTTTATGATACCTCTTGCCGGTAAAAAAAGCAAGACGGCAAAGGAGGCCCTCATGAAATACCTGCGATCCTTTTACAAGCGGCACCGGGGTATGGCGGCGCTGGCCCTGTTCCTTCTGCTGGGCCAGGTGGTGGGCACGCTGCTCATCCCGGCCCTGATTGCCAACGTGGTGGACCTGGGCATTTTGCCTGGGGATATGGACGCCATTCTCCGCACGGGCGGGCAGATGCTGGCCGTGGCCCTGCTGTCGGCGGCGGTGGCCGCCGCCGAGAGCTGGGTGACCGCCGATCTGGGCGCCCGCTTCGGCTTTGAAATGCGCTCCCTGCTCCTGCGCAAGAGCCAGGAGCTCTCCCTCCATCAGTTCGATGAGGTGGGCGTTTCATCTATGATCACCCGCACCACCTCCGACATCACCAACCTGCAGCAGACCATGGGCATGGTGCTCCAGATGGTGGTGCCCGCTCCCCTCATTGTAGGCGCGTCCATCGTGATGACGGCCATGGTCACCCCGGTCATGGCCGTCATACAGGTGGGCTTTATGGCGGCGCTGGCGGCGGTGGCCGCCGTGGTGCTCCGAAAGTCCAACGCCCTCTCCCGCAGCATCCAGGTGCGCCTGGACCGCATCAACCGTGTGGTGCGGGAGGCGGTCACCGGCGTGCGGGTGATCCGGGCCTTCGGCAATGAGGCCTATGAGGAGGCCCGCTCCGGCGACGCCTACCGCTCCTACGCCGACAACATGATCCGCCTGAACCGGCTCTTTGCCGTGGCTATTCCGGTGGTGTGGATGCTCATGGGCGCCCTCATGGCCGTGGTGCTGTGGGCGGGCGGCGTGCTCACCCTGGGCGGCGGCATGGAGGTGGGGCAGATCACCGCCGTCACCGAGTACTCCATCCTGACCATGGGTTACCTGCTCATGGCGGTGTCGGTGCTCACCACGCTGCCCAAGGCCAGGGCCTGCCTGGCACGCCTCACCGCCCTGCTGGATACCCGGCCCGACGTGGAGGACGGGGCCGCTTCCGCCGCTGTGGCCGGGCCCGGCCGCCCGGCGGTGGAGTTTGACCACGTGAGCTTCTCTTACCCAGGGGCGGAGGAGCCTGTGCTCCGGGATATCTCCTTCACCCTGTATCCAGGCCAGACCGCCGCCGTGATCGGCAGCACCGGCTCGGGCAAGAGCACCCTGGCCGATCTGCTGCTGCGGCTTCACGATGTGGGGGAGGGGGCCATCCGCGTGGGCGGCGTCGATGTGCGTACCCTCACCCAGCAGGAGCTGCGGGAGCGCATCGGCTGCGTCCCCCAGAAGGCGTTCCTGTTCAGCGGCACCATCGCGGAGAATCTGCGCATGGGCCGGCCGGACGCTACGGACGAGGCGCTGTGGCGGGCCCTGGGCATTGCCCAGGCCGCCGACTTTGTGGAGCGGCTCCCTTTAGGGCTGGATGCCCCGGTGGCCCAGGGGGGCGCCAACTTCTCCGGCGGTCAGCGGCAGCGGCTGTCCATCGCCCGGGCGCTGGTGAAGGATGCCGGGGTGCTCCTCTTTGACGACAGCTTTTCCGCCCTGGACGTGAAGACCGACGCCGCCCTCCGCCGCGCCCTGCGGGAGCAGGTGGTGCGCCCCGCCAAGCTCATCGTGGCCCAGCGGGTGAGCACCATCCTGGACGCCGACCTGATTCTGGTGCTGGACGAGGGGCGGCTGGTGGGCGCCGGCACCCACGGGGAGCTGCTGGAGACCTGCCCGGTCTACCGGGCCATTGCGGACAGTCAGATGCAGAGAGAGGGGGCGTGAGTATGGCACGCAGAAAGAAAACCGAAAAGCGGGAGCTCTCCCATGAGGACATCCCCCGCAACACCAGGGCCACCGCCTGGCGGCTGTTGGGCCGGATGGCCCGCCAGTGGTGGAAGCTGCTGCTGGTGGCCGGGGCGGCGCTGCTCAGCTCCGCCTCCTTCACCGCCATTCCCCTGGCGGTTGGAATGGGCATCGACCGGCTGGTGGACGCCATCCGGGCCTTTGACGGCTCCGCCGGCGTGGTGGAGACCGCCGCCGGAGCCCTGGGGCTGCCCGTGTTGCTGGTGGCCGCCGCGGCGCTGTTCAGCAGCCTGATGTCCTATGTGCAGCAGTATATCATCGCCACAGTGGGGGAGGAGCTGACCCTCTCCCTGCGCCAGGACGTCAGCGCCAAGCTCAACCGCCTGCCCCTGCGCTACTTTGACGGACACAAGACCGGCGACATCATGAGCCGGGTCACCAACGATCTGGAAAAGGTGTCCTCCGTGATGCAGGTGGGACTAATGCAGCTGGTGTCGGCGGTGTTTACCATTGCTCTGGCTGCGGCTGCCATGGTGATGCTCAGTCCCAGGCTCTTTCTGGTGGTGCTGGTCTCCCTGGCCCTCAGCATGACGGCCACCGGCTACGTCTCCGCCCTGGCCCAGCGGGCCTACGGCGGCAATATGGCGGCCATGGGGGCGCTGACCGGCAAGGTGGAGGAGCTGTACGCGGGCAACCGGGTGGTCAAGGTGTTCAACCGGCAGGCGGCCATGCTGGAGGAGGCGGAGGTTCTCAATGAGGCCCAGTTCCGCGCCCAGCGCCGGGCCCAGTTCGCCGACTACGCCATCTACCCCGCCATCCGCGTGCTGGGCCAGCTTGGCTTCATCGCCACCGCCGTCCTGGGCGGCGGCATGGCCCTGGGCGGGGCTATCACCCTGGGCACTGTGCAGGCCTTTTTGCAGTATGTCAACCAGATCGCCGAGCCGGTGACCGAGGCCTCCTACGTCATCACCTCCCTCCAGGCCGCCATCGCGGGGGCCGAGCGGGTGTTCGCCCTGCTGGACGAGGAGGAGGAGCGGCCCGATGCGGCGGGGGATGCCTCCGTGATCACGCAGGGCCACGTGGAGTTTCGCCACGTGCGCTTCGGCTACACCCCGGAGCGCACCCTGATCCACGATCTGAACCTGGAGGTGCGCCCCAACGAGATGGTGGCCATCGTGGGCCCCACCGGCGGCGGCAAGACCACCCTGGTCAACCTGCTGATGCGCTTCTATGAGCTGGACGGCGGCTCCATCTCCATCGACGGACAGGACATCACCGCCCTGCCCCGGGGGGAGCTGCGGCGGCGCATCGGCATGGTGCTCCAGGACGCCTGGCTCTTTGAGGGCACCATTGCGGAGAACATCGCCTACGGCCGGCGGGACGCCACCCGGGAGGAGATCGTGGCGGCGGCCAGGGCGGCCTGCTGCGACCACTTCATCCGCACCCTGCCCCAGGGGTACGATACCCCGCTTTCCGGGGAGACCACCGGCGTGTCCCAGGGACAGATGCAGCTGCTGACCATCGCCCGGGCCATGCTCACCGACCCGGCCATCCTGGTGTTGGACGAGGCCACCTCCAGCGTGGATACCCGAACCGAGGTGGAGATCCAGAAGGCCATGGCACGCTTAATGGAGGGCAAGACCAGCTTTGTCATCGCCCACCGCCTGTCCACCATCCGCAGCGCGGATCTGATCCTGGTGGTGCGGGACGGCGACATCGTGGAGCGGGGCACCCACAGAGAACTGATGGCCCGGGACGGCTTTTACGCCTCCCTCTACCGCAGCCAGTTCGAGGCGGCGTGACGGGAGAAGGTGGCCCGTCACTTGCCCCAGGGCCTGCGTTGCTGCCCCTTTTACCCTTCCTTTAAATATTTGCCCACAACTTTATAGCATTTTTTCATTTTGGTGTGAAAAGGAGCCCGTTGCAGAACCGTTTTATTCTGCAACGGGCTTCTTGTTTTACGTTATATGTGCAAGAATTTCATAATGATTTTTTGCTGGATCCCGCTACGGTTGACCCGCAGCCGGGTGTCTGCGGAGGGCGCCAGCTTTTCATAGTTATCGGAAATCACATCCAGGATTCTCCCGCCCTTGCTGTCAAAGCGCATGGCCTTGTGGATCAGGAAGGAGCTCTCCAGGGGGTTCAATAGCTATAAACTGTCTCCGTATGAATGAAATCTTTTCCGTGTCCAAAAGACCACATTCATCAGGATCACAATAAGTCCCGTCACGGTTATCGCTGCCCAAAACCCCATATTGATTCCGAACAGCTCCGTTCTTCCGAACAAATTCATCCATATTGTGTTCCAATTGATTGTCATATCATGCACACTCCCTTCCTGTTACAGCAGCTCCCCAAAATGACGCACATAGGCTTTCTTAATACTGGTCGCCAACACCATATACAACAAAATGCAGGGGATCAGGTAAGCAAAATAAGCTGTGGGGAGGGCGACAAATCCGAGCATTTTTCCCAATGCGGTAAAGGGGATGACCGTCAGTACCGCGATGCCGGTAAAGGTCAGCAACGTCACCGGGGCCGAGGCGCGGCTCTGGATAAACGGCAGTTTCGGGGTTCGGATCATGTGGATCACCAGCGTCTGGCTCCACATGGATTCCACAAACCACCCGGCATGGAACATGGCCGCATAAGTAGTCTGCATTTGTGCCAGTTCCGCTCCTCTGTAATGAGCAGACAGGTCATTATAAAGCACGCCGCCGGAAACGAATATCGGGCAGAAAACGAAGTACAGAAAGGCGTATGTTGTCCAGTCGAAGATAGAACTCGTAGGCCCGATCCAGATCATAAAATTCCCAATGCTGGATGCTTCCCACTTGCGTGGAACAGCGATAAATTCCTCATCCACGTTGTCCCAGGGGATGGCGGTACAGCTCAGATCATAGATCAGGTTCAGCAAGATTAGATGGACGCTCTCCATCGGCAGGAAGGGAAGGAGTGCCGAGGCTGCCAATACCGAAAACATATTTCCAAAGTTGGAGGAGGCCGTCATTTTGATATACTTAATCATATTGGCATAGGTTTTGCGGCCCTCAATGATACCCTGCTCCAGTACCATCAGGTCTTTTTCCAGCAGGATAATGTCCGCCGACTCTTTTGCAATATCTACTGCAGTGTCCACGGAAATGCCAATATCCGCCGATTTCATCGCCGCAGCGTCATTGATGCCATCCCCCATAAAGCCTACGGTATGGCCGCCGCTCCGCAGGGCCGTCACAACACGTGCCTTCTGATCCGGCGAGAGCTTGGCAAATACATCCGTAGATTCTGCCACCTGGATCAGCTCGTCATCGCTCATGCGTTCCACATCGGAGCCGAGCAGAAGATTGCTTACCTTGAGGCCCACCTGCTTGCAGATACAGCGGGTCACACGGTCGTTATCTCCGGTGAGGATTTTTGTGGTGACGCCATGGGCCTTCAATGCCCGAATCGCCTCCGCGGTGGATTCCTTGGGCGGATCAAGAAATGCAAGGTATCCCATCAGAACCATATCGCACTCGTCCTTGACGCTGTATGTATCAGCGGCAGGAAGCGCCCGTTTTTGCGCAATGGCGATTACGCGCATCCCGTCCTCATTCAAATCGGCTACTGTTTTCAGAATCGCCTGCCGAATTTGATCGGTAAGTGGCTGCACCTCTCCCTGATATTCCGCATGAGAACAGATGGAGAGCATTTCTTCTATGGCACCCTTGGTAATCATTTGCCGTTTCCCGCTGGTATCCTCTACAACCGTTGAAAGGCGGCGCCTGGTGAAGTCAAACGGAATCTCGTCTACCTTGTGGTAAACTGCGGAGAGATCGGCCAACTGGTGATTGGCCGCTTCTTCCTCCTCTGTCCGCTCAATAATCGCTATATCCATCAAATTTTTATATCCGGTCTGGAAGTAGCTATTCAGGTACGCATGTCTTAAAACACGAATATCTTCCTTTCCGGTCACATCCATGTGGTACTCCAGAACCACTTTGTCCTGGGTCAATGTGCCGGTTTTATCCGTGCAGAGTACATCCATCGCCCCAAAGTTCTGAATAGAATTTAAGTTTTTCACGATGGTCTTTTTCTTTGACATGGACATCGCACCTTTGGCAAGGCAGGTGGTGACGATCATCGGCAGCATTTCAGGGGTGAGGCCCACTGCCACGGAAATGGCGAACAGAAACGCTTCCAGCCAGTCACCCTTGGTCAGACCATTGATGAAGAATACCACCGGTACCATCACCAGCATGAAGCGAATCAGGACCCAGGAAACTGCGTTTACGCCTTTCGTAAAATTGGTTTCCACTGCTTCTCCCGCGACAGACACCGCCATGGAGCCGAAAAGGGTATCATCACCTACGGCTACCACGACCGCCGTTGCACTCCCGCTGATGACATTGCTTCCCATAAAGGCGATATTCGGGTAATCTGTGATGGAATCGTATTCCTGCTCACAGACAACCGGAATCTTTTCGATGGGATCGCTCTCCCCTGTCAGGGCCGACTGGCTGATAAACAGGTCTTTGGCCTCCAGCACCCGTACATCCGCCGGAACCATATCGCCAGCGGAGAGATGAATAATATCACCGACTACCAAATCTTCCAGCGGGATCTCCTGCTTCCCGTTGCTCTTTCTTGTAACCGTGCAAGTGGTGGTAATCATCGCCAACAGCTTCTCCGCGGCATTCCCCGACCGGGATTCCTGAACAAACCGAAGTGTACCGGAAATAAATACCATCGTAAAAATTATAATGATGGTAAGCGGAGCCACATCCTCCGGTGCATGCTGAAGGATCGGTACAACAATATCGGTAAAAATAGATACGACTGCCAGGCAGAACAAAATTGCGGTAAATGGATTGATAAACGCCCCTGCCAATCTTGCAACAAGCGATTTTTTCTTTTCATGCGTTACTTTATTCCGCCCAAAAGCGATCCGATGGGAAATCACCGCCTTATCACCCAGTCCGGTCAGCGCAGTATCAAGCTGCTTCAAAACCGGTTTGATTTTATTGCCTGCTGCAAAGGCCAGCTTTTTGTTGGCCTCATCCCTGCGAACCATATCCGCAGCCGTTTTATGAACCGTGATTTGGTTCTTTTCCTTTTGATACATTGGGGTCGATACCTCCTTTACTTTTTAAATGAGCATCAGCCACCCCCAAAATCTATCCATAGTCTTACGGGTGCGGTTGCTCGATCTACTTCGAGAAGGGCCAGCATCCATAAAACCACCTCCTTTACCGTAAGGAACGCTGCCGGCTATTTTCCTGAACTCTGGTACCGGCCGGATTTTCCGATCCAGTACACATCCGCGCCGGATAGGACCATCCAGCCGACCATACACCATAAAAACCCGCTTTTACGAAACGCGTACCATGCTCCGCTGAGTAAAAAAATGATACCGCTTGTGGCGATCATCATCCCCACATTTCGGCAAAGGGGACGAATGTGGATTTTTCTTCCTCCGGCATTGTCTTCCATGCTGTAATATGATTAACCGCCTTACCGGAATAGAAGTAAATACCCGCAGCGAGAAAAAGAATGCCAAGGAAAAGGCAAGCGCCATTCATAGGTCCTTCTCCTTCCTTTTTTCATTTCTCCACCCATTTCTAATCCTGTTCAACTGGGCTATTTTAGAGAGAAGTATAAAAAGCAGGATAATGAGGAAAAGCTGAAACACATCAGTTACAACCAGCCAGCTTTGAAAGAGAATCCTGCGGAATTCTGGAAAGGCAAGAACTGCCGCTAAAACACCGGAGGACAGCGCCGCATAAATAATATTTGTCACTCTAAGCCAATGCGATAAGAGCAATTCAAACTTCATATCTGTCCCTCCTATACCAATTCCCATCCGGCGCTGACTACGCTGGAGAGCGTCAAAAGTCGGTTTACAATCGCCTCGGCCATCTGAGCCTTTGCTTTACCAACGGAAAGAAAATCCGCTTGAATCTCTACCTTGCCGCCAATTACATCGCTGCTCTCCAAATTCGTAAGATACAATGTTTTACACGAATTGCTGTTGATCAGAAGCGCGCGTATTTCTGTTTCCGCATTTTCCTGACAGGTAACAGAAATGCGGTAGGTTCGTTCCGTTTCTTCACCGCAGGTAATGGGCTTGATCTTTACCGCCAGCGGCCGGAACAGCAGATTTGAAAGAATCAGAATAACCGCTGCGGCAACCGCAAAAAGACATCTGCCGGAACTGGACAGTACACCGACAGCGGCCGTACACCAAAGAGTTGCTGCTGTATTTAGCCCACGGACGGTTCCGCCCTCCTTAAAAATCACCCCGCTGCACAGGAATCCAACGCCGGACACAATGTAACTGGCAATCCGGTACACCTCATCCGAGCCGGACATGAGCGGAAACATCAGGAACAGGCAGGCCCCCATTGAAATCAGAACATTGATACGGATTCCGGCGGGATGGCCGGTGATCTGGCGCTCTAATCCGATCAAGAATCCCAATAGAACCGAAAGACCGATCCGGCCCATAAACTTCAATACCCCATAGGGTCGCCCCCATTCTCAAAATTTTTTACAGGGCAAAGTATAACTGTTTTTTACTGTTAAGCCTATGGCTAAATTCTTGCGATTCCCTTGCTTTTCGGCAAGAAAATAAGCAGTCACCATCTGGTGACTGCTTACATATTTTAACGATGACTTTTAAACCCTTTTTCATACGATTGCTCTGTTTACATCTAAATTTCTGATTGTCAGAGCTTATCATTAAATTTATATCCAATTCCCCAAATGGTAAGTATATATTCCGGCGCATCCGGGTTTGGCTCTATCTTTTTTCTCAGTTTGCGTATAAAGGCCATAATATTACTGTCCGCAGTATAGTATTCCTCCGCCCAAACCGCCTGATAGATCTGCTCTTTTGTAAACACCTCTCCACGATTCCGGGCCAAGAAATAGAGGATGTCAAACTCTTTGGGAGTAAGCTGGATCTCTGCGCCGTCCCGGATAACACGGCGGCTTTTGGAATCAATCAGAAGATTTCCGCAAACCAAAGAGGTGCTGGCCGCTTCTGGGATTGCCTCTCCCAACTCCAGCATGAGAGAGTCGGATTTTCCTGCATACAACGCCTCCAAGGCGTCATACAGTTCCTTCGCTGCCTGTGTCTGTGGATGCTGGGTTTGGAGCGTATTGCAAAACCACTGTAAGGTAAGGGAATCCAATGATACAAAGTTTACTCTCTTCATCAAGTCCCCTCCCCTACAACAATGTATGGTATTTCTGAATATACCACCGTTTTGCGGCCGTTACCAGCAGCATATAGGCCAGAATGGTGACCGCCAGAAATCCAAAATACCAAAGCGGAAGGGGAGCCAGGCCGAGCAGGTGGGCCGCTGGGGTATAGACAATCGCAGTAAGGATCAAAAGCCCGGCAGAGGTGACCAGCCATACAACCCCGGATGCCCTGCTCCTTAGAATAGAAAGCTGCTTTGTGCGGAGCAGGTGCAGAATAAGCACTTGCGTCCACATAGACTCTAAAAACCATCCTGTATGGAATAGAATTGCAAATTGACTCTGCATCGCAGAGGACAATTCTGTAAAATTGTCTCCCAGTAAAGCTGGACACAGGATAAAGTATAGAAAAGCAAAAGTCGCCAGATCAAACAGGGAGCTTAACGGGCCGAAAAAGCGCATGAAGCGCCCCAATGTTTTTCCTGACCACTCGCTTGGTTTTTCATAGACATCCGCATCGACGCGATCCCACGGCAAAGTCATGCACAGAATATCGTAAAGGAGGTTCAGCAAAAGAAGTTGAAGCGCCGTCATCGGCAGGAAGGGTAAAAAGGCGCTGGCAAGTACAATCGAAAAGATATTGCCGAAATTGGAGGACGCGGTAATCCGTATGTACTTTAACATATTGGCAAATGCTTTCCGCCCCTCTAAAATACCCTGTTCCAGCACATTCAGATCTTTCTTCAGCAAAATCACATCCGCAGATTCTTTTGCGGCTTGTGTGGCCGTGTCTACGGAAATCCCCACATCTGCCGCTGTCATGGCGGCTAGATCATTCATTCCATCACCCAAAAAGCCGACTGCATGACCATTCTCGCGCAGCATACGGATGATCTGAGATTTCTGTCCGGGGGAAAGCTGGGAAAAAACGGTTGTCTTTTCTACGGCAAGAAGCTGTTCATCCTCAGACAGCTCCTCCATTTCTTCTCCGGTTAAGATATGTTCTGTCTCGATTCCCAGCCTCCGGCAGATGGAAAGGGTTACACTTTTTTGATCGCCAGTCAGTACCTTTACCTGGACATGGAGCTGCTCCAATTTCTGCAAAGCACTGGCGGCAGAGCTTTTGGGCGCGTCAAAAAACACGACATATCCCAGCAAGATTAGCTCCGCCTCATCCTCCATCTGAAGCCTGCTTTGGCTTGATACAGGTTTGTAGGCCACAGCCAGGACTTTCATTCCATCTTCGGTCATTTCGTCAACGATAGCATGGATGCCGCCAGAGTCAGCGGTATCTATCTTTAGTGTCTGTCCCTTGTGTTGGACATACTGGCAGCGGGAATATACGCTGTCGACATCGCCTTTTGTGATAATATAGTTTTCCTTTTCTGGAACAGATAAGAGGACACTAACGCACTTACGTTCATAATCAAAAGGGAGCTCGTCTAATTTTTGGATCGTTTCGCCCAACGAGAGAAAATGGTTTTCCCTTCCAGGCATACTGGAACATTTCAGGATTGCCTGGTCTAAATGGTTTGCAACGCCTGTATGATAAAAGCTGTTTAAGTAGGCGCAGTCCAATACCTCCCTGCTTTCCTCCCCCAAAATATCAAGATAGTATTCCAGTATCACTTCATCTCCGGTTAGGGTACCCGTCTTATCTACACACAGGACATCCATGCTGCCAAAGCTCTGCATCGCATTTATGTTTTTTACAATCGTTTGTTTTTCCCCCATGGCAGAGCTTCCTTTTGCAAGGCAAGCATTGATCACCATGGGAAGGAGCTCCGGGGTCAGGCCGACAGCCACAGAAAGAGAAAATAGAAACGAGGTCAGCCAGTCGCCTTTGGTGATGCCGGAAACGACAAATACAACCGGAACCAAGGCCACCATAAAGCGAATCAAAACCCAGGCAATCGAATTTGCTCCTGTATCAAAGCTGTGCTTGTTCCGTTGGAGTTCGGAGAGATAGCCTCCATATACGGTGCTGCCGCCCACAGCCAAGACGATACCCTTTCCCTCTCCGCTGATTACGCTGCTCCCCATGAAGGCTATATTGGAAAAGCGATCCAGTGGAATTTGAGTAGCAGAGGCCAGACCATTTGTATTTTTCTCTAATACATTACTCTCTCCGGTTAAAAGGGCCTGCGAAACAAACAGGTCTTGCGCTTCAATCAATCTCAGGTCCGCGGGGACCCGCTCACCGGCTGAAAGCGACACGGTGTCTCCTACTACCAATTCCTCCGACGAAATTTCAAGCTGCTGTCCCTGTCGGTAGACGGAAACGGTCGTTTTAATTTGCTGAATGAGAGTATCCGCGGCATGGCTGGCTTTTCGTTCCTGGATCAGCCGTACTATCCCACTGATTATAAGCATAGACAAAATGATGACCACACTGGTCCCGTTTCTGCCGGAGTTGGATTTCAAACAGACATCGGTGATGAAAGAGACAATAGCCAATACAAACAATATCACACTGAAGGGATTGATAAACGCCCGTTTTATACGCTGAAAAAAAGAATGGACTTGTAAAGAATAGCCGACATGATTGCTGCCATGCTGTTTTCGCATCTGCTCTATTTGTTCTTGGGTTAAGCCGCCTTCCTTTATATGAAAATCATTATAAAGCTGGTCTATATCTTTTAATGCGTATTTTTTCAAACGCTCGTGAGGAGAAATATGTATAGTGCCCACAGAGGTTTCCTCCATTTTGCAGAGTATATTTAAATATAGTTTAGCACATTATCCATGGGTTTTCTCCAAACAAATTCTTGCTTTTTTCTTGCGCTTTTAATTGTCAACAATATCGCTATCCGGGACATTGCCTTTTCTCACGAAAACGATCTTGTCCTTGACCCGGCTTTTTCCTGCTAATTTGGAAGAATGGATTCCACTGCTCCAATGATTTTGTCAAATCATTTCAGCACGTTTTTTACTTAGACTATATAAACCATTACATTAGGCACTCGTTTTTTTCATACATTTGATTTATTCAAAATGACATTTTTGCTATACTTAATTTGTGCAATATGCGCAATACTTTTTAGGGAGTAATTTAAAATGAACAGGATGAAACGATTGCTTGCCGCAGCACTGACGTTTGCCGCGACACTGTCTCTTGCAAGTTGCGGTACTTCCAACAGCAAGGATTCTGTCGGTCAGACGCCCGCTCCGCCATCTCAAACGGCGGAATCGCAGTCTGCTGGACGGGAGTTGAGTATGGCGCTCTCAGTAGATCCAGATGGCTTGGATCCGCAGCGCACAACAGCTGCCAGTACATTTCAGATTACCAATAATCTATACGATACGCTTCTTCGGGTCAATACAGATGGTTCTCTGAGGGAAGGGCTGGCCCAGAAGTGGGAGGTATCGGAGGATGGTCTGACACTGACGTTTCACTTGCGGCCGGATGTTCGCTTCCATAACGGCGACATCTGTGACGCACAGGCCGTAGTAGCCTCATTCCAGCGTCTGAAGGAAGAGGAAAGCCCCCGCGCTGCGGACTATGCCAATTATACGTTTTCTGTTCAGGATGCGGATACTGTGGTAGTAACCTGTGAAGCACTAGATGTGGCAGCACTCTCCAATTTTGCCTATCCATGGTCCGCCGTTGTGGATGTCAAGGCCGCAGATACGTTGAAAAATCAACCGGTAGGCACCGGCCCGTATCGTTTGCAAGAGTGGGTGCCTCAGCAATCCCTGACGCTTGCAAAAAATCCGGACTATTATGACACGGTCAATCTGGATACGATCAACTTCAAGATGATGCCGGATGCAACGGCGCAGATTGCATCTTTGCGTAATGGAGAACTGGACATTATCTCGGTCAGCGGCGATCAGGTGGCTGCCTTTGAAAATGACCCGCAGTTCAATGTAATCACCACGCCGTCCAATGGTCTTCAGCTGATGGCGATGAATTTGCAGAACGAGGCGCTGTCGGATGTACGGGTGCGTCAGGCTATCAACTATGCGGTGGACAAGCAGGCGCTGATCGACACGGTATGGTGGGGCTATGGTCAGAAGATCGGTTCGCATTACCCCACAGTTCTGAAAGAATATGTGGATATGAATGACCGATACCCTTACGATCCGGAAAAGGCCAAAGAACTGCTGTCTCAAGCGGGATATCAGGACGGTCTCACGCTAGAAATGTATCTGCCCAAGAGTTATCCAGCATATGTCAGCGCCGGGCAGGTCATCGCTGACTCGCTGAAAGAAGTGGGAATCACCTGTAATATCACTATCGTGGAATGGGCGGCGTGGCTGTCGGACGTGTACAACGGAAGAAACTATGATCTGACTGTGGTAGGACACACGGGGCGTCTGGACCCGTATGTGCTCTTGGCACGTTATCAGTCTGACAGCAGTGAGAACTACTTCAATTATTCCAATGAAGAAGTGGATCAGCTGCTTGCAGATTATAAGAGCGAAACCGATGAGGACAAGCGTACGGAAATCGTGCAGCGGGTCCAAGAGATCCTGGCTCAGGATGTGCCTGCCTATTATATTCAGGACCCTATTACCATTTACGTGACAGACAGCGCAGTAACCGGTTTTCAGTTGTATCCCATCGATATTTATGAATTGAAAGATATATCTCTCGGACAATAAGAACAGGGGGCGGGTCCTGCCGGATGCAGGGCCCGCCTGCTTTGAAGGATTTTGATGTTGCACGCACTTCTTAGATAAGGGAGAGTAACCTCAGGAAGGACGGATAGTTCTCTATGCTGAAACTGGTGGTCAGACGTCTACTCAGCGCCATTGCCGTGCTGTTTGTTGTATCGCTTATTACATTTGTGGTTCTATTATGTATCCCCGGTGACCCCGCGCAGTTGATTCTTGGGGTTGAGGCCACGCCGGAAAAGGTTGAGGCCCTGCGTGCCTCGATGGGGCTGGACCGGCCTTGGTACGTCCAGTATATGCATTGGATTCAGGGGGTACTTACCGGGAATTGGGGCACTTCATATCTGTACGGTGAAAATGTTTGGACGCTAATTTGTCAGCGGCTTCCCGTTACTTTCTCCGTTGCGCTGCTGTCCATGGCAGCCGCACTTGTTGTATCCGCTATTCTGGGAATCTTGGCCGCGCTGAAAAAGGGTTCACCTGTGGATCTACTGTCGCGTACCGTGATGCAGATTGGCGGTGCGGTGCCCTCTTTCTGGCTGGCTATGCTGTTTATGCTGCTGTTTTCCTCCTATTTGGGATGGTTCCCGGTCACGGGGTATACCGCTCCCGGTGAAAATTTCGGCGCGTTTTTGAAATGCATCGCATTACCTTCTCTGGTGCTGGCTATCGGGGAACTGGGAATTCTGATCCGCATTGTGCGGTCATCCATGCTGACGGCCCTGCAACAGGATTTTATGATGAGCGCAAATGTGAAAGGCCTGCCTCCCGCTAGGGCCATTGTGCATTATGCTCTGCGCTCGGCGATTATTGCCCCCATCACCATCTCAGGTATGCAGCTGGCAAAACTATTGGGAGGAACGGTCATTGTAGAGACAATTTTTGCTCTGCCGGGCATTGGCCGTCTGATGCTGACTGCCGTGGAGCAGCGGGACATCATTCTTTTGCAGGGAATCGTGCTCTTTATTACCTCCATGGTGGTTTTGGTATCGCTGGTCACGGATCTGGCGGTTATGGCCGCCAACCCCACTATCCGTACCGGAGAGGAGACCGTACAGGGATGAAGAAAAAACAGAGCGTATCTTTCTGGGCAGGTGCTATCATGGCGGCCAGCATCGCAGCTATATGCATCATTTCGTTTTTCTGGATGCCTGCAGATCCAGAAAAGATGGATACACTGAACCGGTTTGCGCTGCCCAGTGCGGCACACCTTTTAGGGACCGACCAATTTGGGCGCGATGTCCTGAGCCGAATCATGGAGGCGTCTCGCTGGGCTCTGCTGGTAGGCGTGTGCTCGGTCACCGTGGGCGCGCTGGCGGGCAGCATTATTGGCGCATCGGCGGCCATGCTCAAAGGCGTGGTGCGCGCAGTTATTATGCGGTTTATTGACGGCATGATGTCCTTTCCTGGTATTTTGCTTGCGATGATGCTGGTCACGGTTTTGGGCAAGGGGATTTTGGGCGCTGTGTTGGCCATAGGGCTTTTTATGGTTCCTACATTTTCCAGGCTGGTATACTCCATGGTGCTGGAGAATAAACAGCGCCTATATATCAAGGCCGCGCACAGCTATGGATGCAGTGGAGGATATATTGTGTTGTTTCATATGCTGCCGGATATGCTTCCCAGACTGATTACCCAATTCAGCTCCAGCATCGGCGGTGCTGTGCTTCTGGAGTCCTCTCTTTCCTTTTTAGGATTGGGGATCCAGCCTCCGACGCCCAGTTGGGGCATGATGCTGAACGAGGCACGGCAGTTTGTTCTGAACTATCCGTATATTGCTATTGCCCCGGGTGTGGTGCTCCTGATTACGGTGTTGGGGTTTAATCTTTTGGGGGATGGGCTGAACGACCGGCTGGTGAAAAGGAGATCGAAAACATGAATGATGCGGTTTTGGAAATTGAGGGACTTACGGTGCGCAGCGCTGAGGGAGACGCTCTGGTGAAAAATGTGGGCCTCTGTCTGAAACGGCAGGAATGTCTGGGAATTGCAGGCGAGTCCGGCTCAGGAAAAACAATCACAGCAAAAGCGATCCTCCATCTACTGCCGCAGGATCTGACAGCCTCTGTGACACATCTGCGGGTTTTGGGGGAGGATCTGCTGAACCTGCCGGAAAAGGAGCGGCGTATATTTCTGGGCAAGAAAATCGGTTTTGTACCGCAGAACACGGTGGCTTATTTGCATCCCTTGATCAAAATCAAGAATCAACTGACGGATGGGTACCGCATCCATTTCCAGACGTCCAAAAAGGCTGCGCAGGAACGGGCGAAAACGCTTTTGGACCGGGTGGGTATCCGCGACGTAAACCGCGTGATGGAGAGCTATCCCGCACAAATCTCCGGCGGGATGCGCCAAAGGGTAAACATAGCCATGGCGCTGATGTGCGAGCCTGAGGTCATCATTGCGGATGAGCCCACCACCGCGCTGGACTGCGTTGTAAAGCAGCAGGTCATTGAACTATTCCACTCGATCAACGAACAGCAGCATGTGGCGATCATTATGATTTCTCATGATCTGAACCTGATTCGGCGGTATTGCGACAAGGTGGCGGTAATGTATGCGGGACAGATAGTGGAGTCAGGCGGAAGCAACGAAGTATTTTCACAGCCGCAGCACCCCTATACACAGGCGCTGCTGTCTGTGATCCCCCGGCTGGACCAGGACCGCAACGTCCGGCTCAATGAGATTCCAGGCTATGTCCCGGAGCATGGAAGGGATACCAACCACTGCCTGTTCCAGCCCCGCTGCAGTGCATGCCGGCAGGAGTGCGGCGGCTCGGTTAAGAGCTCCCGGAGAGATGGACATTTTGTGCGGTGCAGCAAAGCATGGGAGGAGTGCAGGGCATGACGGCAGTATTGGAGGCAATCGGCATGGAAAAGCGGTTTCCCGTCAAGCAACAGATGCTGCTGAGACGCAGGGACACGTTTCAGGCGCTTCAGGGGATCGATCTGGCACTGTACTCAGGACAGACTCTGGGCGTGGTAGGAGAAAGCGGAAGCGGAAAATCCACTTTGGGAGAGATATTTGGCGATCTGCAGCAGCCTACATCGGGAATCGTGCGATACAAAGGGCAGGATATCCGCTCACTGGGAGAAAAGGAGTACCGGCGCTTTCGCCGCAATGTGCAATATATTTTCCAAAATCCCAAAGAATCCATGAACCCTTATTATACTGTGGAGAGAATCCTTGTAGAGCCTATGAAGATCCTGGTGGACGGCTTTAAACCGCATAAAGCCCGGGAAACGGTGCGGGAGATGCTCAACCGTGTGGGACTGCCGGATTCCACCCTGGGCAAATATCCCTCGGAACTCAGCGGCGGGCAATGCCAGCGCATTGCCATTGCCCGCGCATTGCTGCTCTCGCCCGAGGTTATTATCTGCGATGAATGTGTGTCCGCGCTGGATGTGTCCATTCAGGCGCAGATCCTGAATCTGTTGAAGGATCTTCAAAAGGAATTTTCTACAGCATATCTCTTTATCTCTCACGATATTGGCGTGATCCACTATATGTCGGATTTTATCGTTGTGATTAACCGTGGCCGCATTGTGGAGCAGGGAGAGGGGAGCCAGTTGATCCGTACGCCGAAAGACGACTATACAAAACGGCTGATTGCAAGCTCATGTTCAACGGGGGAGGGCTGTGTATGCGGTGTACGGTAATCGGCTGCTGGGGGGGGTGCTGTCGGGTAAACGAAGCCTGTAGTGCTTATCTGTTGAGTTGCCAAGGAGAACATCTACTTCTGGACTGCGGCAGCGGGGCGGCGTCTATGCTGCAGAACGCATTGCCTCTTCAGGAGTTACACCATGTGCTGCTATCCCACTATCATTACGACCACTGCAGCGACGCGGGGGCACTGAGCTATGGCAGGCTGATCCAAATGCAGACTGGGGCTGCACAGCAACCACTGCATTTTTATGGGTTGCCGGTCGAACCGTATTTTGAACGTTTGACCATGGAGCCGTATACCTATGCGCAGACTATTGGGGCAGATGATAAGCTGCAGATCGGGCCATTTTGCTGCACCTTTCACAAAACAGCACATCCGGTGGAGTGCCTTGCGGTAAAAGTAAAATGTGGGCAGTCCACTCTGGTGTATACGGCAGATGGCGCCTATACGCCCCAACTGGCAGAGTTTGCAGAGGGTGCCGATCTTCTGATCGCAGAGTGCAGCCTGTATGCCGGGGCGGATGGAGCCCGTGCTGGCCACATGACCAGTACGGACGTGGCCCAACTGGGGCGTAAGGCTGCGCCAGGCATGCTGCTACTCAGTCATCTGCCGCTGTATGGGGACCCTCATCTGCTGGTGGACCAGGTGAAGGCCCAGTGGAACGGAGAAGTGCGCCTGGCACAGACACTGATGACGGTGGAACTGCCAGCCCTGAAACGGGAGGAGAGTGTGCCCTGATGGAATTTCAACTGGTTCTGGTGCGCCATGGCTACTCGCTGGGTAACGAAAAAAGCCTGTTCAGCGGGTGGAGCGACGTACCGCTCACAGAAAGGGGGCGCCGGGAACTGAGGGAGCTGCGGCAGGTAATCCGCTACCCTAGGACGGGACGCTACTTCAGCTCCGACCTTTCCCGTTGCAGGGAGACGTTTCAGGAACTGTACGGACCGCACATCGTACTGGACGGCCTGCGCCCGGAGTTCCGCGAGATCTGTTTTGGCTCATTGGAAAACCGTCCTGGTACACAGGAGGACTTTATGCATTTTTTCCGGGCTTGGCTGGCAGGGCACCCCATCCTTGATGTAGAGACATATAAGGCGTTTCGCCGGAGGGTTCTGGAGGCAGTAGCAGGCTTGATGAGGGATTGCCTGGCTCAGGGAAGTCAAAGCGCTACGGTGGTGACACATTCCGGACTGATTAAAACAGCGGTCACAGCGCTGAACCACTGGGGACCAGAGCAATGGCCACAGATCGAGGCTCCCAACGGACTGGGATATATTTTGACACTTTCCGCAGAGAACGGTCTGAGGCTTTCCTCGCAGCGGCCTCTATCAACCTGTTTTCAAAAAGATGCTGTGGGCGCAATATACTAATAGGACTTCTAAAAGTGGGCCACCCGCACTACGAAAGCCCTTTCCTGAGTCATGGACGTGAAACGCTCTGAGGGAGGCCTTACCCGGTTTACATGACAGCGGTTCCAATAAGTTCCTGCATATTTATTACGGCAGAGTAAAAAATCTGCTGGAAAAGTATACCTTTCAGAAAAAGCAAATTGCTGTTTTACGCCCTGAATAGTACCATCCAAGTCAGGTGATACCGGAGGAAACACTGGAGGCAATGGCTATTCCAGAAATACAGCCGGTGTCGCTCCGGCCTGCGGTCCAACCGGTGGTGAACCACCGCCGCCAGGCGTGGCCCCCCCTTGGAAAAGATCCCCCTGGCCCCCGGGGGGAGAATCCAGAGACCAGTGAAATGGAAAAGCAGTCCGTTACAAAATACAGTGTTTAGGACAAAATAGAAAGGTACAATAAGAAAGTGGGTGAAAACCGTCTGAACAGTGGTTTTGGCCCGCTTTTCTTCGGCCAGACCGGCAGACGAAAGACTCCAATGTTCCTCTCCGGAGGGCCTTCCAGAAGTAGATATATGACCGGATGATGGCTCCGCTCACACCATATCCTGTGTTATACCCTTTCCCATAAAGGATAGGACCCTCTTGCCGAGTTGCTGTGCGCAACTTCAACTATTCAATATGTACTGTACCCCTACAACGCATAAGAGGACTCCGTGGACGTGCCCTCTTGAAAATATTGGGACAATGTGATACAGTAAGAATGCCAAGTGTGCCGGCACACTTCTGTCTTTTGCAAGCAAAAGACAATAACAACTGACAGCAGTGGAGCCGGTAGGAGAGCCTGCCGAGCCGGATAACGGAGCCTACAGCGCTCTGAAGCAGGCAATTGAAACTGCACCAGATGGTAAGGAAACTACGGTTATACTGACAGGTGATATCGCCGGGATGACGACGGAGCAGATTATCACTATTTCGGAAAACAAGAATATTATCTTGGACATGGAGGGCCACAGTATTACCGTGGCGTCGGGCTTTACAGGCCGGCCGATTGTGAACAGAGGTACCCTGGCAGTAACAGGGGGGGCATAATTGATGCGTCTGCATCTGAAACAGGCGGATATGGCGCGATTGATAATTATGGTACACTGACTATCGAAAACGGTACATATACTGGTTCGGTTGATGTAAGTGGCGCTTCCGTTAAAAATCGCCCTGATAGTGTTTTGACGATTCGGGATGGAACGTTTAGCGGAGCGGTGACAGCGGTTTATAACGTAAGCGTCAAACGAAAAAGAATGGAGGCGAGCAAAATAAGGAGGTGACGGTCGCCCCATTCGGCAGGCTGTTGTTGTCCTTGTCATGGCAGACATCCATATGTAGGTAATTTTAATCTGGAGGACTTGTTATGAAACAACGTATTCACTGCGCAGCCCTCGCCACGACCCTGTGTCTCGCCCTGCTTCCGGTCCAGGCCGCGGCCCTCACAGTCACCGACCGGCCCCAGCCCGGAACCACCCAGGGTCAGCCTTTCGAGCACGATCCCGACACGGCGGGCAGCGACAGCTTCCGCATCCCCGGTCTGACCACCCTGCGGGACGGCGCCCTGCTGGCAACGGCAGACGCCCGCTGGAACACCACCTACGACGGCGGCGGACTGGACACCATCGTCTCCCGCTCCGAGGACAACGGCGAAACCTGGAACTACAACTTCGCCAACTACCTAGGGGACAACGGCAATGAGTACAGCGGAGACGGTTCCACCTGCTTTATCGACCCCTCGGTGGCGGTGAAATATGAAGGCAGTCAGGAGACCATCTATCTGCTGGCCGATCTCTACCCCTACGGTGTGGCCCTCAACGGCAGCGGTAATCTGTGGCCCGCCAAGGAGACCGGCTTTGACGGCCAGGGACGGCTCCTCCTCTCCACCGACTCGTACGGCAATGAGGTACAGGGTAATAATCAGACTTATACCTACGATTACTACCTGGATGGCGATACCATCAAGTCGGTCTCCGGCGATACCCCGGTGGAGGGGCTCACGGTGGACGAGCATTTCAACGTGACCGGAACCTACAATGGCCAGCCGGTCGACAGCAACCTCTTCTTCCAGAACGCTCCCTTCAAGGTCCAGCGCACCAGCTTCCTCTATCTTGTGACCTCCACTGACGGCGGCAAGAGCTGGAGCGCCCCCACCCTGCTCCCCTTGAAAAAGGACAGCGAGCGGGCTTATCTGGTGGCCCCCTCCAAGGGCCTTGTCACCAGCCGGGGGGAGATCGTGTTCCCCTGCTACTCCTTTGACAACACCGGCAGCTCTCAGCCCCAGCACATCAGCTTTCTCTACTCTGAGGACGGTGTGAACTGGGCGCGGAGCGACGACGATCCCAGCTCCACCGCCGATCAGTGGGACTCCGAGTCGGTGGCGGTGGAGCTCTCCGACGGACGGTTGCGCTTCTTCGCCCGCAATAACCACACCAAGCGATTGAGCTATTTTGACTTTATCCCCGGCACAGCCGGCCTTGCCGACGGCCATTGGGAGAATCGGGTCAACACCAGCGTCATCACCAACTCCAACTGCCAGATCTCCGTCATTGAGTACTCCCATACCTCCCAGGGAAAGGAAGTCCTTCTGATCTCCTGCCCCGCCAGCTCCAATCCGAACGGAGACAACCAGTCCGGTGCAAGCTACCGAAATAACGGCAAGATCTTTGTGGCCCGGGTGAACAGGGACGCAGACATGACCCTGGAGTGGGTGGACAGCGCCACCATCGACATCGACCCCAGCCGGAGCGATGACCCCTTCATGTACTCCGCCATTACCGAGCTGACTCGGGACGGGAACGGCGCAGAGACCGGCGATATCGCCATTCTCTACGAGATGAACGAAAATGGCTGGGGTGCTGGTATTGGCAAGTACTATGAGATGACCTTTGAGACCCGGTCACTCTCGGGTATCGACTTTGACCCCATCTTCACAAAACAGCCCGTCAACAATGGCGGTCCCCTGACCCTGGGGGATAAAAGTCTCCAACTGAGCGTCGAGACCGACATCACCGCCAACGTCACCTATCAATGGTACAAAAAGACGGATGCAGGCGAGATGGCCATTAACGGTGCGATCGAAAAGACCTACACGGTGGACACTGATGCGCTGGGTCTGGGCGAACATCAGCTCTTCTGCCGGGCCGTCAACGGCAGCTGCACGGTGGACAGCAATCCGGTCAAGGTCCAGGTGATCCCCGCTCCCGTCACCTACACCATCACCCTGGACGCCCAGGGCGGTTCCGGCACGGCGGCCAGCCTGACCACCAATGCGGATGGTAAGCTCACCTCCCTTCCCACCCCCACCCGAGCGGGCTACGCTTTCAACGGCTGGTACACCCTTCCTACCAGCGGCGATAAGATCACGACCGACACGGTTTTCCAGGCCAACGCCACCATCTACGCCCAGTGGACGGCGAACAGTTCCGGTGGCGGTTCTTCCTCCGGCTCGACCCGGTACACGGTGAGCGTGGAGGACACGGACAACGGCAGCGTGAAGGTGAGCCCCACCCGCGCCTCCAAGGGGAGCACGGTGACTGTCACCGTGAAGCCCAACGAGGGGTATGAGCTGGACAAGTTGACCATAACGGACAAGGACGGCGACCGGATCAAGCTGACCGATAAGGGCGACGGCAAGTACACCTTTCAGATGCCCGCCTCCAAGGTCACGGTGGAGGCCGTGTTCACGGCGGTGGAGCCGGAGGGCCTGCCCTTCACCGATGTAACGAGCGGCGACTGGTTCTATGAC
>OIZR01000468.1_pt1 | contig 30757 bp, 29 predicted proteins | sample 1588591 | NCBI WGS metagenome assembly OIZR01 (sample SAMN03283249) | human gut metagenome | biome: human-associated habitat; material: feces | host: Homo sapiens | place: USA | collected 2013 | reverse complement strand
ATGGACATCAAAGAAACAAAAAGCACCGTAAACCATTGATTTTACAAGGTAAACGGTGCTTTTTAAAATGTCGTGGTACTATTTTGGTACTATTTCTTCCAATTTGTTTATAAGTTCAATTTGTTTATTGGGATATAAATGGCTGTAGGTATTTAATGTGGTTTTGATGTCCTCATGTCCCAGGCGCTCTGCTATCAACAAAGGATTAAAACCCAACTCCACCAATAAAGCTACATGCGAATGCCTGAGATCGTGTACACGGATTTCTTTGACTCCCGCACGTTTAGCGTATTGCTTGAGGTTATAAAGAATACTGGCGCGCAGAGTTGGGAAAACAGGCTCATCAAGGTCTGGATCATACACATGTTTATAATATTCCTTCAGCTCTTCCACAAGAAAGCTGGGAATAAGAATATCTCTTTTACTCTTTGGTGTCTTAGGAGCGGTGATAATGTTTTCCGTTCCGATTCTTTTTAATGTCTTTGTGATGTGGATAATTCCACCTTCCAAATCAATATCCCGGTAGGTGAGTGCGAGTAACTCTCCAACACGCATACCAGTGTAATAAAGCGTTTCAAAGATAGGCCGGTAAAGCGGATGCTCAACAGCAGCTATAAAGCGTTGATACTCGCCCAGTGTCCAGAATTTCATAACACCGGATTTTGATTTACCTATGCTACCCGCTACTGTGCAGGGATTAATTTGTAGGCCATGATACCGCACAGCATAGTTGAAAAGACTGGAAAGGGTATGGTGCAGGACATTCAAATAAGTCTGACTCAATGGTTGTCCTGTTTGAGAAGTCTTTTTCATCAACTCAGTTTGCCATTTACGGATATGAGCGGGAGTGATTGCATTTACAGGCTGCTTTCCGAAGTAAGGAAGAATATGCACCTGTATGCGATTTTTTTTAGCGTAGATGGTAGAAGGTTTCATACGTTCCCGGGTGTCTTCCATGTAAATTTCCACCAGAGATTCCATGGTCATGTCAGGCTGGCCCTGCTGCCGTTCAAGAAAAGAGCGTTCCCACTCCTTTGCATCTCGCTGGAGCTTGAAGCCACGTTTCTTTTTCTGGCGGCGTGTTCCTGTGTAGTCCTGGTAATAAAATTTACAGAACCACGTTTTTGTCGTTTCATCATAATATGCTGGCATTGTTTATCTTCCTTTCATTCTAGCCGGGGGCGGCATGGGAATGAGAGGGAAGCTTATTTTACTCAAAAATGAGTAAACATGCTATTTTTTTGTATACTCTTTTACTTTTGAAAGATCGTCTGTGTAATCTATTACTTTATTACGGCCTTTTTCATTCAATTCTCTAAACCTTATCATGAGATAGTTTTCTTGTGGAGTTTGTGGAGAAAGTTTGTCTACTTCTGTGACTCCTGTACCAAAATCCGTATTTAAATAAAGTGAGGTCATATCTTCAATTAAACTTTGCTCATCATGCGAAAAAAATTCATTGGGACTTACCCCCAAAGCAGAAGCTATACGATAAAGTTGTTCTAATTTAGGCTTTCTAGTTCCTTTTTCCCAGTAAAAAATTGAGGCTTGAGAGATACCAGCTAAATCAGCTAATTTTTTTTGAGAAATCCCTTTTTCTGTACGCAATTCTCTTAATCTTGTTGAAAAATCCATTTCATTACTCCTCTTCCATGATAAATAGAGGATAACAGCAAAGAGATATAAAGTCAAATAATAAATCACTTTTGTTGTTGACATATTAACACAAAAGTTGTAAGATATCAATAACAAAAGTTGTTGGAGGTGAAAAAGTGAGACTAAACAGAAACAAAGTTTATCTGCTAATGGCCAAAGGATTAATCACCCAGACCATACTGGCAGACAAGGCTGGTATCTCTCGTCAGACCATGTCTGCGGTGATGAATGGCAGGAACTGCCGCCCGGAGCTACTGGGCAAGATCAGCAAGGCCCTGGGAGTAGAACCCGAAGAAATTATCGAGTAACCATTAAACCATGCCGGGGGCGGCATAGGAATGGGCGAGAAGGCCCAACACATCACCTCAATTCTGAGAGTATATTCCCGATCGGGAGCAAAGCGGCCGTTCTGGTCAGAGCAGAAAACTTGTGACATCACAAGAAAGTTGTAATATCACAACCGTTGCGAGATCGCAACAGGAAGGAAAACCACCATGACTTTATACATTTATAAGGTGATCCGGGAGACACCAGACGGATTCCGAGGTAAGAGGGCAAAATCATATTATTGTTATGAGCCGGAACTAAACGTAGGCGGCTTGTATGTTCACCTGGGGCCGGGATATCCGGGATTACAGCGGGTACTAAGTATGGCCGTGGAGGAGTTCCCGGATTAAGGAAAGGAGAGGTTTAATTGAGTAAATTGTTATTGACGGCTGCGGAAGTGGCCGAGATTATGGATTGCTCAGAAAGACATGGGTACAAGATCATTCAGGAGCTTAACACGGAGTTGAAGGAGAAAGGATACATAATCAGGACCGGCAGGATTCCCCGGAAATACTTCTTTGAAAGAACGGGCCTCACGGAGCAGGAAGAAGGTGCCTGATGGATTTATCACAGCGCAGGCATATTACCGATCAGGAGCTTGCGGAGCTGCTGCAGGGCATGGATCAGGCAGAGCAGTCAGGCGTATTTGATGGTCTGTTTTGCAGAGAATTGCCAGAAGTCGCGGCGCCGGCCAGCAAGGAACAGCTCCTTCAGAGCATTGGGCAGGGAATGAATCTGACAAAGGGATTCTTCCGGAAGATTTACGGGTATGAAATATCTTACCCGGGATTTAAGGAAACTGCCATCCGAACGCTGGAAGAGGCTGGCTGCATGAAGGCAAGGGCCTACTATGATGAGATCATCGGCGAGTACCAGAGGCAGCAGGACGAGGCGATCAGGCCGGTGGCGGCGGAGTATTTGAAGGAATGTAATAGGAAATGGGAACAGAAAGAAGGTGAGGAACGACGGATTCAGGAAAGAATGCTGAAAATCTTACAGAACAGATAATTCAGGCAGCGAGGGAACAGGCAGAGGCAGAAATACGAGGCGAAGCACCACATAAAGATTATTCCAGGCGCAGTAATTGGAGCGAACAGCCGAAGATTAAACAGGGGCCGGTAAAACTGGATATGGTCAGCATGGCAAGCGTACAGGAAAGTGAACCAGAATGGCTAATAACTGGATATATGCCGAGGTATCAGATCACGTCTTTAGCCGGAGACGGAGGCAGCGGAAAAACGACGGTCTGGGGATCTCTGGCCGCAGCAGTAAGCAATGGAGATCCGTCATTCCTGGAAGATCCGGCACTTATCGGATTCGTAAAGCGGAAGCTTGGTAAGGTGATGTTTTTCTCTTCGGAGGATTCAGCAGAGTATACGCTAAAAAGGAAATTAAGACTTGCCGGCGCGAATATGGATAACATTCTATTCATTGATCTGAAGGATGAACGGTTTGCAGAGGTGAAGTTTAATAGCCAGTTCCTTGAGAATCTAATAGCGGAGTATCGTCCAGATTTAGTTATATTTGACCCGATCCAAAGCTTTATACCACCGGAGATCCAAATGGGGCAAAGAAACGCAATGAGGGTCTGCCTAAACCCTCTAATCGGTTTAGGTGAGAAGTATGGGGCCACATTTCTGATTATTGTCCATACAAACAAGCAGAGCGGGCTATGGGGCAGGAAGCGGATTGCTGACAGTGCGGATATCTGGGATATTTCCAGAAGCGTCCTGATTGCAGGTGAAGCAAACGACGGTTTGCGGTATTTGTCCCAGGAGAAAAGCAACTATGGGCCTTTACAGAAAACGGTACTTTTCAGGCTGGATACCGGAAAGATAGAGGTGGAAGGCTATACCGATAAGAAGGATAAGGATTTTGTAACGGCAGCAGCCGCCGCCACGCAGCAGGCCCCGGCCAGAGATACCGCCAAAGAATTTATACTGGACTATTTGAAAGATGGAGAGAAAGAAACGGCCGATCTGGATGATATGATGAAAGCTCAGGGGATTTCTAAAGCAACATTAGAGAGGGCCAAAGCCGATTTGAAAAAAGAGGGTAAGATAACCTATTTCAGTAGGGGGTTTAACCCGAAGATTCACTACTGTAAAATGACCAATCCTATACCCAGTGGGAACGTGAGTGAGTAGGGTAAAAAATATAGTATTTATAAGGGTTTGTATGTACTCCCTCACCTTGCGTGAGTACGTGAGTACGAATGGCCCGTACTCCCTCACCTGCATGAGTACGCACAGGCCGCATAGAATAAGGATTTGTACCGTACAGAGTCACGTATCCTATGGATATAGGAGCATGGCGGAGTACGAGAAAGAGAGGAGAATAAGCGAATGAAAAAACAGGAAGAAATAAGCCGGGAAGAAATGCGGAAGAGAATGCAAGAAGATGAAGAACGGCATTTTTTGAAGGAAGCAGCTAAGATTCGTCACAGGATTGAACTTCTTAGCACATATGGGTTCGATGTAAGGCAGTCAATTGAACTTATGAAATTAATGATGTTGGAAAGCATCGAGTACGCGTTAAATAGTGAGTGCCAGACGGTTTCTGAATCCCTGGCGAGCATCGACCAGACACTTGAAGATGCGACAGAAATTCTTATGGATTGCCGGGTAAAGAACCCGTACGGCAGCGCGATCGCGGTAGCAGGGACGATTCAGCAGATATAAAAACACAGCCCCATAGGAAGCACCACCTTCCTACAGGGCCAGAGCAGCCGGAGGCCGCTACCATACACGCAAGTTTATAGTAGCACATTTCCCCGGCAGAAGGGAAGAGGAAATTTTATGATAAAGAAAAATGCAGTTCAGAAAGCAGAAGGAATCAGAGTACCAGCCAGATTCTCAATCAGCTACGATCAGGTTATAGAGGTTGTCAATCATTATAAGAGCGGTTCTGAATGTGGGTTCATGCTTTTTCGTCTGGGATATATGCAAGGGAAGAAAGCAGCGAAAGCAGAACAGTGCAAGAAGGAGGCAGCAGAATGCAGGTGATTATGATACCGGAAGAGAGATATAACCGTATGGTAGAAAGCTATGACAGAGCTCAGGAGGAATTACGGGAACTCCGGAAGCAGCTGGCAGCGGTAGAAGTATCACGCGACGATGTAGCCCATGAGCTTAAACTGTATGATCTGATGGACGAACAGGAGTGTGACCGTGACACGGCGGAACTTCTCCTTCAGGACGATGTCGATGATGAAGATTAAAGTATCTTATGAGCGTCCGGAGGAATTGCGGCGGCTCCTGGACAAGCTCCAGCCTGATGTGAAGCACTGGAAGGTATCCGGGAACAGGGAGGGCAGATTCAGGAAAGCGTACATAGAGTTGAAAGAGCACCCGGCATAAGCTGGGTGTTTTTTTGAAGATATTTTTTATATAACTATTGACATATCGTGCACGATATGCTATTATATATACATAAGGAGGTGAGATACAGATGAGAGGAGAAAGCCGAAAAAAGAAAAAGTCCGATAAGACTTGGTTGCGTCAAGCATTAACGGACTTAATCATTGGAATCATTCTTCTGATTCTCGACAGGCTAATTAATTAGCGGAGAGGGGCGAAAGCCCTTCTCTAACTAAAATATATCATAAAATCTCATCTGTGTAAAGAATGTTGTGGAAACTGGGAATATTTTTTATTGCTATTGGAATCGCAAAACTGATAGTCTATTTTATTATGAAAGTGAGGGATAATCATGCCGGTAGGTAGTCCAAAACCGCAAACCGTTGCCACGCGGAAATATGAAGAGAAAGCAGGCTGGGTAAGTAAGTCTTATAAGCTGAAAAGAGAAGTGGTTGAACAGTTCGCGGAAGCCTGTGAAAGAGCGGGAGTGAGTCAGGCGGCACAGCTTACAGCGATGATGAATGAGTTTATAGGACAGCAGGAAAAGTTGTAATATCACAACTATCCAGAGATTTCAGAGGCCCTAAAAAGAGGTATGTTGACATCGTTACACGCATACATGATAACCTGATAAAACCTGAAATAAAGATTGCATACCCCCGCCCGATCTGATAAAATAGTCTTAAGCAAACAGAATATTGAAAGTACCCCGGTCCAACATACTGCCAGACCGGAAGCTGTAAATACACGGCGCGGGAATAGCGATTCATCATTACGGTGATTCGTTGTTCCTGCGCCTTTTTGTTTGTTCCGTAAATTCATCTTTAAAATCTCCTTTAACCCGTGAGGCGGCGGGGTAATTCCGTCTCAAATATTGTCTACTGGACGTTAAACAGGAAAGGAAGCATTATGGAAGAGAGTACCAACATGACAGAGCAGACCCAAGCCGAGAACATGGGGAATGAAACGGAAGTACAGGGAGCCGATCAGGCCGCTGCCGGATCAGGAAAGGAACCGAAGCTTTTTACCCAGGAAGAGGTAAACGGTTTTGTTCAGTCCAGAGTCAGCCGGTTGAAGGGCCAGATCAATAAGGAAGCCAGCGCAGAGTATAACCAGAAGCTTGCGGAGCTGCAGGCCAGGGAATCTAAACTGATGGTAAAAGAAGCCCTCAGTGACCGCAATATGCCGCGGGAACTGGCAGATATTATTACCTGTACCGATGAAAATGATTTAAATATGAAATTAGAAGCATTGCGGAAAATATATGGTGATAAAGCCAAAGAAGAGAAGCCCAAAGGCTTTGTGATGGTGGGGGCACGTCCGGCAGAAGGCAGCGGAAGTCTGCCGGTCGGTCCTGATCCGGTGCGCAGAGCCATGGGGCTTGAATGAAAGGAATGAGTAAATTATGGCAATTGATTTAGTAACACAATATCTTCCCTATGTGGACGAGCTGTTCACAACGGAAAGCAAGAAGTCGCTCCTGACGAATCAGGATTTATCATGGACAGGAGCACATACAGTAAAGGTTTACAAGGTCACAACGGCCAGTATGAATGATTATGGCCGTACTGGCCCTGCTGCCGGTGAGTGGTCGAGATACGGCCAGGTACAGGGATTAGATGCTACAACAGAGGAATTTACTTTAAAGAAGGACCGTTCTTTCACCTTTGCTGTTGACAAGCTGGATAAGGACGAGACAGGCGGAACGCTGGCGGCGGCTTCAGCGTTGGCCAGACAGGTGCGAGAGGTAGTAATCCCTGAAGTGGATACCTATGTGTATGGCGTAATGACCGCAGGAGCCGGGCATAAACCAACGGCGGTGGCGCTGACAAAGACCAACATTTATGAGCGGATCATCACGGCAAACAATACCCTTGACAATGCAGAAGTGCCGGAGACGGGACGCATTATCGTCGTTACGCCTGATGTGTACCTGCTGATGAAGCAGTGCAAGGATATCGTGATGGAGACTGACATCGGCAACGATCTGAGACTGAAGGGTGTGATCTCGAACCTGGACGGTGCAAACGTCATTAAGGTTCCAAAGATGCGGCTGCCGGCTGACTTCGGCTTTATGATTGCTCATCCGGTGGCAACGGTGGCGCCGACGAAGCTTGAGGACTACAAGACCCACCAGGACCCGCCGGGGATCAGCGGCGAGCTTGTGGAGGGCCGTATCTGCTACGATGCGTTTGTCCTGGAGAATAAGGCGAAAGCAATCTATTACCAGGCTCAGCCAACGGCATAATGAAGGAGCGCCCCGGACTTTCCCCAGCGGATTGCCTGGGGCGTTTTGTTAAGAATCGTTAAGGTTGAGTGATAACATTTGCTAACGTATCCCGAGATATCCGAGGCCTTAAAAAAATATAGGGACATCGTTACGCGCGCATAGAACCTGTCGAAACCTGTTATCTGTATATGCGAGAACTTAGCAAAACCCAATATTTGCGAGTATAGAACCAGACAAAACCTTACTTTTAATACAGGAGGACTGACCCATGACGAACGAACAGCTTGTAATCAGAATAAAGGCCGGAGAGGACGTGGCCGATCATATGGAGCAGCTCTACAGCCAGGTGCGCCGCTTTATTCATGTCATGGCCAGGAAGTTCCATGTTGAGGAAGAGTTGGAGGATTTAGAGCAGGAAGGATATCTCGCTCTATACGATGCCATAGACGGCTATGATCCGGATCATGGTGTGAAGTTCCTTACCTATGCGGAGTACTGGATCAGGCAGCGAATGCAGCGGTATCTACAGGTGAATGGTTCTTGTATGCGGCTGCCGGTGCACTGCAGGGAGAAAGTCAGGCAGTACGAGCGGTTCGTATCGGAGTATGAGAGGGAGCACGGACAGAAACCCTCAGAATGGGAAACAGCGGCCAGTTTAGGCTTTACCCTCCAGCAGGTCGAGGATATCCGGAAAAGCGCCTGTATGGCGAAAATGGGAAGTCTGGACAGCCCCGTGAAGGGTCTGGACGGCGGGGAAGATGCGACGGTGGGCGAACTTGTGGCCGACCCTGCCGATCTGGAAGCCGACGTACTCGATCAGGTGCAGCATGAGCAGCTTTGCTCTGTCCTATGGGAGTGTGTGGACAGCCTGGAGGGAAGACAACCGGAAGTAATCCGCAAGAGATATCAGGAAGGGCTCACCATGGCGGCGATAGGGGCCGATTGCGGCGTTACCACAGAAACAATCAGACAGATGGAAAGAAAGGCTCTACGGGCGCTCAGAGGCGGCAGGAACCGTAAGAAACTGCTGCCGTTCATGGAGATATACGGAATGGCGCTCACTGGGAATGGTGTGGGGAGATTCAACCGCACCTGGACGAGCAGCACGGAGCGGGTCGCATTGTGGGATATAGAGAGGGAAGAAGAGTATCAGAAGCACTTGGAATGGTTGGAGGAGTACCGGGGAAAGGTACGGTAGTAGGGCCGTAATGAGGCTGAATTTTGTGGTGAGCGTGGAACTAAAATGGTACTACAAAATTGTTCAGACGATGCAAATGAAACAAATGTTCGAATACTTGGCATGTAAAACAGGGGGGTATATGCTATTACATAGGGAGAAAATGCGCCTGCCTATGGACATCAAAGAAACAAAAAGCACCGTAAACCATTGATTTTACAAGGTAAACGGTGCTTTTTAAAATGTCGTGGTACTATTTTGGTACTATTTCTTCCAATTTGTTTATAAGTTCAATTTGTTTATTGGGATATAAATGGCTGTAGGTATTTAATGTGGTTTTGATGTCCTCATGTCCCAGGCGCTCTGCTATCAACAAAGGATTAAAACCCAACTCCACCAATAAAGCTACATGCGAATGCCTGAGATCGTGTACACGGATTTCTTTGACTCCCGCACGTTTAGCGTATTGCTTGAGGTTATAAAGAATACTGGCGCGCAGAGTTGGGAAAACAGGCTCATCAAGGTCTGGATCATACACATGTTTATAATATTCCTTCAGCTCTTCCACAAGAAAGCTGGGAATAAGAATATCTCTTTTACTCTTTGGTGTCTTAGGAGCGGTGATAATGTTTTCCGTTCCGATTCTTTTTAATGTCTTTGTGATGTGGATAATTCCACCTTCCAAATCAATATCCCGGTAGGTGAGTGCGAGTAACTCTCCAACACGCATACCAGTGTAATAAAGCGTTTCAAAGATAGGCCGGTAAAGCGGATGCTCAACAGCAGCTATAAAGCGTTGATACTCGCCCAGTGTCCAGAATTTCATAACACCGGATTTTGATTTACCTATGCTACCCGCTACTGTGCAGGGATTAATTTGTAGGCCATGATACCGCACAGCATAGTTGAAAAGACTGGAAAGGGTATGGTGCAGGACATTCAAATAAGTCTGACTCAATGGTTGTCCTGTTTGAGAAGTCTTTTTCATCAACTCAGTTTGCCATTTACGGATATGAGCGGGAGTGATTGCATTTACAGGCTGCTTTCCGAAGTAAGGAAGAATATGCACCTGTATGCGATTTTTTTTAGCGTAGATGGTAGAAGGTTTCATACGTTCCCGGGTGTCTTCCATGTAAATTTCCACCAGAGATTCCATGGTCATGTCAGGCTGGCCCTGCTGCCGTTCAAGAAAAGAGCGTTCCCACTCCTTTGCATCTCGCTGGAGCTTGAAGCCACGTTTCTTTTTCTGGCGGCGTGTTCCTGTGTAGTCCTGGTAATAAAATTTACAGAACCACGTTTTTGTCGTTTCATCATAATATGCTGGCATTGTTTATCTTCCTTTCATTCTAGCCGGGGGCGGCATGGGAATGAGAGGGAAGCTTATTTTACTCAAAAATGAGTAAACATGCTATTTTTTTGTATACTCTTTTACTTTTGAAAGATCGTCTGTGTAATCTATTACTTTATTACGGCCTTTTTCATTCAATTCTCTAAACCTTATCATGAGATAGTTTTCTTGTGGAGTTTGTGGAGAAAGTTTGTCTACTTCTGTGACTCCTGTACCAAAATCCGTATTTAAATAAAGTGAGGTCATATCTTCAATTAAACTTTGCTCATCATGCGAAAAAAATTCATTGGGACTTACCCCCAAAGCAGAAGCTATACGATAAAGTTGTTCTAATTTAGGCTTTCTAGTTCCTTTTTCCCAGTAAAAAATTGAGGCTTGAGAGATACCAGCTAAATCAGCTAATTTTTTTTGAGAAATCCCTTTTTCTGTACGCAATTCTCTTAATCTTGTTGAAAAATCCATTTCATTACTCCTCTTCCATGATAAATAGAGGATAACAGCAAAGAGATATAAAGTCAAATAATAAATCACTTTTGTTGTTGACATATTAACACAAAAGTTGTAAGATATCAATAACAAAAGTTGTTGGAGGTGAAAAAGTGAGACTAAACAGAAACAAAGTTTATCTGCTAATGGCCAAAGGATTAATCACCCAGACCATACTGGCAGACAAGGCTGGTATCTCTCGTCAGACCATGTCTGCGGTGATGAATGGCAGGAACTGCCGCCCGGAGCTACTGGGCAAGATCAGCAAGGCCCTGGGAGTAGAACCCGAAGAAATTATCGAGTAACCATTAAACCATGCCGGGGGCGGCATAGGAATGGGCGAGAAGGCCCAACACATCACCTCAATTCTGAGAGTATATTCCCGATCGGGAGCAAAGCGGCCGTTCTGGTCAGAGCAGAAAACTTGTGACATCACAAGAAAGTTGTAATATCACAACCGTTGCGAGATCGCAACAGGAAGGAAAACCACCATGACTTTATACATTTATAAGGTGATCCGGGAGACACCAGACGGATTCCGAGGTAAGAGGGCAAAATCATATTATTGTTATGAGCCGGAACTAAACGTAGGCGGCTTGTATGTTCACCTGGGGCCGGGATATCCGGGATTACAGCGGGTACTAAGTATGGCCGTGGAGGAGTTCCCGGATTAAGGAAAGGAGAGGTTTAATTGAGTAAATTGTTATTGACGGCTGCGGAAGTGGCCGAGATTATGGATTGCTCAGAAAGACATGGGTACAAGATCATTCAGGAGCTTAACACGGAGTTGAAGGAGAAAGGATACATAATCAGGACCGGCAGGATTCCCCGGAAATACTTCTTTGAAAGAACGGGCCTCACGGAGCAGGAAGAAGGTGCCTGATGGATTTATCACAGCGCAGGCATATTACCGATCAGGAGCTTGCGGAGCTGCTGCAGGGCATGGATCAGGCAGAGCAGTCAGGCGTATTTGATGGTCTGTTTTGCAGAGAATTGCCAGAAGTCGCGGCGCCGGCCAGCAAGGAACAGCTCCTTCAGAGCATTGGGCAGGGAATGAATCTGACAAAGGGATTCTTCCGGAAGATTTACGGGTATGAAATATCTTACCCGGGATTTAAGGAAACTGCCATCCGAACGCTGGAAGAGGCTGGCTGCATGAAGGCAAGGGCCTACTATGATGAGATCATCGGCGAGTACCAGAGGCAGCAGGACGAGGCGATCAGGCCGGTGGCGGCGGAGTATTTGAAGGAATGTAATAGGAAATGGGAACAGAAAGAAGGTGAGGAACGACGGATTCAGGAAAGAATGCTGAAAATCTTACAGAACAGATAATTCAGGCAGCGAGGGAACAGGCAGAGGCAGAAATACGAGGCGAAGCACCACATAAAGATTATTCCAGGCGCAGTAATTGGAGCGAACAGCCGAAGATTAAACAGGGGCCGGTAAAACTGGATATGGTCAGCATGGCAAGCGTACAGGAAAGTGAACCAGAATGGCTAATAACTGGATATATGCCGAGGTATCAGATCACGTCTTTAGCCGGAGACGGAGGCAGCGGAAAAACGACGGTCTGGGGATCTCTGGCCGCAGCAGTAAGCAATGGAGATCCGTCATTCCTGGAAGATCCGGCACTTATCGGATTCGTAAAGCGGAAGCTTGGTAAGGTGATGTTTTTCTCTTCGGAGGATTCAGCAGAGTATACGCTAAAAAGGAAATTAAGACTTGCCGGCGCGAATATGGATAACATTCTATTCATTGATCTGAAGGATGAACGGTTTGCAGAGGTGAAGTTTAATAGCCAGTTCCTTGAGAATCTAATAGCGGAGTATCGTCCAGATTTAGTTATATTTGACCCGATCCAAAGCTTTATACCACCGGAGATCCAAATGGGGCAAAGAAACGCAATGAGGGTCTGCCTAAACCCTCTAATCGGTTTAGGTGAGAAGTATGGGGCCACATTTCTGATTATTGTCCATACAAACAAGCAGAGCGGGCTATGGGGCAGGAAGCGGATTGCTGACAGTGCGGATATCTGGGATATTTCCAGAAGCGTCCTGATTGCAGGTGAAGCAAACGACGGTTTGCGGTATTTGTCCCAGGAGAAAAGCAACTATGGGCCTTTACAGAAAACGGTACTTTTCAGGCTGGATACCGGAAAGATAGAGGTGGAAGGCTATACCGATAAGAAGGATAAGGATTTTGTAACGGCAGCAGCCGCCGCCACGCAGCAGGCCCCGGCCAGAGATACCGCCAAAGAATTTATACTGGACTATTTGAAAGATGGAGAGAAAGAAACGGCCGATCTGGATGATATGATGAAAGCTCAGGGGATTTCTAAAGCAACATTAGAGAGGGCCAAAGCCGATTTGAAAAAAGAGGGTAAGATAACCTATTTCAGTAGGGGGTTTAACCCGAAGATTCACTACTGTAAAATGACCAATCCTATACCCAGTGGGAACGTGAGTGAGTAGGGTAAAAAATATAGTATTTATAAGGGTTTGTATGTACTCCCTCACCTTGCGTGAGTACGTGAGTACGAATGGCCCGTACTCCCTCACCTGCATGAGTACGCACAGGCCGCATAGAATAAGGATTTGTACCGTACAGAGTCACGTATCCTATGGATATAGGAGCATGGCGGAGTACGAGAAAGAGAGGAGAATAAGCGAATGAAAAAACAGGAAGAAATAAGCCGGGAAGAAATGCGGAAGAGAATGCAAGAAGATGAAGAACGGCATTTTTTGAAGGAAGCAGCTAAGATTCGTCACAGGATTGAACTTCTTAGCACATATGGGTTCGATGTAAGGCAGTCAATTGAACTTATGAAATTAATGATGTTGGAAAGCATCGAGTACGCGTTAAATAGTGAGTGCCAGACGGTTTCTGAATCCCTGGCGAGCATCGACCAGACACTTGAAGATGCGACAGAAATTCTTATGGATTGCCGGGTAAAGAACCCGTACGGCAGCGCGATCGCGGTAGCAGGGACGATTCAGCAGATATAAAAACACAGCCCCATAGGAAGCACCACCTTCCTACAGGGCCAGAGCAGCCGGAGGCCGCTACCATACACGCAAGTTTATAGTAGCACATTTCCCCGGCAGAAGGGAAGAGGAAATTTTATGATAAAGAAAAATGCAGTTCAGAAAGCAGAAGGAATCAGAGTACCAGCCAGATTCTCAATCAGCTACGATCAGGTTATAGAGGTTGTCAATCATTATAAGAGCGGTTCTGAATGTGGGTTCATGCTTTTTCGTCTGGGATATATGCAAGGGAAGAAAGCAGCGAAAGCAGAACAGTGCAAGAAGGAGGCAGCAGAATGCAGGTGATTATGATACCGGAAGAGAGATATAACCGTATGGTAGAAAGCTATGACAGAGCTCAGGAGGAATTACGGGAACTCCGGAAGCAGCTGGCAGCGGTAGAAGTATCACGCGACGATGTAGCCCATGAGCTTAAACTGTATGATCTGATGGACGAACAGGAGTGTGACCGTGACACGGCGGAACTTCTCCTTCAGGACGATGTCGATGATGAAGATTAAAGTATCTTATGAGCGTCCGGAGGAATTGCGGCGGCTCCTGGACAAGCTCCAGCCTGATGTGAAGCACTGGAAGGTATCCGGGAACAGGGAGGGCAGATTCAGGAAAGCGTACATAGAGTTGAAAGAGCACCCGGCATAAGCTGGGTGTTTTTTTGAAGATATTTTTTATATAACTATTGACATATCGTGCACGATATGCTATTATATATACATAAGGAGGTGAGATACAGATGAGAGGAGAAAGCCGAAAAAAGAAAAAGTCCGATAAGACTTGGTTGCGTCAAGCATTAACGGACTTAATCATTGGAATCATTCTTCTGATTCTCGACAGGCTAATTAATTAGCGGAGAGGGGCGAAAGCCCTTCTCTAACTAAAATATATCATAAAATCTCATCTGTGTAAAGAATGTTGTGGAAACTGGGAATATTTTTTATTGCTATTGGAATCGCAAAACTGATAGTCTATTTTATTATGAAAGTGAGGGATAATCATGCCGGTAGGTAGTCCAAAACCGCAAACCGTTGCCACGCGGAAATATGAAGAGAAAGCAGGCTGGGTAAGTAAGTCTTATAAGCTGAAAAGAGAAGTGGTTGAACAGTTCGCGGAAGCCTGTGAAAGAGCGGGAGTGAGTCAGGCGGCACAGCTTACAGCGATGATGAATGAGTTTATAGGACAGCAGGAAAAGTTGTAATATCACAACTATCCAGAGATTTCAGAGGCCCTAAAAAGAGGTATGTTGACATCGTTACACGCATACATGATAACCTGATAAAACCTGAAATAAAGATTGCATACCCCCGCCCGATCTGATAAAATAGTCTTAAGCAAACAGAATATTGAAAGTACCCCGGTCCAACATACTGCCAGACCGGAAGCTGTAAATACACGGCGCGGGAATAGCGATTCATCATTACGGTGATTCGTTGTTCCTGCGCCTTTTTGTTTGTTCCGTAAATTCATCTTTAAAATCTCCTTTAACCCGTGAGGCGGCGGGGTAATTCCGTCTCAAATATTGTCTACTGGACGTTAAACAGGAAAGGAAGCATTATGGAAGAGAGTACCAACATGACAGAGCAGACCCAAGCCGAGAACATGGGGAATGAAACGGAAGTACAGGGAGCCGATCAGGCCGCTGCCGGATCAGGAAAGGAACCGAAGCTTTTTACCCAGGAAGAGGTAAACGGTTTTGTTCAGTCCAGAGTCAGCCGGTTGAAGGGCCAGATCAATAAGGAAGCCAGCGCAGAGTATAACCAGAAGCTTGCGGAGCTGCAGGCCAGGGAATCTAAACTGATGGTAAAAGAAGCCCTCAGTGACCGCAATATGCCGCGGGAACTGGCAGATATTATTACCTGTACCGATGAAAATGATTTAAATATGAAATTAGAAGCATTGCGGAAAATATATGGTGATAAAGCCAAAGAAGAGAAGCCCAAAGGCTTTGTGATGGTGGGGGCACGTCCGGCAGAAGGCAGCGGAAGTCTGCCGGTCGGTCCTGATCCGGTGCGCAGAGCCATGGGGCTTGAATGAAAGGAATGAGTAAATTATGGCAATTGATTTAGTAACACAATATCTTCCCTATGTGGACGAGCTGTTCACAACGGAAAGCAAGAAGTCGCTCCTGACGAATCAGGATTTATCATGGACAGGAGCACATACAGTAAAGGTTTACAAGGTCACAACGGCCAGTATGAATGATTATGGCCGTACTGGCCCTGCTGCCGGTGAGTGGTCGAGATACGGCCAGGTACAGGGATTAGATGCTACAACAGAGGAATTTACTTTAAAGAAGGACCGTTCTTTCACCTTTGCTGTTGACAAGCTGGATAAGGACGAGACAGGCGGAACGCTGGCGGCGGCTTCAGCGTTGGCCAGACAGGTGCGAGAGGTAGTAATCCCTGAAGTGGATACCTATGTGTATGGCGTAATGACCGCAGGAGCCGGGCATAAACCAACGGCGGTGGCGCTGACAAAGACCAACATTTATGAGCGGATCATCACGGCAAACAATACCCTTGACAATGCAGAAGTGCCGGAGACGGGACGCATTATCGTCGTTACGCCTGATGTGTACCTGCTGATGAAGCAGTGCAAGGATATCGTGATGGAGACTGACATCGGCAACGATCTGAGACTGAAGGGTGTGATCTCGAACCTGGACGGTGCAAACGTCATTAAGGTTCCAAAGATGCGGCTGCCGGCTGACTTCGGCTTTATGATTGCTCATCCGGTGGCAACGGTGGCGCCGACGAAGCTTGAGGACTACAAGACCCACCAGGACCCGCCGGGGATCAGCGGCGAGCTTGTGGAGGGCCGTATCTGCTACGATGCGTTTGTCCTGGAGAATAAGGCGAAAGCAATCTATTACCAGGCTCAGCCAACGGCATAATGAAGGAGCGCCCCGGACTTTCCCCAGCGGATTGCCTGGGGCGTTTTGTTAAGAATCGTTAAGGTTGAGTGATAACATTTGCTAACGTATCCCGAGATATCCGAGGCCTTAAAAAAATATAGGGACATCGTTACGCGCGCATAGAACCTGTCGAAACCTGTTATCTGTATATGCGAGAACTTAGCAAAACCCAATATTTGCGAGTATAGAACCAGACAAAACCTTACTTTTAATACAGGAGGACTGACCCATGACGAACGAACAGCTTGTAATCAGAATAAAGGCCGGAGAGGACGTGGCCGATCATATGGAGCAGCTCTACAGCCAGGTGCGCCGCTTTATTCATGTCATGGCCAGGAAGTTCCATGTTGAGGAAGAGTTGGAGGATTTAGAGCAGGAAGGATATCTCGCTCTATACGATGCCATAGACGGCTATGATCCGGATCATGGTGTGAAGTTCCTTACCTATGCGGAGTACTGGATCAGGCAGCGAATGCAGCGGTATCTACAGGTGAATGGTTCTTGTATGCGGCTGCCGGTGCACTGCAGGGAGAAAGTCAGGCAGTACGAGCGGTTCGTATCGGAGTATGAGAGGGAGCACGGACAGAAACCCTCAGAATGGGAAACAGCGGCCAGTTTAGGCTTTACCCTCCAGCAGGTCGAGGATATCCGGAAAAGCGCCTGTATGGCGAAAATGGGAAGTCTGGACAGCCCCGTGAAGGGTCTGGACGGCGGGGAAGATGCGACGGTGGGCGAACTTGTGGCCGACCCTGCCGATCTGGAAGCCGACGTACTCGATCAGGTGCAGCATGAGCAGCTTTGCTCTGTCCTATGGGAGTGTGTGGACAGCCTGGAGGGAAGACAACCGGAAGTAATCCGCAAGAGATATCAGGAAGGGCTCACCATGGCGGCGATAGGGGCCGATTGCGGCGTTACCACAGAAACAATCAGACAGATGGAAAGAAAGGCTCTACGGGCGCTCAGAGGCGGCAGGAACCGTAAGAAACTGCTGCCGTTCATGGAGATATACGGAATGGCGCTCACTGGGAATGGTGTGGGGAGATTCAACCGCACCTGGACGAGCAGCACGGAGCGGGTCGCATTGTGGGATATAGAGAGGGAAGAAGAGTATCAGAAGCACTTGGAATGGTTGGAGGAGTACCGGGGAAAGGTACGGTAGTAGGGCCGTAATGAGGCTGAATTTTGTGGTGAGCGTGGAACTAAAATGGTACTACAAAATTGTTCAGACGATGCAAATGAAACAAATGTTCGAATACTTGGCATGTAAAACAGGGGGGTATATGCTATTACATAGGGAGAAAATGCGCCTGCCTATGGACATCGACGAGACCAATCTCACCCTGTCCGTAGCAAATATCCAGAACACATTTGAGACAGAGCAGGCAATCCCGGAGAAAGATTCTTACCGTTTCTCTAAACTTCACGCAGAACTTACGGGATATTCTGGCCGGATCAGCAACGACGTGATAGCAGCGGCGAATTTCCTGGAAGCATTTGACGAGGAGATGGCCCGCATGGACGAGGCCGGCGTGCCGGAGGAAGGCAGAATGCTGTATGTCACTCCGACCATGAATAAGATCATCAAAGAGGCAGAGGGGCTTCAGCGGGTTATGACCGTGACGTCTCCTTCTACCATTAACCGGAATGTTCACAGTCTGGATAATGTGTCTATTAGGATGGTGCCGGCTGCCAGGCTGAAAACAAAGTATGACTTTACAGCAGGCTGTGTGGCGGCTGCCGATGCGAAACAGATCAACTGGATCCTGATCCATACGTCCTGCGTTGTCTGCCGGGATAAATATAGTTACATCAAGCTGTTTACTCCAGGGACGGATTCCAGGACTGCTGACGGCTACCTGTACCAGAACCGTAACTTTGGCGATCTGTTCCTGTTGGAGAAAAAGGTAGAAGGCTGCGCCATGAATGTGGCAGCCGGAGCGTAAGGAGGAGCTAAGATGAGAGCAGTTAAAGGAAACAGGGAGTACACGATTGACGAATCACAGCAGAAGTTTTATCAGGACGGCGGCTTTGATATTCTGGGCGATAATGGTGAGACAATTGCATATGGCCGCGGTAAGACGGCACCATATGATGAGCATGTGAAGGCCATCAAAGAAATCGAACGTCTCCAGGAACTGGCGGCAGAGAGGAATACCGAGATTGAGACTTTGAAGGCGGAGATCGCAGAACTTAAGGCAGGCAAACAGGAAACAAAGGCACCGGGTAAGAAAGCTGGTGAGTAGTATGGCCTATGAACCATATGTCACATCAGAATATTACTTTAACGAGTACCGTGGCACAGTCCTGAAGGAAGGCGCTGAAATCAATCAGATTCTCCGACAGGCCAGCCGGCATATTGATTCCCTGACTTACAACCGGATTGTAGGCCGGGGAATTTCCTGTTTAACACCATTTCAGCAGGAAACAATCAGAGAAGTGGTCTGTCAGCAGGCTGATTTTGAATATGAGAATGCCGACGAAATCAGCACGATCCTGTCCAGTTACAGTCTAAATGGAGCATCTGTCCAGTTCGGGCAAAGTTGGAACGTCTACACAGACAAGGGTGTGGCGATGAAGCGCGATACATACGCCCTGTTGTCTCAGACGGGCTTGTGCTGCCGGTTAGCGAGGTGATTTAATGAGATACCCATGTTTAGTACCTAAAAAGCTTTGCAAGGTAGATATACACGTCCATCTGGAGTCCGAAGACGTGAATAACCATGGCGAGCCGGAGCAGGTAATTGATCTGGATCTGAAATGCAGCTTTCAGGACAGGGCAAAGACGATACTGACCACGGAAAAGAAACTGATCCAGATCACCGGCACGGCCATGTTCCCGGGTGATATTGCCCCTGATTTCCCGACCTTAAGCGGCGGCACGGTGACAGTGTTTGGCCAGGAGCGCCGGATCGGGCAGGGCATGAAAGCCAGAAATCCGGACGGCACGGTTAATTTCTGTCAGCTGGAGGTGATCTGATGCAGGTAAAGTCATCGGTGAAGATGAACTTCCCGCGAATTAAACAGCTTACACAGGCGGCAGTCACCGCGCTGGAAATGACGGCGGAAGCACTGCATACAGAGGTAGTACAGGCGCAGGTTATGCCATTTGACAGCGGCCATCTGGAAGAAGATGCATCGTTCGTAGATTACAGCGAGTCCAGGCATGGGAGGGCGAGGCTGGTTTCCAGTACCCCATATGCCCGGAGGCTCTACTATCATCCGGAATACGATTATCAGACAGATGAGAATCCGTTTGCCGGCGGTGAATGGTATGCGCCGTGGCTGAAGGGCGGAAAGCAGGAAGACTTTGCAAAGAAGGCCTTCAGGCAATTTTATAAGAGAGCAGGTGGTGTATGATGCTGACACTGGATAATATCCGCGGTTACATTGCAAGTCTGGGAATTGCTGACGATAACAATGTCTATATCGGCAAGCTAAACGGCAAGAAGGAACATTCCATCGGCGTGTACCATCGAAAAGACAGCGGACCGCCTGTCATGGCTCTGGGTGGTTATGAATACAGCAGCTATGATATCCGCCGCATCTCCCTTCTGATCCACTGGGATAAGAGTGTGCGGGCATCGGAGCAGGCCGCCTATGAACTGTATGAGAAACTTAAAAATGTAACCAGCCTGTCCATAGGGGATACGCCCATTCACTGTATTATCCTTCAGGTACCCGAACCGGTTGACGTGGGAACAGATGATAAAGACGTATATGAATATGTGATATGGCTGGATTTTGTATATGAGAGAAAGTGAGGAATGAGGTATGCCAGAAGCAGCAAGAGTATTTCCAGTACACAATAATAAATTTAAGTTTGGAACGAAAGGATTAGAAAGCGCAGACGCAGATATGGTAATGCCGAAGGATTTAACCAATTTTGCGCCGACCATCGACAATACAACAGATGAGTGGTACGCAATGGACGCGGAAGGCTGGGCGAAAAGCGCAGTTGTTGGGAAAAAGCTCAGTTTCTCCTTCCAGGGAAAGAGGAGCGTCGGTGATCTGGGAAATGATTATATCGCCAGCCTGTTTATGGCTATGGGCAGCGATGCAATGACAAAGTTTGAATGGGAAATGGTATCTGGCGCAAAGCTGGCGTTTGACTGTGTCATTAACGTAACGACACCAGGCGGCGGGGATACTGCGGCACTTGATGCGCTTGAATTTGAAGTGGTCTGCTATGGCAAGCCGGTTTTTACGCCGGCAGCGCCCGCAGCATAAGGAGGAATAAGAGATGGCAAAAGTAATTGATATCACAGATAAGCTTACCTTTGAGGGAAATCCGTCACTGAAGATTAAAGGGAAGGTTCTGGAGGTCAACGCAGATGCCCCCACCATGCTGAAGGTCATGGGGCTGATGGGAAACGGTGATCCGGGACCGAAAGAGATTGTGGATATGTACGAAATGATGTTCCCGGAGAAGTCTCAAAAGGAAATCGAAAAGATGAAGCTGAACTTCAGTGACCTGGTCACCGTGGTAGAAGCAGCAGTTGGCTTAATCATTGATACCGATGGTGACAGCCGGGGGGAGCGGTGACCCGTATTACGATCTATTTGAAGACTGGGACTTAATTATATCCAGTTTTTTGTCGCAGTACGGGTTGAGAATCAGGACGAAGGAATTTGAGTCGGTCAATTGGGATGAGTTCAAATCTCTTGTAGCAGGGCTCGCTCCGGATACTGTCCTCGGTCGTATTGTAGCGATTCGGTCAGAGGCAGACAGAGATGTTATTAAGCACTTTACCGCAGACCAGAAGAGGGTCTACGATGAGTGGCATAACCGTCAGGCAGCGCAGATGAGCCAGCAGGCATATGGTCAGCAGATGGAGTATCTGGAGCGGCAGATGGCAAGGCTATGCGAATAGAAAGGCAGGTGATTGCATGGCGGCTGACAGTGTCGGGCAAATTGGTCTTGACCTTACAGTAAATGAACAGGGTTTTAAAAAACAGATGGCTGGCATTCAGGGTATGGCAAAAAAGGCAGGAGCCGCCCTGGCTGCCGCCTTTGCAGTAAAAAAGATTATAGACTTCGGGGCTCAGTGTATCGAACTGGGATCGGATCTTGCCGAGGTTCAGAACGTTGTTGACGTGACATTCCCGCGGATGTCGAAACAGGTTAACGAATTCGCACAAGGCGCGGCAGCGTCCTTCGGTCTGTCGGAGACGATGGCAAAGAAATTTACTGGTACTTTTGGGGCAATGGCAAAAGCGTTCGGGTTCAACGAACAGGCGGCTTATGAAATGTCAACAGCGCTTACCGGTCTGGCCGGAGATGTGGCGTCGTTTTATAACATTTCGCAGGACGAAGCCTTTACAAAGCTGAAATCCGTATTTACCGGAGAGACGGAAAGCCTCAAGGACCTGGGTATCGTTATGACTCAGGCAGCGCTCGATCAATATGCTCTTGCCAATGGGTTCGGAAAGACAACACAGGCTATGTCAGAAGGCGAGAAAGTCGCATTGCGGTATAAGTTTGTCACGGACCAGCTGTCACTTGCTGCCGGTGATTTTATCCGGACCTCGGACGGCTGGGCGAACCAGGTCAGAATTCTGAAACTTCAGTTTGACAGCTTAAAGGCCACGATCGGTCAGGGGCTAATCAACGTATTAACTCCTGTTATCAAGGTTATCAACCTGATAATCAACAAGCTGATGAGCCTTGCCAATGCATTCAGATCATTCACTGAAATGATTACAGGAAAGAAAGGCGGAGGCGGAGCATCTGCGGCCACGGCTGGTATGGAAGCAATAGCAGATTCAGCAGATCAGGCAGGAGCGGCGGCTGCGGGAGCCGGAGGAGCAGCAAAAAAAGCAGCGAAAGACATGAAAGGCGCTTCTACAGGGATTGATGAACTTAATGTCATTCAGGCACCGGATAGTAGCGGATCAGGTGGCGACGCAGGGGCAGGTGGCGGATACTCGGCTGATGAGTTCGATATGGGAGAGGCTGATACCTCTGCTATCGGGGAGATGGACAGTAAGTATCAGGGACTCATTGATAAAGCCAGAGAGCTTGCAAGCCTTTTTAAAGGCGGATTTAATATTGCCTTTGGTAACACAGGAGTTTTGGACAGTATTCAGCAGTCGATCAGTAATATTGGGCAAAGCTTAAAAGACATATTTCTGGATCCGGCTGTCGTTTCTGCGGCAGATAATTTCCTGAATAGCCTGGTTTTTAACCTTGGCAAAGTCGCCGGAAGTATGGCTTCCGTGGGTGCGTCAATTGCGGATAATCTACTGGGCGGGATATCAAAATTTTTAGAACAGAACAGCCAGAGGATTAAGGATTATCTGGTATCCATGTTTGATATTGGGGCTGATATCACCAATATTGTTGGTCGGGTAAGTGAATCATGGGGGACAGTCTTTGAGGCTTTCCGGAGTGACAGCGCAAAGCAGATTACTGCTGATATTATAGGCGTATTTTCTTCTGCTTTCATGGGAGTCATGGAGCTGGCAGGAAAATATGTTAGAGATATATTAGATGTACTTACAGCACCGTTTATTCAGAATAAGGAGCTTATAAAGACAACGCTGGAGGACACGTTTAGTGCAGTAGAACCGATTTTTTCAGAGGTAAAGTCCATTATAGACGAAGTGGCCGATAAACTGAATAGTACATATGACACGGCTTTTAAACCATATTTTGATAATCTGAAACAAGGATTAGTGGAGATAGGGACAAGGTTTCTTGAACTTTACAATCAGTACATGCTGCCAGTGATAACCTATTTGTCTGAAAAGTTTTCAGAATTTCGGGCTCAGGTATTAACACCACTTATTGATAAATTCATGGAATTTTTCTCCAAATTAGCAGAAGCTACGGGAGTTGTATGGAACACTATTTTAAAACCGTTTATCTTGTGGTTCATGGAAGTAGCGGCGCCTATTATATCGATATTTATAAAAAATTGTATTGATGCTTTTTTTGCATTTTTTGAAAGCGTATCAAAAGTTATAGGCGATATCATAGACGTGTTTAGCGGTCTGCTGGATTTTGTTATTGGAACACTAACTGGAGACTGGGATAGGGCCTGGCAAGGAATAAAGAAGATATTCGACAGTATTTGGGAGGGGATCAAGGATCTCCTTGGTGCTGCATTGAATTGGATTCGCCTGCAGATTGAACTACAATTTGGCTTAGTCAAAGCAACGATTGAATATATCTGGAATGGAGTTAAAACGTTTCTTTCCGATATCTGGAATGGCTTAAAAAATTCAGCATCAGAGATATTCAACAGCATCAAGGATAAGTTGTCTGAAATCTGGGATAGGATAAAGTCCACCATCGAAGAAAAGTGGAATGCCATCAAAGAGTGGTTCGACGGAATCTGGCAGAAAATCAAGGACATCTTCAATCTTGACGAAATGCTGGAAGTCGGAAAAAACATCATGAACAAACTTTGGGAAGGTATGAGTAATATCTGGGAAGATGTGAAAAGCTGGCTGGGCGGCATTGCAGATTTTGTGGGAAGTGTCTGGGACGGTATTGTAGATGGCGCAAAGAATCTGTTCAAACGAGGAAAAGAAGAGGCTGAAGAGGAAAGTGACAGCGACAGCTCCGGGCCGGGAGGCAATTCCGGCTATGTTGACAGCGGTCCTGGTGTAAAAGGTCATGCGACAGGAGGCTTCCCGAAATCAGGCCAGATGTTCGTAGCTAATGAAAATGGAAAACCAGAAATGGTCGGAAGCTGGGGCGGCAAAGCGGCGGTTGCCAATAACATGCAGATTACTCAAGGCATCTCGCAGGCGGTACAGGGCGGCATGAGAGCGGCCCTTACACCATTGGTTAATAGTGTAAGGAGCATGACAAACAATGCAACGCCGCGTCTGGCAATGGTGGGATCGATTAATTCTGGCTATGAAGATCCGGGAAGAATGCAGGCCATGGTCGATAAGGCCGTTGCAATGGCAGCAAGACCGGATGGCATGAGTGAGCAGTACTTAATGATTATGATTGACCTGTTAAAGAAGATCATCGAGCTGATCGAGAACCTAGACTTGACTGTGAACATTGATATCCGCGAGATTAAAAAGAAACTGGTGGATCTGGAAAAACGGTCCGGATTCACCTTAAGAACAACGTAAAGGAGGCGGTACCATATAGCAGTCATTACAATCAACGGCCGGGAGTTTCCGTCTCCCGACATCGGGGGTAACTTAATTGTAGCAACCAATGTAAGCGACGGCAAAAATGCATTAGGTGAATTTATTGGTCAGAGAGTAGGCCGTGACCAGCACAAGTTTGAAAATCTCCAGTGGAAGTTTCTGCCGGCGGACACCTGGGCGGCCATACTGCAGGAGTTTGACCAGTTTGTGGTTACGGCCAAAATACCGGATATGGTACATAATCAAATGATGACAATACGGATGTATCCGGGAAATCGGACAGCAACCCCGGTGGAATTTGATACACATGGTCTTCCTACCATGTACAAAGACTGTAAAGTAAATCTGGTTGACTGCGGGGTGATGGAGTAATGCTGGCAGTAACAAGCCAATATAAGGAGCACATGAAGATTAAGGGGGATCTGCGGAACTGTACCTATCTCCGCGTCACCCTGGGGCTCATCAACCAGGAAGCCCAGGCAAAGGCATATGTTCCGAATCCTGAAAACTATACCTATTATTCCAATCTGACGATGCCGTTAGATAGTTATGCGGTTAAGGAACTGTATGTAGCCTGTGACCAGAATTATACAGCAGTGGATGGCAGCATGTATTTCCTGCCCCGGAACAAGGCGGATGTTGTGCTTAACCAGGGCATCGTATCAGACCAGCTGTTCGGAGATATCAAGATCCGGTTCCCGGTGGAATATAACATCAAGGGGCTGACTATCGATTTCGGCAGGGCCTTCCCTGTGGACTTTAAGATCGAGTCCGACAATAATGTAGTGGAAGTTACCGGGAATACCGACGGCCACTATGTATCAGATGCGGTGTTTCTGGGCGCTACATACCTGCGGTTCGTTCCGGTCAAAATGGCGGGCGGCCAGAGCCGGTTCCGGATCCACCAGCTGACCATCGGGCTGGGCTTAAACTTTGACAGCCGCCGGATTCTTTCCGCGACGAAGAAGGAATATATCAGCCCTATTATGGAGGAACTGCCGACGGTTGATTTCGACTTGACGGTTAATAATAAGGACCGGTCCTTTGACATTGAAAATGAAATGTCCTCCGTAAACTTCCTGGAGATCGGCCAGGAGGTACGGGTCCTTTACGGTCAGGAGCTCCCTGACGGCACTGTGGAATGGCTGCCGGGCGCCACACTCCAACTGCGGCAGTGGTCAGCAGATGATGAGGAGATGAGTTTTTCCGCAACGGACCGGTTTGACGGTATGGACGGAACCTACTATAAAGGCATATACCTAGCCGAAGGGACCAGCCTGTACGATCTGGCCGTGGACGTGTTTGACGATGCCGGCGTGGATCCACGGAGCTACTGGCTGGATTCTTATCTAAAGAAAGTACTTGTTAATAATCCACTTCCAGTGGTCAGTCATAAGGAGGCGCTGCAGCTGATCGCTAATGCCGGCCGGTGCGTCATGTATCAGGATCGGACTGGGAACATCGTCATGAAATCCAGCTTTCTGCCGGATATGGAGGCATCGTCTGACGACGAAACTTATTTCAGCCATGCAGGCCGCATACTGGACAGTACACCGAAAGATTCTTATGCACTGGCCGGACGGGACGAGGCAGATGTGAGGCCCACACAGTATTTCCTTCCGCGGCAGAAAGACGGGGTGGTATACCTTAACACCGGGTATGTCTCTGAGGCGGTGGCGGGCCTGCGAGGTTATTTTGAGATAAATCCCACCATAGAGATCCTGGCAGAAGCTGCTTTCAAGTGCTTTGGCATGACACTGGACTTTGGCAGGATCTATCCGGCGGAGATGGTCCTGCATACCTATAATGACGGCGTGCTCCAGGAAGACTTCGTGGTGACGGAATTATCAGAAGTCACAGCCATACACCATGAATTTCCCGAGTTTGACCGTCTGGTCATCGAGTTTACCAGACACAGCGCACCGGACGATCTGGACGGCAATTACACGCTTTGGTCGGATTACGATGACGCATGCCTGCTTGATGAGAATGGCGTGTACTTAAAGAAAGACGGGGAACCAGTCCCGCAGATGTCTGCCAACCGGATTGTACTGAATAACATCACGTTTGGAGACAGCACGGATTATAAGCTGGAATACGGCTGCGAACTGACAAAGACGCCGAAGGGGACACAACTGGCAAAAGTCAGGGAACTGCAGGTGGTACGGACCCTGTATAACCAGTCGGCAGAGGTGAAGGAACTGGCAAAGGAAACAGTATCCATCACGCCTCTGTATAACCGTTATATATTCTATTTCAGCAATGCCTCTTATGATCTTTCTGTGAGCATTACAGGGGCTCAGACAGGGCAGAAAGTGAGGATTGCAGAGTACAGCTCCTATTATGCTGTTGTGGAGGTCCTGGGGGTAAACGGGGCGGCAGAGATTGTCATAACCGGCAGGGAGTATGTGACCAGCCAGGCGAGGCTTTCAAGGCTGTTAAATCCAACCGGGACGGCAGAACAGTGGGAGAATCCTCTGGTATCTTCGGTGGATCATGCGCAGGATCTGGCGGAGTGGATCGGGGATTACATGAAATCTGACCGGGAGTATGACCTCCAGTACCGCGGTGAGCCCCGCATTGATGCGAATGATATCATGTTCCTGGAAAATAAATATGTGCCGGATATGGTAGTCAGGGCTTATGAACATACGCTGAAGTTTAATGGGGCATTATCCGGAACGATGAAGGCCAGACGGGATATGAGCTATGAGAAAGAAAGAGACAGGAGGAGATAACTTGCAGACAAGGAAACTGACGGAAGTACCCATTTCAGAATTCAGCAAAGAGACAAATTTTGTTGTAGAGATCGATGAGGAAATGAAGCGGGTACGGAGTTCTGATATCAGGCAGCTGGTAACCGATGAGAAGGACCGGGCGCAGACGGCAGAGAAAAATCTGGCGGACAGAATCGATGAAGAAACGACGCGTGCGGTAAAGTCGGAGAAGACTCTCACAGATAATCTAGCATCAGAGGTGACGCGTGCGAAAGCGGCGGAAAAGACGCTGGCTACGGATTTAGGAGTAGAATCATCCAGAGCGCAGGCGGCAGAGAAGACACTTACGGATAACCTGGCTTCGGAGGTGTCCCGCGCTAAGGGAGCGGAAAAGACGGTGACGGATAGTCTGGCTACTGAAACCACCAGAGCAAAGGCCGGGGAAAAGGCAAATGCAGATAACCTGTCTGCTGAGGTTATCAGGGCAAAAGCTGGAGAAAAGGCCGTGGCGGACAATCTGTCGGCAGAAGCAGCCAGGGCAAAGAAGAGGGAAGACGGGATAGCTGCAGATCTTGCCGCTGAGAATAACAGGGCGTTGAATGCCGAGAATGCGCTGGATGAAGATCTGGCTGTTGAGACGATACGTGCAAAGGCCGCAGAAAAGACCCTGACTGATAATCTGACGGCAGAAACAGCCAGGGCTGAGGCAAAAGAAACGGAGATCAGCGGGAATCTTTCTTCCGAGATTACGAGGGCGAAGGCGGCTGAAAAGACTTTGACCGATAACATTACGGCAGAAGTGACCAGGGCTAAGGGTGCGGAAAAGACGCTTACGGACAATTTGGCGGCAGAAGTAACACGATCGAAAGGGGCTGAAAAAACGCTCACAGATAACCTGTCGGCGGAAGTGACGCGGGCGAAGGCAGCGGAGAAGACCAATGCGGATGCCATTACTGCGGAAGCTTCCAGGGGGCAGGCGGCAGAAGGGGCAATCCGTGATACCGTCAATGCTCATCTTAATAATAAGAGTAATCCGCATGGAGTGACAAAGGCCCAGGCGGGACTCGGGAATGTTCCTAATGTGACCACGAATGACCAGACCCCGACCTTTACGCAGGCGGCCACTCTGGCAAACATCGCCAGTGGTGAGAAGCTTACTGTTATGCTGGGAAAGATTGCAAAGGTTCTGGCGGATTTCATAGCACACAAGGCTGATCAGGTTATTCATATCACCGCGGCAGAGCGGACAAACTGGAATGACGCAAACGGTAAGAAACATTCACACAGCAACAAGACTGTGATTGATAAGATCACCCAGGCGTTGTTGGATAACTGGAGTGCAGCCTATGTACACATTAGTGATGCGGTGAAGCACATCACGGCGGCAGAGCGCACGAACTGGAATGCGGCCCATACTCATGTCAGTAATAAAAGTAATCCACATGGAGTGACTGCTGCTCAGGCAGGCGCAGCGCCTGCTTCCCATACACACAGTTATCTGCCTTTGTCAGGCGGAACCATGACCGGTGAGTTAAAAATGAAAGCCGGTGACTATACAGCAATCCCGATTAAACTTTATGCAGGTGACGTAAATGGAGCAGGTCTTGTATCTCAGGCAGGAGGACTTTATATTGCGGGGAGTGGAGAATCCGCTCAGAATTTGTATACTGCAATGGGAACAGGAGCGGCAACCGAAAAGACTTATATAACATCAGACCAGGATATATCTCTGGTGACAAACTGTCAGACGATCGCAAACAGGAAAACAGTGATCATTGATAACGCAGGTAAAATTACAGCGCCCGGGGGATTCTCCGGTGCCCATAACCCTGCCGACCTGTCGTCGGCTGTACCAGTCAGCAAAGGCGGGACGGGAGCTACAACCGCTGCAGCGGCCAGAACAAATCTGGGGGCGGCAGCAAGCAGCCATACCCATACAAAGAGCCAGATTACGGACATGCCGACGAAGGTGTCTCAGTTTACCAATGACAAAGGTTATATTACACAGTCAGACGTGGATACGAGCCAGAATCATACGCATAGTAATAAGACGGTACTGGATAAAATTACCCAGGCACTGCTGGATACCTGGAGCGGAAAGGCAGGTACGTCAGTGGCAACACAGACCGCCAATGGTCTGATGGCGGCGGCTGATAAAAAGAAGCTGGACGGTGTTGCGGCAAATGCGAACAACTATGTACATCCGGCAACTGCCGGTAATAAGCATATCCCTGCCGGCGGGGCAAGCGGCCAGTTCCTGAAGTGGTCAGCAGACGGAACGGCGGTATGGGCTGCGGATAATAATACTACGTATTCGGCATTTAAAGCAGCAACGGCAAGCGCCGCCGGCGGAACGGGTCTGGTACCGGCTCCGGCAGCTGGGGCACAGGCGAAGTACTTAAGAGCAGACGGTACATGGCAGACGCCTCCGAATACGACGTATGGTGCGGCAACGCAATCGGCCAACGGACTGATGTCAGCGGCCGATAAGAAGAAACTGGATAAGCTGGGCGGATTGAAAACATGTACACTGACAACCTCCGGGTGGAGCAGTACTGCGCCGTATACACAGACGGTAACCGTGGAAGGAATTACCAGCGCGGACAATCCGATTATTGCACTTGACATACCGGACGGAACGACAGCAGCCAATGAAGCAGCGATGATGAAAGCATACGGGCTTTTGAGCAATGCAGCAACAGGAGCCGGGAATATTACGTTTAAGTGTATCTCGAAAAAACCGGAGGCGAATATCAGTCTTTTCGTGATGATAGTGTAGAAGGGAGGAGATTTGTATGGGAAAAGGAATAATTATGGGAGGCGGTGGGATTGGAGTTGACACAAGTGATGCCACAGCCGTCGCAGGTGATATCAGGAAGAATAAGATTGCGTATGGTGTAAATGGTAAAATAATAGGTACAGCTATGCTTGTTAAGCCCGGAGATTATGCATGGGCTGAATATCAGATTGATGACTGTACTGTGCCTTCTATGGGAGCTAAAACGATATATGAATGTACTAATCCTGATTATTCGTATGAAAATGTTGTGTGTGCTGTTATTACTTTCAGCTATGTAGAGACCATAAATTCGAGGAGTTTTTTTCGAAAATATGGAGTAGAAGTATATAAGCAAGAATCTGATTATACTTTGGTTCCTATATATTCACAAGATGCCATGAAGGACGTGGGCTTTAGACTTATTCAGACTTCTGATACAGCATGGGAAATTGGTGTTAACTGCTCAAGAATATATGAAGAATTCTATATGATGTATATATCAATAAACATTAAATATATTTCTGGTGCCAATATTAGGGGATAATATGGAAAGCGTTAAAGAAATTCTGTCAATAATGTTTAGGATTGAGATAGGGATAATCAAAGTTATC
>OIZR01000454.1_pt1 | contig 31452 bp, 22 predicted proteins | sample 1588591 | NCBI WGS metagenome assembly OIZR01 (sample SAMN03283249) | human gut metagenome | biome: human-associated habitat; material: feces | host: Homo sapiens | place: USA | collected 2013 | reverse complement strand
TTACTCAGGAACTCACCGAGATCGTCTCGGGGGCCGCCGCGGTTTAACCAGGTTATTTCGTAGAGGATTTAAGATGGCTACTGGAAAGATTGTCCAGGTAATCGGCGCCGTAGTTGACGTCGAATTCCCTCAGGATGCCGTACCGCGCGTGTACGATGCTCTTGAGGTGCAAAATGGTAATGAGCGTCTGGTGCTGGAAGTTCAGCAGCAGCTCGGCGGCGGTATCGTGCGTACCATCGCAATGGGTTCCTCCGACGGTCTGCGTCGCGGTCTGGATGTAAAAGACCTCGAACACCCGATCGAAGTCCCGGTAGGTAAAGCGACTCTGGGCCGTATCATGAACGTACTGGGTGAACCGGTCGACATGAAAGGCGAGATCGGTGAAGAAGAGCGTTGGGCGATTCACCGCGCAGCACCTTCCTACGAAGAGCTGTCAAACTCTCAGGAACTGCTGGAAACCGGTATCAAAGTTATCGACCTGATGTGTCCGTTCGCTAAGGGCGGTAAAGTTGGTCTGTTCGGTGGTGCGGGTGTAGGTAAAACCGTAAACATGATGGAGCTCATTCGTAACATCGCGATCGAGCACTCCGGTTACTCTGTGTTTGCGGGCGTAGGTGAACGTACTCGTGAGGGTAACGACTTCTACCACGAAATGACCGACTCCAACGTTATCGACAAAGTATCCCTGGTGTATGGCCAGATGAACGAGCCGCCGGGAAACCGTCTGCGCGTTGCTCTGACCGGTCTGACCATGGCTGAGAAATTCCGTGACGAAGGTCGTGACGTACTGCTGTTCGTTGACAACATCTATCGTTACACCCTGGCCGGTACGGAAGTATCCGCACTGCTGGGCCGTATGCCTTCAGCGGTAGGTTATCAGCCGACCCTGGCGGAAGAGATGGGCGTTCTGCAGGAACGTATCACCTCCACCAAAACTGGTTCTATCACCTCCGTACAGGCGGTATACGTACCTGCGGATGACTTGACTGACCCGTCTCCGGCAACCACCTTTGCGCACCTTGACGCAACCGTGGTACTGAGCCGTCAGATCGCGTCTCTGGGTATCTACCCGGCCGTTGACCCGCTGGACTCCACCAGCCGTCAGCTGGACCCGCTGGTGGTTGGTCAGGAACACTACGACACCGCGCGTGGCGTTCAGTCCATCCTGCAACGTTATCAGGAACTGAAAGACATCATCGCCATCCTGGGTATGGATGAACTGTCTGAAGAAGACAAACTGGTGGTAGCGCGTGCTCGTAAGATCCAGCGCTTCCTGTCCCAGCCGTTCTTCGTGGCAGAAGTATTCACCGGTTCTCCGGGTAAATACGTCTCCCTGAAAGACACCATCCGTGGCTTTAAAGGCATCATGGAAGGCGAATACGATCACCTGCCGGAGCAGGCGTTCTACATGGTCGGTTCCATCGAAGAAGCTGTGGAAAAAGCCAAAAAACTTTAACGCCTTAATCGGAGGGTGATATGGCAATGACTTACCACCTGGACGTCGTCAGCGCAGAGCAACAAATGTTCTCTGGTCTGGTCGAGAAAATCCAGGTAACGGGTAGCGAAGGTGAACTGGGGATCTACCCTGGCCACGCACCGCTGCTCACCGCCATTAAGCCTGGTATGATTCGCATCGTGAAACAGCACGGTCACGAAGAGTTTATCTATCTGTCTGGCGGCATTCTTGAAGTGCAGCCTGGCAACGTGACCGTTCTGGCCGACACCGCAATTCGCGGCCAGGATCTCGACGAAGCGCGAGCCATGGAAGCGAAACGTAAGGCTGAAGAGCACATTAGCAGCTCTCACGGCGACGTAGATTACGCTCAGGCGTCTGCGGAACTGGCCAAAGCGATCGCGCAGCTGCGCGTTATCGAGTTGACCAAAAAAGCGATGTAACACCGGCTTGAAAAGCACAAAAGCCAGTCTGGAAACAGGCTGGCTTTTTTTTACGCGTGATCCGTCCTGAAGAGCGTTCACATAGATCCTGCTGATATAAAACACCCCTGTTTTCCCGTTTATTCATTGATCGAAATAAGAGCAAAAACATCCACCTGACGCTTAAATGAAGGTACTGCCTTAATTTTCTGCAGACAAAAGGCGTGACGATGGTCGAAAATGGCACTTTCGTCAGCGGGGATAATCCGTTATTGAACAATTTATCCTCTGTCCATTTCACGATGAAAAAAATGTAGTTTTTTCAAGGTGAAGCGGTTTAAATTCGTTCTCAAATTACAGTCAGGACGCGTATGTTGAATAATGCTATGAGCGTAGTGATCCTTGCCGCAGGCAAAGGCACGCGCATGTATTCCGATCTTCCGAAAGTGCTGCATACCCTTGCCGGGAAAGCGATGGTTCAGCATGTCATTGATGCTGCGAATGAATTAGGCGCAGCGCACGTTCACCTGGTGTACGGTCACGGCGGCGATCTGCTTAAACAGGCGCTGAAAGACGACAACCTTAACTGGGTGCTTCAGGCAGAGCAGCTGGGTACGGGTCATGCAATGCAGCAGGCCGCACCTTTCTTTGCCGATGATGAAGACATTTTAATGCTCTACGGCGACGTGCCGCTGATCTCTGTCGAAACACTCCAGCGCCTGCGTGATGCTAAACCGCAGGGTGGCATTGGTCTGCTGACGGTGAAACTGGATGATCCGACCGGTTATGGACGTATCACCCGTGAAAATGGCAAAGTTACCGGCATTGTTGAGCACAAAGATGCCACCGACGAGCAGCGTCAGATTCAGGAGATCAACACCGGCATTCTGATCGCTAACGGCGCAGATATGAAACGCTGGCTGGCGAAGCTGACCAACAATAACGCTCAGGGTGAATACTACATCACCGACATTATTGCGCTGGCGTATCAGGAAGGGCGTGAAATCGTCGCCGTTCATCCGCAACGTTTAAGCGAAGTAGAAGGCGTGAATAACCGCCTGCAACTCTCCCGTCTGGAGCGTGTTTATCAGTCCGAACAGGCTGAAAAACTGCTGTTAGCAGGCGTTATGCTGCGCGATCCGGCGCGTTTTGATCTGCGTGGTACGCTTACTCACGGGCGCGATGTTGAAATTGATACTAACGTTATCATCGAGGGCAACGTGACTCTCGGTCATCGCGTGAAAATCGGCACCGGTTGCGTGATTAAAAACAGCGTGATTGGCGATGATTGCGAAATTAGCCCATATACCGTCGTGGAAGACGCGAATCTGGCGGCGGCCTGTACCATTGGCCCGTTTGCCCGTTTGCGTCCTGGTGCTGAGTTGCAGGAAGGTGCACACGTCGGTAACTTTGTTGAGATGAAAAAAGCGCGTCTGGGTAAAGGCTCGAAAGCTGGTCATCTGACTTACCTGGGCGATGCGGAAATTGGCGATAACGTTAACATCGGCGCGGGAACCATTACCTGCAACTACGATGGTGCGAATAAATTTAAGACCATTATCGGCGACGATGTGTTTGTCGGTTCCGACACTCAGCTGGTGGCCCCGGTAACAGTAGGCAAAGGCGCGACCATTGCTGCGGGTACAACTGTGACGCGTAATGTCGGCGAAAATGCATTAGCTATCAGCCGTGTGCCGCAGACTCAGAAAGAAGGCTGGCGTCGTCCGGTAAAGAAAAAGTGATTCTGGCCGGGTAATCCGGTCACATGGGATGAGGAGATAACATAATCTCCCTCCCACAAGCAGTAACTATAAAAATAACCCCACTCTCTACAAGGCTCGGGGCGCCCGAAAAAACGGGCATACAGGTTGACCGACAACGATATAAATCGGAATCAAAAACTATGTGTGGAATTGTTGGCGCGATCGCGCAACGTGATGTAGCAGAAATCCTTCTTGAAGGTTTACGTCGTCTGGAATACCGCGGATATGACTCTGCCGGTCTGGCCGTTGTTGATGCGGAAGGTCATATGACCCGCCTGCGTCGCCTCGGTAAAGTCCAGATGCTGGCTCAGGCAGCGGAAGAACATCCTCTGCATGGCGGCACCGGTATTGCTCACACTCGCTGGGCGACCCATGGTGAACCTTCAGAAGTTAACGCGCATCCGCATGTTTCTGAACACATTGTGGTGGTGCATAACGGCATCATCGAAAACCATGAACCGCTGCGTGAAGAGTTAAAAGCGCGTGGCTATACCTTCGTTTCTGAAACCGACACCGAAGTGATTGCCCATCTGGTGAACTGGGAGCTGAAACAGGGCGGTACTCTGCGTGAGGCTGTTCTGCGTGCTATCCCGCAACTGCGTGGTGCGTACGGTACAGTGATCATGGACTCCCGTCACCCGGATACCCTGCTGGCAGCACGTTCTGGTAGTCCGCTGGTGATTGGTCTGGGTATGGGCGAAAACTTTATCGCTTCTGACCAGCTGGCGCTGCTGCCGGTGACCCGTCGCTTTATCTTCCTTGAAGAGGGCGATATTGCGGAAATTACTCGCCGTTCGGTAAACATCTTCGATAAAACTGGCGCGGAAGTAAAACGTCAGGATATCGAATCCAATCTGCAATATGACGCGGGCGATAAAGGTATTTACCGTCACTACATGCAGAAAGAGATCTACGAACAGCCGAACGCGATCAAAAACACCCTTACCGGGCGCATCAGCCACGGTCAGGTTGATTTAAGCGAGCTGGGACCGAACGCCGACGAACTGCTGTCGAAGGTTGAGCATATTCAGATCCTCGCCTGTGGTACTTCTTATAACTCCGGTATGGTTTCCCGTTACTGGTTTGAATCGCTGGCAGGTATTCCGTGCGACGTCGAAATCGCCTCTGAATTCCGCTATCGCAAATCTGCCGTGCGTCATAACAGCCTGATGATCACCTTGTCACAGTCTGGCGAAACCGCAGATACCCTGGCGGGCCTGCGTCTGTCGAAAGAGCTGGGTTACCTTGGTTCACTGGCAATCTGTAACGTTCCGGGTTCTTCTCTGGTGCGCGAATCCGATCTGGCGCTAATGACCAACGCGGGTACAGAAATCGGCGTGGCATCCACTAAAGCATTCACCACCCAGTTAACTGTGCTGTTGATGCTGGTGGCGAAGCTGTCTCGCCTGAAAGGTCTGGATGCCTCCATTGAACATGACATTGTGCATGGTCTGCAGGCGCTGCCGAGCCGTATTGAGCAGATGCTGTCTCAGGACAAACGCATTGAAGCTCTGGCAGAAGATTTCTCTGACAAACATCACGCGCTGTTCCTGGGCCGTGGCGATCAGTACCCAATCGCGCTGGAAGGCGCATTGAAGCTGAAAGAGATCTCTTACATTCACGCTGAAGCCTACGCTGCAGGTGAACTGAAACACGGTCCGCTGGCGCTGATTGACGCGGATATGCCGGTTATCGTTGTTGCGCCGAACAACGAATTGCTGGAAAAACTGAAATCCAACATTGAAGAAGTTCGCGCGCGTGGCGGCCAATTGTATGTCTTCGCCGATCAGGATGCGGGTTTTGTAAGTAGCGATAACATGCACATCATCGAGATGCCGCATGTGGAAGAGGTGATTGCACCGATCTTCTACACCGTTCCGCTGCAGTTACTGGCTTATCACGTCGCGCTGATCAAAGGCACCGACGTTGACCAGCCGCGTAACCTGGCAAAATCGGTAACGGTTGAGTAATATTATTCATTTGCTGAACGAAGGGCTGCCTTTTGGCGGCCCTTTTACTTACCAGCATTAATAATCTAACCTCATTCCATATAATTAACTTCAGCTATTATTTGGGGCACCGTTGAACACTTGTTTTAACCGTAGTAGTAATTAAATACCTCGAATCATTGACAAACAATTGCCATAATTGACGTACTTTGTAATGAATAGCACGTTTTGTTCATTCAAGAATCGCTTGTAAAACAATCATCAATATGTAATTTTATTTAACTATGTAACAATGTGTGATAATAAATTATCACTGTAAATATATAGTCTTTCCACAAATATAGGCAAAAAATATAATTTGAATGTGTGGTTTACTAAAAATAAGACTGTTTTCTACGCAAATTCATAGTTGTGGATTATGTAAATATGAAAAAATTGTCTGCTTTGAGATGTGTGATATAATTAAAAAATCACCTCATCATAAAAATAATATTTATATCCATTTATTATTCCCTCTTCTTTTAAGCAATCACATAACGATATAAATTTAGTTTTGCTTAACACCCAATTTAATTTATCTAAATGTATAAAATAAAAACCACTTGCGCCAAAGTATATTGGTAGTACTATTTGGTTTCTGATCAAATACCGATCAGGTTTATCCAAATTTAATAAATGGATAACACACAGGAATAATATCAAATTAATGGAGTTATATTTATGAAACCAAATATGATTGTAGGAGCATTAGCGTTAACTTCTGTGTTTATGGCAGGTCACCTACAGGCGGCTGATGGAACAGTCCATTTCCGTGGTGAAATTATTGACAGTACTTGCGAAGTCACTCCTGAAACTAAAGATCAGGTCGTTGACTTAGGCAAAGTAAACCGTACAGCCTTTAGTGGCGTCGATGATGTGGCTGCCCCGACGGCTTTTTCTATCGATCTGACTCAATGCCCGGAAACCTTTAAGTCCGCCGCAATTCGTTTCGATGGTAATGAAGATGCTCATGGTAATGGCAACCTGGCAATCGGTACCCCGCTTGATAACTCTAACGATGCTGCCGCTGGTATTAGCCCGAGTGATAACAGTGGGGATTATACTGGTGCGGGTGCCGTTAGTGCAGCGAAAGGCGTAGCTATTCGTTTATATAACCGTGCAGATAACACTCAGGTCAAGTTATATGAAAATTCTGCATCAACTCCGATTTCTAATGGTAATGCATCCATGAAGTTCATGGCTCGTTATATTGCTACGGAAACGACTATTGACCCTGGTACAGCTAACGCCGACTCGCAGTTTACAGTTGAATATATAAAATAAATCATTCTTAACATAATACCTTAAATAAAATGGCGCTCGCCATTATGGTTCTCTTTTACTTAAAAGAAGGGCGTCATTATTATATTTTTATGAGATACATTTATGCCTATGTATTTACTTAGATTGTTTTTTGCTGTTACTTTGATTACGCAGATGTCGATGGCTATGGCTGGTATTGTTGTTGGGGGAACTCGCGTTATTTTTTATGGTGACAAACCTGATACTACAATCTCTATTTTTAATAAAGAAACGAACCTTCCTTATCTATTGCAGACATGGGTTGATCCATTTAATAAAGAGGATAAAAGCAAACCGCCATTTTCTGTGATACCTCCCGTTTCTCGCATTGAACCGCAGCAAGAGAAAATATTACGCATTTTAAAAACGGCTGGCGAGTTACCAAAAGATCGAGAGTCCGTATTCTGGTTGAACGTGAAAAACATCCCTCCTTCAATTGATAAAAAAAATACCAATGTTCTTGAGATAGCCATAAAAACAAGAATTAAGTTATTCTGGCGACCAGCCGCGGTAAAGATAATCCCTGAGCAGGCTATTAAAAATGTTAAATGGTCGCGGCAGGGTAATAATCTCATCGTCGAAAATCCAAATCCGATCCATATTAATGTAATGAGTGTGACGGTGGACGATAAAGACGTGTCGCTAAATATGATCCGCCCTTTTGAAACATTGACATTACCAATTCCGGCTGGCGTGGCAGGAAAATCGCTCGTTTGGCGCTTTATTAATGATTACGGTGCAATTAGTCAACCACTAAAGAAAAACCTTTAAGCGCCGGATAAGGATATATCGATGGCCTCTTCGCATCTTTTCATTACGCTTGCATCGGGCATATGTCTGCTCTGTTCCATATCTGCTTTTGCCCGGGATAGCTTGTTCAACCCCAGATTACTGGAACTGGATCATCCTGCGGATAATATTGATATTCACCAGTTCAACCGTTCGAATACCTTACCTGCGGGAACATACAAAGTTGATGTGATGATCAACGGCATGCTCTTCGAACGCCAGGAAGTTAAATTTGTCCAGGATAACCCTGATGCTGAACTCCACCCATGCTACGTGGCGATAAAAAACGTACTGGCGACCTATGGTATAAAAGTTGATGCGATAAAATCTCTGGCGAATGTTGATGACAAAACATGCGTAAATCCAGTTCCGCTGATCGACGGGGCTACCTGGTTACTGGACGCCAGTAAACTTGCATTGAATATTACTATTCCGCAAATTTATCTCAACAATGCAGTTAATGGTTATATCAGCCCTTCCCGTTGGGATCAGGGGATCAATGCCATGATGATGAATTATGATTTTTCGGCATCGCATACCATCCGGTCAAATTATGACGACGACGATGACAGTTATTATCTGAATTTGCGTAATGGTATTAATTTAGGCGCATGGCGTTTTCGTAATTACAGCACCCTGAATTCTTATGACGGTAATGTGGACTACCATTCCGTCAGTAATTACATTCAGCGCGACATCATGGCATTACGTAGCCAGATTATGATTGGCGATACCTGGACGGCAAGCGATGTATTTGATAGTACACAGGTGCGTGGCGTGCGGCTGTATACCGATGACGATATGTTGCCCTCCAGCCAGAATGGCTTTGCGCCAGTGGTACATGGGATTGCGAAAACTAACGCCACGGTGATCATCAAACAAAACGGCTACGTTATTTATCAATCAGCCGTACCACAGGGCGCATTTGCCCTCACCGACTTAAACACGACCAGTAGCGGCGGCGATCTCGATGTCACTATCAAAGAAGAAGATGGCAGCGAGCAGCACTTTATTCAGCCATTTACTTCACTGGCCATTCTCAAGCGTGAAGGTCAGACCGATGTAGACCTTAGCATTGGAGAAGTGCGCGACGAAAGCGGCTTTACGCCTGAGGTCTTGCAGTTACAAGCAATGCACGGTTTCCCTTTGGGAATAACCTTGTATGGCGGAACACAACTGGCAAATGATTACGCTTCTGCCGCGCTGGGTATTGGTAAAGATATGGGGGCGCTGGGCGCGATTTCTTTTGACGTGACTCATGCCCGCTCGCAGTTTGACTACGGCGATAATGAGAGTGGTCAATCGTATCGTTTTCTCTATTCCAAACGTTTTGAAGACACCAATACCACCTTTCGTCTGGTGGGTTATCGCTACTCTACGGAGGGGTTCTACACCCTCAATGAATGGGTGTCGCGACAGGATAACGATTCTGATTTCTGGGTAACGGGCAACCGTCGCAGCCGCTTCGAAGGCACCTGGACGCAATCTTTCACGCCAGGCTGGGGCAATATTTATTTAACATTCAGTCGACAGGAATACTGGCAGACCGATGAGGTCGAGCGTTTATTACAGTTCGGCTATAACAACAACTGGCGAAACATCTCCTGGAACGTTTCCTGGAACTATACGGACTCGATCAAGCGCTCATCGAGCAACTATCATGATGATAACAATGATAATTTCGGCAAAGAACAGATTTTCATGTTCTCAATGTCGATACCGCTATCGGGCTGGATGGAAGACAGCTACGTCAACTATTCGTTAACGCAAAACAACCACCATGAAAGCACGATGCAGGTCGGTCTGAACGGAACGATGCTGGAAGGGCGTAACCTGTCTTATAACGTACAGGAATCGTGGATGCACTCTCCTGATGACTCCTACAGCGGCAATGCCGGAATGACCTATGACGGGACTTATGGCTCGGTCAATGGCAGCTATTCCTGGAGCCGTGACTCCCAACATTTTGATTATGGCGCCAGAGGCGGCGTGCTGGTGCATAGTGACGGAGTGACCTTCTCGCAGGAACTGGGCGAAACGGTGGCATTAGTCAAAGCGCCGGGCGCAGAAGGCCTGTCCATTGAAAACGCCACCGGGATTTCTACCGACTGGCGTGGTTATACCGTAAAAACGCAGCTTAGCCCATATGACGAAAACCGCGTGGCATTGAACAGCGACTATTTCTCCAAAGCCAATATTGAACTGGAAAACACCGTCATCAACCTGGTACCAACGCGCGGTGCGGTGGTGAAAGCCGAATTTGTCACCCATGTCGGTTATCGCGTGCTATTTAACGTCCGCCAGGTCAACGGTAAACCAATAATGTTTGGCGCGATGGCAACCGCCTCTCTCGAAACGGGCACAGTCACCGGGATTGTCGGTGATAACGGCGAACTGTATCTCTCCGGGATGCCTGAAAAAGGCGAGTTTTTATTGAGTTGGGGACAAGCTGCGGATGAAAAATGTAAGGCGGCCTATCACATCACCCATAAACCTGATGATACCAGCCTGATTCAAATGGATGCGATTTGTCGCTAAAGGAAGCATGAATGAAAAAAATATTATCAGGGTTGATTCTGCTGCTTTGCTGTCCTTATGGTTTCGCCGCTAATGGTGATGGCGTTTGTTTTAATAGTGATGGCGCAACGCACATGTCAAATTTATCATTTGGTCCGCTGACGGTGGCTGCGGCGAATAACCACTCCGGATACAATATTTTCGAGGCACTGAGCAACACGACTGGAACATACCCGGTGCGCTGTCACTGTGATGACACGCATGGCGGACCGGGCCAACAAACAGCATTTTTTCCTATCTTCTACACGGGGGATGCCGCACCGGGGCTTGTGCTTGAGCGCACTCTTAATGGGTTAAATTACTATGCTCTGAATGATTATTTATCGGTCGGCGTGACGATTTTTATTATTAATAACCAATATGCGGCCATTCCTTTTGAACACTTATCCAACCAATCCACCTCACCGCAACATACCTGTGGAGCAGGTAATAATGGGAGCACTGTAAATCTGGATTCAGGGCGCTCGGCAAAATTATCTTTCTATGTTCGGCATTCTATTACTGGCACGGTGACAATACCCACAACGGAAGTCGCCTGGTTATACGCGGGCATGTCCGATCATTTTCCCAAAACGACCCCCGTTTCTAAAGTGACAATTCGCGGACAATTAACGGCCCCGCAGAACTGTGAGTTAACGCCAAATCAGAGCATCGATGTCGATTTTCAAAAAATTAATAGCGGTGAGTTCTCCTCAACGGCGGGTTCAATTATTGCAGAACGAAAGATTAAAACCGAAGTCACAGTATCCTGTACCGGGATGGAAGACGTAAGGTCTACGGAGGTGGTGAGTGCGTCGATGATTGCGGCAAACAGAAGTGCCGATGCCACCATGATCGTGACGAGTAATCCGGATGTGGGAATTAAGATTTTTGATAAGAACGACCGTCCAGTGAATGTGGATGGGGGCAACTTACCCGCTGATATGGGTGCTATTAGTCGATTAGGAAAAACCGATGGTAGCGTAACGTTTTATTCAGCGCCCGCCAGTCTGACGGGCACAAAACCAGCGCCTGATAATGGATTTACCGCCACAGCCACGCTGGTTATTGAATTTACTAACTAATCTTGTGTTAGTAAAAGGAATAATTTCATGAAAAAATGGCATTATATATTTTGCATAATTCTCTTTCATTTAGGGTTGCCGTGCGGGTATGCGGCAAATGATGGCACGTGTGCAACAAGAGGCGGCACACATACATTAAGCCTTAATTTTCCTCTGACAACGGTCAGTGCAGCAAACAATGTGCCTGGAAATACATTAATAGATATTGCTAATGCAACATCTTCTGAAAATTATAGCGTTCTGTGTAACTGTGATTCAAAACATAGCAATGGCGCTTATCACGAAATATATTATACCGCAGACCCTGCTCCCGGTATGGTTTATAGCACCACCGCAAGTGGTCTTGCTTTTTACTATCTTAACGAATATGTCGATGTGGGAACAAAAATATCTGTGCTAAATGCGGGGTATACGGCAGTTCCTTTTGAACATGTTTCCAACCAGGCAACTACAACAGATCACACTTGTCAGGGAAACAAAACTACAGCGGTTGGCGTGAGCCTGAAAACTGGAGCAGATGCGAAGATTTCATTTCGTATTAAACGTTCAATAAATGGAACGGTAGTAATACCTATCACCGATATTGCATTGCTGTATGCCAACATATCCAGCACCACGACCCGTGGTGAGGCGATTGCAAAAGTTCGAATTTCAGGCAGTTTGACCGCACCACAGTCTTGTCAGATAAATGCAGGACAGGTGATTTATTTTGATTTTGATACTATTCCTGCGTCCGAATTTTCATCTACCGCCGGGCAAGCCATTACTTCACGAAAAATCACTAAAACAGTGAGTATTGAGTGTACGGGGATGGGGGATGAGCGTACGCAGAAAGTCGATGCTTCTTTTACGGGGACGAACCGAAGCAGTGACGATACGATGGTGGCGACAGACAATGCTGATGTCGGGATCAAAATTTACAATAAATCGAATGCTGAAGTTAGCGTCAACAACGGCAAGTTACCCGCAGACATGGGCAACACGACCATTATTGGTCGTAAAAATGGTTCGGTAACTTTTTCGGCAGCACCTGCCAGCTTTACCGGTGCCCGGCCTCAGCCCGGCGTTTTTAACGCTACCGCGACCTTAACCATTGAATTTGTAAACTAACCTTTTGCGGCTGTTTTATGACAGCCGTTCATATTTCCTCTCCTTTCATGAAAAAATGCTGATATTTTTCCCCTTCAATATCAATAAGTAATAACTTTCCTTTGGGTGTCATCAAACTGTCACATTCCTTACATATAACTGTCACCTGTTTGTCCTATTTTGCTTCTCGTAGCCAACAAACAATGCTTTATGAATCCTCCCAGGAGACATTATGAAAGTTATGCGTACCACCGTCGCAACTGTTGTCGCCGCGACCTTATCGATGAGTGCTTTCTCTGTGTTTGCAGAAGCAAGCCTGACAGGTGCAGGTGCAACCTTCCCTGCGCCGGTGTATGCCAAATGGGCTGACACTTACCAGAAAGAAACCGGTAATAAAGTTAATTACCAGGGTATCGGTTCTTCCGGTGGCGTAAAACAGATTATCGCCAATACCGTTGATTTTGGTGCTTCTGACGCGCCGCTGTCTGACGAAAAACTGGCTCAGGAAGGTCTGTTCCAGTTCCCGACCGTGATTGGCGGCGTGGTGCTGGCGGTTAACATTCCTGGGTTGAAGTCTGGCGAGCTGGTGCTGGATGGTAAAACCCTCGGCGACATCTACCTCGGCAAAATCAAGAAGTGGGATGATGAAGCCATCGCCAAACTGAATCCGGGTCTGAAACTGCCTTCACAGAACATTGCTGTAGTACGCCGCGCAGATGGCTCCGGGACTTCCTTCGTCTTCACCAGCTACCTGGCGAAAGTGAATGAAGAGTGGAAAAACAACGTTGGTACTGGCTCTACCGTAAAATGGCCGATCGGTCTGGGTGGTAAAGGTAACGACGGTATCGCTGCGTTCGTTCAGCGTCTGCCGGGTGCAATTGGTTACGTTGAATATGCTTATGCGAAGCAAAACAACCTGGCGTACACCAAACTGATCTCCGCTGATGGTAAACCTGTTTTGCCGACTGAAGAAAACTTCGCTAATGCAGCAAAAGGTGCAGACTGGAGCAAAACCTTCGCTCAGGATCTGACCAACCAGAAAGGCGAAGATGCGTGGCCTATTACCTCTACCACGTTCATTCTGATCCACAAAGATCAGAAGAAACCAGAACAAGGCACAGAAGTGCTGAAATTCTTCGACTGGGCGTACAAAACCGGGGCTAAACAGGCGAACGACCTGGATTACGCCAGCCTGCCGGATAGCGTAGTTGAACAGGTTCGCGCTGCGTGGAAGACCAATATTAAAGACAGTAGCGGCAAGCCGCTGTACTAATAAAACTCCAGGCCGGATAAGGCATTAAACGGCTTATCCGGCATTACAAAATGACTTTGTAAACGCGTTTAACTGAAGAGTAACTTATGGCTGCAACCAAGCCTGCTTTTAACCCACCGGGTAAAAAGGGCGACATAATTTTCAGCGTGCTGGTAAAACTGGCGGCGCTGATTGTGCTATTGATGTTGGGTGGCATTATTGTCTCTCTGATCATCTCCTCATGGCCGAGCATTCAGAAATTTGGTCTGGCTTTCCTGTGGACCAAAGAGTGGGATGCGCCGAACGATATCTACGGGGCGCTGGTGCCGATCTACGGTACGTTGGTGACTTCGTTTATCGCGCTGCTGATCGCCGTCCCGGTGAGTTTCGGTATCGCCCTGTTCCTGACTGAGCTTGCGCCTGGCTGGCTGAAACGCCCGCTGGGTATCGCCATTGAGCTGCTGGCAGCCATTCCAAGTATCGTTTACGGCATGTGGGGCCTGTTTATCTTTGCGCCGCTGTTCGCCGTTTACTTCCAGGAGCCGGTCGGCAATATCATGTCGAATATCCCGATTGTCGGCGCGCTGTTCTCTGGCCCGGCATTTGGTATCGGTATCCTCGCGGCAGGCGTGATCCTCGCCATCATGATTATTCCGTACATTGCGGCGGTAATGCGCGATGTGTTCGAACAAACCCCGGTGATGATGAAAGAGTCGGCCTACGGTATTGGCTGCACCACCTGGGAGGTTATCTGGCGTATCGTTCTTCCGTTCACCAAAAATGGTGTTATCGGCGGCATTATGCTGGGGCTGGGCCGCGCGCTTGGTGAAACCATGGCGGTGACCTTTATCATCGGTAACACCTACCAGCTCGACAGCGCCTCGCTGTACATGCCGGGCAACAGTATCACCTCTGCGCTGGCGAACGAATTTGCGGAAGCGGAATCCGGTCTGCACGTTGCCGCACTGATGGAACTGGGCCTGATCCTGTTTGTGATTACCTTCATCGTCCTCGCCGCATCGAAGTTTATGATTATGCGCCTGGCTAAGAATGAGGGGGCACGCTAATGGCTATGGTTGAAATGCAAACCACTGCGGCGCTTGCTGAATCCCGCCGCAAAATGCAGGCGCGTCGCCGCCTCAAGAACCGTATTGCACTGACGCTCTCAATGGCGACGATGGCCTTCGGTCTGTTCTGGCTGATCTGGATTTTAATGTCCACCATCACTCGCGGTATCGATGGTATGTCGCTGGCTCTGTTCACTGAAATGACGCCGCCGCCCAATACGGAAGGTGGTGGTCTGGCGAACGCTCTGGCGGGTAGCGGGCTGTTAATTTTGTGGGCCACGGTATTCGGTACGCCGCTGGGCATTATGGCGGGGATTTATCTGGCTGAATATGGTCGTAAATCCTGGCTGGCAGAAGTGATTCGCTTCATTAACGACATTCTGCTCTCTGCGCCGTCGATTGTGGTTGGTCTGTTTGTTTACACCATCGTGGTGGCGCAGATGGAGCACTTCTCCGGTTGGGCGGGTGTGATTGCGCTGGCGCTGTTGCAGGTACCGATTGTTATCCGCACCACCGAGAACATGCTGAAACTGGTGCCGGACAGCCTGCGTGAAGCGGCTTATGCACTGGGTACGCCGAAGTGGAAGATGATCTCCGCGATTACGCTGAAAGCGTCGGTGTCCGGAATTATGACCGGTATCCTGCTGGCGATTGCCCGTATTGCCGGTGAAACCGCGCCGCTGCTGTTTACCGCGCTCTCCAACCAGTTCTGGAGCACGGACATGATGCAGCCGATCGCCAACCTGCCGGTGACGATCTTTAAGTTTGCGATGAGCCCGTTTGCGGAATGGCAGCAACTGGCCTGGGCCGGGGTATTGATCATTACCCTGTGCGTACTGCTGCTGAACATTCTGGCGCGCGTTGTTTTCGCGAAGAATAAACACGGTTGATATTGCTGACACGGTTTTCCCCTCTCCCCAGAGGGGCGAGGGGACCGACCGAGCGCCTTTTTGACTCTGTACACGGTTAACACTTTGCCGGATGCGGCGTAAACGCCTGATCCGGCCTACGGTAAGCCTGATTAGCGAAGTGCATCAGGCACGATGAGGAAAAGATTGCAATGAGTATGGTTGAAACTGCCCCGAGTAAAATTCAGGTTCGTAATTTGAACTTCTACTACGGCAAATTCCATGCCCTGAAAAACATCAACCTGGATATCGCTAAAAACCAGGTAACGGCGTTTATCGGGCCGTCCGGCTGCGGTAAATCGACGCTGCTGCGTACCTTCAACAAAATGTTTGAACTGTATCCGGAACAGCGTGCGGAAGGTGAAATTCTGCTTGATGGCGACAACATCCTGACCAACTCTCAGGATATCGCCCTGCTGCGTGCGAAAGTGGGCATGGTGTTCCAGAAGCCTACGCCGTTCCCGATGTCCATTTACGACAACATCGCCTTTGGTGTCCGTCTGTTTGAGAAGCTCTCCCGTGCCGACATGGACGAGCGCGTACAGTGGGCATTGACCAAAGCCGCATTGTGGAACGAAACCAAAGATAAATTGCACCAGAGCGGTTACTCTCTCTCTGGTGGTCAGCAACAACGTCTGTGCATTGCGCGTGGTATCGCCATTCGCCCGGAAGTGCTGCTGCTCGACGAACCGTGTTCGGCGCTCGACCCTATCTCTACCGGGCGTATTGAAGAGCTGATCACCGAACTGAAGCAGGATTACACCGTGGTGATCGTCACCCACAACATGCAGCAGGCTGCGCGTTGTTCCGACCACACGGCGTTTATGTACCTGGGCGAATTGATTGAGTTCAGCAACACGGACGATCTGTTCACCAAGCCAGCGAAGAAACAAACAGAAGACTACATCACCGGTCGTTACGGTTGATTCAGGAGTGCGTTATGGACAGTCTCAATCTTAATAAACATATTTCCGGCCAGTTCAACGCCGAACTGGAAAGTATCCGCACGCAGGTGATGACCATGGGCGGCATGGTGGAGCAGCAGCTTTCTGATGCAATCACCGCGATGCACAACCAGGACAGCGATCTGGCGAAGCGCGTCATCGAAGGCGACAAGAACGTCAACATGATGGAAGTGGCGATCGATGAAGCCTGCGTGCGCATTATTGCCAAACGTCAGCCGACAGCGAGCGACCTGCGTCTGGTTATGGTGATCAGTAAAACCATTGCTGAACTGGAGCGTATTGGCGACGTGGCGGACAAAATCTGCCGTACTGCGCTGGAGAAATTCTCCCAGCAGCATCAGCCGTTGCTGGTAAGTCTGGAGTCGCTGGGCCGTCATACCATCCAGATGCTGCACGACGTGCTGGACGCGTTCGCGCGGATGGACATTGACGAAGCGGTACGTATTTATCGTGAAGATAAAAAAGTCGATCAGGAGTATGAAGGTATTGTTCGTCAACTGATGACCTACATGATGGAAGATTCGCGTACCATTCCGAGCGTACTTACCGCGCTATTCTGTGCGCGTTCTATCGAACGTATTGGCGACCGCTGCCAGAATATTTGTGAGTTTATCTTCTACTACGTGAAGGGGCAGGATTTCCGTCACGTCGGTGGTGATGAGCTGGATAAACTGCTGGCGGGAAAAGACCCCAAAGAGTAGTGCTAACTGTAGGCCAGATAAAGCTTTTTGCCGCATCTGGCAATCAGCCCGGTCATACATAGTTACCGGGCTGATAAACTTTCTCACTGAAATATTGCCACACAAACTCACCTCGAAACTCTCCCCAGTACATTGCATATACATTATTACATTTGAATTATTTTACTTTTAATGTAGTGCCACGCTATAAAAACATTTTTGTTATTCTTTTCATTTATATCGCTACCTGCACAGAGAATGGAAAAGAAAACAAAAAACAGGGTGAAAGCCCTATATCGAAACATACATAATGAGCGATTTTTTACAGTATTCATAGGTGGTTTAGCCATAATCGTCTCAAACCAACACCCAGGTATGCTTTTTAAGACAAATCGGCTATGTGTTGTGCTTGGGCGAATAAATATTGTGTTCAGGAGAAATGATTATGGCTATATCATCATATAGTACAGTTACAGATAAATTTGCTAATCTGACTAAAATACCAGATGAAAATATGAATGAAAAAAATAGAACGCAAAAATATTCAGGAAAAATTGGTTTGTCTGTAGATGGTGTGGGTAAGTATTCAGTAACTCATAAAGATATAACAAACATTTTAGCTGGTGATAGTCAATCTTTTCTTAAACGAAGTCTTTGGGAATTTATACGCGATCTTTTTCCTATGTATCATATTAAGGAGGCTAAACAAGCCATTATAAATTTTGTGACGGAACCTGGTGATAAAGTTGAGATGTTTAATAGAATTAAATCTCTCGCCAATGAAGATCAACAATGGCGTTTTAATGCGACTACAGAATTTACTGTAGATGAAAATAAAGACATTATTGTTAGTAGAGTATTTAAAATAAATATTAACTCGAAAGATAATCATAATGATGTTGAAGAAAATACAATGCATTCTGTATTTTCAGAAGATCTCAGTTTGGATATTTATAAGCATAATATTCATTTTGATGAGAAGGCTTTTCAATCAGGAATGTTGAAAATACAGTTCCCAAATGATAATGAAAAGCTTAGCGTATATTTAAAAAATAAAATCCCCTTTGAAAATATCACAATCGATTTATCTGCGCTGGAAAAAGAAGCCCTGGCATCTCTAAAATATTGTAACTTTAAAAAAGTGACATTCACTGGTGCTATATCTTACGAAAATCTTAATGGTTCAGTATTTGAAAATTGTTTTTTTGAGGACTGTATTTTTGAGAATGTGTCACTTGTTAGCTCCAGGCGTCGAGTAAAACCAAATAATGAAATACCTATTTACGGCGTGTTTAAAGGATGTTTTCTATCTCATTGTGATATAAACAATTTTAACATAGATACATCAAAAATATACTCTGTAAATCAAGATTCCGATGTGGGTAAGCCGGTTGGTGCATATCTGTTTATGCAATCATTTGTATATGAATGTACTCTTGTGAATGGAGTGTGTAAAAATGCAAGTGTTATTGCAAGCAGTTTGTTATGTTGTAAAATAGCAAAGCTTAATGGTGCTGAAATGGATTTCATAGGGACTTCGTTTTATCACGATTATAGACGTGAATATAAATATGATAATCATTTTTATTATTGTGATTTTAGCTCCTCTGATATGACATGCAAGCGAAATGGAATTCGCAAAGATTTACTGGATTTTGATCCCAGAGAGTATTTCAAAAAGGATGGAGGTAAACTTAATCTGGATAAACGCATTTCTGACTTTATCTACATTAATATTTTCCCTAATATGAGTGAACATCATTATATAAATGATAAAGACGTTGGTGGTGATATAGAAAAATATTTAAAACTTAGTAATTGCAATTTACTTAAAACTTGTTTGGGCGAGTCAATCAATGGAATTAAATTGGATGATTGTGCTATTGATCCTTCAACCACTTGGTTAAGTGGTAATCTTGCTGCGAATACCCAGATTAGAATTCCTGTTTATATGGACATGAAAGGAGCTATAGCTGAAAATGGCATTTCAGATTTCATGGAAAATTTAATGGAAATTAATTCATGGGTAGAAGAATTTAATAATTATGGCAAGGATGCGAAAAGTTATTACCAAAAGGAACTATTATATTTACAATCTTTGTTGGTCAAGCTGGGTAGCTTCAATCTTGATAATGAAGGAAAAAAATATCAACTTAATGATGAAGCTATCCAGTATATTATATTAAATGTTTTGTACAATATAGAAAAAGATATAGCCAATGAAATAGATATTGATAAAGTGAATTTCATGCATAACCTCTATACTGGATTCTTTTGGCAATTTCATTACAATGAACGTGAATATTTAAAAATAAATCGTTCTGGTATTTCAAACAGCAAAACATTTCACTTCCACTTTAATTTTAATGATTTGCGAGCTCTTTACAGCAGTTATAATAAAAATCATAAAAATGATAATCTTTATGATTTTGATAGTTTTGATAAAATGCAAAAGATATTTTTAGCGTTGAATGTATTTAAGGAAAGAACGGAAATAAATTACAGGGATTATAGAAAAGTATCAAAATATGTAGATGATAAAGTCGATTTATTCTCTGGCATTGAACGATATTTACTGGGGGTAATTGAGAAAAATAATAGCTATAATGAGGAAAATTATGGTAATAAAAAAGACAAATATGCCAAGCTTATTTATGAAAGAAATTATTTAGTCGCTACTAAGGATCAATTGATTAATGAGAGTTTTGAATTAAATAATAAAGACAATAAAGATAAAAAAGATGTAGCCAGAATTAATGAGATTAATGAAATACTAAAGACAATAGATGGAAAACTACCAAATATAAGTGATGAGATTCTACATCTTAAGGATGAAACAGAGAGATTGGAGGAAGAGTATCAACAAGAAAATACACTTAATGATGTAGTTCAAAATATCAGGCGTTGGCTAAAAGAAAATGAAAATATGGTGAAAGCTATTAAGAAAATTGATACTAATAACATGGCGAATAAATAAACGGATCAAGTCGTTCCTGTGACAATGAGGTTATACGAAAAAGACGCTTACGCATTAGAAATCTGGTGTACTTTAATTAAACCAGTGTCGCTGATGTGTAAGCGTCGACGTTGGGAGACGATTAAATTGTTATATCACCGCTACGCCCTTTCCAGACGGCGTATAAGAGTGCAATATGTTGAGTTTTCCGAGTGAATGGTGCATTTTATTAACCGAGCCATTTGAATAAGCCAACGCAATAAAACAGACTGGAATAATAAGTCTGTATTTATTGTTCATCACAATCGCACTCTACGGTTTTATCCTGCTGAAATGAGACAGCCTCCAGCGTTTGTGGATGATCCTTGAACGAGAGTCATGGTCTGGTGTCAGGATTCACAAATGACCTGTTTCCTGACATGGATATAAACCCAACATAGAGTGCGGTAGTTAATCTTAAAAATCTATAGTCGGCTACTCAGCACAAAACATCATTATTGATTCTTTATAAGAAAGAATCTCGCCATCATTTTTATATAAATCACTATTAAGGAAATCCAGAAACTCTTGCCTTACACTATAAATATTAGCTTTTTGGTCAACTAATGATAATAATATATCCTTGACACCTTTTAATTTTATATCTCTATCAGATATTGTATTAAGTGTGAAGATGATATTACGTTTATTACAACTGGAGAACCAATATTTTAGAATATTATTCGTCCACTTTGTTGGTGTCTTAATTAGTTGCGCTGTTGTTGTTTTAACATTATTAAATGTAGAACCACTAAAATTTGTCCCGACGCATGAAATAAAATTCATTTCTGAATTATCAAAATTACAATTCTTTATCTCACACATATCAAAATTAACATCATGAAATGTCGAACATTTCATGTCTGCATGTGAAAATAAACATGCAATAAACGTTATATATTGCAACCTGGAATGACAAAAAGATTTATTTTTAAAGTCAAAAGAACAGGTTTTTTTGATTTTGAAGTTGTTATTGTATCTGCAATATAAAGAAATCATGTTTTTTATTAACTGATAACACCACTGTGATGATTCTGGTAATTCATTGGGGTATAAATGGAAGTTTTCATCGAATATAACCTGTGCATTATGGTTGTTTATTGATGATATATGAAAGCTATAATTTGTTAAAGCTATGGTTGTGCTAAAATTATGGTGGTGATCAGCACTCATAAAATCAAATGTAACAATGTCGTGGTTTCCTTTCTTTTCTTTGTGATATGCGTTTAAAAAAGAAATATTTTCGATCTGTTCATCAGTTAATGTAAATGGCATTTCGTCATCAAAGAAAGCGTAATCGGCATTTGGGAGAGGAATACTCTCAATTGAGCATAGTTTTAATAAAAAAACATGAAAACAATGAAACATGTTTTTATGCATAAGAGAACTTAATCTCTGTTGTATCTTCTGTAGTTGTCCTTTAGGAAGTAAATGCTGTAAATTTGAAAAAGAGTCATCTAAAATATATTTATATGTAAAAATGTCATCTCTTGGACCATTTATTAAAAAATCGTCAGACAATTTAGAAAAACGATTGAGATGACATAAATATTCCATTTGCTCCATGTCTATATAGTTATGGGGAACTGCGTGGTTTGGTGGTGTGCCAATAAGATTATCCATAAATCACCTTGATAAAATTTAATAAAATCTCTTTATTTTAACCTCGACAATAAAAGCGGCTATAAAAAAACGCTCATTTTCTGATGCTGCGGTTAACCTGTGGAATGTGCCGTTAACCCCCTAAAAATTGCAAATCCAGGGTGAACACCCTGGGTTAAAATGGAAATAATGAGCTATTTTTTACAGTATTCACCGGTAATATAAGTAACACTTGTTGCTAACCTAACTAGCAGTACGGTTAATTAACAACATAGAAGTTATTGTTTTTCAAACAACTCAATATTGCACGCCGGAGGATTTATGGTCGCTAAATTAAAACCAGATGTTTTTGTTAATACTAATCCTTTTTTAGAAGCAATGTATAAGGAGAGGCTTAGTCATAAAGGCTATTCTGATAAAATTGCTTTAAGTATTAATGATAAGAAATATAATGTAAACTCTAAGGATATTGAAAATATTCTTGATGGCAAAGGGGATTTATTTAAAAAACGTACACTGTGGGAGTTTGTTCGCGATCTTTTTCCTGGATCTCATATTAAAGAAGTCAAAGGCTTAATTTACGAATTTGTCACGAAAGTTGATAACAAAGCCGAGGTGTTCGATAAGATTAAATCGCTGGCAAAAACAGAACAACAATGGCGATTTAGTACTAAGACAGACTTTACCACAAATGAAAATAATGAAGTTATTGTGAGTAGATCCTTTAATCTCTACACGGGGGCTACTTCGAATGATAACGAAAAAAAACAGGTTTCTTCAGAGAGATTAACGCTTGATAATTATCTTGATGATTCACATTTTGATAATTCTCCCTTGAATAGATTAACGTTTGATGATTATTCTGTAAAACTTACGACGCTGATTAAAAATAAAATTCCTATTATTAATACAACAATCAATTTATCATCGTTGTCTAAGGATGTTTTAAATTCACTAAAATATTGTAGTTTTAAGAATGTAATTTTTTCAGGAGTGATAAACAGCCCTAACCTTGAAGGTCCGGTTTTTGAAAATTGCTATTTCGATGATTGTAAATTCAACAACATACAGCTTTATGAGACTAATGATGATACTGTGGGGTCAGGAAATAAAAAACCAATAAAAGGTATGTTTAAAGGTTGTTTTATTTCTAAATGCAAAATTGAAAATTATAGATGTGAGACGTCTAAAATCTACAACGTTACACAACCTGTAAGTATTAATGAAAAATTAGGTTCTTATCTCTTTATGCAGTCTTTTGTTCAGGATTGCACAATTCAGGGGGGATATTGTCCTGGTTCGAGTATACTTCTGAGTCATTTTTATAACTGTACGATAGCGAAACTTGATGCTCATGGGATGGATTTTTTGGCAAACGCATTCACTAAGTCTAGTGATAACGAAGCCAGGGCGCAGGATCAGGGAACTGTGTTTAATTATTGTAATTTGAATAGTATTAATATGAAGTGTAGTCTTGGTAATGCGAGTTCCGATGAATATAAGTTTAACCCAGAAGAGTATTTTTCTGATTACATTGAAAGAAGATCGAGAACTCTTAAGTTGGATGATAATTTTTCTAACTGCGTAGGGAATATCGAGAAGGCTGTTAAAACTTCATTTAGCAAGCAGAATTCAGAGAATGATAATATCTCCTTTAATTATTGTGATTTGCGGAGTGCCAATTTAGACAGTTATTACAGAGAAGATTGGTGCAAAGACTGTTCTATTGATCCAGATTCAATTTATTTAGAAGATGGTGTTACACCGATAAAATACATTTATATGAATCTGGACGGAGCTATAAGTAAAGACAAAATACCTAATTTCTTAGAAAAGGTAAATGCTATCAATAGCGATATAAAAGATTTTTATAATACTGAGACAAAGATTAAGGAAGAATATAATAACGCATTTTCAGAGCTAGAGTCGTTTTTGTCTACACTTTATGTTGAAAATAAATCGTACGAGGAGAAATATCATTTTAATAATAGTAGGTCTGAATTTTTTATTTTCAAAGATATGCAATATAAAGCACAAAATATTATTACCAATATGATAGAAAGTGACCGGATTAAGTTTATTGAATCTATCATAAATAAAATCATTCCACCGGCAGATATAAAAATGCCTACTAAAGATTCAGACAAATTTATTCGACAAAAACAACATGAGTCTCATAACCAATTTGATATTGATTATAAATTGAATTATGGTGACCTTGTCCCCCTTTTTGAAGGTGTTGAAAAAAAACAAATTGAAGCGCTAAAAATCCAATTGGAAAATATAAAAAATTTCAAAGCATATTACGACTCAGAGCTCAATAAGTTTGCTTCCGATTTTCGAAATTTTTCCAGTGCATTTGCAATTAACTGGGAGGATTTACAAAAAAACTATCAGGAAATAAATACTTCCATTAAAGATTACGATGACTTATTGCGAGAAATTAAAGAGTTAACCATAAGTCGTAATAAATCATTAGAGGATAAAAGGACTTTATTTGATAACAAAAGGGACAATTGGAATAGTATAGAAGTGCAGGATGAAGTAAATGCATTGAATGCGAAAATTGTCGATTGTGATGATAAAATACGTTCTAAGCTTACTATTATTCGAAATAATAGACTTGAGAATCAATATAAAGACGATAAAAACATCAGTGACGCGATGCGTAATATTCTGGATTGGTTCGAACAGTATTCCGATATTGTAAAAAATATAACCAAGGCTTAACTATGCAGAGGGTGGATGACAGGACGAATAACGACATAATTTATTCATAGGGAATAGACGCTTACTCATCAGACACCTGGTGTTCTTTATCTCAAACCAGCGTGACTGATGTGTAAGCGTTGAAGTAAGGAGGCGATTATCGCGTTATATTCCAGCCGCGTGCCTTCCAGAGCGCAGGCAGCTGCGACAGCTCGGTAAAGGTGGTGACTTTCGGGTGAACGATCGGCTTATTGTGCGGGTCAGCGCAGAAGTAAAACACTTCCATTCCGGCATCTATCCCTGATTGAGCGCCAGCGCTGGAGTCATCGACCAGAATGCAGTTTTCAACGTTCACATTCATCGCTTTTGCCGCATGGAACATTAATGCCGGATCGGGCTTCCAACGCTGGATATCGTAGCCGCTGAACAGTTTTTCCGGGAAGTAGTGCAGCATGTTGAGCTTACCCAGCGAATGCTGCATTTTGCTGACCGGACCGTTAGAGACGACGCACATCGGCACGTTAACGCTCGCCAGCAATTCGTTCGCGCCTGCGATGTCCGCAAGTTCGGTATCAAACAGACGCGCTACTTCTGCGCGGTAAACGTGCTCGGCATCGGCCTGGACCATCGTCACGCCATGTTCTTTACTGATGATGTCGATGATTTCGTAGAGTTTTACGCCTTTAAAACGGGTAAAAATCTCCTCCAGGTCAACGTTAATGCCAAATTCCCTGAACATCGTGACATAGGCGCGAGAGCAAATGACCTCGCTATCGACCAGCGTACCGTCGCAGTCGAAAAATACCGCTTCTATCTGGGACATGTCTTTCCTTTATCGTTAGTTTAACGTTTTCGTCATGCCAATTCGCATGACGCAATCGTTGCCGTATAAGCAAATACAATGAAAAAAAGTTATCTTCAGCCGTCCATATTGTCTCATTTTGGTATACGATAGCGACGGATTTTCCCTCCTTGTTCGGAAATAGATAATGAGTCAACAACACACAACCCAGGCTTCTGGCCAGGGGATGCTGGAACGCGTGTTTAAACTGCGCGAACATGGCACGACGGCACGGACCGAAGTGATCGCCGGTTTTACCACCTTCCTGACGATGGTTTACATCGTTTTTGTTAACCCGCAAATTCTTGGCGTTGCTGGCATGGATACCAGCGCCGTCTTCGTCACTACCTGTCTGATTGCTGCATTCGGCAGTATTATGATGGGGCTGTTTGCTAACCTGCCAGTTGCACTGGCACCCGCTATGGGCCTGAATGCGTTCTTCGCTTTTGTCGTTGTGCAGGCGATGGGCTTGCCGTGGCAAGTCGGGATGGGCGCAATCTTCTGGGGCGCGATTGGTCTGCTATTACTGACGATTTTCCGCGTTCGCTACTGGATGATTGCCAACATTCCGGTGAGTCTGCGTGTGGGCATTACCAGCGGTATCGGTCTGTTCATTGGCATGATGGGGCTGAAAAACGCAGGTGTGATTGTCGCTAACCCGGAAACGCTGGTCAGCATCGGTAATCTGACTTCTCACAGCGTGCTGCTGGGGATCCTCGGCTTCTTCATCATTGCTATTCTGGCCTCACGCAACATTCACGCAGCGGTGCTGGTTTCTATCGTGGTGACAACGCTGCTGGGCTGGATGCTGGGTGATGTCCACTACAATGGCATCGTTTCTGCGCCGCCGAGCGTAATGACTGTCGTGGGTCATGTAGATTTAGCCGGGTCGTTTAACCTCGGGCTGGCAGGGGTGATTTTCTCTTTCATGCTGGTCAACCTGTTTGACTCCTCCGGTACGTTGATTGGCGTGACCGATAAAGCAGGTCTGGCAGATGAGAAGGGGAAATTCCCGCGCATGAAGCAGGCGCTGTATGTCGACAGTATCTCTTCCGTGACCGGTTCGTTTATCGGTACTTCTTCCGTTACGGCTTATATTGAGTCCTCTTCCGGCGTATCGGTTGGCGGTCGTACCGGTCTGACGGCAGTGGTTGTTGGTCTGCTGTTCCTGCTGGTTATCTTTCTGTCGCCGCTGGCGGGAATGGTGCCAGGCTACGCTGCAGCTGGCGCGCTGATTTACGTTGGCGTGTTGATGACCTCAAGTCTTGCTCGCGTGAACTGGCAGGATCTTACTGAATCTGTTCCGGCGTTTATTACCGCTGTGATGATGCCGTTCAGCTTCTCGATTACCGAAGGTATTGCGCTGGGCTTTATCTCCTACTGCGTGATGAAGATTGGTACCGGGCGTCTCCGTGACCTTAGCCCGTGCGTAATCATCGTTGCGCTGCTGTTTATCCTGAAGATTGTATTTATCGACGCTCATTAAAATCGATAGCGCATTAAAAACCCGCCATGCATGATTGCTGGCGGGTTTTTTATTTAGATCTTAACTCGCTGAATAAACTCACCAAATGCGGTCAATTGCCCGGTCAGGTGGTCCAGCGTACCCTGATCAATCACTTCTCCGGTTTGCGGATCAACTTTGTTCTGAATCACGCCGCCCATAAATTCCGGCTTGTTCATCACCATTGCATCGAGGAAAACCAGAATCTGACGCAGGTGATACTGACAGCGCGCGCCGCCAATCACGCCCATTGAGCTGGTCTGAATCAACACCGGTTTACCGGCCAGCGGTTGATCCGGCAGGCGGGAAAGCCAGTCGATGGCATTTTTCAGCCCACCCGGTACCGAATAGTTATATTCCGGCGTGACGATCACCACACCGTCAGCCTGACGGATCTGTTCCGCCAGAGCTTCAACCGTTGCTGGAAAACCTTCTTCCTCCTGTACGTCAGCGTCATACAGGGGAATGTCGGCAATGGAAGGTAACGCATTGACTTCCATGCTCGCCGGAGCAATTTTCGGCAGGGTACGTGCAACCATGCCATTAAATGAGCCTTTGCGCAGGCTCCCCAGTAACGTAACCACCTGCAATTTTTCAGACATAATGACTCCTGTGGTTGTCTATCAATTTGGCGAAAAAGCCTTCATGGTAGAGAGCTGGGCAAAACGCATCATCCGGCTGGTAGGATTGTTGGCGCGGCTGTGAATATCCGGCAGGCTTTTCCAGCCGTGTTTGCCATCTAACTCCCAGACACTGAGCTTTTCAATCGTGGGCGTGACCGCCACGGACCACACCAGCACGTCCTCCGCGTCGCATAACGCTTCTACATGATTTACATGAGCACATTTCAGGCGTCCGGCAATGGGCAGCAGCTGCAGATCGCGCGGATCGTCATTCAAAACATCACCGGTTAGTTTTAGCACGCTTCGGCGCAGCGTGATGAGCTGCGCCCGCGCTTCGTTAGGATCGTTTTGTTTACTGATCCATAGCGATTCATTGCTGGAAAAGGTGTGGTTATCGGGCGCGTGTGGGCTATGAAACCCGCGTGTCGCACGCTGCAGTTCCATATCGAGGCCACATTCACCTTCGGTTGTTAACGCCACGCCAACCATATTCCCGGCATAGGAAATAGAAAACGAAGGCAAATTTTTATCGCTGAAAACCGGTTTACCTTTCGGCAGGGTGACGATTTCCGGCAATTCGCCAATGCCATACAGCATGAACATCAGTTCTGCGAGTAAACCTCTGGACGCCAGAAAACGGCTTTGACGATGAGGGGGAATGTTTCGGGCTTCTTGATGACACTGGGAGGGGAGACGAACAGAAATCAGATGTCCTTCCGTTAAAATCCCTCGGGCAAAGTGAGTCGCCATTTTTCGCTCCATGCTTAATGGTCCATTATGAATACAAGAGTAATCATTTACTGGAATGATGGACAGACTAAAGCGGCTAAAAGTTCGATTCAGACAAGTTTATTACAAATTTTTTACATTTTATTGTGAAATAGGGTCGCGTTTCATACGATTCGGTTATGCCATCGACGCGTAAAGATTTTTAATGGTTTCCCGTAACCAGACGATCTTCGGATTATGGCTGTTCCGTTTGTGCCACAGCAGGGTAAAAGGGACTTCCAGCTTTTTTTGCTGGCTTTCGTCAAACGGGAGAGGAAGAGCAACCAACGGCAGTTGGTGGAGTTGATTGTAGTACTGACAGTAGCGCGGCGCGGTCGCCAGTAGCAGATTGTCGGGCTGCGCTGCCATAAACAGCGACTGCTCGAATTCCGGCAGGCTCATAGCAATCGTGCGTTCGCGCCCCAGCTCCTGTAACACATTGTCCAGCGCCCAGGTATCGCTCTGTTCCCAGCAAATGCTGATATGCGGATAACGTAAAAAGGTGTCCAGATTCCACGTTTCATGCAGTGCCGGATGATCTTTGCGTAACCAGACGCAAGGCACATCACTAAACAGCACTTCATAATCAATGGCTAACGGTAGCGAGCTTAACAGCTCCCGCGAGCGAGGATGGCTTTCGCGACCGGAAAAACCGATATCCACTTCACCACGAGTAATGGCATCTAAGGAATCGTAATCCCAGTTACGTAATTTGATGGTCGCCTGCGGGTAACGTTGGTAGATCTGTTTCGACAGCGCATTAAGCATGATCATCATTAGCGGTGATTCTGCCGCCAGCTCAAACTTTAGGCCGCTCGGTGTCTGGTGATGCGGTTTATCCAGCAGCAGGTTGCTCATTTGCATCCACTCCGCCAGATTTTGCTCCATGCTGACCATTAGCGGTGTGGGCGACAGCCCCAGCGGTGAGTTCACAAAGAGCGGGTCGTCAAACCACGCTCTTAACTTTGCCAGCGACTTACTCACCGCCGAAGGGGTCACGTTCATCCGCTTCGCCGCTTTGGTCACGCTGCGCTCCTGCATCAGCAGTTGCAGACAGAGCAGCAGATTGAGATCAAGCGTGGTGATGGATTTCTTCATGAGCGGCAACGGGGCGTCCAGGCGCGACGAACATAATCAGCAACAGGCTCACTATGCTACATGCAATCAGAATCCCGATCAGCATATTCCATGCGCCGATACCAACCACCGCCGCCAGCCAAATCCACAGTGACGAACCGCAAACCTGCGCAATACCTAAGGTCGAGCTGGCTACACCCGCGCGTAATGAAAACGGCCCTAACGCCTGACTCATCGCCACACCAAAACCAACCGAGAAACCGGCGCAAATCAGCGTGATACCAAACAGAGAAACCGCATGGGAAGGTGAAACGGCAAGAGTGATCCCCGCCGCCAGGAATAACACCTGTGAGGTGATCATCAACGTACGTGGCTTAAAAATTCCCAGCGCAAATGGCGTCGAGAATGAAACGGTCATGCTGACGCCAGCGGTCAACGCCATAATGGTGGCGTATTCTCCGCGCTCAAAACCCATGATTTCCATCAGCAATACCGGCGACGTGTTGACGAAGGTGAGGATCACCGAAACGCTGAGGGTGGTGATAACAACACGGCTGAGGAAAAACCGATTAAGCAGCGACTCGCTATTTTCTCGTGATTTGTCCGAAGCTGCGGGGGCGGCAGGGCGCGTTTCTTTTAAAATAAACAAAGACAACATCAGTACCGCGATGCCCATTATTGCCATCGTCCAGAACAGACTCTGCCACGGGAATTTAAGCATAATCAGATGACCGAGCACCGGCGCTAACACCGGAATGATGCAGGTAATGCCGTTGAGTAACGACAGCACTTTTGCCCGACGTCGATCATCCAGCGTGTCGCGCAAAATGGCGAATGCCACCACGTAACAACAGCCCGCGCCCAACCCCTGTAGAAAGCGCCCTGCAAGAAATAACGTACTGGTTTCAGCCTGTGAACAGAACACCGAAGCGATAATAAATAGCGCCGCGCCGGGGATGGCGACCGGTTTTCTCCCTGAACGATCGGCCACTTTACCGGCAAATAACATCGCAGCTGCCATACCTGCCAGATAAACGGAGAACGCAATATGTAACTGCGCTTCGCTGGCATTGAGATCGGCGGCGATGCGCGGTAAACCAACGAGGTACATATCAATCCCAGCGGGATAAAGTAAAACCAGGGCAAAACTACAAATCAAAAAGCGGGACATGGGCTAAAGCGTCCTGATAGTAAGGTGACGCAAAGCATACGTGGTGAAGGAGGATCAGGCGAGTTGCCATTTGGACATAAGTGATTTCCTGAGAGGCAAGAAGCCAGCGAATGACTGGCTTCTTGAAGGATTTAGCCAAATTTAGGTAACACGTTAAAGACGTTGCCGAACCAGCACAAAATTACGGTTATACCAAAGAGAATGACAATCGCCGGAATAAGATTGCCGCCCCAGACCGTGAACATCTGATTGGGAAACTTTTTGCGAGCTTTTATTGCCAGCACCGCGGGGATAATGACCGCCCAGATAGTGGCGCACAGCCCGGCACCGCCGATCCCGTAAATAAAGCCATTCGGGAAGATCAGATACAACAACGCGGGTGGCAGGAAGGTTAACAGCACGGTTTTGAAACGCCCGCCGTGGGAGTTATCAATCTTAAACAGGTCCGCCAGATAATCGAACAACCCCAGCGTGACACCAAAAAACGAGCTGGCGACAGCTAAGTTGGAGAACACCAGCAGGCAAAACTCGATAATGCCGTGCTGTTTGGTGCCGAGGAACGATTTCACCAGTGAATCAACGTTGCCGCCTGAGGAAATAATCGCCTTAAAGCTTTCTCGCGGAATATTCCCCATGGTGCAATAGAGCCAGAAGAGATAAATCACCAGCGCCAGCAGCGAACCGAAGACCACGCTTTTGATTAGCTTATCTTTGCGTTTGCCATAGCAAATAATCAGGCTGGGAATATTGCCGTGGAAACCAAATGACGCCAGACACACCGGCAAAGCCATAAAGATATACGGGAAGTAAGACGTTCCCGCAGTGGTGCTGGTGGCATCGCGC
>OIZR01000448.1_pt1 | contig 31764 bp, 24 predicted proteins | sample 1588591 | NCBI WGS metagenome assembly OIZR01 (sample SAMN03283249) | human gut metagenome | biome: human-associated habitat; material: feces | host: Homo sapiens | place: USA | collected 2013 | reverse complement strand
TTTGTGTCCAAGCGTAAGATCGCCCCGGAACCGAAAGGTTTCGGGGCTTTTCTGTGGTTGGAGAGAGGGGAGCAGAGTATCTGAGGGGGCTTTTGCGGTTATTTTATTGAGTTATAGAAAGAAATCGGTTAAAATAAAAGAAAGAGGGTGATTTTATCGAAAATATTTATGAAAATGCATTTGTTAAAAACAGCAAATATTTAGCACATGTGGATAAAGAAACAAAATATGAGCAGTCTTTGGAAACACATTTATGTAATGTTACCAAATTTGCTATGATGAATTGCCCGATATCGGAAATTGAACATTTATTATGGCTGGCATGCAGTTTTCATGATTTAGGAAAACTGGGTGAATTTCAGACATATATGAAAGAAGTTTTAAAATACGGTGACAAAGTAAGAAAGCGCCATATTGATCATTCCAGTATGGGGGGATTGGCGCTGGGACTGAAAACTTTTTTGGGAAAAAGTCTTGCTGGCCGTTTGACAAGTTGGGCGATTTATTCACATCATGGCTTGCAGGATTGCATTGACTGGGACAGTGGAAAATCGTTATGGGAGCACCGCCAGGAAAAAGTAATGGATGAGTGCCTTTTAAATGATTATATCGAGCGGGTATTTCAGGTGGAGCAATTGGGGTTAATCTTTCGGAACGGGCGGGAGGAAGGAACTTCTCTGAATAAAAAGCTTTCTCAATTTGCTAAAGAGATTGGGAAGGGGTCGCTTTATGGAAAAAAAGAATTTTATTTAGGAATGTATGCAAGACTTTTATTGTCGCTTCTTATTGACAGTGATTGGAGCGACAGTGCTGCTTTTTCGGAACAGGTTCCGTTGTCGAAGCGGTTGTCAGATGATGAAATTATGAGACTTTGGGATGAGGCAATTACTCATTTTGAAGGATATATGAGAAGGCTTGGAAAAGGTGACGAAGCCAGCGCTTTAGATGCTTATCGCCGGGAAATATCTGATATATGTTATACGGAGGCGCAAAGTCCAAAAAACCTCTATCGACTGACAGTTCCTACCGGGGCGGGAAAGACTTTGAGCAGCCTGGGATTTGCTTTGTATCATGCGAGAAAATATCATAGAAAGCATATTATTTATGTAGCTCCATTCAATTCTTTGTTAGAACAGAATGCTCAGGACATTCGTAAGGCAGTAGGGAATGGGGAATTGGTGCTGGAGTATCACTGCAATGTAGTTCATGAAGACGCAGAAGAGGAAGAAAAATACCGCAGGCTGACTGAAAATTGGGATGTACCGATTGTTGCGACAACTATGGTGCAGCTGCTCAATACGTTGTTTTCCGGTGATAAAAGCTGTATACGTCGTATGCACTATTTGTGCAACAGTGTTATTATTTTTGATGAAGTGCAGGCAATTCCTGTGCGCTGTGTGGCGTTGTTTAATTTGGCAGTTAATTTCCTGACAAAATTTTGTGGTACAACAGCTATTCTCTGTTCAGCAACACAGCCTTCCTTATCTCCTTTAAAAGAGAATCAAGTTTTTGAGCCTTATGAAATGGTTGCGAATTTTCAGAATTTTGATAAGGCATTCCGACGGACTGTAATTAAAGATAGGACAAGGCTGGTTGTTGGTGGGATGCAGGTTCATGATTTGGTGAATTTTGCTCTAAAAAAACTTAAAATGCAAAAGAGTATTTTAATCATTGTGAATACAAAAGAGTGTGCCAGAACAGTGTTTGATGCTCTGAGTCAGTACTGTGGAAGCGCTGTGGAGTTGTATCACTTGAGTACTAATATGTGTGCAAAAAATCGTCAGGAAGTCCTGGCAGAGATTAAGGAAAAGACAGGAAGAGACAGAAAAGAAGAACAGCCAGTGATCTGTGTGAGTACTCAGTTGGTGGAAGCAGGAGTAAATTTTTCTTTTGCTTCTGTGATTCGTTCTATGGCTGGTCTGGATAGTGTAATTCAGGCAGCCGGGAGATGCAACCGTCATAAAGAATGTAATGATATCTGCGAAGTTGATATTGTTAAGATGTCAGATGAGGCAGAGAATCTTACACATCTGGATGAAATTAGAAATGCACAGAAAGCGTTAGAAACTCTATTAGATTTTTACAGGAGAGATCCGGAGGTCTATGATGGCCGTCTGGATTCACAAAAAGCTATTAAAAAATATTATGATCTGTATTTTTGTGCAGAAGATCGCAAAAGTCAGCTTACATATCCGGCAAGTATTAATGGTGTTCAGACAAGCCTTGTAGATCTTCTGTCAGACAATCCTCTGGGAAAAGATCAATATGAAAGATGCCACAACGGGAAAAAGGCACCGATGTTGTGTCAGGCATTTAAGACGGCCGGCGACTGCTTTAAAGTAATTGAGGAAGATGAGAAGGAAAAAATCATTATCCCTTATGATGACGTGGCAAGAGCTGCGATAGATCGATTAGAGGATCCGCATTTTTCGGTATCTGAACAGCAGATTCAGCTGAGAAAATTGCAGATCTATTCGGTAGGAATTTCCAGATCTAAAAAGGAAAAACTGGGAAATGCAGTTCATTTAATCTGCGAAGGGAAAGTGGCTGTTTTAAGTGAAGATTATTATGATAGGCAGGTGGGTGTGCTGGATACACCTAAGCTAAATCAATTACTTTATTGAGAGGGGGAACCTGGATGGAAAAATACAGGAATACTATTGAGTTTTTGGTGTATGGAGATTATGCTTTGTTTTCAGATCCGGTGATGCGTGTGGGTGGTGAAAAGACAAGTTATCATATACCTACCTATGAGGCTTTGAAAGGTATTATTCATAGTATTTATTGGAAACCGACAATTATATGGTATGTGGATGCTGTTCGGGTTATGAATCCCATTCAGACAGAGACTAAGGGAATAAGACCTATTGCTTATAATGGGGGAAATGAATTGGCTTATTACACATATTTAAAAGATGTATGCTATCAGGTACGGGCTCATTTTGAATTTAATTTAAATCAAACAGAGCTGGAAGAGGATCGTAATGAGCACAAACATCATAATATTGCCAGACGTATGGTGGAGCGTGGTGGCCGAAGAGATATTTTTCTGGGGACTCGGGAGTGTCAGGGATTTGTAGAACCTTGCAGATTTGGCGAAGGCGAAGGGTTTTATGATCAGCTTCCCGGTGAAGTTTCCTATGGCTTTATGTACCATGGAATCACCTATGCTGATGAGGCGGTATTGGCGGAAGATAAAAACAAGATGACAGTGCGTTTTTGGCATCCGGTGATGAAAAAGGGGGGGATTATTGAATTTGTGCGGCCGGAGAACTGTAAAGAGAAGCGGCATATCAAAGATATGTCGATGAAAACGTTTGGAACAGATAAAGATAATTTTATCGGATTGGAGGAATTTTCTGATAAGGAGGTGAGTGATTGAACTGGATTGAGGGGCTGTTAGAGGTATATGAAAAAAATTTACCAGAAGTTGGGAAAATGCGTTATAAGATTCGCTATACGAAAAAGGGAATAGAACGGATTCCTTATGTTTTGCTTCCGCCGTTTCATACCACAGTGACAGCACAGATTACAGTGGTTCTGGATGAGGATGGAAACTTTTTAAGGGCTAAGACGGTGGAGGCAGAGGATAAGCTGACAATTATTCCGGTTACTGAAAAATCGGGAAGCCGTACCGCTGGCAAAGATCCCCATCCGCTGTGTGATAATTTGAAATATTTGGCCGGAGACTATGTGCGGTATTGTCAGCCGGGAGTAAAGGATGCAGAGGTTTATTATTCTTTGTATATTCAGGCTTTGGAGAAATGGCATCAGTCGCCCTATACGCATAAAAAGGTGGATGTTATTTATACTTATCTTCGGAAAGGGACACTGATACAGGATCTGGTAGCATGTAAAGTGCTGCAATTAGATGAGAATGGCATTTTGGCTGATAATGTTAAAATTCAAAATCTTGCTCAGGCAGTGGCATTTGTTCGTTTTGAAGTGCGGGAAATGGCAGTGTATATAAATGAGGATTACGCGCCGGAGTGCTGGCTGGATCGAACGCTTCAGGAAGCCTATATTCAATATTATAGAACATTGGGAGATCAGAAGGACTTATGTTATCTGACCGGAGAAAGAGAAAGGATTACCTATTTACATTCTAAAAAGATCCGCAATGAAGGGGATGGAGCCAAGCTGATTTCGGCAAATGATGAAAGTAATTTTACCTATCGTGGCAGATTTGTAAATAAGGAGCAGGCTTTTGCTATTGGCAGCGAATCTTCCCAGAAAGTTCATAATGCATTGAAATGGATTATACGCAGGCAGGGGAAAACTTATGATACACTTAGCATTGTTGCCTGGGAGTCAGATTTTCATATGGTGCCTTCATGGGACAAAGATACAGATGCAGTTTGTGATGAGTATGAGGATGAAGACGAAGAGCAGTGGGAAGAGGATGAAGATGTTACCGTGGAGGAAATGCAGACTTTCTGGAGTGGAGGTGTGATTGGAGCAGAGCGTTTTTACAGAGCCATGGAAGGATATGGCAGTCAGCTGGATGGCTTTTCCCAGATGAGGCTGATGGCTTTTGATGCAGCGACAACAGGACGTCTCGCTATGATGTCTTACAAAACCCTGGAATCGAGCCGATACCTGGAAAATATAAAAAAGTGGCACGAGCAGTGCCAATGGGTACATTTAAAGTACAAGAAGTCTTTTGGGTGGGTGGAATATATCGGCATGGTAGGTATTAAGGATATTGCCAACTTGCTTTTTGGTATAGAATCACAGGGAGTAATGAAGATCCTGGATAAGAATGGAAAAAAAATATATGCAGATATTGGTATGCGGATGATTCCATGTATTTGGGACAATGCTCCTATACCGGAAGATCTTGTAGAGAGGGCAGTACAGAAAGCGTCCAATCCGCTGATTTATAAGAACCGAAAAAATTGGGAGCGGGTGTTGACGTTGGCATGTTCTATGGTAAAAAAGCAAAGAAATGAACGATACAAGGAGGTATGGAAAGTGGCGTTAGACAGAAAGGAAACACGCAGAGATTATTTATATGGTCGTTTGCTGGCGGTGGCAGATCGAATTGAATACAGAACTTTTGACAAAGAAAAAGATGTTTTCCGTTTAACAAATGCAAAGCGTTATATGAATCGTTTTTCTCAAAGACCTTTTGAAACATGGAAGATTATTGAGGAAAGTCTTGTACCGTATTTAAGTAAACTGAAGCCTGGAGAACGTTCGTTGTATGAAGAGGAAATGGAAGAAATCTGTAATTTATTTTCAACGGATGATTTTATCAATAACCATCATTTAGATGGTTTATATTTACTGGGTTTTCACAGTGAAGCTTATGATTTAAAACAAGATAAGGGTGATAAAGGAGGAGAAGAGAAATGACAAATTTAAAAGGCAAAATTGATTTTACCTTATTTATTAGTGTTCGAAATGCCAATCCTAATGGTGATCCGCTCAATGGAAATCGCCCCAGAGTAAATTACAGTGGATGTGGTGAGATTTCGGATGTGTGTATTAAAAGAAAAATTAGAAATCGGATGCAGGATTTGGGACAGAAGATATTTGTGCAATCGGATGATCGAACAGATGACACCTATACGAGTTTAAAAGATCGTGCAGATGGATGCGTGGCTTTACAAGAAGAAATAAAAAAGCGCAAAAAAGCTAATCGTGATGAGTGCTGCCGTATTGCAGCTGCTGAATGGCTGGATGTACGTAGCTTTGGACAGGTTTTTGCATTTAAGGGGGAAGAGGTCTCCTTTGGTGTTCGCGGCCCTGTATCGATACATCAGGCGGTGAGCTTATCACCAGTAGATATAATCAGTATGCAGATTACAAAAAGTGTTAACAGTGAGGCAGGAAAAGAAAGTAAAGCTTCAGATACTATGGGAACAAAGCACCGAATCGAATTTGGTGTGTATAAGGTGATGGGCAGTGTTAATGTGCAGCTGGCTGAAAAAACAGGTTTTTCTCAGGAGGATGCAGATATTTTAAAGGCTGCATTGAAAACTTTGTTTGAAAATGATGCTTCTTCAGCAAGGCCGGAAGGAAGTATGGAAGTATGCCGTTTATACTGGTGGCAGCATGATGAAAAAATACCGGCAGTAAGTTCGGCCAAAATTCAAAGAGGGTTCAGTTATAACAAGGAAGTTTCTCATCCGAAATCTTTTGAAGAGTACGAAGTAACCTGGCATGTAGATAATTGTGTAAAGCCTGAGGTGTATAATTTTGTATAAAGAAGAGGAATTTTTGCAACTTTCTGGAATTCAGCATTTTGCTTTCTGCCGCAGACAGTGGGCATTGGCATATATTGAACTACAGTGGGAGGAAAATGTTCGGACAGTAGAAGGCCATTTACTCCATGAAAATGCGCATAATCCTGTTAAAAAGGAAAAGCGTGGAGATTTGCTCATTGTTCGTGCGATGCCAGTACATTCCTGGGAATTGGGAATCAGTGGAGAGTGCGACGTGGTGGAATTTCACAGGTCTGAGGAGGGTATTCCTATTTTAGGTCATGAAGGAAAATATAAAGTTATACCTGTGGAATATAAACGAGGTGAACCAAAGAAAAATGATGTGGACAAGTTGCAGCTGGCAGCGCAGGCGATATGTCTTGAAGAGATGCTTTGCTGTGAGATTCCTTTTGGCTACATTTACTATGGAGAAACCAGACATCGACTGAAAGTAGAATTTGATCAGAAAGTTAGAGAGAAGGTTTGCCAATCTTTTCTTGAAATGCATAAATATTTTCTTCAAAGTTATACGCCAAAAGTTAAACGGACAAAGAGCTGTAATGCGTGTTCACTGAAAGATATTTGTTTACCAGTGCTGAATAAAGATCAATCCGTTTCGGAATATATCAAGACACAGATTGGAGATGAGCAGACAGGTTGAAACATTTATTGAATACATTGTATGTGACATCAAATCAACGATATTTATCCTTGGATGGAGAAAATGTTGTCGTTTTGGAAAAAGAAGCAGAAATTGGACGTGTTCCTCTACACAATTTGCAAAGCATTGTCACATTTGGGTATACAGGGGCGAGTCCAGCTTTAATGGGAGCTTGCGCGCAGAGAAATATTGATTTGTCTTTTATGTCTGGTAATGGGCGCTTTCTGGCCAGGGTTTCTGGAGAAGTAAAAGGAAATGTAACTTTAAGAAAGCAACAGTTTCGGATTAGTGAAAGCAGTGAACAAAGTATGGCTATTGCCAAAAATTTTATTTTAGGTAAGGTGTTTAATGCCCGTTGGGTTTTGGAACGAGCAGCCAGAGATTATCCGATGCGGTTAGATGCGGTTAAATTTAAAGAAAAGTCGCAAATTCTTTACAGAAGTTTGGAAAATATCCGAAATTGTGATCAGCCTTCATCACTGCTTGGGCTGGAAGGAGAGTGTGCATCAGTATATTTTTCTGTATTTGATGATCTTATTTTACAGCAGAAAGAAGATTTTTATTTTCATGGTCGTAATAAGCGTCCCCCATTGGATAATATCAATGCAATGCTTTCGTTTACGTATTCTCTGCTTGCCGGAATGTGTGGTTCTGCTTTAGAGGCCGTTGGCCTGGATCCCTATGTGGGCTTTTTTCATACGGATCGTCCGGGGCGTATGTCTCTAGCCCTGGATATTATGGAAGAATTGCGAAGTGTGATGGCAGATCGTTTTGTTTTGACTCTGATTAACAAGAAAATGCTTGGGGCGAAATGCTTCCATCAAAAAGAAAATGGTGCAGTTTTCCTGGATGATGAAGGAAGAAAAATTTTTTTGGCTGCGTGGCAGGCTAAAAAACAGGAAGTGATCAAACATCCGTTTTTAGGAGAGAAATTAGAATGGGGGATGATCCCCTATGTTCAAGCGATGCTTTTGGCCAGATTTATTCGTGGAGATTTGGATGAGTATCCACCATTTCTTTGGAAGTAGGTGATAAAATGCTGGTTTTGATTACATATGACGTGAATACTCAGACAGAAGCGGGACGAAAACGTCTGCGCAAAATAGCTAAACAATGTTTAAATTATGGGCAGCGTGTTCAGAATTCTGTATTTGAATGCCAGTTGGATGCAGCTAAATGTCGCCAGGTGAAAGCTGTTCTAGAAGAGCTTATTGATCAGGATAAGGATAGCCTTCGTTTTTATTATTTAGGCGATAAGTACAAAAATAAGGTTGAACATATTGGGGCAAAAGCAGGATTTGATGTGACTGATCCTTTGATTTTCTAAAATTGCTTTGGCGCGAATGGGAAGTACACAGAAATTCCCGGGAGATTCGCACCGTAAAAAACAAAAAGATTAGGTGAATTGGAAGAAAAATCCGGAGAAAAAAAGATATTTTAAATAGTCTGAAAGTTATTTTTGGGTAAATATGCACTGGTTTTTGTAGATATTGAAACAGAAACTAGATATATTTGCTGTCTACCGTCTCATGACGGTAGTGGATTGAAGCATTCTGGATATTCAGTTCAGAAATTTTCTGATCGTCTACCGTCTCATGACGGTAGTGGATTGAAGCGTTACTGGCGGTCAGTCTTTTTATTTTACTGCACCGTCTACCGTCTCATGACGGTAGTGGATTGAAGCAATTCTCCAGCCGCATCAGCCGCATTTCCAAGCCCGTCTACCGTCTCATGACGGTAGTGGATTGAAACGTCGTATTATCTGGTATGATCCACTGCGTAACGGTCTACCGTCTCAGGACGGTAGTGGATTGAAACGTCTGTGATTTTTTCCATCTCCCTTCTCAGCCACGTCTACCGTCTCATGACGGTAGTGGATTGAGGATTTCTTTTTCTTTAATAGTAGGCTGAGGTATGAGCCACAGAAGTAGTGTTGTAATATGGTAGCCTGTATGAATGCGAAGATGGTAGCAGTTGGCCTTAACAGAAAAATGTGCTAAAGCAAAAGGGAATAAGTGATTCTGTTTCATAAAAAATATTTTTTGAAGAAACTCAGTATTTAAAAAAAGATATTGTGTTGAATATACTGTAAATTTAGAAAATTTTCTGGAATAAATGAATCTATTTATAGGGGGGAATTAATCATCTAATTAAATAATTTTGGGCCCTCTTTTCCAGGCTGGAGAGTGGTCGACGGACATTTTGCTGTTATTTTATTGCTCGATAGAAACAGCTGTCCTGATATAGGGACAGTAGATTTGATAAAATGAAATTATCAAAGAAAAGGAGAGAGCAATATGAAGAAAAAAAGGATTATCAGTATGAATAGCAGGGCAAAATTGTATCACAGAGCCGAATGCAGATATGTAAAACAGATAAAAATAAAGAACCGGATGGAAATAAGTCGCAGTCAGGCAGAAGAGTTGGGGTATTGTGTCTGTCCGCATTGTGATGGGATGCGTGCATTGTATTCTTTTGAGAAAAAGGCTATTGAAAAATATGTGGGGAAGGAAAATCTATTTGTGGATATGGTAGGAGATTGGCTATATGTACGAACTGAGATTGGATGTTGGAAAATTGTTTATCAGAAAAAAACGGGGAAATTTCTTTTATTCCATAAAAACTACATTGAAGAGGGAAATAAGCTGGAAAATGTGGAAAAAGGAGCTTATCACAGACAAGGAGATAAACTCTTTTCGGAGAATATTCTTGGTTACCTGCAATATATCAGAGAGCATGATAAAGCAAGAAAAATAGAAATGAAAGATTATAGGATGCTTCCTCGAGAAACAGCGCAGCAGAAGAAATATTATGCGAGTGCCCGGGCAAGAGAGAGACGGAGGCAGACGAAAAGAGTATTTCAACTGTTTGATCTGATTGAACAGCAGCCGGGATATCGGGAATTATCCTTTCGGTGAAAAACAAAATATGGGATTGTTAAAAAATATAAATACAAGGAAATACGACGATTTAAGGAGCTATAAGAACATGATAAAAGTACTGTTTGTATGCCACGGCAATATCTGCCGTTCTACCATGGCACAATTTGTTTTTCAGCATTTAGTTAATCAGAAAGGGCTGGCTAATAATTTTTATATTGATTCTGCGGCGACCAGCCGGGAGGAGATTGGAAATGGGCCGCATTATGGGACAGTGCAGAAGATGAGGGAAGCAGGGATTCCGGTGCTGCCGCACCGTGCAGTCCAGATGACCAGGGGAGATTATGAAAAATACGATTATCTGATCGGGATGGATACCGCTAATATCCGCAATATGATGCGGATTGCCGGGGGAGATCCGGATGGAAAAATCAGCAAATTACGGAATTATTCTGGAAGAGCCGGGGACATTGCAGACCCCTGGTATACGGGGAACTTCGAGGAGACGTATACGGATGTACGGGAGGGCTGCGAGGGGCTTTTGCAATATCTGCAGAGAGAGCGGACAGAAGAATTTTTTGGAAGGCAAGGCTGAAGCACGCTTTGCAGTATCTTTACATATAGTAAAAGGAAAGAGACTTTGGGGGCGCTTATGTATTTAGAAAAGCCGCGGTCTTTTGCGGAAACATTTCAGATGCCCGAATTTCTGGAACAGGAGCGGGATCAGGAGATGGAACAGGAAATGATCAAATCCTTTTATCCCAGGGAAGCACTGCGGATTCAGGAATTTGTAGAACAGGAATGTGATAAGCTGGAATATGAAGGCAGTGTGATGTATGATGAGTATCTGGATAAGTATCGAATGGAACAGCTGACCTCGCGGATCTGTGCACTGGTGAACGAGGACGGAGAAGAGGTACAGACTGCAGAGAAGAGGGGGAGCCGGGCTCTGGTGGAGGTACTCCTTTGTACGGAAATTGGAAGACGCAGATGTCGGAGGCGGAGGTGCCAGAGGATTTTTTAAATAAAGGGTATTGTGTTCTTTGTCTGGAGACAAGAACAAAGGGGCGTTGATTCATAGTTATGTATCAGCGCCTTTTTGGGTAAAATGATGGTGGGATAGGGATATTATCGTTGACAAACATCTTTAGAGAAGAGTATTATTTTGTTAAAACATAAAAAGTATAACGTTTTAAATGCAAAACTGTAAATATATGGAAAAAATTTCGTAAAATGAGACCGTTTAGGAGAAGAATATGGGAGTAACAATTAAAGAAATTGCTGAAGAAGCGAAGGTGTCTATTGCGACGGTGTCTCATGCTCTGAATAAAACACGTTATGTGAGTCCTGAGATTGCAGAACGAGTTTTGACGATTGCCAAAGAGAAGGGATATGTAGGGAAGCATAGTGGAAATGGAAAACTGCAAAAGTATCACGTGGGAAAGATGTCAGAGATGGCGTTGGTTATTCCTAATACTTTCAGTGTGGTATATACCAGGCTCATTTCAGAATTGACTCGTTGCGTGGATGAGCAGGGATATATGCTGGGAATTTATTTGTCAGGCGGCGATGAGGAAAGAGAAAAGCATATTCTGCGGGAAGTAATTGCAAACAAAAGAGTGGCAGGTGTTTTGTTTTGTCCGGCAGCACTGGAAAAAAAGAAATATGAGAAATTGTTGTCCACGGGCAAGCCACTGGTGTGTTTGGAGCGAACCATTGAAGGGATGGAACTGGATTGCGTTATGTCTGATAATTTTCAAGGCATGAAGGAAGCAGCCAGCCATCTGATCAAATGTGGACATGAGAGAATTGTCCTTCTTTTAGAAGACAAATTTTTGACCACTATGAAAGAGAGAAGAGAAGGGTATCTGGAAGCGTTGAGTTTTTATCACATTCCGCAAGATAAGGGAATGGTAGCAAGCGTAAATCTGGAAGATGAAAGGGAGACGGTAAGACAAATCACAGAATTTATCAGGGAAAAGGAACCTACGGCGATGCTGGCAGGAGGGAACACCTTGACTTTACGCTGTTTAAAAGCGATACAGGCAATGGGACTGGAATGCCCTAAGGACATTTCCATTGTTGGTTTTGGGGATGATGCATGGAGTGAATTAGTTTCTCCGGCCTTGACTGTACTGATTCAAAATACTGCGGAGATTGCGCGGCAGGCAGTAAACCGTCTGTTGGATAAAATAAGTAACCCATTTGAAGTAAATTTGGCGGGAAGAGTTCTCATTCCTATGGAATTAAAAGTAAGGAAGTCGGCATTGAACATAGCTAGAGGGCCGTTTGGAGAGAAGATTGTTTATCCGGAGGACAATTATCTTACAGAAGAAGAAGCTGCAGCATTGCGGAAAGGAAATTACACGGTGGCGATTTCTTTTCACTATACGGGGAATGAATGGACAAGACTGCATGAGAAAGCGATTAAGGATACTCTGAGTAGTATGGGGGTTCGTGTGCTTACAGTAGCAGATTCTAATTTTGATCCAGATCTTCAGAATACGCAGCTGGAAGGGATTATGATGCAGAAGCCCGATGCGGTTATAGCAGTGCCTGTGGATGAAGAAAAAACAGCGGAAAAATTCAAGGAATTGGCTGGAAAGACGAAATTAATTCTGATTAATAACATGCCTGTTTCTTTAAATCAGGAGGATTATGAATGCTGGATTTCTGTGAATGAGAGAGAAAATGGACAGAATGTGGCTCGGATACTGAAGGAACATTTTGAAGGCAGAGAAAAGGTAAAAGTAGGAATGTTAATTCATGGAACTCCGTTTTTTGCTACTCGTCAGAGAGATTTTTTTGCAGAAATGACGTTTGAAGATCAATGTCCAAATGTTGAAATTGTAGCGAAGGAAAGTTTTGGAACAATAGAAAATGCATATAGTGTATGCAGGAAAATGATGACGGAGCATCCGGATATAGAGGGATTGTATGTTACCTGGGATAGGCCGGCGCTACAGGCTATTCATGCGTTAGAAGATATGGGGATACAGAATGTAGCTGTTGCAACAACAGATTTAGACTATGAAATAGCTTCGTATCTGGTTAAGGGGAAATATGTAGTAGGTTTAAGTTCTCAGAGGCCGTATGATCAGGGAATTGCAGTAGCAACAGCAACGGCGAAAGCTCTGTTGGGGAAAAATGAAAATCGTTGTATTGGTGTGCCTCCGTATACAGTAGTAGCAGACAATATTGAGAAGGCATGGAAAGAAATATTAAAAATGAGAATGCCGGATTGGGATGAAACCAGCCAGAGAGACTTTTACTAAGGGAGCATAGGATAATTTAAAGTAAAGACAGGAGTTAAAGTTGGGAAAACAGCTTTAACTCCTGTCTTTTTATACATAAATATAAAAAATTATATAAAAATAGGAGTGGTGATAAAATATCTGTTCTTTATAATTGTGAGTATTGACTTTTTAATTAAAAAATAACATAATAAAGAAAAAATGGAGAAAAATAATGGGAATTACATTAAAAGAAATAGCTGAAAAAGCTGGGGTGTCTATTGCGACTGTATCTTTTGCATTGAATCATACTCGATATGTTAGTCCGCGGCTGTCTGAAAAAATATGGAAGATTGCCAGGGAGAATGGTTACAAAAAGAAGTCGCAAAATTGTGATGACAGAGAAATTGCAGTACTTTTTTCGGATTTTAAAACTGCTTTTTCTGGGAAATTGGCTATGGAGTTGAATCGGGAATTACAGGCTAAGGGATACCATATGGGATTGTATATAACGCAGGAAAATGCAGAACAAGAAACCCACATATTAAAAATGCTTGTGGAAAAGCGAAAGGTGGACGGTATTATTGCGGTTCCCAGTAGAATGGGGAAGGAAACTTATGAGAAGATTAGAGAAAATGGAAAACCGCTGCTATGTTTGGACAGAGAGTTTGTTAAAGATAGAATTCCCTGTATTTTGCGAGATCAGATGATGGCAGGATATCAGGCAACGGAATTGTTGATAAAAAATGGTCATGAGAAGATATTGTTTCTTGCAGAAAGAGGGACGCCAGATCAAGCGGAGGAACAGTTTAGAGGTTATGAAGCAGCTTTATCTGCCTATGGGATAAAATATACAGCGGGTATGGAAAGGGAGTTAGAAAGAAAAGAAGAGACAAGAAATGTGGTAGGGCGGATTCTCCAGAAGGAAATGCCGACTGCAGTTATTGCGGGAAATGAATGGATGGCAGAATGTCTTGTGGGATGTATGAAAGAACAGGGGATAGATTGTCCGCAGGATTTATCGGTGGTGGCGATTGGCGAATATCTCTGGAATGATTTGCTGGTGCCGCGTCTGACAGTGGTGGTACCGCAGACGGAGGAAATCGCACGCTTGGCAGTAAGTGTGATTTTGCAGCAAATTCAAGGCGAAGAAGACCAAAGATATATTTATACAGTTCCTGCAGAGGTGAGAATGGGAAAGTCTGTAATGGGAATTAGCAGAGGACCCTTTGGAGAGAAGGCTGTTTATGGAGAAGAGTTTATATTGTCACCGGAAGACGAGAAAAAATTAAGAAAGGGAAAATTTAAGGTGGGTATTTCTTTTCATTACAGTGGAGATGAATGGACAACCTTGCATGAGCGAGCTATTTTGGACACTTTAGGAAATTATGGAATCCAAATCCTTTCTGTTACGGATGCACATTTTGATCCCAAAATGCAGGAAACGCAGCTCAAACTGTTAATGATGCAGAAGCCGGATGCGATTATTGCAGTGCCTGTTGATGAAGAGCAGACGGCGCAGGCATTCAAAGAATTGGCTCAAAAGACAAAATTAATTTTGATTAACAGCATGCCGAAAGGCTTTAATCAGAATGACTATGCCTGTTGGATATCTGTAAACGAAAGAGAAAATGGGCAGAATGCAGCCAGAATTTTAGGGGATCACTTTCGAGGAAAAGGGAAAATGGCAGTAGGGTTATTGATTCACGGAGCAGAATATTTTGCTACGAAGCAAAGAGATTTTTTTGCAGAGCAGACTTTGAGAGAAGAATATCCCGATTTAAGAATTGTCTCTAGAAAAAAATTTTTTAAGATAGAAAATGCGTATAAAGTAGTTATGGAAATGGTATCAGAGAATCCGGAAATAAAAGGGATTTATGTTACCTGGGAAAGACCGGCGCTGGAAGCTGTGCGGGGATTAAAGAAAATAGGGAGGGAAGACGTAGTTATTTCTACTACGGATCTGGATTATGAAATTGCCGGATATTTAAAAAGAAAGGAAATTGTAGTAGGACTCAGTTCGCAGCGGCCTTATGATCAAGGAGTGGCGGTGGCGATTGCTACAGCTAAGGTTTTATTGGGGACGGAAAAGAGAAAATGCATAGGAATGCCAGCGTATCGAGTAGACAGTGATTGTTTGGAAAAGGCATGGAGAGATCTTATGAAAGTTGAAAAAACAAAATTTAGTTAAAAAAATTAAATATATATAAAAAATGAAAAATGGAATGTGCTAAAAGTGGAAAATAACCGTTATTTTACTAAAAATATTGACCGAAAACGAATGGAGTGATAAAATTTAGTTAGAACAAAGGAGCGATTTAATTAAAAAGGAGGAAAATATGTTAGCGGCAAAATTACCATGTAAAGAGACGATTCGTGTTGTGGAAGAACCGGTACCGGTACCTGGAAAGGGAGAGGTGTTGATAAAAATGAAAGCCTCCGCCCTTTGCAGAAGTGATTTACACAGATACCATGGGGTGACAATTTTTGATGAGGATGAAAAAGCGGCTAATATTACACCAGGTCATGAGCCTTGCGGTATTGTACAGGAATTGGGAGAAGGTGTGACGAAAGTAAAAAAGGGGGATAGGGTAGCGATATATCTGGGCTTAGGATGCAGGACTTGTCCGGATTGCCTTAAAGGAGACGTTATGTTATGTCCGGAATTTCGTTGTATTGGATTTGCTGTAGATGGAGCCCATGCTGATTATATGAAAGTTCCGGAAGAAAATTGTCTGCTTTTACCAGAAGGAATGGATTTTATTACAGGAGCTTTAGCTACTGACGTGGGAGGAACTCTGTATACAGCTTGCCGGAAGGTGGGATTAAATGGAACGAAAAGTGTGGTGATAATTGGATGCGGTCCCATGGGAAGCGGTGGAATTTTGATGGCGAAAGGCTTTGGAGCTAAAGTTATTGCCGTAGATATGGATGAAGAGAGACTGAAAATGGCAAAGGAACTGGGAGCCGATTATGTGATTAATCCGGGAAAAGAAGATACTGTGAAAACAGTAAAGGAGCTGACAGAAGGGAAGGGGGCAGATGCGGCGATTGTAACAGCAGGAGGTAATATTCCTTTAAATTCTGCGTTGGATTCAGTGAGAGCCAGAGGGCAGGTGGCATTGATTGCGGAGTCTAACAGCGCAAATATTGATCCCAGTAATCAATTCGTGCGAACGCTAGTAGAGCTAAAAGGATGCTGGTATTTTAACCGGGGTGACTGGGAGGAAATTTCTCATTTTATTGTTGATAAAAAGATTCCTCTGAAAAAAATTTCCAGTCACACGTTTCCTATATCAGAGGCAGAAAAAGCATTTCCTTTGTTTGATTCGGGCAAAACACAGAAAGTAGTTTTTGTTTGGGAAGATTGAAAAATATACAGTGTAACGGAAAGGAGAAAGATATGAAAAGGAGAATTGTAGCGGCAATGCTGTGCATGGGAGTGGCGATGGCAGGAATGATAGGATGTGGAAGCCAGGGAGAAGAAAAAACTTCAAATAAAACGGAGGAAAGTACAGAAACGGAAGGGAAGTCTGACGAGAAAAAATATCCGGAGCTGAATTTGAACCCTACGGAGGCTATGAGCGTTAATAGTGAGGGGGTTAAAGCGGCATCGCCTTCAGAATTTATCTTAACGGATGAAGAGATTGAAACTTTAAAAGCGGGCAATTATACAGCGGCTTTTTGTTATCATACACAGAGCGATACCTGCAATCAGAATAAATTGAAAGCCGCAGAAGAAATGCTGGAAAGCTGGGGGATTGAAGTAGTATCAGTTACCGATGCTAATTTTGACGCTGCTACTCAGACTTCCCAGATTGAAAGCACTATGGCATTGGATCCGGATGTTTTATTCGTGATGCCGTATGATGCGGATGCCTGTGCTTCTGCGCTGGATGCAAATGTGAAGGGGACAGATACGAAGCTGATTTTTATGGAAAATGTGGCTACCGGATATCAGGCGGAAAAGGATTATGTGGGGTGTGCCAGCTCTGACAGTTATGGTAATGGAAAGGCCTGTGCCGATATCCTGGCAAAGGAAATTGGATATAAAGGCACAGTGGCTATGATGTATTATGATTTGGTTTATCCGGTGACCAATGAGCGGGATCGGGGATTTCGGGAGACCATAGAAAAAGACTATCCGGATATTGAGATTGTTGTAGAATCCGGATTTACTGACCCTAACGACACAGGAACTGTTGCAGATGCTATTTTGGCCCGGTATCCGGATGTGGATGGAGTATATGCTTCGTGGGATATTCCGGCAGAGGGGATGATTGCTTCTGCAGAATCGGTAGGGAGAGAGGATATTATTATTACCTGTTGTGATCTTGGTGATACAGCAGCTAAAAGCATTGCTACAGACGGAATGATTCGTGGGTCTGGAGCTCCGCGTTCACCGGAACAGGGGGAGGCAGAAGCACTGTTGGCAGCTTATGCATTGCTGGGCAAAGAAATGCCGTCTACTTTTGCGACGCCGCCGGCACTTCCGGTTATTCAGTCTAACGTGCTGGACGCCTATGAGATTAGTTATGGTGTGAAAGCTCCGGAGTGGCTTCAGGAATTAGCACAATGAAAAATGAGGTGAGAAGATGACAGAATATGCACTGGAACTTTCGGGAGTATGTAAATCTTTTGGAGGGGTTCCGGTACTAAAAGATGTGGATTTTCGATTGAGAAAAGGCTCCATTTGCGCTCTTGTGGGCGGAAATGGAGCAGGAAAATCCACTTTGATGAAAATTCTGACAGGAATTTATACCAAGGATTCAGGAACGCTGAGAGTTAATGGGAAAGAAGTTTCAATCCGGAATTATAATGAGGCAAGAAAATATGGAATAAGCTTAATCTTCCAGGAGTTAAGTCTAATTCCGACTCTGACCGTGGCGGAAAATATTTTTTTAAATAAGGAACTTCGTAGAGGAAGATTTCTTGACTACAATGAAATGGAAAAAAGAGCGGAAGAGTTACTGGAGAGTTTGGGGATGACAGTTGACGTCAGACAAAAAGTACAGGATCTGAGTGTGGGTACTTGTCAGCTGATTGAAATTGCCAAGGCCTTATCTGATCATACTTCCATTCTGGTGATGGATGAACCTACCGCCTCATTGTCTGATAAAGAAACGGAAATTCTGTTTCGGATAGTAGAAGGCCTCAAAAAACGTGGCATTTCCATTGTTTATATTTCTCATAGGATGAAGGAAATTTTCCGGATTGCAGATGATATAACCGTACTTTACGGGGGAAAGATGGTGGCTGCAAAACCGGCAGAAGAGTATACATTGGAGTCTGTTATTGACTATATGCTGGGAGGGCAGCAGAATGAGCGCCTTATGATCTGGAAAGACAGGACAGTGCCGGTTGGGGAAGAGCTGGCGTTAAAGGTGGAAGATCTGTGCGTGGAAAATCTGGTAAAAAATGTTTCCTTTGATGTGCATCAGGGAGAGGTAGTTGGACTGGCTGGCCTGATGGGAAGTGGAAGGACAGAAATTCTGGAATGTATTTTCGGGCTGCGAAAGAAGACGGGAGGTCGCCTTTTCCTGGAGGGGAAAGAGATAAATTTTCGGAGTGTGAGGGAGGCAGTGCGGGAACGAGTCGCGTTGATCCCGGAGGACAGAAGACGTGAAGGTCTGGTTTTATCCCATACTCTTCGGGATAATGTGGTGGTGACGAATTTTAAACAGGTGAGGAAACGAGGGCTTTTGTCTGTAAAAAAGAGTAATGCTGTCAGTGAAAAAGCAATACGGGATTTAAAGATACGGGCGGAAAGTGCCGACACAAAAATGGTTAATCTTTCTGGAGGCAATCAGCAGAAGGTGGTAATTTCCAAATGGATGAATATTAATCCAAGACTTATTATGATGGATGAACCCACGGCTGGAGTAGATATTCATGCTAAGAGTGAGATTATTGAACTGATTCGCGGATTTGTTTCTAAGGGACACAGTGTTATTTTTGTATCCTCGGAACTTTCGGAAATGATAGCGGTTTGCGACCGGATAATTATACTTCATGATGGAATAAAAACAGGTGAATTAACTCACCGGGAAATAACTTCTGAGGAGGTACTGCAACGTGCAATTCAAATTTAAGCGGCGCATAGATTTTTATCAATATATGGTTTACATTATTTTTGCATTTGTATTAGTATTTTTTGCCATATGGTTGGGTCCCAGCTTTTTTTCGAGTTCTAATCTGCTCAATATTACTAGGCAGACTGCTATGGTGTCTGTGATGGCAGTTGCAATGACTTTTGTGATTGCCTGCGGGCAGATTGATTTATCAATCGGAGCGGTAGTGGCCTTATCTTCATTATTGGCAGCCTGGGTTTTAGAAAGAAGCAATAATCTGGTTCTGGCTATTACACTGGCTTTGCTGGTGGGAACAGCGGTAGGAATTGTTAATGGACTTTTAGTAACATTATTAAAAATTCCGGCTTTTCTGGCTACTCTGGGAATGATGAGTATTATCCGCGGTTCGGCTATGTGGCTGACGGATACAAAAGCGATTGCCATCAGAAATGATACTTTTAATTATGTTTTTGGCATGGGAACGGTAGCGGGGATTCCGATTGTTCTTATCTGGACTTTGTTAGCCTTATTTTTGGGTCATGTGGCATTAAAGTACTTGGCGTATGGGAAAAAAGTACTTGCAATTGGCGGAAATCAGTCATCAGCTTTATATTCAGGTATACGGGTGAAGCAAATTAAAGTAATTGTATTTGCGGTTATGGGATTTGCTGCCTCTTTTGCGGGAATTATCTATGCGGCCAGAATGAAGACTGCCAGATATACTTACGGAGATGGCGATGAGATGAATGTGATTGCGGCAGTGGTTTTGGGTGGTACCTCTATGGCCGGGGGAACGGGGAATATTATTGGTTCCGTAGTAGGCTCTCTGCTTTTGGGGGTTATTAATAACGGGTTAATTATTGGAGGACTGGATACAAGCCAACAGCAGGTGGTACGGGGGATTATTATCATTCTGGCTGTAGCGCTTAGTACGTTCCGCACGAAAGAAAGATAAAATAAAGGAGGAATTGAAAATGAAATATTCTTTTAATACGTGGGCTTACAGTAATTTTCCCTGCTGGGTTCCCTCATATTCTTTTGAGGAAACAGTGAGGCGAATTGCAGAAATTGGTTATGATGGGATTGAACTGGGATGTGCGCAGCCTCAGGCATGGCCTTACTATTTGGGGCGGGAAGAAAGAAATCAGATGAGAAAGATTCTTAAAGAACATCAGTTGGCAGTCTCATCTATGCTGCCTGCACCGGGGGGCGGACCTGGAGGAAATATTGCTTCGCCCTGTGAGAAAGAACGTCAGTGGACAATTCAGTATTGGAAAGACTGTATGGATTTGGGATTGGAAATTGGAGACTGTCAGACACTTTTATGCGTTTGCGGATGGTATGGCTATGGGACTCGAAGGAAAGATGCCTGGAGCTGGGCCCGGGAGGGGATTACTCAGGTGGCAGAATATGCTGTGTCAAATGGCGTGACACTGATGTTGGAACCAACGGCCTCAGATAGTAATTTGGTAGAATCCTGTGATGATGCGATTTCTATGATGGAAGAAATTAATTTAGATAATGTGAAACTGATGTTTGATACGACCCATGCACTTTATCGAAATGAAGTACCGGCAGATTATATTTATCAAATGGGAAAAGACTTACGGCATGTTCATTTGGCGGATTATGACAGGAAAGCTCCGGGGACAGGAGGATGTGATTTTGTGGCAATTATGCAGGCATTGAAAGATATTGATTATGCGGGATATGTAACTATGGAAAATGGTTATCCTACCAGATCATGCCATCCGGATTCTGTGGCTCGGCAATCGCTGGAAAATTTAAAAGCAATAGAAGCGATATTAAAATAGGAGGGGCTATGATAACAGTAGGAGTGATAGGATGCGGAAAGATTGCTCAGGTTCGCCATCTGCCAGAGTATGCTGATCGGGAAGATGTTCGCATAAAATATGTTTTTGACCTTTGCCGGGAACGTGCAGAAGAGGTGGCAGAGCGGTATGGAGCCGCAGCAGTGGAAAGCTATCAGGATATGCTGAAAGATTCTGAAGTGGATGCAGTGAGTGTGTGCGCGGCGAATTCTGTTCATTGTCAGATTACGATAGAGGCGCTGCGGGCGGGAAAGCATGTATTGTGTGAGAAACCTATGGCAGTTACTCTTGAAGAGTGTGAGAGGATGGTTGAGGAAGCGGAAAAAGCTGGAAAATATTTGATGATTGGTCACAATCAGCGTTTGGCTAAGGCACATATTTGGGCTAAAAAGCTTTTGGAAGCTGGAACAATCGGAAAAATTTTGACTTTCCGGACAAGTTTTGGACATGGTGGTCCGGAGGCATGGGCAATTGATGGAAAGAATGTTTGGTTTTTTGACAAAAAACAGGCATTCTTTGGGGCTATGGCTGACTTGGGAGTGCACAAAACAGATTTGATCCAATTTTTGACGGGACAGAAAGTGAAAGCAGTAACTGCCTGGATGGGAACTTTAGACAAAAAGGATAGTCTTGGAGAACCGATTTCTGTGGATGATAATGCTATTTGTATTTATGAACTGGGAGAACAGATAACGGGAGTTATGACAGCGAGCTGGACGTATTATGGAAAAGAGGATAATTCTACGGTTCTGTATGGTACAGAGGGCGTTATGCATATTTATGAAAACCCAGAGTATTCTATTGTTATAGAGAAAAAGGACGGAGAGCGGATTTGTTACAGTCTGGATCAAATTCAAACAAACACAAGCCAGACAAAGTCAGGCATCATTGATATGTGGGTTGATTCTCTGGAGAAAAACACACGGCCTGAGATTTCGGGAGAGGAAGCTTTATTTGCTATGCGGGCAGTTTTTGCAGCGGCAAGATCGGCGGAGGAAGGCCGGAGAATTTTGATTTAAAGAGTTATATCGGAGGGAAGGGAATGAAAAGACCAATTACGCTGGCCTCAGGTCAGTTTGGAGATATGAGTCTGGAAGAACTGTGCAAAATGGCTGGCAATATGGGATATGAAGGACTGGAATTGGCAACTCATGCACACTTTGATGTGAAAAAAGCGTTGGAAGATACGGAATATATTCCTTATATAAAGGAAGTGCTGCATCATTATGGGCTTGAGTGTTGGGCTATTTCTGCTCATCTTACAGGTCAGTGTGTAGGTGATGTCTGGGATCCGAGACTGGATAATTTTGTTCCGGGCGAAATTTCGGGAAAACCGGAGGCAATCGTTCAGTGGGCGGTAGAAGAGATGAAGAATACAGCCAGGGCAGCTGAAAAACTGGGTGTATCTGTTGTTACTGGTTTTACAGGTTCACCTATCTGGGCATGGTGGTATTCCTATCCTCAGACTACTGCGCAAATGATACAGGAGGGATATCAGAAGATTTTTGAATTATGGACCCCTATTTTTGATGTGTTTGATTCTTGCGGAGTGCGTTTTGCGCTGGAAGTACATCCTACAGAAATTGCTTTTGATTATTACTCTACGCAGATATTATTGGAAAAGTTTGCTTATAGACCGACATTGGGAATTAATTTTGATCCCAGTCATCTGGTTTGGCAGGGAGTTAACGAGTTGACATTTCTGAGAGATTTTGCTGATCGGATTTATCATGTTCATGTTAAAGATGTAAAGTTAAATCGAAATGACCGCAGTGGGATTTTGGGATCTCATCTGGATTTTGGCGATGTGCGCAGGGGCTGGAATTTTGTGTCGGTGGGACATGGGGATGTGGATTTTGACGGTATTGTACGGGAGTTGAATCAGATGAAATATGCAGGCCCCCTTTCAGTGGAATGGGAAGATTCTGGTATGGATCGTGAGTGGGGAGCGAAAGAATCGCTGGAGTATATTAAGAAAATGAATTTTACTCCTTCTCAGATAGCTTTTGATTCAGCGTTAAGCAATAAATCTTGAATACAAACAAAAAGAGGCCTGACAGTTCAACGGCAGAGAAGGACTGTCAGGTCTTTTTTCTGTTGTATTTTGCCCCTCCCTTCCCTTGACATTACAGAAGCAATAAGGCTACAATAGACAGAAGAAACAGGAAAATAACTTATTCAGGGGAGAATCATATAGATGGAAGAATTCAGAGAATTTTTGCTGCGATGGCTGGATGATCAGCTGATTCAGATGATCATAAGCGGACCGCGGGGGGAGGCCGGAGCCGGGCGGATACGAGTCAGACCGGTGGAAATAAAGGGGAAACTGCAGTTTCAGGTGACGCGCACGGTAGGACCAAAAGAGCTGCATGAAAATTTTGAACGGGAACAGGCGGCAGAGTGGCTGGAAGGAGAGATCCGGGATTACCGGCAGCTGCAGCTGGAACACAGCCGGGGACAGGCACAGGTTCTGGTAAGTAAAAAGGGGAAACTTACGATAAAGGAAAAGAGAAAAAAAGAGCCTGAGAAAATCCGGCCGGTCAATCTGGCGCATAACAGAAAGAAAACTTATATTTTAGAGCCGGGGGAGCCCATAGAATTTCTGGTAGATCTGGGGGTGATGACCCGGGAAGGACAGATTGTCAAAGCCCGCTATGACAAATTCCGGCAGATTAACCGTTTCCTGGAGTTTATCCGGGATGTGCTGCCGAAACTGCCCCGGGACAGAGAACTGACCATTATTGATTTCGGATGCGGAAAATCCTATCTTACCTTTGCCATGTACCATTTCCTGCATGTGCAGCAGGGGTTGGATGTGCGGATGATCGGGCTGGATCTGAAGGAAGATGTCATTGCACACTGCAGTCGGCTGGCAGAGAAGTACGGGTATGAGAAACTTTCGTTCTGTCAGGGTGATATTGCCGGATATGGAGGCGTGAACCGGGTGGACATGGTGGTGACGCTTCATGCCTGTGATACGGCGACGGATCATGCGCTGGCGAAGGCGGTAGCCTGGAAGGCAGGGGTGATCTTATCAGTGCCCTGCTGTCAGCACGAACTGAACGGTCAGATCAGAAATGATACGTTAAGTCCCGTTCTGTCTTACGGCATTTTGAAGGAGCGGATGGCAGCGCTGATCACGGATGGCCTTCGGGCTCAGCTTCTGGAGGAGAAGGGGTATCACACACAGATCCTGGAATTTGTGGATATGGAGCATACGCCCAAGAATCTTCTGATCCGGGCGATTTATACGGGAAAGAGAAAAGAAAACAGAGCGCAGACAGAGAAATGTATGCGGGAACTGCATCTGCAGCCCACGCTGCAGCGGCTTCTGGAAGAGATGGAAGGAGGCGCCGATGAAGAGAGCAGTTACTAAAGCGCTGGTGCTTCTGGCCGTCTTTTTCGGGTCACTGACCCTCTTTATTCAGATGTTCAGTCAGGAAGTGACCGTGGGAACAGCCAATATGGAGGGCCCCACCCTTCCGGTCTGCTATATGGAAGTTTCCGGCAATGCGGTGAACCGGATGTTCGGCACGAAGATGCGTCTGGAGGGGGAGGGACTGCGGGATCATCTGACGCCTCTTTCCACGGACAGACAGCTGAAGCTGCTGATCGAGGATTACGATCAGGAGATTACGTCCGTTTCTTATGAGGTTCGTTCTATTGACGGGGAAACTGTGGTGGAAAATGGAAAACTCAGTGGATTTTCCGCTGAGGAGGATCTTCAGGCGATGGAATTTTCACTGAGAAATCCGATTCGGATGGATCAGGAGTATCTGCTGGAACTGCAGCTTAATCTGGAAGGCAGGGAGCCGGTCTACTATTATACCCGGCTGGTGCAGAGAGCCAAGATCAATGTGAGCGGCTATCTGGAATTTGTGGATATGTTCTACCGGAAATGTCTGGATCCGGAGAAATCAGGGGAGCTGAGCGCCTATCTGGAGTCGGATTCCAGCGGAAATAACAGTAATTTTAATGCGGTGGACATTCATTCTTCCGCGGATCAGGTGGGCTGGGGAGATTTGAAGCCGGAACTGTACCGGGAAGCGGCATTTTCCATCAAAGAGATAAACGAGACGACCGGGAGTATTCAGGCGGATTATGTGATCACGGCGGAAAATGAGGCCGGGCAGACCGAATATTATAATGTGACGGATTTTTACCGCCTCCGCTACGATCAGTCCAAGGTTCTGCTTCTTGATTTTAACCGGAGCGCAAGGCAGAGATTTGACGGAGATCTTCCGGTTCTCAACAGCACGGGGATCAGTCTGGGGATCGCTCCGAAAGATACGCAGTTTGTGCTGGATGGGAACGGAAGTATTCTCAGCTTTGTGGAAGAGGGGGAACTCTGGTCTTATAACCGGAGCGTCAATAAGATTACCCGGATCTTCAGCTTTATGGAAGACGGGGAAAATGATGAGCGCAATGAGAATCTGTCCCATGAGATCAAGATCGTGCGGGTGGAAGAAAACGGCGATATGGACTATGTGGTGTACGGCTATATGAGTGCAGGAAGCCACGAGGGAGAGATCGGGGCGGCTGTTTATCACTATAATGCGCAGCAGAATGCTTCGCTGGAAGAACTTTTCCTTCCGGCAGCTCAGCCCTATGAATATCTGAAGGCGGATCTAGAACAGCTCTCTTATGTGAGCAAGGCGGGAGATCTGTACATTAAGCTGGGCAAGGCAATTTATCGGATCGATATGAATACCGGGGAAAGCACGGTAGTAAAAGACGGTATCGAGGAGAAGTGTTTCGTTTCCAGCCGAAGTCAGCAGACGATCGCCTGGATGGAGGAGATGGAGGAGAATAATTCCTCTCATCTGACGGTGATGGATCTTGAGTCTGGCGGGACTATGTCGGTAGAGGCGGAGGAGGGAACGAGGGTGAAAGCCATCGGGTTCCTGAATGAGGATCTGGTCTACGGGATTGCCAGAGAAGAAGACATTCTTACAGACAGCCTGGGAAATACCACATTTGCCATGTATAAGCTGGTGATCCAGAACATGGAAGGAAAAGTGGTAAAAGAATATCAGGAAGAGAATATCTGGGTGTCAGAAGGCATTTTATCCCAGGGACTTCTGGAATTGAAACGGGTGCGCTGGGAAAATGGCGCTTATGTGGAGACGGCGTCCGACCAGATCATGAATAATCTGCAGCAAACGGAAGAGACTATTTCCATAAAGCTGGCGGTAGGCCAGAGAAAAGGAACGGTTTTTCAGGTGGATTTCGGGAAGACAGGGGCGACGAGAAATCTTCTGGAGACTTATGCGAAATTCTTCCAGCCGCAGAGAGACACCAGGATGGAGCTGGAACTGACCAGAGCCGTAAAACCTGAGTTTTCTGTCTATGCCAAAGGGGAACTGACCGGTTTTTATGATAATCTGGGACAGGCGATCAACGAGGCGGATACGGCCGGCGGAGTTGTACTGCGGGATCAGCACTCCTATGTCTGGGAGAGAGGAAACCGGGACAGCAGAAAGCAGATCGATCCGGAGAGCCTTCCGGCGCCGGTTCTTTTGGCACCCTTGAATACGGAAAGCCTGCAGGAGGCTCTGGGGGAAGATTACACCGTGCTGTCGCTGGAGGGCTGCAGTCTGGAGAGCGTCCTTTACTTTGTGAGCCGCGGCAATCCGGTGATCGTAAAGCTTTCCGAGACGGAGAGTGCTGTCATGGTTGGCTACGATCCCAGTAATACGATCCTGTACTATCCGGCTCTGGGAGAGGCAAAATATTATCCTTCCGATGACAGCCGGGAACTTTTTGAAGAAAATGGAAATGTATTTATCACATATTTGGAAAATGAGACAGAGTAGGAGGCAGAAAAATGGATGAGAGAATCAAAACGCTGGCAAAAAATCTGGTGCAGTATTCCTGTGAGGTAAAAGCGGGGGATAAGGTTTATATCCACCACATCGGGAAAGATACGAAGGATCTGGCCCGGCAGCTGATCAAAGAGGTGTATGCGGCAGGGGGAGTTCCCTTCGTTCACTACACAGATCCCCAGGTGCAGAGGGAGATCCTGCTGCATGCGACGAAAGAGCAGATGCAGCTGATGGCTGAAGTAGACGGCCTGGAGATGTCAAAGATGGACTGCTATATCGGTGTGAGAGGCAGCGAAAATGTGGCGGAGCAGGCGGATGTGCCGGCAGACCGGATGGAATTGTATGAAAAATATTATGCGACTCCGGTTCATCACGGGATCCGCGTTCCCAAAACCAGGTGGGTCGTTCTCCGCTATCCCAACAATGCCATGGCGCAGCTGGCAGGAACCAGTGTGGAATCTTTTGAAGATTTTTATTTTAAAGTGTGCAATCTGGATTACTCCAAAATGGCGAAGGCCATGGAGCATCTGGTGGAGTATATGAACCGGACGGATAAAGTGCGCATGGTGGGGCCGGGAACAGATTTAAGCTTTTCCATCAAAGGAATTCCGGCGGTTCCCTGTGCCGGACACATGAATATCCCCGACGGGGAGGTTTACACCGCTCCGGTGCGGGATTCAGTCAACGGAACGCTGACCTACAATACGCCTTCTCCTTATCAGGGGTTCACGTATGAGAATGTTTCTCTGGAATTTAAGGACGGAAAGATTGTGAAGGCCACAGCAAATGACACAGAGCGGATCAACAGGATTTTTGATATGGACGAGGGAGCGAGATACATCGGTGAATTTGCGATCGGCGTGAATCCTTATGTGTTGAGCCCCATGCAGGATATTCTTTTCGATGAGAAGATCTGCGGCTCTATCCATTTTACACCGGGCAACTGTTACGATGAGGCGCCAAACGGAAATCAGTCGGCGATCCACTGGGATCTGGTGTGGATCCAGAGACCGGAATATGGCGGAGGAGAGATCTATTTTGACGACGTTCTGGTGAGAAAAGACGGAAGATTCGTCGTTCCCGAACTGGAATGTCTGAATCCGGAGAATCTGATATAGGCGAAAAACCCCTGAACTGCGGTAAAAACTGCAAATCAGGGGTTTCTCTTCCGGGGAAAAGATGATACAATGAAAAACAGCAATGAGTCCGGCAGCGGATTGAAAAATATAGATAAATAATAGGAGCGTTTACAATGAAACTGACCACCGTAAGAGAAATTTATAAGAACAGGGAAGCATACCTGGATAAAGAGATCACCGTGGGCGGCTGGGTGCGCAGTGTGCGTGATTCCAAAACCTTCGGCTTTATTGTACTTCATGACGGTACTTTTTTTGAGACTCTGCAGATCGTATACCATGATGCCATGGAGAATTTTGCGGAGATTTCCAAATTAAACGTGGGGGCGGCGATTATCGTAAAGGGAACCCTGGTGGCTACCCCGCAGGCAAAGCAGCCTTTTGAGATCCAGGCAGCGGAAATTTCTGTGGAGGGAGCATCCTCTCCGGATTATCCCCTGCAGAAGAAGCGTCACACGCTGGAGTATCTGCGGACTATGACCCATCTGCGTCCCAGAACCAATACCTTCCAGGCTGTGTTCCGGGTGCGCTCTCTGATCGCCTATGCCATTCACAAGTTTTTCCAGGAGCAGGGATTTGTCTATGTTCATACGCCTCTGATCACCGGAAGCGACTGTGAAGGTGCGGGGGAGATGTTCCAGGTGACTACCCTGGATCTGACCAATCCGCCGAAAAACGAGGACGGAACGATTGATTACTCCCAGGATTTCTTTAATAAGATGACCAATCTGACCGTGAGCGGTCAGTTAAACGGGGAGACCTTTGCGCAGGCCTTCCGGAACATCTACACCTTTGGTCCCACCTTCCGGGCGGAGAATTCCAACACCACCCGCCATGCAGCGGAGTTCTGGATGATCGAGCCGGAAATTGCCTTTGCTGATCTGGAGGACAATATGGCGCTGGCGGAGTCCATGCTGAAATACGTGATCCGTTATGTCCTGGAGAATGCACCGGAAGAGATGCAGTTCTTCAATTCTTTTGTGGATAAGGGACTTTTAGACCGCCTGAACCATGTGATGAATTCTGAGTTTGCCCATGTGACTTACACAGAGGCGGTGGAAATCTTAAAGAAAAACAACGACAAGTTTGATTATAAAGTGGAGTGGGGAACGGATCTGCAGACCGAGCATGAGCGTTATCTGACGGAACAGGTATTCAAGCGTCCTGTATTTGTCACCGATTATCCCAAGGAGATCAAGGCTTTCTACATGAAGCTGAATCCGGACGGGAAGACGGTTGCCGCTATGGACTGTCTGGTTCCGGGAATCGGAGAGATCATTGGTGGAAGCCAGAGAGAGGACGACTACGAGAAGCTGAAGACCAGAATTGAGGAGACAGGCATGAAGGCAGAGGATTACGGATTTTATCTGGATCTCCGGAAATACGGAAGTACCCGCCATGCCGGTTTCGGTCTGGGCTTTGAGCGCTGCGTGATGTATCTGACCGGTATGGGAAATATCAGGGATGTCCTTCCCTTCCCCCGTACGGTAAATAACTGTGATCTGTAAATAGGAAGTAGATTTGGCGGCGGCCCGCGGACGGGAAGCCGCTGAATTTGTATCAGGAGGATTTATGCGTTTTATTCATATGGCAGATGTGCATCTGGGCGCACGGCCGGACAGCGACAAATCCTGGGGAAAGGCCCGGGAACGGGAGATCTGGGATACCTTTCGCGGTGTGATCGAGACGGCAGGCAGAGAGAGGGTGGATCTTCTTCTGATTTCGGGGGATCTCTTTCACCGCCAGCCTCTGGTTCGCGAGCTGAGGGAGGTGAATGCTCTGTTTGCGTCTGTTCCGGAAGTGCGGGTGGTGCTGATCGCAGGCAATCACGACTATGTGAGAGAAGATTCTGCTTATCTTAAGTTTTCCTGGAGTGAAAATGTGACCGGGCTCTGGGAGGGAAAGGAACAGAGAGTTTTTTTCCCGGAACTGCAGACGTATGTGTACGGGGTAAGTTACAGAAAGCGGGAGATCGATATGCCGGTTTATCAGGGGCTGAAAGCCGGGCGGGAACCGGGCATTCATATTCTGATGGAACACGGAGACGAGGCGCATCTGCCGCTGGGGAAAGAGAAGCTGCAGCAGATGGGATTTTCCTATGTGGCGCTGGGACATATCCACAAAGCGGGAACAGTGGGAAAACGGGCCGTTTATCCCGGGTCGCTGGAGCCTGTGGACAAAAATGAAACGGGGAGCCATGGCTATGTGAAGGGAGAATTTGTCCGGGGAGGACTTTCTCTCTCCTTTGTCCCGGCGGCAAAACGATCCTATCTTCCGCTGGAGATTGCTGTGGATCCACGGATGACGGCATATGAGGTGAACCGGCAGGTGAAGGAGGAGACAGAGCGTCTGGGAAAGAGGAATCTTTTCAGGCTTACCCTGAAGGGACTGAGGAATCCGGGGCTTGGCTTTTCGGAAGAAATGTTTGCAGAAATCTGTCATCTGGCAGACTTCCGGGATATGACCCGGCCGGACTATAATCTGGAGGAGCTGCAACTGCAATACAGGGGCACGCTCCTGGGAGATTATCTGGATTCTTTTGGAGAGACAGAAGACAGAGCAGAACAGATCGCTCTTTTTGAAGGAATCCAGGCATTGATGGAGGCAGGCATATGAGATTTACCGGAGTAAAGATCCGGCAGTTTGGAAAACTGAAGGAAAAAGAGATTTCTTTTGTCCCGGGGATCAATGTGATCTATGGGGAGAATGAGAGCGGAAAAAGTACGCTTCATGCGTTTTTGCGGGCGATGCTTTTCGGTATGAAGCGGGGAAGGGGAAGAGCATCCAGACAGGATCTGTTCAGCCGCTGTGAGCCCTGGGAGAATCCGGGAACTTACGGGGGAATCCTGCGCTTTGAGAGCGGAGGAAAGGAGTTTCGCCTGACCAGAAGATTTGCCAGGAACGATCCGGGAGAAGAGCTGGTCTGTGAGACGGACGGCGAGCGTCTGGATCCGGAAAAGGGAGATCTGGAGATTCTTTTTGGCGAAGTGAGCCAGACTGTATTTGACAATACCGTTTCGGTAGGGCAGTTAAAGTACCGTACGGAAGAGGGGCTCTCCCAGGCGCTTCAGAATTATATGGCCAATTACCGGGAGAGCGGCGACGGAATGCTGGATGTAAAGAGAGCGCTCGACATCCTGAAGAAGCGGCGGAGAGAGGAAGAGGAGAAGAAGCGGCAGGAACAGCAGGGACTGATCAGAAGACAGAGAGAACTGGAAGATCAGATCGCATACCGGGAACAGGAGATCAGCCGTCTGATGGAGCAGGAGCGCCAGGAGAAAGAGCGCCTGAGTGCCCTGGAGGCGGCGGGACGGAGGCGAGAGAGAAGAGAAGGGGAAGAGAACCAGGAAGAGGCAAAGCGTTCTTTTGGAAAGAAAGGCTGGCTGTACGGTGCGGCGGCGGGGATTTTGCTGCTGTTTTTCCTTCTTTTGCCCCTTCCGGTTTGGATGAAGGCGGCCAGCCTTCTGGCGGTGCTGGTTTTAGGTGCGGCCGGCGGGGGAGTGATTTACCGGAAGAAGAAAAAGGAAGAAGCGGAGAGGATTCGCCGAAGCAGAGCAAAGCGGGCGGAAGAAGCAAGACAGAGGGAAGCAGAGATGGAGCAGAAGACCCGGAAGGCACGTCTGGAAGGCAGTCTCCAGAAGATTGGGGAAACGCTGGAAGAGAAGCGCACAGAGCGGGAAAATCTGCAGGCGGATTATGAAGAATGTCTGGAGAAGCGAAATCAGATCTCGGAGCAGGATCAGATCCTGGAAGGGCTCAGACTGGCCTACAGCAGGATTGAGAAACTGGCAGCGGAGCATCAGAGCCGGTATGGCGGCAGACTGCAGAAGAGAATTTCGGAGATTATGGGAGAGCTGACCGGAGGGAAATATGGAACGGTTGTCCTGGAAGAGGGATTTTGTCCGGTGCTTCATACCG
>OIZR01000431.1_pt1 | contig 32697 bp, 34 predicted proteins | sample 1588591 | NCBI WGS metagenome assembly OIZR01 (sample SAMN03283249) | human gut metagenome | biome: human-associated habitat; material: feces | host: Homo sapiens | place: USA | collected 2013 | reverse complement strand
TGGTTGTACTCGCCATAGGACGCTCTGTTTCGGCATTTTTTGCAAACAAAATACGCCCGCTGTCTGCATCCATCAAAACTGCCGACCGGGCGTATAACTGTCCTGGAGTATTCTCCCCGTATGCGATTTTTGTCTGTTCTTCCTCCGCATATACACACGAAACCGGAAACAGACCATTTACTGCAATCAGAAGACAAAAGCCCAGGATCATCCCGCCCCGATATGTTCGTCCTCTTTCCCTTCTTTTCTCATGCATTACTTTTCTATTCTCCAGACATTCTTTGCTATATCCTATGTCCGAAGATTTTTAATCAGAACTACAGGTTTAACTTTAACTGTACCTCATCCTCTGCTTCTTCTTTAAAATGTGCTACCTGCTCCGGATTCGGCGCAGGAAGTTCATCCAGAGAATGCACACTGAATCTGCGCAGAAACTCTTCTGTGGTTCCAAATAAAAGCGGTTTTCCCGGCGCATCCATACGCCCCACTTCCTCGACCAGATCATATTCTACCAGCTTGCTGACTGCATGATCCGATTTGACGCCACGGATTTTTTCGATTTCCAGTTTTGTAACCGGCTGCTTGTAGGCGATGATCGAAAGCGTTTCCAAAAGTACATCCGTAAGAACCTGTTTTTTCGGCTGCTTTGCTACCCGGATCAAATATTCATACATCTCTTTTTTCGTGCACATCTGAAACGAAGCCTCCAGTTCGATGATCCGGATTCCCCGATCTTCTTTCTCATACCGGTCCATCATCTGGCGGATTATTTTTTTTGTCGTTTCTTCGTCATGTCCGATCGCCTGTGCAAGTTTTTTCAGCTCCACAGAGCCTCCCATTGCAAACAAAATTGCTTCTATGGCTGCCTGCAGTTTTTTTTGCTCCATTCTTTCTCTTTCCTTCCTGTTTCTCCTGACATGCTCTGTTATATCTGGGAATCGATCAGGATCTCCCCGCAGATTTCTTCCTGATAAACACGGATCATCCCCGTCTTCATCAACTCCAGCACTGCCAGAAATGTCACTACCACATGCATCTTGCTCCTCTGTTTTTCAAGAAGCATACGAAAACTGAATTTTTTATGTGTCCTTGCATAAGTCTCCACATACAAAAGCTTATCCGGAAGCGGTACTTCTTCTTTCTCGATCTTACCGAACTTACTCCGCACCGGATCGATCTTCTCTTCCTGCCTGCGCATCACTTCCCGGAAAATTTTCCGGAGCTGTACCAGCGTCACATCCCCTAAAAGCTGATTCAGATCTACCGCAGGAACATAACTTTTCACCTCTTTGGGAATATCTGCCTCCCGGTAAAAATACTGGTCTGCATCTACCTGACGATCCCGCAGCTCGTAGGACATATATTTGTACATTTTATACTGTAAAAGCTGTTCTACCAGCTCTGCTCTCGGATCTTCCTCTTCGCCCTCTTCATTGATCTCTTTCGGGAGCAGCATCCGGCATTTGATATCCAGAAGTGTTGCCGCCATCACGAGAAATTCACTCATAACGTTTAAATCTTCCCGCTCCATCTGCCGGATATATTCCATATACTGGCTGGTGATCTCTACGATCGGAATGTCATAGATATCAATCTTATTTTTCTCGATCAAATGTAACAGCAGATCCAACGGACCTTCAAAAACCTGCAATTTTACCGGTATCCCCATCTGTTTTATTTCTCCCATCTACCGTCTGTTTTTTCGCACTGTGTTTCATTATACGGGAAATCCTTCAAATTCTCAACTGTCTTTTTCGCCCCGCAGATGAATCACGATCATCTCTGCCTCATTCAAAAAACGGAGATTGATCGTATGAGTGCCAAGCCCGCGGCTCACAATGATCGTCTGCTCTCCTTCTGTTGTCATCTCCCCGGAATATTTCGGAAACGGAATTGCCTGAGGCGTGATCAGACCTCCGATTCCCGGCAGACGGATAATCCCGCCGTGAAGATGCCCGGAAAGCACCAGATTTGCTCCCCATTTTTTATATGCGTCAAAATAAACCGGATTGTGCGCCAGAAGAATCTCATAATCCGCAGCTTCTTTTTCAATACATGCTGTTACATCCTGCTCTGTGACCCGGTATTTTTTGAATTTTGTATAAGTTGCAAGGGGTAGTTCCAGAGCCGAGATCCGGATCCGGCAGTCATCCTCCTTAAGCAGGACGCTGCTATTTTCCAGAAAATGCACGCCACATTCTTCTAATTGCTTTTGATACTCCTGATAAACCTCCCCATAGACTTCCGGTTTTCTTTTCATCCGCTGCTCGTGATTTCCGCAGGCATAATACACCGGAGCGATCGCAGGAAGTTTTGAAACAAATTCCAGAGCCGGAGCAAAGGAACACCCTTTCTTCCCGACCAGCATGTCCCCGCCAATCAGAATCAGATCCGGCCTCGCTTTGCAGATCGCATCCAGCAAACGTTCATTTCCGACTCCATATTCTTTATTGTGCAGATCGCTTAAAAACACGATCTTCTTTTCCTTTTTCAGCCCGTTCAGCCTGCGGGATACAACAACGTCCTCTGTCACCTTGAAATACTGCTGCTCCCGGTACGCTTCCAGCAGACAAAGAACTGCCGCCACTGTCAGAACAAAGACCACTAAGATCACTGCTTTCATGGCATTCTCCTTTTTGTCATTTTTTCTTCTTATCCTATCATTTTTTTTAATGCAGTTCAACATAAGGAAAGGTGCAGCATTTCGCTACACCCTGATTTTTTGCATCACTTTTTTCAGATAATCCAGAAATTCTGCTTTTTTACAGCTTTCTTTTGCCAGAATCTCCACTCTTCCGATTTCTTTTTCTCCCAGCTCATAGACAAGTTCGCCTACTTTCTGTCCCTTTTTCACTGGAGCTTTTACAGACTGCTTCATCTGTGCCTTCTTTGTCACCCCTGCCAGATTTGCTCCGCTTGTGTCCAGATAGCGGAACGTATCCGCATACTCACAGAGAATCTGATCTTTGACACCACCTTGCACTTCGACCGGCTTTAACTTCGGCGGATCATTGTCTTCGTATACCTGGCACTTTCCGAATCCATAATTCAGAAGCTTCGTCGCGTCCTGAAACCGCTGTTTCGAATTTTCTCCGCCCAGGATCACTGCGATCAGTTCCATCCCGTCTTTTTCAGCTGTGGCAGACACGCAGAATTTTGCTTCATCGGTGGAACCTGTCTTTAAACCTGTGGCATACGGATACTGCCGTACCAGTTTGTTCGTGTTGGACAATCCAAATTCAGAAGTCCCCTTTTTTGTGGTATGGGTGATCGTATCCATCCAGATCATGCAGTAATCATGAATCTTCGGATATTTTTCGATCAATTCTCTGGACATCAGAGCAATATCTCTTGCCGTCGTCAAATGTCCCTCTGTATCCAGTCCGTTACAGTTTTGAAACGTTGTATTTTTCATGCCGAGCCCTGCCGCCCGTTCATTCATCATCTTTACAAAAGCCTCTTCACTGCCCGCTATGTACTCTGCCATGGCGGTACAGGCATCATTGGCACTGGCTACGGAAATACATTTTAACATCGTATCCACACTCTGCGTTTCTCCGGGCTCCAAAAACACCTGAGAACCTCCCATGGACGCTGCATATTCCGAGGTTGACACCTCATCTTCCAGCGCAATTTTTCCATCCTCCAGTGCATCAAAGATCAAAAGCATAGTCATGATCTTCGTGACACTGGCCGGCGCGCGTCTTGTATCTGCATCTTTTTCATACAACACAGCGCCTGTGGACGCTTCCATCAAAACAGCACTTGGTGCCTGTACTTCCACCTCTGCCTCCTGCTGCCCTTCTGTTTTCTGAGCCGCATCCGGCTCTTCTGCCAGAGTCTGAATCCCGGGCACAACAGCCACAGAGAGACTCAGTACTGCGCTTAGTAACACTGCGAGAACACGTTTCATTTCGATTCTCCATTCCCTGATCTGGTCTGTTACTATTTATTATATCCACTTCGCTTTCTTATAATACCAGAAAAATGCCAGAGAACTTAAACTCCATGTCAGCGGATATACCCAGTACACCACCTGAATGCTGTGAGTGAGCGGAATCATCACGGAAAGGAAAGACACCCGGATCACGCACCAGCACATCATCATAATGATCATGGACACCATCGTCTTCCCCGCACCGCGCAGAATTGCTGCAATGGAATGTGAAAATGCAAGCAGACAGTAAAATAACGCTGCTGTTCTGGCTTTTTCCACACCAAACCGAATGATCTCAGGAGAAGAGTCAAATGCCGCGATCAGCTGTGGTGCCAGAAGAAATACCACGACACCAATCAGTTCTGCCAATATAACTGCTGCGAGAATTCCAAATCGCGCCCCTTTTCTCGTGCGCTCCTCCTGCTTTGCACCCAGATTCTGTCCTACAAATGTCGTCAGTGCCATAGTAAAGCTGTTGATGGGCAGAAAACCGAACCCTTCCACCTTTGTGTAGGCCCCATAGCCCGCCATTGCCATCTCTCCGAATGCATTGATATTGGACTGCACGATTACGTTTGCAAACGCAATGATAGAGTTCTGCACTCCGGAAGGTAGTCCGATCTTGATGATCTGGACAAGGATTCCTTTGTCAAAACGGATTTTTCGAATCTTCAATCCATAGCTTTCCTTTGTCCGCAGCAGCTGCCAGAAACAAAGGAGTGCACTCACAATCTGAGAGATCACGGTTGCAACCGCCGCACCTCCCACTCCTGTATGAAATCCTGTGATAAACAACAGATCCAACACCAGATTGATCACAGACGATACGATCAGATAATACAAAGGATGTCTGCTGTCTCCCACAGCCTGCAGAATTCCCACCAGGACATTGTACATCACAAATCCTAAAGATCCCGCAAAATAAATCTGTAGATATGTCACCGATTCCCTCATTACACTTTCGGGCGTATCCATCCACCGCAGGATCTGCGGAGAAAGTGCCACTCCCACACCAGTCATCAAAACTCCTGCCACCAGACCAAATGCAACTGTGGTGTGTACCGCGCGCTGCAGATTTTTCTCATCTCCTGCACCAAAAAACCGGGCAACGATCACCCCCGCTCCCGCTGAGATTCCACTCAAAAATCCAATCAGCATAAAGATCAGACTTCCGGAGGAGCTGACTGCGGCCAGTGCACTGCTCCCCAGGAAATTTCCAACGATCAGAGAATCCACGGTGTTATATAATTGCTGAAATAAATTGCCCAGAAAAATCGGCATCGCAAAAAAAGTCATCTGTTTCCAGATCGAGCCGCTTGTCATAGGCGCTGCTGTCTTTGTCATAAAATCCCCCCTGTTGTTTCTTTCTTATCCTATCGCCTTTTATAAAATTACAAATAATTTTTCCAGTCCAAATTTGCCTTCATCCTGCAGCATCTGCTCCATCTTGCACTTGTTGAAATCTGAATGCTCCACTTCTCTTGCATACCGGCGTGCTGCCTCTGCAACATCCGAAAACTCCAGCGTTCCATTTTTCAAAAATACACCTTTTGCCAGCGCCCGGATCAAAATACAACCTGCCACTGCAAATTTTAGTTTCCCATATGCCTGTTCATCGTAGACTGCCCCGCAAAAGTAAGTAAATACAAAATAAACCATCAGCTGTTCCATGATCTTCTCCGTAAACACGGATTCGAACTCTTTTCTTTGCTCTGCTGACAGCTCTGATTCCAACAACATATTTTTTGCTTCTTTGACATATCCCTTCCAGTCGTCTCTGAGCACTTCCAGATGATTCAGGATCACGAACAGATTGCCGCAAACCTCCTGCTGCGTTTTTGCCTCTGTATCCAGATTGTCCAGTTTTTCCTGAAACCAGGTCCAGACACGTTCCTTCTCGTAACGCTTTAGAAGCCCATCAATCTCAAACAGGGCATTTTTGTCGATCCTCTCCTGCAGATCATGCGCCAGTGCCAGCACGATCGCCATTCTCAACCGGATTGGATACTCCCGATTCTGAAGAATCTGAAAGATCAGAGTTCTCGCGTCTTCCAGTTTAGTAAACAAGAAGAAATCAAAATCCTCATAAGTCTCTTCCCGATCCGGATTTTCCGCCTCCAGAAAACGGACCGGCTCTTCGCAGCCCAGGATCAGGTTTGCTGCTTCCGGACAGGATAAAGACAGGGAAATCTCCCGCAGTCCTTCAAATTCTTCCACATGTCTCGGATACAGCCTGCAGGTCTTGCAGAACATCCCGGATCCGTTGCCTTCTATGTACAGATCACACAGATTTTCTTCATTGAGAAAGGCACAGCGCTTCTCATATTGGCGAAACGCGCCTTCCTCCCAGTCAATTTCATTGTGCAGGCGACTGCCAAGCCGTCCTTTTATCTGTCTGTATTTTTTCAGCGAAGCGGGATCGATCATAATCTGCCACCCTGCGCAGCAAGTATCCGGACAGTCCCCGCCGATACATACAAACTTCTTATAGTAGTGCGGAATGATATACTGCATGTTGTACTCCTTTTTTATGTCACTATTTTTCAGTCGAGAAACACATACTGTTTCAATCGTTCAAACGCTTCTTTCACACGACTGTGCGGCAGCGCCAGATTCATCCGGATATGGCATGCTCCGTGGAACGGGCGACCATCCTGCCAGATTACGCCCACTTCCATGCCTGCCCTCTGCAGCTCTTCAATAGTCTGGTGATGCGCCTCGCACCAGTCTGTGCAGTCTAAAAAGAGCATGTACGTCCCCTGCGGTCTGGACACGGAAACACCCGGAAATTCTCGCCTGATAAACTCCATGGCATAGGAAATGTTCGTATCCAGCACGGTGCGAAGCTCGTCCACCCACTCCATTCCTTCTTTCGAATATGCCGCAATCAGCGCATGCATAGACAACACATTCATAGAATTGTAATGGGTCATTTTCCCTTCCATACATACCCGGTCTCTCAAATACGAATTATAAATGATATGATACGAACCGATCAATCCTGCCAGATTAAATGTCTTGGACGGAGCGTAAAGCGCAATGGTTCTGTTTTTTGCATCCTCGGACACAGACTGTGTCGGGATATGCTGATATCCCGGAAGTGTCAGATCTGACCAAATTTCATCTGAGATCACATACACATCATGCTTCTGATAGATTTCCATTGCCTCTTCAATCTCCCAACGCTCCCAAACACGTCCGGTCGGGTTGTGAGGCGAACAAAAAACTGCCGCATGGATCTTGTTTTGCACAATTTTTTCTTCCATATCTTCGTAATCAATCCGCCAGATTCCTTCTTCATCCAACACCAGTGGATTCAGAACGATATTCCATCCATTGTCCTCAATACAATGTGTAAATCCGATATACGTCGGAGACTGCAGCAAAACAGAATCCCCATTGGAACACAGTACTTTCAAAGCAGAAACCACACCGCCGAGCACACCGTTCTCATAGCCGATGCACTCTTTTGTCAGATCGTTCACGCCATTACGTGTCTTCTGCCAGTTGATGATCCCGTCATAATATGCCGCCGACGGATCAAAATAACCATATGCCGGATGCTTTGTCCTCTGGATGATCGCCTCCGGAATTGCCGGAAGCGCCGGAAAATTCATATCCGCTACCCACATCGGGATCAGATCAAACCCTTCTCGAATTTTCGCACCTGCGAAAAAATCATTGCCTGTATTGTTTCCGGCAGGCGCATCTACTGCGATGGCATCCTTTCCCCGCCGGTCCATAATCGTTGTAAAATCATACTGCATGATATCAAACCTCTTTTCCTGAAATCCGGCTCCCCACAAAAAGGGAAGGATGTTCCAAACTGGAGGCATCCTTCCATCCGGGTGCAACGAATCTTATTGTTTCTTCTATTCTAGCAAGTCAACGTGAGAAAATCAACACCCCTCTTTCGGTTCGGCAATCACCGCTGTCTATCGACCTCTTCCAGTTCATACGGCTGAAACAGTTTGATTGTTCCGTATTCTCCGTCAAATCCCGAAATCCGCTCTACCTCGCCGTTTCGCAGACGCTCAATTCCCTCTGCGATCAGAAATCCGGACTTTTGCCGGATTTCCTCCAACGGCACAGTTCTCAGAATCTCAAATTCCGATCCGATCATCCGCAGCATCTGCTCGTATTCTTTTTGTACCTTCTTACTTCGGGAAGAAACACCCACGCATGCCGAGATGACTTCCGGAAGTGGAACCAGACTTTCAAATCCATTGGCGCCTTCTTTTACAAAACCTTCCGCCCTGTCCGCCAGCTGTTCAATCCGATGAGAGACACCAATAGTGATTTTCCTTCCACACACCGGACATTTCCCCTGATATGTTTCTGTCTCCATCGGTGTCAGGCAAAGATTGCACTTCCGATGGCCATCCATATGGTATTTTCCTTCCTCCGGAAAAAATTCAATGGTGCCTGCCAGACCGCTGCCGTTTTGAATGGCACCTCTCAGACCTTCATAGGACCAGTCGATATCCAGAAGAGTGGCCTCTCTTCCCAGTTTTGCCGGAGAATGCGCATCGGAATTGGAAATCAACTGAAACCGGTCCAGCATGGACACCCGCCAGTTCATCGGCGGATCCGAGGATAATCCCGTCTCCACTGCATGAATGTGAGAACTCAGATCCCCGAAGCACTCATCTATCGTATCAAATCCGGAAAATGCTCCGAACATGGAAAAATGCGGTGTCCAGATGTGTGCCGGAACGTACATGCCATCTGGTGTTGTCTCCAGCATGATTTCCAGTAAATCCCGGCAATCCAACCCAAGAATCGGCCGCCCGTCCGAATGCAGATTTCCGATCACTTCCAGTTTCTCCGAAAGATTCTCTGCGGCTTTTAGCCCGGGAAGAATCAAAAGACTGTGAACCTTCCGCACCTTATCGCATTTCTTATAGATAGAACTGATCTCTCCGGTGATCACGAATCGGGGAGTCATGTGATCCGGCGTATTCCCATCCTGAATCCTGTATTCTTTTTTTAGGACATAAAATCCGTCTTCTGCGGGCTTTAATTTTTCTTTTAACTCTTCTCTCCATGCCGGATGCGTAAAATCCCCGCTCCCGATCAGATGGATGCCTTTTCTGCGCGCCCACAGATCCAGATACTCCGGCGTACACTCTTTGCTGGTGGCTCTGGAATATCTGGAATGGGTGTGTAAGTCTGCAATATACATGTCTGATAACCTCTTTTCTATGTCTGTTATTCCTGACTTTTTTCTCTATAAAAAAATATAACACAATCGGGCAATTCCGTCAGCAAAATTGCTTGCATTTTCCATATCCAGGTAATATAATAATTTGGTGCAGATATTCTTATCGGCAATCGTCAGATTTCCGTCCGGGCAGACTGATTTTTTCTTGCCATCTGCTTTTTTTATGTATATTTTTACTCTCTTTCATTCTCTGAAAGGGAGATTCTATAAATCGAAGGAGGTTCTTATGAATTCCCGTACTTACTATGATATTCTCGGTGTTTCCCGGGAAGCTACATTACAGGAAATCACAAGTGCAAAAAATGCGCTTGCTAAAGTATATCACCCGGATGCCAATATGAATCAGGGCATCGACACCACTGCGTGTATGCAGGAAATACTGGAGGCGTACCGGGTACTTTCCAATCCCGAATCCCGGCACGAATATGACAAAGAATTAGGCGGTGGACAAATCCGTGTCTTCCGCACCTTTACCGTTGGTCCCGAGGATGATGAACAGGCTGCTCCGTTTGTTGTGTATTGGAACGCTGCCTGTCGTCTGCAGGAAACCGTAGACCTTGCGATGGAATTTTTGGAGAACAACTCCCAGAAGAAAAAACGTACGTTTCTGTTCTTCCGCCGGAAAGATGCTGCTTCTGAGGCAGAAAAACAAAAACATCTGAACAAACTGTCTGTGCGCGCCATGCAGTATATCACTGTCTTGAAAGAAGCCGGCATCCCCTCCCAGTACTGGACCGAAGATGCAATGAACTGGGTACTGATCCGTTGGAGCCACCGTCAGAATATGGACTATCGCGTACTCTTCAATCGTTACGAAAAACATCTGAATCAGGATCTCTCCAATTCCGAACGTCATAAACTTCATGTCCACGGAAAACAATTCCACAACAATCTAAAAAAACTGCTCAGCTGCGCTCTATAGGCGCAGCAGGCAGTCCTGCAGTAAGGCTTCACAGCCTTCTTTCACATCTTCGTATGTCCTGTCAAAATTCCCGGTATACCACGGATCCGCAATATCCTGCCCTGTCCGCTCTGTAAAATCAAGCAGTTTCGACACTTTTCCTTCCGGATCGCCGCCCAGAATCCGCATCATATTGCGGATATTCATGGAATCCATCCCGATCAGATAATCAAATTCGTCATATTCCCGCTTTTCTAACTGACGTGCGCGGTGATCTCCGCACGGGATGCCGACTTCTTTTAACTTCCGCCTGGTGCCGTGATGGACCGGATTACCGATCTCCTCGCGGCTGGTAGCTGCGGAATCAATGTAGAACTGATCGGTGAGGTTGTGTCTGTTGATCAGATTCTGGAAAACGTATTGCGCCATGGTACTGCGGCAGATGTTGCCGTGGCAGATGAATAATACGCGTATCATATATTTTTTACTCCTAACTTATCTCGGATTATCTTGGTTTTTCCTTATTTTTAGGGCATTTGCGCACTTTTTCAGTCTATCGACCATTTTCCCATTTCTCGGCTTTTTTCGGCTTATCTCGGTATGTTTATTCCATCAAATGGTCTAAAAATTGGTCTAAAATGGTCTATGATTTCAAGTTTAGACCATCGGCTTTTTTACTGATATTTGCCACTCACCAATGGCTGATTTTTTATAAAAGCCATTGTATTCTCTGGTCTATCAACCACTCTTGCCAAGTTTAATCACCTGATGAGAATCTTCCTTCATACCAAGCTGCTTCAACTCTGCATCAGCCTCTGCCTGCTTCTTAGCAAGCTTCTCAACCTCTTCTCTCGCATCATCCAGCTTAAGATGAGTATAGGTGTTGAGAGTGACGCTGATATCCGAATGCCCCATCAGATACTGAAGCACCTTAGGATTCATTCCGGACTTTGCCATATTAGAGCAGTACGTGTGTCTGCATACATGAGGTGTAATCTTCGGAAGCTGAATGCGATAAATGCTGTTATACTTATCAACTGCATGCTGAAAATATTTTTCCCAGTGCATAGCCACCATCGGCTTGCCGTCCTTGTCAAAGCAAAGGAAGCCTGAGTAGCCATCAATCATCGGCTCCACCTTAAGCTTTGGTCTTGCCTTGATGATATTCTGAAAGCATTCATACACATCATCCTGCATCGGAATCATTCTGGTCCCGGCGTAGGTTTTCGTAGTATCGATGTAAACCAACGTCCCGGTCTTCTGAAGCTGATGGTCAATATTGATAGTTCTGTTCTCCATGTCCAGATCCTTCAGCGTCAAACCTGTAAATTCCGAAATACGCATCCCTGTCTTAAACAGAATGTACATACCGTCATAATACTTGCAGTAGTGCGCATCGTTTTTAATAAATTCGAGGAAAGTTCTTTCCTGTTTCCTTGTAATGGCCTCACGAGTAACTGCGTCATTTACCAGTACAGTAGCAAGCTGAAATCCAAAAGGATTCTTCCTTAATATATCGTCATCAACTGCCATCTGAAATGCAGGTCTCACAACACCTCTGATCGAATGAATTGCTGAGAAACTCTTTTTATCCTCCTGCTGTAATTTGATGAGCCACTCCTTTGCATCGGATAATCTGACCTTGTCGATTCTCCTTGCTCCGAATGGTTCCTTTTCCAGCAGATTGATTACAGTTCCGTAACCTGCTCTAGTTGTATGCTTAACTCCGGTCTTAGTTGCTATATACTTTTTCACAAGCTGAAGAACCGTCAAGCCGCCGCCATCAGGAACAATCATATCATCCAAATCCTTATTGATTGCCTTCTCCTGATCTCTTAAAGGCGCATTATCTTTTTTGCCGGCTGGAATACTATCTGTAGCCACCAATCTCCAACTGTAAACTGTCTTGCGCTTACCATTGGCATCAATGTATCTATACTTATAGCGTCCATCCGCTTCCTGGCTCTCTCCTGTGCGAAGAATGCGATTCTTACTATCGCGTCTCTTTTCGCTCATTGAACATCGTCTCCTTTCGATTGAGGGAGCCATGCTATAATATTTATTTAACATAGTCCATAGTATGTATCCGACTATGTATCAATATACTATCACATACACGGCTCCTTTTCCACAAGAAAATTGAAAAATTTTTATGAACTAAATCACATTCATCTGACTGTCCATATATTTTTCAAACTGCTCACGCTTGATCAGTGCTCTGTTTCCGTTCCAGAGGATAAAATCCTCATCCGAATGCTCCTGAACAAACATCTTCAGTTTCTTGTAGCCAATCCCGAAATACTCCGATGCTTCATTAAGTGTTAATGTGTACTTCTGCCACCAAGGCAGTTCTCTTTTTTCGATACCGTTCATCTCAGTCATGTCTCCTTTCCAATCCGTTCCTCGCTAAACGGATGTCCACCGGACATCCAGCGCCCTTCTACCTTCCTAAGCGCCTTTTGACGAGATAATTCCGGTAAAAGCCGAAAAAAAGTTAAAAAATAAGACCTGCAGGTATTTCTACCCACAGGCCAGTGATTAACCTTTATACTTCTTTTCAAATTGTTCTGAAAATTGACCCACAGCCGGCTGAAGTTCATATTCTATGAATCCAGCAACATTCCTCGATATATTAAACAGTATGCCAGCATATGCAGCATTTGCTGATCTGTAAGCGTTCTCGGCCCCTTCAAGATCACAATCTATATCAAGTATATCGGGGCCAGATGCCTTTTTTCGTTCTTCATACAGACACTTTCTTTCAACATCCTTCTGTGCCGCCAAAAAAGCTTGCTCACCTGCCATCTGCCAATTATCAATAATTCCGGTATACAGACTGCTTTCCAAAATTCTGGACCATCCCTGGCAGTAATGTATAGTTGCTTCGTTACAATTACATTTAACTAATCGTTCTACTGCCTTTTGAGATAATCCAGTTTTTTCACAGATACCTCTTATATCAATATCGGAACTTCTTACCTCAGTGTATCCAAAAAGATAATCAGCAGAACAACCAAAGAACTTACAATAAGCATTAACAAATTCTCCTTGCAAACAAGTGGCATCTTCTGAATGCAAATGATTCCTTATTTTCTTTTCAATGCTTCCGATCGCATTCACCTTGTTCTTAAACACATCCGCTCCTCTTGTCTTAACAGTTACAAGTTTAGACTCCAGAAGCTTTATCGCCAATGCCTTAGGAGTATCACATTCCTTTTCTAACATTAAACACATCAATTTTTGACCAAATCCTAAAAGTCTATCATCATTTTTAATCGACATATGAGCCCCCTTTTGAGAAACTACTTATTTATCTTTTATTATCTACGTACTTCGTAAATAAGACTTATAAAAAGACTTTATTTTCTTTTCTTTTCGATGAGACCGATTATAATACGAATTAAGAGATCTCGCAAGAAAAAAATCAAGCAATTACTGGAAAGGAGGTTCCAATGGTAAATAACAGATTAAAAATGGTTTTTACAAGTGAAGAAATTAGCAGACTCATAATAAGCGAGATTAGCGAGAGTAAGATCCGTATCGTCGCAGACGTGCACGGTATGAAATGTAGTCAAGCCAGGCGCTTCATCAATAACATTATTAACACCGTCCGTGTTGCCTTTCAGTTAATAATCATTCACGGATACAATCATGAAACCGCCATCAAGGATATGCTGGCAGAGAACTTCAGTAACACACATATTACTGAGCAGCATCTGGACCCTTACAACCAAGGAGTCACACACATGCTAATCGCCGCGTAGATTACAAGCCCTATTATGAAAGGAGTCATCACCATGAACAACACCACAAGAATCAACAAAACAAATCAGGAGGAAGTTAAAATGAGAAAGCTTATTGTAGAAGCACCAGAATTAAAGGAAGGACAGACAGATAGCTCTGGAGGCATCCGTGAGAATGGAAAGATCTCTGTTCAGTACAAAAATCCGGTTCCTTACGTGGAACCCAAATTGCCGCCTGCTACTCCTCAGAGAACTTACACAAGAAAAGATATGTTGAAGGATCAGGCGAAGGATTTTGCAATAGACGTAGGAACAGATCTTATTTCTATGATTTGGTATGAATATGGCAGACCTTTTATCCGAGCCAAGTTACATCAGTTAGGTCAAAAGGCCATTGCTTACCTGGAAGCTCCCACAAAGACATCCCAGGTAATCCCGCAGCAGGATGCAAAAGCCGCTAAAATTATAGATGCCGAGCATGAAGAAATTTCAGAAACGGATGACCTTGATGATAACGACAAAATCATCCGTTTCCCAAGCAGGCGCGTCAGCTAACGCGTTTACAATAATCAAGACTAATCCATCCGGCCCCAGATTTCAGCTTACCCCATCCAAGTGTTGAGCCACTACCGCTCTTCACTTGGGTGATTGTAAACACCCCAACACCTGTATAAGCACCAGTCTTCGCTGTATTCGTTCCAGCCCCCTTCCTGATATTCAAATCAGGAATACTTACTTTCACCAGAAACGGACAATCTGCATTGCTCATCCGATCTGTAGCACCTTCTGCCACCTCTGGATAAACCAGCTTGCCATTCCAGTCATAAACCTCATACCCCAGATGCTTATCAGCCATAGCCTTCGCATTGGCAAGAATGGTATAAGCTCCAAGCTGAGAAGTAACATCCTCCCAACTCTTCCTTACCCTGTAATACTTCACAACATCCGAAGCTTCACCAGCCACATCATACTGAGTCAGTTTCCACTTCTCAATGATGCTGCAAATTTTTTCTACATAGGTCAGCGAAGTCGCATACCCACCATCCTTGATAATCTGCACTGCCTTCTTATAATCCGTACACCCTTTCAGACCATCATATCGAAGCTTGCTACCCTTCTTCGCTCTAAGCAGATAAGCACTATGGTCTGCAATAGAATCCTCTACACAACCATATCTTCTGAAATCAGCCGTGATGGTCATATAGCTTCCATCGGCATTCTGCTCCTGTGTCTTCTTGGTATAAACAGAACTTCCATCCCAGGTGCTTCCGCCCCAGGTATTACCACTCAAGGACTTCTTCATTCCAAAGCAGTTATTCGCCCCCTGAGCAAGTTCACTCTTACCATAACCGCTCTCCAAAATGAACTGTGCCATAGACACGGATGCCAAAATCCCCGACTTCTTCTGATCTGCAGTAAACAATGCACCAACCTTTGCAATCACCTGTGCCTCAGTCAGATTCTGAAACTCTCTTGCCTGCATACCGGATGGAATCGCTTCTGATTCTCCACCGCTAAGTCTCGCTGTAACCTTCGCAGCCAAATCACCCAGTCTTGCATAAAGCCAGTTCCCCGGACAGCTCTTATTCGCAAACCATCTGTGAACCGTGATGATCATTTCATCATCCTTCGGCTGATAGCCCAAAGACTTCTTCTTATCCCCAAACCAAAGCAGCTTCTTCTTTTCGTTTCTCTGACAGATATCCACACACAAATCAATCAGTCTGTCATAGACCACCTCATTCATGGCATAAGGCTCCACCTTACCGGAAGCACACTCAATGGTAACTGCTCTCTGGTCATTCTCATTGCTGGAAGTACACCAGGAACGATTCTTTTCTTCCACGTACATTCCAACCCTGCCATCCTTATCAATTCCATAATTAGAAGAGGCCTGGGTGGATGGTCTGTGAAACCAATCCCCCAAGCCTTCTACTGTACACTGTCCTACAACACAGTGCGGCGATATTCTGTCAATCTTCATTGTTCTCTGTCCGGAATGATTCGGACTAAGTAGCGTGTAAGCCACCATTGAACTATTCGTAAATCCCATAATCACTCACCATCCTTATCCTCTTCACTGCGGTCATGCAACTGTCCCAGCACCTTCTTAAGTTTCTCCGGAATCGGCAATCCCAAATGTCCGGCATTCTCCAAGAGAGAAATTCCCTCATTGCTGAGATAGAAAAAGATCACCGCCGTTCTCAAAATAGAACCATTCCCGATGACCTGCACATCCAAAATATTTGCAATTCCTACCAGCATAAAGATAAGTACCTTCCTACAGATTCCCTTGAAGCCAACCTCGGAAGAAAGCTTCTTATCTGCAATCGCACACATAATTCCGGTGATGTAATCCGCTACCACAAATAAAAGCAATGCCAGAATCAAACCGTCACACCCTCCAAGAAAGTACCCAAGCCATCCACCGATTCCCGTAAATACCAACTGCACCATACTCCAAAACTCTTTCATATCCTCTCATCCTCCTTAAAAATGTGTATAGAAAAAGCAGCTGCCCCTCTTAGAGCAACTGCCTCATCCCAAAATACTATCCCTATGAGCTTACCTCTTCCGTCAGCTCATAAGTAATCTTCATTGTCTTATCCGTAGTCTTCACCACGGCGGTACTTAAATTATTGATACTGGCCAGATACGGTGTCAGCAAAAAGCACATCCTGTAATCCGAACCATAGTTACCACCCCATCCAAAGCAAAACTCCTTGTACTGGAACACAGGAGTTCCCAGATTCAGAAGTCTTGTACTTCCCACAGTCTGTACCACCGTATCATCCGGCTTGATCTGGTAATCCCATCCGATAATCAGGTCATTTACCATAAACAGATAATTCGCACAGGTACCGGAACCGGTCTGCGATTTCCCCTCTGATGTAAATCCAAAGGGAATCAGAGTCACATCCGTGGAATTACTGAGATTGATCTTGTAAATGCCGGTATCATCATAAGCTGTCAGATACAGATAGCCATTACGGATGACACCTCTCACAGATCTCTGGGCATAGGTATCCACCTTAAAGCTTCCAATTGCCTTAAGGCAGGCATTGGACAGTGTCCATACACCTTCTGTCATGGTGTAATCATCCTTTTTAATCTTCACCCAGTACATCTTGGCATCTCCAGAAGAATTCGCCTGATTGGCAAACCCATACCAGTACCCGTCATGCCCGTCCAGAAAATCCCCATAAGGCGTATAGCTTCCAAGGAACTTAAAGGTACTGCAGGTAATGACCTTCTCTTCCAGCAAGTCATTCGTCGTATCATTCAGCCTGTCATTCAGCCCCAGTGTAAACACCGGAAGCCTTCTCTTATGGATGATCACGGAACTATCCTGGAATCGAATATTGATCAGGATATTGTTCTCAAAATCCACCTCCACCGCACTGAACAGCTCCGCAAGCTCTTCCACGGTCTGCGTTTCCAGTCTGGTCTCCATGATCTGGTAAAAAGCAGCCTTGGAATTCTCCATACTGCCATAAGCTGCCACACCGCCCTGCTTGGAAGTCAGTGCCACCGCAGCAATGGTTCCATTCCCCTGGCTGGGTGTAAACTCCCAGACAAAACGATACCCATTTTCAAGTGGCTTACTCTCCGTCAGATTCATGCTTCCCCTTGCCACATCCGCAGTAGCATTGACATCGTTGGATGCATATGCCACCGGGAGTTTTGCCGTGGACGGATAAATATTGTCCGCATCCTCTGTCAAAGCTTCCGAATAGAGCAGTATGCCCCCAATCATGTTAGGACAGATAGGAAGCATGTTATCATTCCAGAGAAGATGCGTATCATACTCCCCGGCCACAGAATAAAAAATACCCATAGGATTCAATCCCAGGATATGATTTACCGCATTTGTCACCATATTTTCTTCTTGTACTCTCTCCACCACTTCCCCAGTGGCATCGTCAATCATCTCGATGACCATATTACCTTTCAGCTTCATCCTTACCTACCTTTCCACCGGCATTGCAAATGCGCCGATTCCAAATCTTCCAGGAACCACATCACTGTAGGTTCTCTTCACAAGCTCATCAATCTTCCAGGTGATATTCTCATCAACAGCGGTCATCTGAAGCACACCACCGACTTTTACTTTCATAATGGTTTCCTCTATCTTAATCTCACCATCCCAGGCTTCCCCGGCACCCATAGACTGACCCATAATCGCAGCAAGACAGTCACCGGTATCCACCGTAACCGTTCCCCCCGTTGCCCTGGCATACACATTGAAAATGTTTCTGTAATTGGCAACCAGATTTTCAATCGGATAATACAGCATGATGGAATGCTTTCCGGAATGCCAGGTTTCTTCCGGCTGATGAATCTCAATGATGCTGTCATTGAACTCAAAGGTAAAATGAACCACCACCTGCCCATCTTCCTTCCAGACCACAGGCAGTTCCACAGATAATGTCTGTTCTTTTGTCTTGCCAATCACAACAGGCTCCTCTGCTGCAACAGCACTATCCGAACTTCCACCGGTTTCATCCACAACATCAGTCCCCGCAGCATCGCTATCAGTTGTTCCGCTATCCGTAGTTTCCTCATTACCTGCAGTACCCTCTGCCAAAACTTCTTCCACTTCCACCGAAGGAATCATCACATCCCCTCTTGCAACCACAGACCTTTCCACCTGGTCTGCATTCACTCCCACAATCACAGATCCAAAGAACTGCGCCATAACCGCTTCATTCGGTGCAAACTCGATGGAAATAATCTTCACATCACTCTCGCCAACCGTAAAAGTGCTGGCATTGGTAAAGGTATGAATACCAATCTTGCCCGCCTCTTTATTATCTATAATCTGGTTCAGCAACCCGCTTATGTTCTTATCATTCTTTGACTTTGCATGTGCCAGTCTCGGATTCTTACCAATCCCTTTCAGCGTATGCTTTCCACCAATCTTACACTGCATGGAAGTAATGGCGGATATCCTGTTTTCATCCGCCTGTCCGCCCCTAAACCGGATCACATCTCCTAAATCCAGAGCAGGATTTCCTATGGTATCCGAATCAAAAGGCACATAATCCACAACCGCCAGGTCATTCAGAATATTCATACACAACTGCTCTCTGGTTTCTTTCAGACCAAACTGCAACAGCGGATTCACACCGAGATTCAGTGTCAGCCCATCATCCGGATCCAGATGATAATACTCTGCCGTTTCCGTTTTCATGTTGGTAGAAGAAACCGCCGTGTATCTTGTGACAAAATCGGAAAAGCTGCTGGTAAAACGGTGCTTTGTCTCCAGCTCCATCACCGGTTCATTGGCATACTTCCTTAGTTCCAGCTTCCCCTCTCGGTTGATACAGAAAAACCCACCAAGAACCTGCCCCACATAGTAGAGCACATCCCGATAGGTCTCAATATCATTCTCCGTATAAATGGAAAGCAGCTCCGTACCATTCGGCATCGCCTCATAATCTGCCTGGCTCTGTGCCATCTCCACCTTACAGGCCTTGCAGCACAGATTCACAAAATCATACACCGTACCTATGGTTTCAAAGCCATTGAAGCTCTTATCAAACCGGAGCATGTAATCATAGGCTTTCAGTTCCAGGCACTTCACCGTCCTGTTCGCTTCTGATACCTCAAAGATTCCCATTGGCACAGTTTCATAGGACTCATCAGCCAATCTCAAATGATAAAACAGTTCAACCGTGGCATCTTCTAAAGTATATCTGTCAATATCAGATAAGAGCGTTATCCCCATCTCCGCTGCATACACCGTACCAAATTCAATCTCAGTAGACCCACAGCACTGACTGGAAATATAACCACTTCCTTTTACAATATCATCAGCACCAAACTCATACGTGGCACCTTTCGTTGTCGTTATCCTTCCTGTCCAATAATACCTTCTTGTGTTCTCCTGCACCGCCTGCAGGAATGCTTCACTCACCGGATACAAAAGACCACCTTCCTTCCATAAGAAAAACACCAGCCATAGCTGATGTCCTTCATACCTAAAAACAACAAATTATTATTGTTATAATTTTAAACAATCTAACAATATTAACTTAGCAAAGTCGATAGTGTACCTGTAAATTTACTTAAATCTTCGTAATCAAATATGTCATCGCACAGATACATTACAAAGCGATCTTCATCAATGCCCGATTTATAAAGATTGGAAGACAACACCTTATACAAATTTTTTCCATCATTATCCGTGTTATTTTTTGTCCGAGGATCATTTTTATAATCAAGCAAAATATTCTGCAATGATCTCTGCGTAAAATACTTGTCTCCAATCATTTTAATAAATTTCAAATCAGGTGTATCTATAAGCTTTGCCTTCAAATATTTCTCTATGCTCGGAATTGGCAAAAAGCATTTAGGAAGGCTTTTGTATTCATCTTTTTTTGAAATCTCTTGCTTAACATCTCCGTCATAAATACTAATAATTCTCTTTCCAACACCAAGTGTGTTATAAGTAATCATATCATGATGAAGTTGCAACATCTGATTACAACCGCCTGCTGGCAAGACACAAATAAGCTTACTTTTGCCAAGATTGTTGGTTCTTATTATCTTTTCAACAAGAGCCTTAGCCAATGGATCTTCTACTAGCAACAGAAAATCAAATCCATTTGGAACATATAAGTTTCTTATTGCATAATTAGGGTAGCAGGGATTAGTACAAATAACATTTCCGTCATAATTTTCAAGCAAAAATATATTTTTACTTGAAATACGATGGAGCAATTCAGCGGAATGCGTTGAAAAATAAACAATTAGTTCAGTCGATGATTCTTTTATAAGTCCATTAAGTACTTCAACAAGTCTGTCAATTGCACTTGGATGCAATGCAAGCTCAACTTCGTCAATCAAAAATAGAAGCTTATCTGTTCCCGAATTTCTCACAACAAGATTATTAATGAAATCAATCAGTGAAATCAGCATACTTTCACCACTACTCATTCGATACTGACTAATATACCTGTCTCCTATTTTTCTAAAATATGGCATACCTCTAAAATTGTATTGTTTTGCTAGCGTTCGATTTTTAACCTTCAATAAAGATGAATAATATGATTTATTGTTATGCAAAATATACCCTAATGTCTCTTTGACAAAATCGTCCGCTTCAATGAGTGTTTCATCCAAATCAGCATTTCTCATAAAATTATCGACTAAACTATAATCGTTAAATCTAGTGCCAAAGAAAATACTTCCCTCATAAAATCCCTGAATTGTAATATTCGTTCCCATAACAGAATGCCCTTTATACATTTCAGTTACATCTGTAACTAATCTATTATCCTTAAAACGCCAGAGATCTGATGATTGTTCAATTTCCAAAGAGACCGAGCTATCTCTTGACAAATCATTTTCAGATAATAACTTATTAGATGATTTTTTAATCATCAAAGACAATGCGAGCATAATAGTACTTTTGCCGCATCCATTTTCACCAACTATCGCATACATTCCTTTTTCTGATGGCAGAGATAAATCAGCGTGCTCAATATTCTTAAGCTTATTTATTATTAAATGAATACTCATATGTGATGCCTCCATACATGTATAACTTTAGTCACTAAACCAATGACGGTTCACCAACTTCTGAATGCTTTCAGTAGGCTTTTATTTTATCACGAACGACCATATCAGTCATCTGTTATTTGCATCAATATTCCTTCAAAGTAACGTTCACAATCCATAATCCCTTATAACTTGTATCCTTCTTAAGCTTCGCCTTGAATCCTTCCACATACATTTCCGTCTGCCTCAAACTTGCAGTCTCCGGATCAAAGAATCTCACTCCTATCTTCTCCTGCTGTTTATACCCGGTCAGTAGTCTCAGCCACTTTTGGGTAACAGAAAAGGAAACAGAAATGGTCACCACACCGGTACGAACCACATCCCTCTGTACGGTTCCTGCCTCTGTTTCCCCACCACTGTCTGCTTCCTTATCTGTCATATCTACTTCATAACTATCCGGCAGAGGAAGATCCACGCCGTCAAAATTCAAATACTGAAAAAATGCCATTGTTACCTTCCTCCACTTCTTAGATTAGCTCTTTGCTGTGCATTTACAATTACTTCATCCAGTATCGTACCACCAAGGTACACAGGAATCACAATATCCCCGCTTCCACCATTAACAGAAGTAACCGCATCCTTAATCGCCGACACAAAACTACTCATATCTGCACTTGTCACAGAACCACCGCCAGCCATAGCCATCTGACCTGCATTCACCTGAGGATTCACCACCATATCAGTTGCAAGACCGCTCACTGCATCCTTTACCATTCCCTTGCTCTTCTCAATACCCTTTGCCAATCCGGACATAAAGTCTGGCATCCAGCTCTCGTACTCCGTAAGAGGTCCTTCATCCGGCACAGAGAAATGCAGGAAGGACTTGATGGTGTCAGCTACGCTGCAAACCGCATCCTTCACCTTACCGATGCAGGACTTGATACCATTCACAATTCCATTGATGATATCCGCTCCCCAGCTGAAAGCCGAAGAAGCCAGATTCTTAATGAAATTCACTGCATTGTTAAATCCATTTTTGATGGTATTGTAGATACCGCTGACTGTACTCTTTATGCCATTCCACATGGAACTGAAAGCAGTAGACACCGCCGTCTTAATGGCATTCACAACGGTAGTCACCGTGTTCTTAATGCCGTTCCAAACCGTCGTGATGGTATTCTTGATGCCATTTACCACTGTGGTAACCACATTTTTGATGGAATTCCATACTGTAGAAAATACTGTCTTGATAGCATTCAGCACTGTTGTAATTACTGTCTTAATAGTATTCCAGGCTGTAGTAAGAAAGGTACTGATCGCCGTAACCACCGTGGTCACCACGGTCTTGATTCCATTCCAAATAGTGGTAAAGAAAGTGGAAATTGCATTCCAGATAGTCTCTGCAACGGACTTGATGGTATTCCACATAGTCGATAAAAAAGTGCTGATTGCATTCACAACGGTAGTAAAGGTATTCTTGATTCCTTCCCAAAGTCCGGTAAAGAAAGAAGCCAAAGCATTCCAAACCGTTTCCGCTGTAGTCTTGATAAACTCCCAAGCAGCCACAAAGAATTCCTTCAAGGCTTCCCAAACTGCAACCGCAATCTCCTTGATACTTTCCCACAAATCTATCCAGAACTGCCGGAACTCATCACAGTTATTCCAAAGATAGATAAACGCTGCCACCAAGGCCGCAATGGCTGCAATAATCAGCACAATCGGATTGGCAAGCATAGTCGCATTCAGTGCCAAAAATGCTGTCTTTACTGCCTTAATCACACCCACAACCTTTGGCACAATGGTCATAATCGTACCCACTGCCGTAATGATTTTTCCAATGATAATCAGTACCGGCCCAAGTGCCGCAGCAATCAGTGCAACCGTCACAATGGTTTCTTTTACGCCGTCCGGCAGACTGTTCAGCACATTAATAAATCCCTGCACCCAACCAACAATCTTTTTCACCGCTGGTAACAGAATCTCACCAAAAGAAATGGCCAGCTCCTGTAACTGAGATTTCAGTATGGTGAGCTGACCTTCCAGGTTATTATTCATAGTGTCTGCCATACTCTGCGCAGCACCGTTACAGTTATCTATCGCTCCTGAGAGCTTCGCAATATCTCCTTCTCCTGCATTCATAAGTGCAAGGAACCCTGACATGGCATTCTTTCCTACCAGTGATTCCGCCGCAGCTGCTTTCTCCGATTCTGACAAACCACTAAAGGCAGTTCTACAGTCAGCCAGAATATCTGACAAATCCCTCATGGAACCGTCTGCATTGGTGGTGGCAACTGTCACCTCACCAATGTTTTCCCCACAAATCTTAACCTCTCCGGAAAGATTTGTCATAATGGTTCGAAGGGACGTACCAGCTTGGGTGGACTTTATACCTGCATTCGCCATAAGTCCAATGGCTTCTGCAGTATCTTCGACAGAGAAGCCCAAAGCACCTGCAATCGGTGCACAGTACTTAAAAGTCTCACCCATCATAGATACATTTGTATTCGCATTAGAACTTGCCGCCGCCAGCACATCAGCAAAGTGCCCGGAATCCTGAGCCGACAATCCAAAGGCAGTCAGTGCATCTGTCACGATATCAGATGTGGTCGCCAAATCTTCTCCGGAAGCAGCCGCCAGATTCATAACGCCTTCAATACCGGAAAGCATATCCTCTGTCTTCCAGCCAGCCATTGCCATGTAATTCATAGCCTCAGCCGCCTCGGATGCAGAAAACTTAGTCTTACTTCCCATCTCCCTGGCCTTAGCAGTCAGGTCTTCCAACTCTTTTCCGCTTGCACCGGATACTGCCGCCACCTTACTCATGGCAATTTCAAAATCAGCCGCAGTCTTCACAGAAGCAGTACCAAGAGCAGTCACGGTAGCCGTAACCGGAAGAAGCTTTTTTCCTGCTTCCTCAATGTTACTGCCTACATCCTTTAACTTCTCACCGGTAGCAGAAATTTTCTGTAATGCCGTGGCAGACTGATTCGCCTGCTCTTCCAATCTCTTTAACTCATTCTCAGTTTCAATAATCTCTCTTTGCAGAGCATCATACTGATCCTTGGAAATGGTTCCATCATTTAATGCTTTCTCTGCCTGCTCCGCCGCAGTCTTTAAGGTCTCCAGTTTCTCCTTCGTTTCCTTAACCGCATTTCCAAGCAGCTTATGCTTCTGAGCCAAAAGCTCTGTATTACCAGGATCCAACTTAAGAAGCTTTTCCACATCCTTAAGCTGTGCCTGTGTATTTCTGATTTCGGTATTAACACCCTTTAATGCTGTCTGAAGTTTCGTGGTATCGCCGCCGATTTCAATAGTGATACCTTTAATTCTCGATGCAGCCATACCGAACCTCCCTTCTAAAACCGGTCAAAATCAGCCTGTGTAGCAATCACACTGTACTTCTTGTCCGCATCCTGGTCATTTCCGCTCTCCACATACATGTCATTCACCATTCCGATGGTCAAAAGATCCAAATCCCGAATCGAGATTCCCAGCTGAACGCATCGGAGCAGAAACAGCGGTGTTGTCATCTGGCGGTCTGTTGCACGAAGTTTTTTTTAGCCTCAGCATCCGATCTGACATTTAATCCCCAAAGCTCAATAATCTTTGGAAGCACCTGATAAATACTGAACGTATTAAAAGCATCAAGCCACTCTTCCGGTGTATCGGGAATATTCGGATCCGCATGCTTCGCCATAACATAGGCAATGTTTTCAAACATCTCCAGAGAGAACAAATCCAGGTTGCTCACCTCTTCGCTGTTGCTGTCAATCGCCTTCTCCAAAGAAGCCAGATCCTTGTAGATATCTCGTTGGAACTTCATCCTGTATATTCTCGGAATCGCAGCACTTGCTCTGAAAGGCACCTGCTTTCCGTCAATTTCGATATTCTTAATCATGCTCATAAAATAAGCCCTCTCTTTCCACATTAAGCAAAAGAGCCAGGACATTTCTGCCCCAGCTCACCACTTCTTATTCTTCACTTGTGTTCACACCGGTAATGGTCGGCATATAAACCGCATTGTACCAATCGGTATAAACTGTACTGTCTGTCTCATTACCGGTCTTAGCCTTAACCACACCGGAAGGAAGAGGTGTAGCCTTGATAGTAAGAGTTTCCGTCTGAATCTCTCTGCTCTCTTCGTTAGTCTTACCCTCGATACCGGGCCTACTTGCCGAGCAGTTATAAAGCACATGACGGATGTGCTTCACATCTCCATCAAACTCAAAAAGAAGTGCAAATCTGTTCAACTCAGAATTCGCATCCTCGATCAGGACCTTGTTATCATCCAGTGTTTCATTCAAAGCAGACACCCTGAAATCTTCAGGAATCATCGCAAGCTCCAAATCTCCATCATAACCCATGTTGTTATTGATAACATAATATGCAGTACCATCCGCGTAGAAATTCTCCGGTTCTCCATTGGCATCCAGAGAAATCGAAACTGCACCTGGCAATGCCACAGGCTTATCGAAGGAAACCACACCCTCTTCATCCAACTTAAGCATTGCGTAGTGTGCATTCTTAAGATTGTATTTGACCTTATTCTTAGCCATAATCAAAATCCTCCTTAATCTGTAAAAGGAACCTCGAATGAATAAAGCACCTCATAAAGCTTCTCACTCTGGATCCAAACTTCACTCTTGTTATAAAAAATACCGGACTCATCCATTACCATTTCCACTTTTCGCTCCACAGCCAAGTCCTTACTGTCCGTGTAAAGCTCAATCCTCACCTGATTAATCTTGAAATACACCTTCCCATCTGCAGCAAAGTTATTACTGCCCGGCAGGAGATAACAGATAAATGGTGGCTTAGGGCTCTCTCCCTCTGCGAAATGGTCATAGGCAAAAGGGATGCCAGTCTTCTGCAGCATCTCCACTAAGTTTTCTATTGTCATTTCAATGCCGCCTCCACTTCTCTTTCCAAAAGTTCAGCTGCAGCTGCTTCTGCCGGAGCGATATGCGGAAAGGCTCTCGTTCTGCCACCACCACGCTTGGCATGTCCAAATTCAAGCAGGTGAGCCAACTGATATCTGTTCTTGGAATGCACTGTAACTTCCATCGCATTTGCATTTTCCTTGGTCGTTTTTACAGCCCAACTCTTTTTATACTTACCGGTCTTAACCGGAGCACCTGCCTGTACATCACTTTTGGCTTTATTGCCTGCTTTCTTCACAGCGGCCTTCATATCCTCTGTCGCAAGATCAGCGTATTCCTGCAAACCTTCCATAATGACATGAGCCATTTGGTCAATCCTGCATCTGTCCGTTGCCATGCTTACCGCCTCACTTTCCTGCAGCTGAATTTCAAGCACTTCTTCTTGAAATTCATATGATCCACGTTCGTGATATCATAAATCTCATCCCTGAAAATAAGTCTGTGAGTAGTGGAACCAATCTCGCATGCTTTCTGACAGTACCTGATTGTCACCGTCATTCCGACATCCTCAACAATGGTTCCGGCTTCTTCCTTTTCCTTGGAGCTTGCCATACCCTCACCGCCAATCGTGGCGTGACAGGTATAGAAATCTTCCCAGCCATTCTTATGATTTCCGATAGAATCTGTAATCACAGTATTCTTCTGAAAAGTAACCTTCTCATTTAATAATCCAATGTCCATCGGCTACCTCCCATCAAAATTCAGGCTCTCTGATTCCAAAAAGCAAAGCCCTGAGTCCAACAGTAAGTGCTCTGTGGTCTGCATCCTCACGGTGTTCATACAGATAAGCCACCGCATACATCACCGCAATCTTACTCACAGGCTGTTTCTCAAAATCTTCAAAGTCTGAAAACCTTGCCACATCCATACAAATCTGCTGGCTCTGAACAATGATGCCTTCAAGCAGTGCATCATCGTCATCAAAGTCCACCCGCAGATAATTCTTCATCTCTTCCAATGAAACTACTGCCATCAAACATCACCTCTCTTAAACCTTGCCTTTCTCACACTCTCGCAAAGAGTAAGCTTTCATGGGCATCCGAAGATTTCCAGGGGCTCAGTTATTTTCCGTTCCTTATGATCCGGAACCAGTCTTCTGCTGAAGGACCTTGATTGCTTCAGGAAGGATAAGCTTACCATCGACTCTCTGAGTTCCCATGAATCCGACCTGGCCATTCGCTGCATAAAGCTCGGACAGCTTCTTGAAGGTTCTGCCCTGACGGTCTGCAATCCAGTAATACTTGAAATCACCGAAGGCGATAGTCTTTGCACCGGCAGCCGCAGTAGGCATGAATGCAGAGGTCTTCACAGGTCTTCCAAGGATCGTGTCCGGAGTACCTGCAACCAGAGAAGGCTGCCATAAATACTGACCAGTAGTATCCTTAAGCTTACGAATCTGCTTCACAGTCGCATCATTCAGTAACCAAACCGCATTCTTACGGTAAGGCGCCTTCAGGCTGTAGAAAAGGTCAATCACCTCATCTGCAGTAATGGCAGTTGCAGAAGCAGCTGTCACACCGACTTCAGCACCACCGGCTGCTGCAAGAATACCAAGCGGCTTGCCCTTGCCATCGCCATTGAAGAAGGAATCTTCCTCTCTTGCACCGATACGTCTTGCAAACTCCTTGGAAATATATGCTTCAAGGTCAAACACGCTGTCAGCAAGAAGCTCCTCGGAAACCTTAATCATGGTACCAAGCTTGTAAGCACCGATAGATACCTGGCTGAATGCATCATCAGATTCGGTGTAAGCACCTTCCTCATCAACCCAGCTTGCAGTACCCTTAGAAGCAACAACCGGAATCTTACGGTCACCGCTGGAAGTCTTGATCACATGTGCAAGAGTACGGAATACGTTCTCTTCCTCAAGTGCTTCCACAAGTGTTCTCTCGAATTCATCAGGCACTAAGTAGCCACCCTCTGAATCGGTACCTTCCTGAAGTGCATTAAGCACAGAAGGCATAGGAGCCTTAACTCTCATCGCATTCCAGAAGGAACCCTTATACTCATCAGAAGCACGTCCTGTCTTTTCAACCTCATCTTTTCCCATCTTTGCACCCGGCTTTCCGGTAAGTGGAGTACTTGTAGCCTTAGAAAGCTCCGCATCAATCGCAGCCTGTCTCTCAAGTCTCTCGATTTCCTTACCTAAATTCATAACATCCTGTTCCATCTTGTCGTAGGTTGCAGTGTCTTCCTCGGAGAGCATACCGTCTGCACCTCTCTTGGCATCAAGAAACTGCTTTGCAGCATCCCATGCCTTTGCTCTTTTTTCTCTAAGTTCTAAAATCTTGCTCATCTTGAAAATCCTCCATTTTCTGTACTAAAAAAGCCTGCTATCAATGCGATAACAAGCTAAGTCTCTTCTCCAGCTGATCTACCGGAGTACGCTTCTCCACTGGCTTCTTTGGTGGAATCAGTTTGGAAAGCATGGAATTCATAACCGCCTGTCTTGAAAACATCACAGGAGCACTCATCTCATCGCTGAGCGCAATTCCCTCACCAGCATCATTAGTTACATCACCCTGTCCATCGCTGAACAGGATCTTATCTGCAAAGCCAAGCTCAACCGCCTTTTTCGCATTGAACCAGCTCTCAGCATCCATAAGCTTTGAAATCTTGTCTCTTGCAAGACCAGTCTTGATCTCATAAGCATTCATAATGGATTCCTTCACTTCGTCCAGCATCCTTACCGCCTTCTTCATTTCCTCAGAATCTCCGATTGCGATAGTCGCAGGATTGTGAATCATCATCATTGCAACAGGACTCATTTCCACCGTAGTTCCAGCCATTGCTATAACTGAAGCCGCCGAAGCCGCAAGTCCGTCAATCTTGACCGCCACATCGTAGGGATAATCCATCAGCATGTTGTAAATCTGAGCTGCAGCAAACACATCACCGCCGGGGCTGTTGATCCAGACTGAAATCGGACCCTTACCCATGTTCAGCTCATCTTTGAAAAGCTTTGGAGTAACCTCATCCCCGTACCAGGTTTCATCTGAAATTTCTCCATTCAAAAAGAGCGTCCTCGATTCGAGTTCGCCCTCATCCTGGTTCTGTATCCAGTTCCAAAATTTCCTCTTCATTAACTGTATCCTCTCTTTCTCTGCTCAGGTGGCTTATCCCTGCTTTGAGTCTCTTCTAGCTCTGAAGCAGTAGATTCAGATGCACCTGCAGCAAATATTCCTGCATCCGCAAGCTTCGTCATATTTCCATTGATGAGATACAAATCACCACCGGCCTCTTCCGGAATGCGGTTAAGGTTTTCAAGCTCACGGATATCATTCGCTGACATCCAGCCGTTCTGCCTTGCTGTTGCATAGCCATTCATTCGGCTTTGGTAATCTCCCCTTAACAAACCGTCCACATTAAACTTAAAGAAGTAAGTCTTCTTCTCTTCCTGCGTAAGAAGGGCTCTGACCATAGCCTGCTCCCATCTTGCCACCCAGGGATCCAAAGTGTACTTCACAAATTCAAGCGACTGCTGCTCAATATTAGAAAAGCTCGACTTCTCCAAGTCACCGACCATGTGAGGCGGTACCCTAAAGATTCGAGCTATCTCATCAATCTGAAATTTTCTTGTTTCCAAAAACTGTGCTTCATTCGGGCTGATGGAAATCGGTGTGTATTTCATACCTTCTTCCAATACTGCAACCTTATTGGCATTGGCAGAACCACCAAAGGTTGACTGCCAGCTCTCACGAACCCTTGAAGGATCCTTGATAGTTCCCGGATGCTCCAACACGCCGGACGGAGCTGCACCATTGGCAAAGAACTTTGCTCCATACTCTTCACAGGCAATCGCCATACCAATAGCATTCTTCGCCATCGCAATTGGACTATAACCCACAAGCCCATCAAATCCTAATCCCGGAATATGAAGAACATCATGTGGCTGCAGACTCACCGTAGAACCCTTCAAAGTATGAGCATCATCCGTGCTCATGTTGTACTCGTAATAGATCTGTCCATCCCCGTCACGATTCACTGTCATCCTGTCCGGCATCAGCGGATAAAGTGCAATAATCTCGCCCCTCGCATTTCGAATAATCTGACTGTACGCATTCCCCCAGAGGAGCAAATGCGTCATCAAGGTCTCACGGAATACAAAGCTTGTCATCTCCGGATTTGGCTCATCATGGAGCAAAAAATAAAGTGGATGATCCACCGCCTTTTCCTTGCCTCCTTCTGCTGTATATCTGTAAAACTGTAATGGAAGTCCAGCCACCGCCTCTGACAATATTCTCACACAGGAGTAGACCGCCGTCATCTGCATCGCTGTTCTTTCATTTACTCTTTTTCCAGAAGTACTTCCACCCATAAAAAATGAATACGCACTACCGGAAGTTCTATCAGTGGGAGCATCCCTTCCACGAAACAATTTGCTAAACACGCTCATCATTTACCTCCATACAAAAAGGCACTTACATTTCTGCAAGTGCCCTCTTCAATAAAACTTTATTTAAAAACTTCTTATTTCTTTTGCCAAGCTAAAAGGAATAATCTCTCCCGCATTCGTCTCCTTATATGCCTTTTCTTCATGCATATAATCTACAATATCCTTCGCCTTATAATTTTTGAATTTCTCAATCACCTTATCCAGAATAGCCTTTTCTCTATCATTTAATATAGAATAATCCATTCCAACAGTGGGATAAACATGAAGCATCGTATCATAGTTATAGCTCATCTCTTCTTTAATGTTGAGATTTTCAAGATTCATCAAACTATAATGTCCTATAGGCAAGGCTCCCATTGGTTCATGTCTATATACCATACCAGTCATAGCAAAGCCATTCTCAATGAATGACAGAACATCCGAATACCACAACATTTTCATCAATTTTACCTTAAATAAGTTTGATACTTTCTCCGCAATGTAGGAAATCATTGCCTCTATCTTATCAATATTCAAAACCGTAAAACCATTTGAATCAGACGGTTCTTCAAAATTAGCATACTCACCTTCAAAAGTTTGGCGTGTCAGATATTCCTTTCCATATGAATCAAGCTTTTCAACGATTTTTGACTTTATTTCCATTCTCTTCAGTGGAGTAAATTTATCCGCATTCTTTTTTAAGAATTCTAATGCTTGAAGTGGATTATCCTTAATTAGACGAAGCATGGTATCATAAGCCTCATCTTGAATCGCTTTACTCTCGTAACGAGAAATAGTAGCCTCTCCCCATCCCAGAAGTTTTGCCAAATCAACCTGGGATAGCCCATAGCTTTCTCTTATCTCTACTATCTCATAAGATGTAAGCAAGCCTTTCTTAATACGGTATGCGTTTCTAGCATTTAAGAGATTCTCATTGGTCATAGTTCCCGTTTCAAATTCATTCTCATCTTCGTCCGCATTGGCACAAAAATAAAACCTCTCCTCGTAGGTTACTTCTTCTCCCTTTAATACAATTGATGTAACACGTTTTCTTTCTTCAACTTCATGTGTCTTGTCGCATAAAGGACAATTCATATGAACCTTTCTTAATAATGTGTTGGCCTCCATTTTTCTTACCTCCTTTGCAATTCCATTATGCGTAAGGAAATGTCATTTTCTCCTTCGCGTAGTGGAACGACACGCATAATACATGTCTCTGCTGATCTCCTTTAATCTTTAACTTCACATATACAAGCTTACTATTTATATCCTTCCCAAAAACAAACAATAATGGCGGATTCAAATCGTCTTTATCTATTTTGGTCTCAGAATATTCTGCTACGGTAAGTTCTTTCAGCCGCTCTACTACATCTTCCGTATCGTAATCAAGATCCAATAAAGTATATGGTGTTGAATATTTTTGATCTTGACCCTGTTTCTTTTTGCTAATCAAAGTAAGATCTGTATCTATATCAAAATCTGCATTCTCCAGTATCGACTTTAATTCATCCAGAAATGCAATGACTTCTCTCTTTTTCGATTGTGTACTAAGGAAAATTATAACCACCTCCGAACATTTCTACTATCAATTGATAGTATACTAGTCAATTGATAGTTTGTCAAGTAGATTACAAGATTAACAATCCTCTCTCATCGTAAACACTTCCCTGCGGCTCACCCTGGTTTCTCAGGCATCTGTCCAGAGCCATAATGGAAGCAACAATTCCATCAATCTTCTCTTTTGACTTTGCCTTGGTAACCTTGATATTCTCCGCAGCATCCGTCTCAATCACCACATTTCCAGCCATCCATCGAAGTACCGGATGACCAGCATGAACAATCTGCCCTTCCATCAGAAGTCTGTAGAACTCCTTGGTCGGCGTACTCATACTGGCAAAGCCCTGTCCAAAAGGAACCATTGTAAATCCGGAATCTTCCAGATTCTGAATCATATGAGTCGCATTCCACCTGTCAACTGCTATTTCAAGAATGTGATATTTCTCACCCAAATCACAGATTGTTATTCGGCAAATTAAACACTGCCTCTTCCGTCACATTAAAATAGGTCTTT
>OIZR01000417.1_pt1 | contig 33589 bp, 25 predicted proteins | sample 1588591 | NCBI WGS metagenome assembly OIZR01 (sample SAMN03283249) | human gut metagenome | biome: human-associated habitat; material: feces | host: Homo sapiens | place: USA | collected 2013 | reverse complement strand
CCGTCAGCGTGTCCGGCAGGCCCGGACTCTTTAATATTCTAAAAACATATTCAACTCAAACTAATTATAACAGATAACCGGTATGCCGGTGTAAACCATATCGTAAAGAGTCTTAGCCTTTCCCGAAGGCAGGTTGATACAGCCATGACTTCCGCCGTACTGGTAAATGGTGCCGCCGAATTTACTTCGCCAGCTGGCGTCATGGAGTCCGATACCTCCGTTAAACGGCATCCAGTAATCCACATGGCTCTCATACTCGTATGTGCCGTCTGCCTTCTTCTCGCCTCGGAGCACTCTGTCCGTCTGCTTATAGGTCAGACTGTAGATCCCCTCCGGAGTCGTGTAATTCTTGGATACATTCCCCGTCACACAGGGCGCATCCCAGGCCAGATTCCCATCCTGATACATGTAGACATGCTGGTTCGTCAAATCAATCTCGACATACGTCTTTCCCCAGTCCGTGGTCCGGTCCTGAGCCTTCTTGCTGTATAACGGTTCCCTCAGCTGGCTCTGTCCGGTCCGGATCATGGCGATCAGCGATGCCGTCTCGCCCGCCTGGTCAATCTGCCATCCATAGGGGCCGGTCAGATTCAAATCTTTTCCCGTTGTCGTGTGGAACGCCCGCGTCTTTCCGGCCGTATCAAACTGATCTGCCATGGATTTTACAAACGCTGCGGCCATGTCGTAATTCACATCCACAAGCCCATCCTGGGTGCTTCCGAGAATCCAGGTACAGATAGTTTCACCTTCGAGCTTTATTGTCTGCTCTCCAAACTGATACGTAATAACCATGTCCCTGCACCGGTTCATGGTGTCGCAGAGATCCTTAAGAGCCGCATCCTCTGCGGTCACGCCGACAGTCACATAACAGCCGGAGGCCACGAGATCCACTTCACTGCTGCCTGATCTCACAGCTTCCTTTATGAGAGCCGCCGTCTTGTCCTTATCCACGTTGTTGCCCTGCACCTCCGGGATAATCGTAAAGGGGGTTCCCTCCTGATACGCCGTAATATGGGCATCCTGGGTCACTACAATATCCGATCCGCTGATACAGGAAAGTCCGTTCACCGCGTTCATCACAGCGCCCTCATCGAACTGTACGCTCATATTCACGCTGTGGGAATTATCCGCCGAAGGCCCGGACACACGGCCCGAGGCATTCTGTGCGTCGAGAATGGCCGAAAGCCCTTCCGGTGCCGCCGCTTTATATCCGACATCACTGCCCTTTAAAGTCTCGGTCTTCCCGTCTCTCTCCTTTATCGTCAACTTGTATTCTGCACTGTAAAAGCCTTCTATCTGTGTTTTCGCTTCATCCACGGTAAGTCCGCCGATCCCGATGCCGTTTACCCTGGTTCCTGGTACGAATCTGGTCGTGTCATCTGCCAGTACAGCCTGCGCCGACATTACGATAAATACTGCCGCCAGCAGGGCACCTCTTACAAGCATTCCTGTTTTCTTCATTCTGATACTCATTCACCTTACCTTAAAACCTTTTAAGAATTGAGCGCCATCCGGTTAAAAACTACCGCCGTCTGCTCTTTCTATACCTTAACACCATATAGGGTAAAAGTACAACCCCTTTTTTAAATGTAAGAATTACTTAATATTTTATTTCTCTTTTATTCCCTTTTCCGTCCCGGACAGGCGGTACTCCCCGCTGCCCTCCAAATAGACCCACTGAATGGTACTTTCCTCCAGCGCATCTGTCCGGTACGGATTCCTCTGCTGCCAGGATGCTCCATACAGGCTGCTCTTCAGTTCCCCGCGTCCGGCGCGGACCGCCTCCTGGCCCGTCATGGACTTTAAGTCCACCAGTATACTCTGAAACTCCTCTCCTCCGTCGGATATCATTACGCTGGTTTTCCCCCATTCCACGGCAGACGCATACAGAGGCAGTTCCACCTGTCCCATAGATTCAAAAGACTCGTCCAACCCCAGGACAACCGTCTTCCATTCCTGCGGATAGCCATACTCCCCCACCGTTTCCGCCACGGAACATACAACCGCCCATTCCGGGCCTTCCGGCAGCGCCGTCTTCTTAAGCTCCGCGCGCCCGCAGAGCCGCAGATCCATCTCCTTCACCAGTTTTGTACCTCCTGACTTGAGATCCAGCTCCCTGATTCCGTCTGGAGCCGCGAGATAGTAGGAGTCCCCATCCAGCCATCCGGCTGACCGGATCCCGCCGTCCTTTGTCAGATTTTCAAAGTACTGGTTCCACTGTACAGAGGTCCCCTGCTGCCCATCCGCGGCGTCCATTGCCGATATACAGAGCCGGTCTCCTTTATAAAATCCCAGATTGATGCCGAACAGCAGCCCCTTGAACTTCTGCGTGACGGCCACAGGTTCTCCTTGATACGTAAATGCATCTATGAGAAGTGAGTGCTTCTCATCGGGCAAAGGCACCGCCTTCACCTGCCCCGACTGAAAATCGTACCGGAACAGCCGCGGCAGAAATCCCTGGGGATCCGCCCCGATAGCCCCCTGATAGACCCGCTCCGTCCGGTCCTCGTTGTCCATGCCGTCAAACAGGACGTAAAGGCAGTCGTCGTCCATTTTAAGAAGAGGCGCCCGGTCCAAATCCATCCCCGTCTCTTCCAATACAAACAACTCCCGGATACTTCCGTCGCTTGTGATCTCCATTACATGATAGTTGTTCCTGAACTGTCCGGCAGGCTCTTTATAAATAAAACAGCTTTCCGGTTTCTGGTCTCTCTTCCTCACAATCTCGAACTCGCTGGTATGGTACGACGTCTCGTATTTTTCTGAAAACCGGTCCAGCGCAAAGTTGATCACGGTCCTTCCATAGAAAACAGTCAGAACAGCCAGAACAATCACGGTGCCCAAAAGAATCAAACAGCGCCTTCGCACCCTTTTCTCTTTTCTCAGGGAATCGCTCATAGTGTCCACCAGAAGCTCTTCCACAGCGTCTTTCCGGATATTCTCCTCCTTCCTCTCCCCACAGAGAAGTTCCACCACGCTGACGTCAAGCTCCCTCGCCAGCTGCTCCAGCATCGATATATCCGGAAGGCTCAGCCCCCGTTCCCATTTGGATACCGCTTTATCCGTCAGATGGAGGCGTTCCGCTAACTGCTGCTGTGTCATCTGTCTCTCTTTTCGCATGGACCGCACGAACTGTCCGAATTTCTCATTATCCATAAATTCCCTCTTTTCCTGCTTTATCAGAACATGCCTGAACAATGCTGTACGCCAGATCCGAGGAGTGCAGCCGGCCTTAACCATATTCCAGTCGTGATCCAGCAAGTGAAGTGTACAAAATTTGGGGAAATATAGCAACCGACTGTCAGTAGAATTACGGATTTTCGCCTGCTGTGTACCCGAATTTGGCATGAAACCATGGAATCCAGACAATTAAATGGCTCTGAAGGGAGTATTCATCTGAAAAAGCAGCAGGGAAGCCAATCGAATTTAAGGCTTCCCTGCTGCTTGAGTCTCACTCTGCCAACTACGTCTCAGTCTACCACTTCAATACTCTCAATCACCGGCTGATTTTCCTTTGCCACCGTTCCGTTTCTGTCTGTCACTTTCGTGTCCTCACAGATCTTATCAACGATATCCATCCCGTCCGTCACGTAGCCAAACACCGCGTAATCACCGTCGAGGTGGGGGCTGTCCTGATGTACGATAAAGAACTGGGAGCTTGCGCTGTTCTTATCCTGGGAACGCGCCATGGAAATGGCTCCGCGTGTATGGGAAAGCGGGTTATCCACTCCGTTGCTGGAAAATTCACCCTTGATGGTGGTATCGGAACCGCCCAGCCCTGTACCCAGCGGATCTCCTCCCTGAATCATAAAACCGTCGATGATGCGGTGAAACGTCAGTCCGTCATAGAAGCCGGACTTCGCCAGAGACAAAAAATTCTCGACGGTAATCGGGGCGTACGTCGGGTCGAGTTCCACTGAAATGGTACCGTAGTCCTTTACCTGAATCTTTACATGATGCTTCGCTGCTTCCGCAGTACCTTCGTTTGTTTTTGTCTCCTCCGCAGATGTCTCTGCGGCGGCAGAGGATTTTGTCTGGTCTGCCGCGCCCGCTTTTCCGGAACATCCGGCCAGTACGGCCGCTGTCAGAACCATGAGCAGCATGATACGTTTTTTCATAATCCATCTCTCCTGTCATAATATCGTGTTCTCTGCTAACGTATCATATTATAAAGCCGTATAGGATAAATATCAAATGAATTTCTTGTGTCCTAGTAAGCCTTTCCGCCCAGAATCTCCTCATAATCCTTTAGATTCCGCTCCAGAAGGGACGGCGTATCCAGGCCATAGGGACATTTGCTGCTGCATTGGCCGCAGTGCAGGCAGTCCTTGATCTTCATCATCATATTCTGTGACGCCTCCGTTAGGTGGCCCGCGGATGGCGACCGGCGGATCAGGAGCGACATCCGGGCGCATGTGTTGATCTCGATCTCAGCGGGACACGGCATACAGTATCCGCAGCCGCGGCAGAACTCCCCGAGCAGTTCCTTTCTGTCGTGTTCGATTACCGCCTCCAGTTCCGCTGTCATTACTGGCGGATTCCCGATGTAGGACAGAAATTCATCGAGTTCATTTTCCCGCTGGATTCCCCAGATAGGCAGAACATGATCGAACTTTGCCAGATAGGCATAGGCCGCGGCGGAATTTGTGATGAGTCCTCCTGACAGCGCCTTCATCGCGATAAATCCCATGTCCGCCTTCCTGCATGCTTCCACCAGCTCCAGTTCCTTTTCAGATGCCAGATAGGAAAATGGAAACTGCAGCGTCTCATAAAGACCCGATGCGACAGCCTCGGCCGCCACATTCAGCCTGTGGTTGGTAATGCCGATGTGGCGGATCTTCCCATTCTCCCTTGCCTCCAGCATCGCCTCGTAAAGACCGCTGCCGTCTCCCGGCTTCGGACAGACTGCCGGATTATGAAACTGGTAAAGATCTATGTAATCCGTCTTCAGAAGCCGCAGGCTCTCCTCTAAATCCCGCCGGAACTCCTCCGCCGTTTCCGCCGCTGTCTTCGTGGCAATAAATATCTTTTCACGAATCCCCTCAAAAGCCAGTCCCAGCTTTTCCTCACTGTCACTGTAGGCCCTGGCCGTATCGAAAAATGTAATTCCATGATCAAACGCCTTTTTTAACAGCCTCCCCGCCTCTTCCACCGAAACCCTCTGAACCGGCAGCGCACCGAAGCCGTTCTTGTTCACCGTAATCATGGTTCTTCCCAGTGTTACCTCCGCCATATTCACTCTCTCCTTTGTATACAAATAGATTCTGTTTCATTTCTATAAATTGTATCACACTGTTATGGCCAAGGGTACATTTTTCAGGATAAAATCTCAATCATTTACACGAGCGTACTATTTTCAAGGAAGGCCGGCAGTGCTGTGACTGCCTTTGCATTTTGCAGATAGGACCTGATCTGTTGTATTTGCTCATAGGTAACGCAGATATTGCCGGCAGCTATGGAGATGAAATGGTCTGTTTTCAGTTTGCCGACCGCACGATAATACGTCCTTATGCTGACGCCGATCTCATCGGCAATGCGGGTATTGGGAACCGCTATCGTGTACTTTGTCTGCTGTCTGTGATTGGTAATCCAGTGATCCATGATATAGATCATAAGCTTTGTGCATGGATCGTAGAAGAGCGTATGGTCATAACGGAAAGACGTTTGAAAAAACTTGCTGCAGATCGAGTATAAGACTTCATAACACATCTCGCCGTTTTGTTTCACACTCTCTAAAAAATATTTCTGATCGATATCAAGGACCAGGCAGTCCTCCAGTGCAAGATTGTCCGCAAAGTAACCGGTAAGGGACAGTACGGTAAAGTCAACCCCTAAAAATGTTGGGGCCTTTTGAATCCGAATCGTGTTTTTTCCGTCAACAGAGCTTCTTATCATGGAGAAAGACCCCGACATGACGTAGTAGACTTTTTTTATCGGTGTATGGACCGTAGTAATATATCCGTCTTTCGGAACCATACGTACGGTGAGCATACGATTGAGAAATGGATTTATAATATCACTGGTCAGCGGATTCCCCAGTCTGTGCTGTTCCTGTACGAACTGCATGATTTGATACAGAGTATTTTCGGTCGTATTAATCATAGCGTCTTCACTCCTTGAAAATGTTTGTTATAATCATTATAGCACTTTCTGTCGAAAAACGTGACCGCAATCATCGATTGCAGAATCGTGCGGCAAAGAGGCCACCATATAGTAAAAGTGCACAATTTCAAGTTCTTAGATTACACAATATACACAATATATTCCCAGTGTGCCAAATGGCATCATAACTGCCCGGAAAAATCCTATAAAATGGGTTTCAGCGAAAGCAATTACACAGTAGTGGAAAGGTAAGAGGAGGATATTTTAATGGGGAAACATGCAGGGAGTAAGAAATTTGGAAGGCCGGATTATTTCAATTTCGGAAAATACGCGGCAGGCGGCATCGGATTTAGTATGACCAATCAAATCGTAATGGTATATCTCACGTTCTTCTGTACCGACATTTTCGGTATCAGTTCTTTGACGGTGGCAGGTCTCATGCTTGTTACAAAGATCATTGATGCCGTCACAGACCCGCTCATGGGCTTTATTGCGGATCAGACAAGAACGAAGCAGGGGCGGTACCGGCCATACTTAATCTATGGAGCGCCTATTTTGGGAGTGCTGGTCTATCTGCTGTTCAGTGCGCCGGAGCTCTCTTCCACCATGAAAGTGGTATTTATTTATGCAGTCTACATACTGTACTCACTGGCCTTCACTGTAGTAGGGGTTCCGTTTACCTCACTGGTTCCGGTTCTGGCGAAGGATTCCACGGAGAGAACCATGGTTGTATCATGGAAAAATGTCATGATTCAGGTTGGCCGTTTTTTCATTACAACGTTCGCATTGCCGTTAGTCGAAGTGTTTGGCGGCGGAGCCACCGGCTGGGGACGGTTCGGAGCCCTGGTGGGCGTTCTGATTACCCTGTGCTTCTGGTGCGTCGCGTGGGGACTGAAGCCGTATGATACCATCGATTTAAAAATCGAAAGGCCAAAGGTAAATCTGCTGAAAGAAACACAGCTGATAACCAAAAACAAACCACTGCTTATGCTGATGTCGGCTTTTGGTACGGATATGATTGCAAATTCTGCACTTCTGGCAGTCAACATGTACTATTTTAAATACGTCCTGGGAAGAGTGGATTTAGTTCCCATCACTTCCGTGGCATTGACCGTGACAGGCGTCCTGTCCAACCTGGCGATCCCGTTTTTAACAAAAAAGGTTGGAAAAAAGAGACTTTACTGGTATGGAAGTCTTTTCTCCATCGTCCCGCTGGCTGTACTTTTGCTAAAACCAGTGGTTCCCAGCGCTGCATTGATCGTGCTGATCACCCTGTTTGGCCTTATTTCCACGGTTCCGAGTGCGCTGGCCTGGGCGATGCTTCCCGACTGTGTGGATTATGCGGAGTATGTCACCGGTGTCAAAGGAAATGGCGTTGTGTCATCCACGTTTTCATTTATGAATAAATTCTGCGGCGCCATAGGCGCGTTTCTGGCCAGCTACCTGCTTGGTATATTTGGATTTGCCGCGAATCAGGAACAGACACAGACCGTATTGTTTATCATCGTTGTCTTAAGATTTGGAATTCCGATTTTAGGATATATTGCGTCGCTGCTTTCGATGCATTTCTACGAACTGACAGACGAGAGAAACATGGAAATCAGGCATGCTTTAGATGAACGGGCACAGTTTTAATTTTAAAAGGAGCCAACAGATGAAAAAACCAAATATATTACTGATTACCACGGATCAGCAGAGATACGATACCATCTGCGCCATGGGATATGATTTTATGGAGACCCCCAACTTAGATCTGCTGGCCGCGGAAGGCTGCTGCTATCCCAATGCATTTTCCAGCAATCCCGTCTGTATGGCGGCCAGGCACCAGATCATCACCGGCCTGACGGCCAGGTATCACGGATTTGACGACAACTATTTTGAAAGTGATCCCAAAATGATCCCTTACGATCTCCCGACGCTTCCGCAATTGCTGTCCGATGCAGGTTATGATACGATTGCAATAGGAAAGATGCATTTTCAGCCGTGCAGAAGGCATAACGGATTTACGAAAATGGAGCTGATGGAAGAAATCCCGCGATACTTAGAGGATGATGAATACACGAAGTATTTAAAAGAAAACGGGTATGGACATTTGCAGAGTCCCCATGGAGTGCGCCATCTGTTATATATGCTGCCTCAGAGGTCCCTGATTCCGGAAGAACATCACGGCAGCACATGGGTAGCAAAGAGGAGCATTTACCATCTGCAGGAAAATGCGGGAAAGAGACCATTTTTCCTGTGGAGCAGCTTTATAGCGCCTCATCCGCCCTTTGATGTACCGGAAAAATGGGCGGATCTCTATAAAGGAAAAGAGCTTCCTCCGTTAAAGGAGTCGAAAACTCCGATTTCCGAGATTGCAGAATGGAAAAAGTATGTTGCAGACTATCCCAGGGAATCTTATCTTCGAAGAGCAAGAGAACTCTATTATGCGTCTGTCTCATTTGTAGATTATAATATCGGTAAAATCATTCAGCAGCTGAAGGATATGGGAGAATATGATAACACCCTGATTCTCTTTACAAGCGATCACGGAGAAATGTTAGGGGATCACGGAACCTTCCAGAAGATGCTTCCGTATGACGGCTCTGTAAGGATTCCATGGATTATGAGGTATCCGGACAAGCAAAAAGCCGGAAGTAATGACGACAGATTCGTTGATATCAACGATATCCTACCTACTGTTCTGGATGTTGCGGGAGTTTCCTATCCAAATCCTGAGAGATTGCCGGGCGAATCGATTTTTGCAGAGGATGGGAGAAAGGACAGAACGGTGGAATATGTGGAACACAGCCACGGAAAGCTGCGCTGGATAAGCCTTATAACGAAGAACTATAAATACAATTACTACTATGGAGGCGGTCAAGAAGAACTGTTTGATCTGGAAACTGATCCGGATGAAACGACAAATCTGCTTTATCATGCCCCGGACGCCGAAACGCTCGTGGTCAAAGAGAAGTTAAAAGCTCAGCTGACCGCATTTGAGGCGCAGTATGGACTGAAAGGTTACGTCGAAAACGGCCAGTTTGTGGAACAGGAGGAATTCAAGCGATTTAAGTATCATGAAAATAACCCGCCGCTGTTTTCCAAGAGACAGGAAGGTGACTATATGAGCCTGGAGGAGGAAGTAAAACGGGCGGTGGCTCATGAAAGCGTCGTGAAGCTGGAAGAGCTGGATATCCCTTATTATACGGAACGGGGCGTTCTTAAAAGAGAGGAATTATTGAGAGACAGCGGCCGGGAGAAGTCTTGAACGGCTGGCAGAATCTTTGACAAGGAGACATTAGATGAAAAAAAATTTGTTATTCCTGATGGCAGACCAGTTTGCCTACGATGCACTGGGTTACATAACTCCAGGCATTCGGACGCCCTGTCTCAATCAATTGGCAAAAGAATCCATACGGTTTACGAACTGTTATACAAACGCACCTTTGTGTATGCCGGCACGGGCGTCGCTGGCGACGGGCCTCTATCCCGGAGAGCTGGGGATTGATGACAATTTCTGTGCCGGTCTGACGCCGGAATCGAAGACCTGGATGCAGAAGATTCGGGATACAGGATATGAGACCTCTCTTTTCGGAAAAGCGCATCTTCATAAATTTGCCTCTGATTTAAGAGACATGGAATGGCAGACGAAAGGGTATGGCTACGACATCGTAGATGAGCTGCCGGGGCCGCGTACATATGGGATTAAAAAATCCAGCTACTACGATTACCTGAAGGAAAAGGGGCTGCTCGAGTGCTATTGCAGGGACATGGAGAAACGGTATGAAAAAGGCCACGTATATGACTGCAGTCCAACACCTTTGGAGGTAACCGATTATGCAGACGTGTATATCGCGGACCGTGCGGTCGAGTACCTGGAACAGGTTTCAAAAGAAAGCCCCTGGTTCTGCACCGTTGGCTTCGGAGGACCGCATGATCCCTGGGATACGCCGAAAGAATATGCGGATCTCTATCGGAATATGACGCCGCCGGCTCCCTTAAAAGCACCGTATTCCTTAAATCCCAATCGTCCGAAGGGAGTATATGATGAGATTTTAAATGGAAAATACGATCCCGGCCTCACTGAAGAAGTGCGGAATATGACGGAGCAGGATATCATTGGACTGCGCCGCAGCTACTATGGCCATGTCACACTGATTGACGGCCAGATCAGACGGATCATCGGCTGCCTGGAAAAGCGCGGACTTCTGGAAAATACAGTGATTGTGTTTACTGCTGATCATGGAGAACAAAACGGCGATTACGGACTTCTTTTTAAACAAACCTTTTTGGAAACCTCCGTGAGGATACCGCTGATGATTTCCATTCCCTCAGAAAATGGCCAGAGCATCCATACTCCGGTCGAGCTGATGGATTTAGGAGCTACGCTCTGCGATTTACTGGGAATTTCCCAGGAAACAGGACATTCCAGCTCCCTGCTGCCGCTTATGAGCGGCACCGGAAATGCCAAAAAGCGTGTGATATCACAGCTCTTCGGTGAGACGATGCTGTTGGAAGATTCATTTAAAGCAGTATTTAATCAGACGGAAGAGATTTATCTGCTGTTTGATTTAAACAAAGATCCGAAAGAACAATTTAATCTGGCAGGTACACGGGAAGCTGCGGAGATAGAGAAAAAGCTTCGCTGCTCTTATGATAAGTGGAAATGGGAAAAATGAGAAGTAAAAGATACTGTTTAAAAACTGCAAAAGGATCCCGTGAGGCCTGTTCCATGCCTTCACGGGATCCTTTTTTCACTCTTTTCCACAAGCTCTGCAATTTTCTCATTCAAATTTACAAATATTTTGTTAATGTAAAAGTTGTTACCCCATCAATTAAATTCGTACTCAGTTCGAAAAGATTTTGTCAATATTCAACAATTCTCCATTAAACTTCGACTTTATCTGAAACCTGCCCACAAGTTCCGATACATCAATTTCCATTACTATCTTTTTTGCAGATTCAATATTCAATTTTTGTGGTATATGCCAGCTCTGCGGAGAACTGTCTAAGCGGCCGGTTCATGGAATATACGATCATTGGACATACTCCCAGACGGACACCTCGCATCCTCCATCCGTCCTGACAAAACATTTATTTTTTTCGCAGAAATCATAGCTTCGCAGCGTCATGCCTTTTTTATGATTCAGATAAATCTCAATCATGGAGTGATCAATATAACACTCCATTTCAATTTCTTCTCCTCCAATGTCGACTAAGTCATCCTCTCCCCGTATGATGCTGATCCGCCTGCCGGTCTTTCCGGATACTGCTTTCCATTCTTGCGTCTTCCTGCTGTATGAAATAACATACGTATCAGTTTCCCACTCCAGAATCAGCTCCAGAAAGCTTCCTTTTCCATGCAGCATAATTCTGTTTTCCAGGAGATCACCCGTTAAAAATACAGGTTTCTCCGAATGCTCCTGCACTAAGGTTTTCAATAATACACACCTTGAAAAATATTTTTTTATTTCGTCTATTGGCGAAACAGAGAGAGCGTTATCTTTCACGCTCAACTGAACCGGAAGCCCCCCGTTATGCGCCCAGCCCGAAGCATATTCTTCTGCCGGTTCTCTCTTTCCCTGCGCAATCGTAAAGAAAACACTTCTTTCATCCGGAGTCACAAAACCGCTTGCCCCCGTAAACGTTCCATGTCCCAAATCAATCAGTCGCGGCTGTTCATGGAATTTGCGAAATCTTTTGTTCTCATAGTCGGTTTTTCCTAGAAAATAATAGGTTTCCACCGCTTCCTTTTCAATCTGGCATGCGCAGAATAAAAATATATCACAGCAATACTCCCCATTTTCCTTCTTTAGAGGCAGAACGACAGGAAGTTCCCAGACATGGCCCGCCTCTTCACATTTTCCATAGTCATACTCAATAAAAAGTCCGTGGCAGGCAAACTCTTTTAAATCTTTACTGGTGTAGAGTATTGCATTGCCTCCGCCATTATCCGGCTCTCCTGTCCCTATGAGAATATAATAGACATCTTCCTTTCTCCATACAAACGGATCCCGGAATTCTCCGAAAAAACCTTCTCTCATTCCCTGGCGCAGCACCACGCCCCCCTTAATCCATTTTCTCAGTTCATGGTCTTCCGGATTCGCAGGATATGCAACCGCAACACTTTGGTTTGGTAAATCACGATTGCGGCCTGCTGTATAGAACAAAACAGGGGTTCCATCGCTATCCTGACAGGCGCTTCCGGACCAGCAGCCATCCGGATCAATCGACTCTTCATCCGGATACAGGGCGATACCTGCATCCAGCCACCTCACCATATCTTTACTGACTAAATGCCCCCAGCAAAGATTATCCCACACTGGCGCATGGGGATTAGCCTGATAAAATATATGATAAAAGCCATGATACCAGAATGGTGCATGGGGTTCGTTCATCCATTTTCCCGGAGGCATCAGGTGATAGACCGGCCTGTAAACATCCGAGCTGAAATCCTGTTCCGCATAGAGATTAATCTTACACACCTCATTCTGAGTCTGCTCTCTGTGAATTTTCATAACTTCTTCATCGTTTAGATAACCGTTTACAGCTTCGATATACTCTAATTTTCCGTGAAAGACTCCGAATCTGGATTCCGGCAGATAATGATTTCCGTCCACATATTTCCCCACATAGAAAAATCCTGCCGGAATCATCACTTTACTGTGCCTTTTAAATTGTATTCTGTTTGACAGGATACCGTTAATAGAAAGGTCACACCAGCCCGCTGTACCCCAGAAAGCAATGGTAATAACATTTTTCTTCTGGAATTTAAGATTTTCTTTTAAGCTTTCTATCTCAACAATCTGTCCGCCCAAACCGATTTTTACCGTTACGATTCCTCTCTTCATCACACCAATCGCAATTCCCTTTTTTTCGCATTCAGAAAAAGCGCTGACAATTCCGCTGATCGTTGTTTCATAGGTATAAGGAATACACGATATTGTAACAGTGAAATTCTCCGTGTCCAGATCTGAAGCTTTCTCCACGATAAAATTAGAATATCCGTTCAATTCTATGTTATAATCTTCTCTCATCCTTCTCCTTTTAGCAGATCATTTTTTTATCCCACGCAGATGTCATGTTTGACAATTCTGGCGGTTACGTTCCCATCTGCCCTCATATAAATTCCATTCCTGTCATATGGTGTGCGTATTACAGAGGTCATTGCCTGCTCTCCGTCATTTACGAAAATTTCTATGGAATAGCGGTCCATCACGATTCGCAATTCTACAATCTGATTATTTGACAGAACCTTCATGCTTCTTAGATGTGCCGCATCCTTACGTACCCCGGAACAGCTCCTGTCAAATGTCAGTAACTGTTCTTTTTTATCATAGGTAATCAGTGAATAGCAGGTATCATCCGCGGCCACCCGCATCTCAAATCTGTATAGCTCCCTGCTGTTCAGCGTAATATCCAGATTCTGCTCCCTTCCGCCCAGTTCCTCGTATTTCCTGTACTCTTTTTTTAATATAATATCTCTTAATTCTATCCTGTTTTTATAGTAAGCTTCCAGTTCCCTCACCGGATTCTGACAGAGAATGCCGTTTCTGACGTGAAGTTCTCTCGGCAAAGTCATCATCCCGCAAAAACCGTCTTCCCCGCCAAACCAGCGGATACTCCACGTCTGCATCCAGGCGATCATGATACGGCGGCCATCTGAAGTAAGCATTGTCTGAGGCGCATAAAAATCAAGTCCCATGTCTATTGGTCGAACTGCCTCTTCTGTAAACTTTGCATTCTCTTTATCAAAACTGCCCGTAATACAGATACTGCCGTCTCCCGCATGAAATTCGTTTTCTTTTGCTTCCATCTCCTGCGGAGAGACGATCAGCACATGGGTTTCGTCCAGCGGAAAGAAATCCGGACATTCCCACATCCTTCCAAAGCGATTCCGGCATTGATCCAAAACAGTCACAAATTCCCAATTCTCTAAATCCGCTGTCTGATACATTAAGATTTGTCCGCTTCCATCCTCCGACCGGTTCCCCACAACCATATAGACAACGCCATTCTCTGCCCAGATTTTAGGGTCCCGAAAGTCCAGTTCGCTTCCGCCCGCCGGAATCTGTTCTGCCGTAATCACTGGATTTTTCTCGATCTTTCTGTAATTAACACCGTCCCCGACAGCAATACACTGTGTCTGATAATCTCTGATCTGACCATCCTCTGCTTCTCTTCGCTCTACCCCGGTATAAGCTAATACATGGCTTCCTCCCCATTCTGCCGCACTGCCGGAAAAGCAGCCAAAGCCATCGTATCTCTTATCCGGCGCAAGTGCCGCAGGCAGATGCTCCCAATGGATGAAGTCAGACGTCTTCATGTGCCCCCAGTGCATGGGACCCCACTCCGTGCTGTAAGGATGATACTGAAAAAATAAATGCCATTCCCCTTTATATTCGGAAAAACCATTCGGATCATTGATCCAGCCCACAGGCGCGCATACGTGAAACGACTGTTTTTCCGCCATCGTTATTCTGTTTGGCTCATTTATCTCATATTCTCTTGCTCTCTGTAATTCCCTGCTGATCTCAATCTGACTCTTCATCCCGCTCATCTCCAATGTTCTATTTTACTGCTTCCACATACCGATCGTACGCTGACTGCCATGCGGCCACGACTTCGTTGATTCCCATACTTTCCAACTGGCTGATATACGCGTCCCATTCTTCAGCTACCTGACCATGAATCAGCCAGTTCGCTGATTTTTCCGAAATATAATCGTTGATATCACTGATATACTCATTAATCGTTTCCATTTCCTCCAAAGAGTACACGACGCTCGGATAATATTCGTAGTTACTAACCTTATCAAACCAGATATCGGCAGTATCTTCCAGTCTCTGTACAGCTCTGTCTTCCATATAATAGGATGTGCCAAAATCGGTGCTTAACTGTCTGTACGGCGCCCATAATTCTGTCCTGGCCTTCAAATTACCTCCCGCCTCGGAAGTCTCAACATAGACTCCGTTTTCATCTGTCTCCGTTTCGAAATACTCTCCGATTGGTCCATAAATAATCTGCATACTTAAAACCGGATCGTAGCACTGATCGACCCATCTCATCAGCAACTCAGGATTTTTGCAGGAGCTGGTAACCGCAAACCGGTCGTGACCTGTCGTTCCCTGTTCATTCAAATTCACTCCAAGCATTCCTCCCTCTCCGGACAGAAAGGTAAGATATTCGTACTCATCCACGTGTTCGCCCGCTACCTCCGGAATTTCCCACCAGGAAAATACCCCGAGCCTTGCATCCTCACCGGAACATTTTGCAATATACTGGCTGTCATCCTGTGAAAATGCTTCTAAATCGATCAGCCCCTCCGCATACCACTGATGAAAATACTCCATGGCGGCTTTGTAGTTTGCCGTGACGGCCTGATTATATACGATTCCATCCTTAATGGCACGATGATCCGAATTATAATCTGTAAATCCAAATGCAGAGAATAAGGAAGTCATATTCGCACACCAATGGCCCCATTCAAATGATAATGGAATTTCATCGGTCGGATCTCCATTTCCATTACAGTCGTTTTCTTTAAACGCGGTTAAAACATCATGTAACTCATCAATCGTTTCCGGCATATCCATATCGACTGCCTTAAGCCATTCTTTATTGATCGCCATAAACTGCGGAATTGCTCCAATATAATAGTTATTTCCATCTGAATGGGTAAATCCTATCTCTGAAATTGTGGGAAGTGTGTAAATATGCCCATCCGGCATGGTACACGTCGCCAGTAATTCCGGCCGTTCTTCCACCAGTTTACTTAAGTTAGGCATTATGTCCTTATTTATATAAGATTCCAATGGAATAAAAATCCCGTTACTGCCATTCGTAATAATTTCATAGTCTGTCAATTCCGCGCCCATAAACGCATCCGGCATATCCGTCCCTGAATTTAAAACCAGATTTTTCTTTTCAGTAAGCGTATCACCTGATATACAATTCCAGGTAACCGTGACTCCCATGGCTTCGTTCATCTGCTGAACAACCGGTTTCTCCGAATTATCCGGAGACAACGCGCCGATACCGGCAAAAATCTCAAATTCCTTTACATTGGAATCCGCCTGTATGTTCTCTTTTCTGCCGCAGGCCGTCATACCCGCCAGCAACGATACTGCAAATAATACGCAGATTGCTTTTTGTGTTCTCTTTCTCATAGTCCTTCTCCTTTTTCTTCTCATATCAGTTAATCCCCTGGCTCGCTGCTCGCAGAAATCAACCTTTGACTGCTCCAACCATAAAACCTTTTTCAAAATACTTCTGTACAAACAGATAGGCAACCAGCATGGGGGCCGCGCCTACCACCATGGATGAAAATTTTATCATTTCCGTTATCCGGTTTGCCTCCGCATACCCTCCGGCCATACCACTCATGGCATTTGCCGATGCCTGGCTCTGGATTAAGATCTGTCTTAATACTAACTGCAGAGGGTATCTATCTTTATTTCCCATGTAAATCAGCGCAGTAAACCAGTCATTCCAGTAAGCTACCATAGCAAAAATCACCATCACGGAAATAATTGGCTTTGATAATGGAACTGCGATTTTCAGGAATGTTCTTAAGTTCCCGCAGCCGTCGATCTTAGCCGCCTCATACAGTTCATTCGGTATGCTGCTTTCAAAATAAGTTCTTGCGACAATCACATTAAATACGGACACGCCGCCCGGAAGGATCAAAGCCCAAATTGAATTCAACATACCCATTTTCGCAACGACCAGATAGGTAGGAATCAGGCCTCCGGTGAAATACATAGTGATCAGATAAAAAATCATGATTCCTTTTCTTCCCGGCAATTCTTTTTTTGACAGCGGGTAAGCTGTCATAATGACCAGAGCGGTTGAGACCACGGTTCCCAGTGCTGTATATAAAACGCTGTTCCGGTATCCTGAGGCAATCGCCTTTTCCCGAAAGACTCTCGCATAACCTTCCAATGTAAAACCTGAAGGCAGAAGAAATGTCTTTCCCGCATAGACATCATAGGGATTAGAGACGGATGCGATGACTACATAATACAGGGGATACAGGACCAGAGCCACAAATATGATGATGACGGTAAGCATTGCCAACTCTATCATACGGTCTGAACCGTGTATCACACCGCCTTTTTTATTTTTCCTGCGCATCTTTCTTCCTCCCCTTTATATAAAACTGATATCTGCCGACTTACTGGCAATTCTGTTAACAATAACCAACAGCGCGATATTAACAACCGTATTAAACAGCCCTACTGCCGTGGAAAAGCTGTACATGGATTTAAGCATACCCTGCTCATAAACATAGGTTGCGATGATTTCTGACGTTGCTTTATTTAAATCGGTCTGCAGCAGGTACGCTTTTTCAAACCCCACGTTCATCAGGCTGCCAAATGACATAATCATCTGAATCATAATCATCGGCAGCAGCGACGGCAAATCTATATGCAGAATCCGCTGCAGTGTATTGGCGCCATCTACTTTTGCCGCCTCATGCAGGGATGAATCCACACTGGCCAGAGATGCCGTATAGATGATCATCCCCCACCCCGTATCCTGCCAGATAGCCGAAGCAATATAGATACTCCTGAAATTACCCGCCTGATCCAGAAGCCCCAACGAAGTGTTTCCCCCCAATGCAGCGGCAATTGTCGTAATCAGTCCTCCATAGGGCGAAAGAAAAATTCTTAACATACCACATACAATCATAATTGATACAAAATGCGGCGCATAAAGAATCGTCTGTGAAATTCTCTTAAAATGCTTAAACCGCAGTTGGTTTATAATCAAAGAAAGTATGATTGGTATCGGAAACGTCCACAGAATCGTATACAGGCTCAAAAGCACAGTATTTCTAATCATATCCAGGCTTTTATAGTTAAAGAAAAATTTATGCAGCCATTTCAGGCCAACCCATGGACTTCCGGAAAATCCCAACACCGGATTGTAATCTTTAAAAGCGATCTGAACTCCATACATTGGAATATACTTAAATACAATTGTCAATACAATTCCAGGCAGAAGCAGGAGATACAATTCCCAGCAAGACACAATCCGCTTCCAAAGCCTTTTTTTCATTACTGCGGTTTCTTTAACATTTGCTTTTTTTCTTGCAGTCTTCATTTTTCTTTGTACCTTTCTTTTGATGAAACGTTTCACGTGTTGTGATTTTATAATACTTATATTTGTTTTATAAGTCAATAAAATATTTATTTTATTGCTATTTTTGTAAGTATTATACATTTATCAAGTAGTATTTTTATGTATTTTTGCTATACGAAACGTTACATATATTATATATAATCTAATTAAGAGAATATACACTCATTCTCATCAAGCGTTACAGTCAGGGCGAAGGCCTCACTGTAACTGTCAAATCAAAATTATTGAATATGGAGGGTTCTAATGAATATAAAATCTGCACCTACGATGAAAGATGTGGCGAAAGAAGCAGGAGTTGCTCTTGGTACAGTTTCGAAAGTAATTAACGGACTGCCTGTGGGGAAAGAATATAAGGTTAAAGTAGAGGAGGCCATTCAAAAATTAAATTACCAGGTAAATACCTATGCCAGGGGGTTAAAAACCTCCTGTACGCAAACAATTACCCTGATTATCCCCTCTCTCTCTCTGCCTTTTTATGCAAACTTCGCCTATGAAATCGAACAGCAGGCGTATCTGCACAACAGAAAGCTTATATTATGCTGTTCAAACGGAATACCGGAAAAGGAGGTTGATTATCTTCTGTTGGCTTCCCAGAATAAAACTGACGGCATTATCGCATTGACCTACTCGGATATCAGCAACCGGGTTCCGGACCACATACCCCTGATTGCTTTTGACCGTCAATTTGAAAACCGAACCATTCCGCGTATTGCCTCTGATAACTATGAGGGAGGCCGATTAGCCGTTAAAATGCTTTCCTGCTTTGGCTGTCAGTCACCCGCATTTATAGGTTTTTACTCTTCCTTTCCAGGCGAGGCCGATAAACGTTTTAATGGATATTTAGATGCCTGTGCTGAATATCAGTTAAAGCCTGTATACCTTCATTCACCTGATTCCGAAAATTGTTATGAAACGATTGATAACTTTATAAAGAAACATCAAGCAAAGGATTCTCATACGTTAGATTTCGACGGTATTTTCGCCAATACCGACTATCATGCCTGTATTGCGATTCATGTACTGGAAAAGCTGGGTTATACCGTTCCGGATGATATTCAGGTCATCGGATTTGACGGCACGAAAAAGTTTTATCCCTCTGATGAATACATCGTTTCTACCATCTGTCAGCCCTTGCCCGCCCTTGCCAGGAAATGTGTAACTATGCTTTTAAATTCTGAAAATGATCCTTTGCCCGCCCTGACTCTGCTTCCTGTTACATTCGAATATGGCGGGTCTACAAAGCCTGCCCGGTTATCGGATTAACCTCCAAAAGATCCCGTGAGGCATACTCTTCGCCTTCACGGGATCTTCTGTATTCATCCGATTATGGTTCTATTAAATAAAGAGATTCACATTCGAGTTTTCCGCATCGCCCAGATACGTCGCCACACCGGCAAACTCCACGCCGTCGATGATTTCTTCCTTTCGGATTCCCATGACATCCATGGACATGGTGCACGCCACCAGCTTTACGCCGTTTTTCATGGCCTGGTTCATCAGTTTTTCAAGGGAATCTACGTTTTTATCTGCCATGACCTTCTTCATCATTCTGGTTCCCATACCGCCCATGTTCATCTTGGAAAGCTTCAGCTTTCCGGCGCCCCGCGGCATCATGGCTCCGAACATCTTTTCAATCAGAGACTTCTCCACTTTGCGTTTCTCCGGTTTTCTTAAGATATTAAGCCCCCAGAAGGTAAAGAACATGGTGACCGGACTTCCCATGGCGACTGCGCCGTTGGCAATGATAAATGCAGCCAGCGCCTTATCCATATCGCCGTCAAATACTACCATCGTTTTTCCCTTAGGTGCGGGAAAAGCGGCGGGATTCGTCTCCTGCTCGGCTTCCCGGTTCTCCATTCCCTTACGGATCAGAACGATGCTCTCCTGCCCCTTCCGTTCTATCCCCACCAGGGTGTTGCCGGTCTGCCTGCACCAGGACGCGATATCGCGGGAAAATCCCATATCTGTGGCAGAAACCTCCAGAATATCGCCATCTTCCATTTCACCAATCGATTCATGAACCTTCATGATCGGGCCTGGGCATTGAAGGCCGCAGCAGTCTACAATTTTCACGGATTTTCTCATCACTTCCCTCTCTTCCACCTGCTCTCCCTGATCCGGTTCTTCCCGGTCCTTTTCCTCGAAATCGCGGTGATGCATGGACTTATAGAAGGAAATACCGCCTTCCAAAACCTTCACATTTTCAAATCCATTCTGTGAAAGGATTCTCGCCGCGTTATACGATCTGACTCCAATAGCGCAGTATACGACAATCTGCTTCTCCCGGTCCAGCTCGCCCAGGCGTTTCCGAAGCTGCCCCAGCGGAATGTGGTACGAACCCGGTATATGGTACACCATCCGCTCCACCTCCTCGGTCACGTCGAGGACCAGCGGACGGTCCCCCTCCGCCTCAGAGGCTGATAAGCGGTCCAGCTCGCCACAGCTCATAAATGATACGTAATGATTTAAAACATTTTCTGCTGTGAATCCCAGCATGTTGACCGGATCCTTGGCCGAAGAATAGGGCGGAGCGTAAGCCAGCTCCAGCTCCTCTAAATCGCTGACAGATCCTTTCATCCTCATAACCGAGGCAATGGTATCAATCCGCTTGTCAGCCCCATCCTGCCCCACGATCTGCGCGCCGTAAATCTCTCCGTTCATTCCAAATATCAGCTTCAGGATCAGGGAAACGGCTCCCGGATAGTAGCCCGCATGGGATTTCTGGTTAATCAGCACGGTTTCATAATCCGTCCCTTTCACCTTTCCCATAGATCTAAGCGTCTTTTCGTTCACGCCGGTGAGCGCCGCCGTATAGTCAAAGATTCTGGCGACCGAGGTTCCCATGGTTCCTTTGTATTCCTTCTCGTCTCCCACCAGAATATCGGCGCAGATTCTCGCTTCCTTGTTGGCCGGCCCCGCTAACGGAATCATCGTCTTTGTTCCGAGAACGTAGTGCTCCACCTCGATCACATCTCCCACCGCATAGACATGATCCGCAGAAGTTCTCAAATGAGAGTCCACCACAATGCCGCCGCGCTGATTTAAGGTAATCCCGGCCTCTTTCGCCAGGCTGCTGTTGGGGCGTACACCGATGGATAAAAGCACAAGATCCGCTTCTACGGTTTTGCCGCTTCCCAGTCTGATGACCGTATGGCCGTTTTCCCGCTCAAACGAGGACACGCCGTCTCCCAGAACCAGTCTGACTCCGTTTGCGGTCAGATTCTCATGGAGTAGTTCCGCCATCTCAGGGTCGAGAGGCGCCATCACCTGGTTCTGCATCTCGATCAGCGTCACTTCCACCCCTGCATCGACCAGGTTTTCCGCCATCTCCAGGCCGATAAAGCCTCCTCCGATGACAGCGGCGCGCCGCGGCTTCTTTTCCACCAGCACCTGCTTGATCTGATCCGTGTCCGGTATGGTCCACAGAGTGTGAATATCCGGCCCGTCAATCCCCGGAATGGGCGGTACCAGCGGTGACGAACCCGTGGCTATGACAAGATCATCGTAGGATTCCTCGTAGGTCTCCCCTGTCTTCTTATCCTTGATTTCAACGGATTTTCTGTCTGTATGGATGGCAGTCACCTCGCTCGAAGTCCTCACATCGATATCGAACCGGGCTTTCATGACCTCCGGCTTCTGTAAAAGAAGGGAATCCCTGTTTTTTATCACATCGCCTATATAATAAGGAAGTCCGCAGTTAGCGTAAGAGATGTACTCCCCGCGCTCCAGCATAATGATCTGCCGCTTTTCATCACGCCGTCTTAAGCGGGCCGCCGTCGTGGCTCCGCCCGCCACACCTCCGATAATTACTGTTTTATTTCCCATCGCATGGTTCACCTCTCTGTCTTTATCATGAGGTAATTATAGCGGGGATGTAAAATCATTTCTGTGATAAAGTCACATATCACGTTTTTTCCTGTATTTCCCTGTGCGAGTCAATACTTTTTTCAACTCTCGAATAAAGCAGCACACCGCCAATCGTCACGAATCCGCCTGCCACAGCCAGAATCGCCGGAATCTCGGCAAATAATACCGCTGCAAATACGGCCGCCACCACCGGTTCACACAGCTTGGAGGCTGATACGAAGGATGGGGACAGGAATTTTAGACACCAGCTGAAAATACTGTGCCCAAGAAGTGTGGAAAATACCGCCAGTAAAAGTCCCACCACCACGGAAGCCGCGCCGTAACCCGTAAAGGAAAGGCCGCTGACCGCCGTGGAAATGCAGAGCGCCAGCGCACAGAACACGTATACAATGTACGTATAAACGGTCGTTGACATATGCTTTCTCGCCTCTCTGCCGATCAGTGTATAGACAGCGGAGAACACGGCCGCCGCCAGAGCCAGCCCGTCCCCGGCCAGATGATTTCCGCCTGCGGAATAATCAGACAGCGCAATGAGCAGGCTTCCCGCTACCGTAACCGCAATACTGCCCACCGCGGCCTTTGAAAGCCGGCCTTTTAAGAACACGCAGAAGCCGAGTGCCACCCATATGACCTCGGTGCAGACGATCGCCGTGGAACTGGCTACCGACGTCTGGTTTAACGACTCAAACCAGGATGTAAAATGCAGTGCCAGGAAAATACCACTGACCGCGCAGAGTGCCACCGTCTTCTTTTCCGATCCTATCAGTTCCCGCCTGATCTCCTTCTTTCCCAATACCACCGGAGTCATAAGCACCACTGTCCAGAGCAGCCGGTAAGCCGCTGTCACCACCGACGGTGCCTCCGAATATTTCACAAAGATCGCCGACAGGGATATGCCGATGATTCCGATCACAATCATAATCATGGGATGCTTCTCTAAAAACTTCATTTTTATTCTCCTTTGTGTCAGACCGTATGCTTCATGTCACTATGCCCGGTCTTATGCCAAATTGGGCCCCTGTCTTCCGGAATCTGGAGACAAGGGCTTATCAGTTATACTAACATTTTCAATACAAATACTCAGGTTCGTATGCCGATTTACTGAATTCAAATCCTTTTCAATATAGTCCCAGGATTCTTTATAATCTCCAATAACAGAAAATGGCGATTTGCAAATGAATTCTTCGAATTCTTCCGCCTTGCCCTTAAACTTTTTTGCAAAAGCATACGCATCATTTTCTTTGTCTCTATTCGTACTATTTTGCTTATCATATAAAACGTGATCCAGATTACAAGACATATAATATACGCGATATGGAATGGACCAGATTGTACCACAGCTTCTCAACCTGTATAGATTATCTCTTTTCTGTTGATTTCTTGTTTCAATACCTGCTTTATTATTTGTATATATACCATCACTTTCATACTGGATATCTAAGCAGTTCTTTTTCCATGATTTTATCATCCGGAATATAGGCTCCATCTGTATCAACAATATGAATAATTTGCTTAAAATCACTTGCTTTATAATGTTGTGATTTTGCGTAAGCAGTTACGTCACTGCCAATCTTTGCAGCTATGTTTTGCGAGTTTACACCACGTCTTGTGGTAATGTCACCATGCATAATATAAACATAGATAAAGTCTTTATCATACACCTGGCTCAATGCCATACCAAGAGCGACATCATCTGAAGGTCCTTCCACTATTACCAATACAATCTTTTTACGAGCCAATAGCTTCACCCGCCTCCCTGAATGCTAATGCTATTTCAAAGTTGTTTGTATGATTATATACCTGCTCGTTTTGTTCTCCCAGTACAATGTCTCGATAATAGAAATCACGCAGATTATTTGTGCCCTTAACATTTCCCATACGAATGTAACGCATTTCGGGATTTGTCGTTGTAAATGCTACAAATCCCTTGTCTATAGTTTCAAGTGGCCGAAGATTATGGGATGTAAATATAAGCTGCCCCTTTCCCTTCTCTGAAATAATATTAAGGAGCTCACCTAGTAAATATTCAAAAATCCCACCATCAAGTTCGTCAACCGCCACAGTAATAGAGTCACTGTTATAAACGGCAATCAGCAATTGAAGAATCGATACAATCTTCTTAATTCCTTCCGATTCATAACAAAATGGAATGGGCTTACTATTTTTTAACGACATAATCTGAATCTGCTTTCCAATACTGCCATTCTTCAATAAAGCTGCACCCAAATCCACTGGATCAATTGTAAGTCCTGGTACTAACTGTTCTAAGACAATATTCATATTTTGAATAATTTTATAAACAACATCATATGCTTCTTCTGGAATAAGTGCAGGTCTATCTAATGGTAATACCAGACTTCCTGCAGTATCAGCACCTTTACTACTATATTTGAAAGATAACGGTAACGTATTAAGGCTAATTAATCCGATACTTTCTGTGTCTATTACGAACAATTCTCTTATCCCAAACCAATTAAGACGATTAATCAGATTGATGTAGACATCATTCTTGCAATTCTTTCTAAACACATGAATCATTTCACGTGAAAAAATAAAAGAACGTGATGTTGCCTGTGTCAGTCTCTTTGTAACTAATAGATCCATGTTTTGAGATTTATCATTTCCTACCAATTCCACGAATTTGGTTTTAGGACTAAAAACCTCATCACTTCTTGTATCAATCAGAGCTGACTTTCTAAGCTTCTCTTCTTTGCTCGTAAAACCATAGGATAATACCTCGTCATATATTTCGACCCTTATATGCGGCTGCGCTGTATTGCTATCCTCTGCATCTATCAAATCATTATCTTCTGCTTTTCGTAATGAAAACTGATACCAAATATCATACTTTACATCTTCATCACATACCAAAAATTGATATGTTAATGTAGACTTCTCTGAATCCACATTGACAAAATCTGCATACTTTGAAGGAATTACTTTTCCACTCAAAGCAAACTTAAGCAGCTGTAAAGCATCTATAAGTGCAGTTTTACCGGATCCATTCTGTCCGTACAATCCTAATATACTAGATTTGTAATTTTTTCTTTTATTTTCGAAATTAAGAAAACCATATTTCACATTTTTAAAATTCTCAATACTTATATTTTCAATTCTTACAGTTTGTTTGCTCACAGTATCATCCTCCATATACATATGGTATCACTCATTTTCAATTTACACAATATCAATATTAAATATTGAAATATTCTATTTCGTATCTGTGATTCAACACAAGGAAAATTAATTTCGTATATTATATGCTGTCTTGGATTTCTTTATACGTTTTGCAATTATTTTTGCTTCTCCTGAATAACTTTTAAAATACGAGCTGACACCGAATAATTGTATGGTCATTCCCTGGCTGTTATAAACAGTTCCCTGGCTTTTCTGCTCACATAAAAGGGGCTGAAATCAATAATAGATTTCAGCCCCACACCTGCAAACGGTTTCTATGTTAATTATCAAGATACATCTGCATCGGATAGGAAAGATACCGTAATTCCTCCAGCTTCTCCACCGTTACATATCCGGCCGGTGCATTTAATATAGTAGGAATTCTGTTGACCACAGTTGCACACGTATGCTCCACAGTCGCCGGTTTTGTTACATAGAAAGTGGTATCCGGCTCGCCGATGATCTTCCAGTCACACATATCTCCGTCATCTGGTCCGTAAACCTTACCGATACACTGTGTCTCGATCACCGGTCCCTGGAAGGTTTCCGTGGTAACGACTGCGCTCATGCCGATGCAGTTGCCCTTCGGAATCGTCTTTCCAAGTGTTGCGGAATAAAGGTCGGTATCATAGAAATACGGTACACATTTCTGGCTCTGAGATTTGATGGTCCAGCCCATCTTGTTGCACAGCGCCTCGTTGGAGTTCCATACGTAAGCCGGTTCCAGAGTCGTCGGATGAGCGATCTGGGCTTCAAACTCTTCCGGTGTGAGTCCTGCTCCGTGAGCTTCCGCCAGGGCCAGACCGTAATCTTCCACGTTATAGCTTACCGCGCCCTCGATCTTATCGATGCGGTGCACGCCGCCTGCTACACAGCCGATCATGTTGATCCAGTAAATATCCTGCATACCGGCGCCTACGATGGTACAGCCGTTTTCTTTTGCAAGCAGGTCCAGTTTATTGGTAATGGAGGAAGCGGTTGTCCACGGATAGATCGCTTCTTCACACGTAGTCACAACGTTAATGCCTCTGGAAACACACTTTTCAAAATGAGAATAACAGTCATCCATGAAACTGAAAAGCGTCACTACCGCGATATCAGCGTCGCACTCGTCTAAAACTGCATCCGCATCGTCTCTGATTGTCACACCAATCTTAAATCCCAGTTCTGCGAATTCGCCGACATCCATTCCAACTACTTCCGGATTTACGTCGATAGCACCTACGATCTCCGCGCCCTTCTCGTATAAATAACGCAGGATGTATTTTGCCATCTTGCCGCAGCCATACTGTACTACACGAATCTTCTCATAATTCATCATAAAAACGCTTCCTTTCTTATAAAAAGTCGACAGTTTCAGGGCCATGCCCCATTTGCTGGTTTCATTATAAAGCTTATATACGGTATCAGGTCAATTGAGCAGTATCACCAAATCGGATCTGGCTGAAATGCCGGATTCATGCGCAGTTTCCGCGGTCTTACCCCATACGGATCGGCACCTGAAGGCGCAGAAACATCCCGCGCTCCGTGTAATCCAGAGGCATTTCCACAATCACCTCGCAGATATAGTCTCCGGTCACGGTATAATGCTTCTCTTCGATCTCTGCCAGCAGCCGGTCGATGTACTCCTTTTCCTTCTCAAACCGGTCACAGTAGATGCAGAGATAGGGGCTGGGCGGGATCACCGTTATGAGTTCCTCGTCCACGTACTCCCGGTCTACGAACACGAATACCTCCGCGGAATAAAGACGCCGCTTCATGAAATTCTCTCTCCGCAGGATGGTACCCGCGTTGGCAAAGAAGAACGGCGAGATGGCGTGGGCCGCCATATCCTCTTTCAAATCCCGAAGAATCCGCTCATACTCGTCAATTTCATAGTCATAAAAGTTCACATTCGTGTTTTTTACGTACATCTGGCGCTTTGGAATATATTCCAGCACGATCGAACCGTCCGGCGGAGCCGCCTCATACCGCTCGTAACTGTCCAGAGTCCGCTCGATCGCCCTTTTCTGTAAATTCAGCTCCTCGATTCTGCGGTCGATGGCATCCCGGTTTTCCACCAGCAGCTGTTTTAAACGCCCGGTGTCCCATTTTTTCATATGGACCCGGATTTCCTTCAGCGGCATCCCCAGAGCCTTCATATACTGGATCATATCCAACTGGGCGCTCTGGCGGATGTCATAATAGCGGTAGCCGTTTTTTTCGTCCCGTCCCAGAGGGGAGAGCAGGCCCTCCCGGTCGTAAAGCCGCAGCGTCTGCTCCGAAATATGGTTCATTCTGGCCATCTGGCCAATCGTCATTTTTTTCACATCCAGATTTGTCAGTTTTATCATTTTTCACAATCCTTATTTAAAAATTACGCCGTGTTCTATCTTTATTATACAAAATAAGCCTTATACCCGCAATAATGTTTTTGATATTTTTCTGACAATCTTTATCATATCTGTATTTGCATGGATTGGAATCCTACCTGGCCTCCGATCAGTCCGCCGGTTCTTTTCTCAGCTGCCATAAAGGAAACGGCGGCGATGCCAGCGGCCGCATTGCGATGGACAGGAGCAGCGTTGTGTTATCGGCGGCGGCCACCGGATCAGATGATAAGGTACCACAAGATCGGCAGCGGTGAATGATCTCCCACCGTCCATCCTCTCTCGCCCACACACCGACTGGCTCCAGAACACCTCTGCATAGCGATGCCCCATCTCCCGGCCGGTCCTCATCCGTGTGAACGCCGGACAGACAGCCAGGACAATGCCTGCTTTTTTCTCCGTCCAGGTTCACTGGGGAGCCGCATACCTGACAGCGGCTGTTGGCCATTGCTGCCGATTCTGCACTTCTTGCTCCCTCTTCTTCCGCTCCCACTTCTCCTGCCCCCACTTCTTCCGCCTCACCCGGCCGGCAAAGCGGCGCATACAATGGCTTCATTGCAATCTCCATGAGCAGATACATGTTATCATCCGCGGCAATCCGGTTCGAGCTTAGGGTTCCGCAGGATTTGCATCTGTGAATGACCGCCCATTCGCCGTTCTTTCTCACCCACACACTGACGGGTTCCATTATTCCCTTACAGAGCGACGCCCTGTCTCCCGGCTGGTTATCGGCATGAATGCTGGTCAGGCAGTGCGGACAGTGGTTGCGGTGGCTGCTTCCCGCGTCTTCCGGCGCGATCAGCCTTTTGCAGGCCCGGCAGGTAAATGTCTCTGTGCACGGTTCAACTCTGTAATCTGCATTTCTTCCTGACTTCTGCATTTTCGAGATGCTCTTGTGCCACTGGCGTTTTTCCTTCAGATAACCGGCCTTATCGTCGGCAAACCTCGCTTCCGTAAGCAGCTTCAAATAGCTTTCCCACCGTTTTGCAGGAAGTTCGCCGCTTTGGATAGCCGCCTTGACGGCACAGCCCGGTTCCCTTTGATGGCGGCAGTCATTGAATCTGCAGCGCCCAAGATACTGTTCCACATCGGCGAAGCTCTGCCCCAGCCCTTCTCTGACATCCCACATGCCAAGTTCCCGCATCCCCGGTGTATCAATAATCATAGCTCCATTCTTTAAAAGGACCAGCTGCCGGTGGCTGGTCGTATGTCTGCCGCGCCCGTCTTTTTCCCGGATCTCTCCCGTCTCCATAATCGCTTCTCCGGCGAGGGCATTGACCAGCGTCGACTTTCCCACCCCGGAGGAGCCAAGAAAGACCGTAGTCCGCCCCGGTTTCATATACTTTGAAAGTTTGGAAATCCCCTGGCCGGTTTTCGCACTGACCGCATATACATCGACACCGGCTGCTATTTTTTCAGCCGCTAGTACGTGGACAGCAGGGTCTTTTACTTCGTCCGCCTTCGTGAGAATCACCGCAGGGGTCGCTCCCGACTGCCATGCCAGTGTCAAATACCGTTCCAGCCTCCGCGGATTAAAATCCCGGTCCAGCGCCTGCATGATAAAGACATAATCAAAGTTTGCTGCAACGGCCTGTTCCCCGTATCCCGACGAGGACGGATCCAGACGCGCAAAATACGTCTTTCGCGGAAGCGTCTTTAATATCAGACTTTCACTGCCCTCCTGCCAGTTTACGAGCACAAAATCCCCTGCGGCGGGGACATTCTCATTACCTCCGTAGTATTCTCCCGTCTTTAAACGAGCCAGTCCCGTTCCCCTGTCACAGACGATTTCAAAATGGGAGCGGTGAACTGCTGTCACTCTGGCGGGAATTCCTGTCCCGCAGTCAATCGTATCCGCTTTCTGGTATCCATATTGTTCTATATTCATTTCTGTCAGCCTCCGTATTACTTCGTTTCTCATAAAAAAATCCATTCTCTCTCATTGTTTTTTCTCCTTCTGATGCTCGTAGCTTTCCTCAAAACAGACGCAAAAATCCCGCGGAAACAAACCTTCCAGTCTGTCTCCGCGGGATTATTCTGTCATGCCGCCCGATTAAAAATGGGTACAAAAAAAGACACGCCAGACGTGTCCTGCAAAGCGCACAGCGCGACAGTATTCACGAAAGGTAGTGGATCACGCCACAAAGACACCGGTATTCTCTCCGGTTTCCTGCTGCGCTCCGCAGTATTCTGTTTTAGAGGAAAGCTGCCTTTTCTACCGATAACATACACTACACTCCTTCTAATCTTCTTTCATAAGAATTATTTTTTTTATCATACATGATATGATGGAAAAAAGCAAGGACTTTTTGGATTCAGTCCCCGCTTTACTCCCTGTTTTTTATGCAATTCCATTCAACTCCTGATACAAGTCCTTGGCATAACTGTCCGTCATCCCGCACACATAATCGGTAACCAGCAGAAGTCTCAGATACAGCTTCTCCTCCTCGCTCTTCCCTTCCGAACAGATAAAATACAGCTTCTTATAATTATCGGAGATGAGCGAGACCAGTTTCTCCTGTACCGCGCTCTGTTTTCTTTCCGTATCGAAATAAAGCACCGCGTCCACAAACTTATCCAGGAGGAAATTGAAAATAGTCTCCGCCGCAATTTCCAGCTTCAGGATCGGTTTGGACACGAACGCATACCGGTAGGCGATGTCTCCCAGCGCCTCCATGAGAAGCTGCGCATCCGTCCCCGCGGTCAGCTCCTTCTTATACGTTCCCGCCATAATCTCTTGATAATTGTTGGTAAAGCCTTCCGTGGCCCCGCCGATCATCTGCCCCTGCATGGTGACCACCCAGTTCTGGACCGCATATAAATCCGGGCGGCTGTAGCCCTTACTCACGGCACGGTTGTATTTGTCCGTCAGCCATGACACCATATCGCGGTACCGTTCATTCTGACACTCTTTTTTATACTCCGTCAGCTCCCGGACCAGCTGCTCGAAGGTCAGGCAGTTCTTCTTCACCGCATCCTCAATATCCGCGGTGGCATAGGCGATATCGTCGGCCGCCTCCAGAATAAATGCCAGCGGATGTCTGGCCCCGTTCGTCCCGCAGGAAGCCTGAATATCGTCAAATGCCTCCCGGTCAGCATAGAAATACCCCATCTTCTTCGTCTTGATGTTTCCGCTGTGCTTATCCACCTCCAGAGACGATCCCGGATACTTAATGATAGAAGCCAGAAGCGCCTTCGTTAAATTCATGCCGTGCTCGTCCACCAGGAAATGCAGCTTGGTCACCACCCGGAGCGCCTGGGTATTTCCCTCAAAATGATAGAAATCTTCCACCATCTGGCGGTTCAGCACCTCGTCAAGCGGCCGCGCCTCCTCCTCCCCGTTCCTCTGAAAGCGCAGCTCGGGAAGTCTCCTCTTAAACCAGTCCTGAATAGCGGTCTCTCCAAAGTGACCGAAAGGCGGATTTCCAATATCGTGAATCAGCCCGGCACACTGTAAAATGTCGCACATGGCCAGTGCGTGCTCCGGCAGAAACGACTCGTCCTTAATCACGGTCCGGATGCTGGCGGAGATATTCTGTCCCAGCGACTTTGCAAATGACGATACCTCCAGCGAATGTGTCAGTCTGGTCCTGATAAAGTCGCTGCGGTCCAGCGGAAATACCTGCGTCTTATCCTGTAGACGCCGAAATGACGCGCTTCCGATGATGCGGTGGTAATCCTTTTCAAACTCCGTCCTTAAATCCGTTCCCGTCGGTCTCTTCACCAGACTCCTGATTCTGTCCTCACATAACAGTGTACTCCATTCCATGGTATACCTCCTAAAAAAAATAGCCACCCGCCGGCAGGCTCAGTGACTATTTTTGTTGATTTTCCGTAACAGTTCAGACATCCGCCGTCTGAACTGTTACAATTTCCAACTTCATTTCACGTTTCCGAAATGAACCTTTTTCTGCACTTATTATAATCGTATACAGAATCAGCTGTCAACTCTATTTCAGGATCTTCCTGCCGCCCTTTCTTCCGCCGCACGGCGCGGAGTGCGCATCCCCCGGAGGTTTTTTATTTCGCAGGCTGTACCTTACTGTGAAATAAAAAAACGAGCGATGCCGCCGCCATGACCGCAACGGTTCCGGCTGCCGCCGGCCATGATACTTCCATGAGTTTCACCATAACCGGCGTTGCAAAGAATACCCCCGTGTAGTACAGCAGGTTTACAACCGCCATATAGTAGCCAACTGACTCCTTTCGCTTTGCGATGGCGGGCACCATGCAGAAGATGGAGGTCATCACAAGTCCGCCTGGGAATACAGCGCTGGCCAGCACATGAACCACGTACGTTCCGGGTGTCAGGATCAGCATGGTGAATCCGGCAATAACGGTTCCCACGGCCCCGGCCATGGCCACGCGGCAGGGATTTCCGGTCTTTTCCGCCAGAATTCCGCATACGATACAGGCCGGAATGCCAAACAGGCCATTCAGGCTGGAATAGAAGTTGGCCTTCTCCGGCGCCAGATGGTAGTAGCCGGTAAAAAGCAGCGGATAACAGGTGATAAATCCAAACAGGATAAACGCCATAAGCATCTGAGCCGCGCCCAGGCTCATGAGACGCTTGTCCCGAAACGCTTCACGCACCATAGCTCCCGTGGACGACGCGGCCGTATTACCGTCGTTCTCCCGGTTCCTGCTTCGGTCCGGAATTGGCTTTTCCGCGGGGATAAACGCCAAAACCAGTATAAGATCCACAGCCGCCAGCGCCGCGCAGATCCACCACAGCGTCCTCACATTCCATCTCTTAACTACCATCAGAGCGCCGTTCAGCGTGATAAAATTGCCGACTGCTGCAAACGTATTGAAAATTCCCGTGGCGGTTCCTGCGCCGCCGTGGGGAAACCAGGTGTTGATCAGATCGATGCCAACCATGATGATCATGGCGTAAGCAACACCTTCCAGCAGCCTTCCGGCCATCAGCAGGGGATAGGCCCCTGCCACGGCCCCCACTGCATTTCCGGCAAACAGACAGGCCATTAAAAGGAGCAGGAGACGCTTTGCTCCCATCCGCTCCATCAGAGCCGCTCCGGGTATCGCCAGCACGATGCCGGCGACCGTGAAAAATGACATCAGTCCGGCGGCAGCGCCCATGGAGATGGAAAAGCCCTGGGCCACCTGCTCCATAACTGCCGAGACCTTTAGCTGGGACACGCTGACAGTCACGGCGCAGCACTGGAGGATCAGAAAACGAAACCATGGATTCTTCTTCATAGCCGCCTCCTAAAACCGGTAGATTCCGGTTTCACCGCACAGAATATCGAGGGCGATCCTGCATGCCCCGTATGCCGCGTCACGAACCGCCACAGTCACCGTCACATTAGAGTATTTCTCCAGAAATCGTTCCTTAAAGAGTTCAAAATGATACGGATTTTTCACGATAGCGCTCCCCCATGCCCCGACTGTGAACTCCGGTTCCCGCCAGATTTCAAGCTTCTGCACCACCGAATCCGCCAGTTCAAAGGTCAGCTCCGCCTCGGTGCGGGTGATTTCCCCGGCATTTTCATCGCCTTCCCGCAGTGCCTTCATCACGACCGGTCCCAGTTTTAAAAAGCCAGTGTTCTCCCGTTCGATTCTCTGGCAGATGCGGATTAAATCCTTTGGCCCGCAGATTCCAAGCTCCTGATTCAACAGGTCGTAGAGCAGCGTTCGCTCTTTCCTTCCATCCAGGACGCGGCTCATGTACTCCAGCGCTTTCAGATTCAGCCATGCGCCGGAGCCCTCGTCCCCGAAGATGCAGGGAGGCCATCCGCCGCTGCGCTCCGTCCTGCCGCCGCCATTCCGCCCAAATGCGATGGAGCCGGTTCCTGAGATCACTACGACGCCCGTTCCTCCGGTCACCGCATAGAGGGCCACCTCGGCATCATTGACACACAGGGCTGGACAGGAAAATCCCGGAAGCAGCCGGTAGATCTCCTCCACCTCCTGCCGGTCCTCTT
>OIZR01000406.1_pt1 | contig 34205 bp, 38 predicted proteins | sample 1588591 | NCBI WGS metagenome assembly OIZR01 (sample SAMN03283249) | human gut metagenome | biome: human-associated habitat; material: feces | host: Homo sapiens | place: USA | collected 2013 | reverse complement strand
ATTTGCCAGTAGAAGAGATTCGTGAAAAATTAGGCAGCCTGAAGAAATCAGAACTGATGCGAAGCATTATCATGAATGAGAAAGAGTTCTGTACCTGTAGATATGAGAGATCACAGAGAAACTTTTGGTATGCGGTTGTAAAACCTACGCTGGATAAGTTGGGACTGCTCACGGCTGAAGATGATACAGAAGAAGCACTGACAGGATGGGACAAAGTGTTGTCGAAGTACCTAACTGAACTTGTGAAGCAAGGAAAACTTACATACCGTGACATTATGATTTGTGATGAGAGTAGAAATTATAACGTTCCAGATAGATATAGTTTCAGCCCATATAAAAACATTGTGGTGTGTTGTGAGAAAGATACCATCTTCCAATTCATCCGTGATATTAGTGAACTTTTAGGATGTTCCGCAATATCGTCAAAAGGCTTGTGTGCTTTTGGGGCTATGGAAACACTTTTGAGAAAAATCCGTGATAATTCGGAGAATGAAATAAAAGAGCTGGTATTTCTGATTATGAGTGACTACGATCCGACAGGATATTCAATCGCCAATACATTCAAGGTACAGGCTGAAATTATGGCGAAGCAGTTGGGGATGAATGTGAGAGTTATTGCTAAACGAATTGGAATCGTACCAGATCAGTTATCAGAAGAAGAACTGAAAAATAATATGTACTCTCCCAAGAAAAAAGGTCTGGATTCCTGGATGAAAGAAACAAATGGGATTAATGGTCTGGAAAAAGGTTTAGAGTTGGACGCACTCACACCTGAGAGAATCAGAGAGATTTTTGCAGATGAATTGAAGAAATATATTGACGATGATTCCTATGTTGAAAATTGTAAAAATAACTATTTGTGGAGTGCGATAAGATCAGAGACAGATAAGTATGTGGATGGAATTATCTCAAAAATATACTGGGATTTACGGGACAAGGTAACTGCAATACCACCAGATATGATGCAGCTTGTTAAAGATGGAGAAACACATATACCACTGGATAGTATCTGTTCCATCAACGCTGACATTGAAACTTGTGTAAAGAATTATTTTGAATAAAGGAGAAAATTTAATATGGAAAATACTGGAAAAAAATACAATGATATGCTTATTAGAAACTTTGATGCGTCTTATCTATATTGGCAGATTAAAGATGATGCACTAATTTCTGAGTATCTGGATGCGAAAAAACAGCTGAAGGAGACAAATATGCCGGAGCTGAAACAAAAGGTTGAGTCCTTGCACAACCAGATTTGGAGCTTCAAAAAAGATGTTACGCTGCCAAAAAAGGACACACGATATTTATATTCTGGAACAATTACAGATAGCCTTATGTCCCGTCATTTACGGGAACTGGTAAAAAATTCCAGTGAAGCCATTAGAACAGTCTCAGGGGTGGATTACACGGATATAATCATCAATGTGAAGTTCAAGTCTGATGTGATTGTTAAGTTGGATGAATATAAGCAAACGTATAATAAAGAAACAGGACTCATTGAACAGTTGGATGAGAAAAAGAGTAAGCAATTACTCACAAAAAGAGATTTAAGGAAGATGGCTTATAGGGATGGAATCACTATCAATGGAACACGATATGTAAACTTCCAGAGAACGTCCAGTAAGGCAAGAACTGGAAATTGTCTCTTCATTGATGAAAGATATTTTGCCGACATGGAATCATGGCAGACTTTAGCGATTCCGTTCAGAGAGAAGTTTGCGAAAGATGAAAAAATTGATATTGTGAGTACCAGAAGCTATGAGAGTTTGACTTCCAGTTCCATCATAGGAACACTTGACATTGATCCAAACTCAATCCTACTGATTGATGAAGCAGATGGAACACATACAATGCCATGTAATGTAGTTACACTTGATGCAGCGACAAAGAGGTTAAAGGTAACAGAACAAGATTATGAGAAGCATATTGACCTCTGGGATGGACAATCTCTTGCGGATGAATCTATCTTTAACACTGGAAAATATATTGACAGGAACGGGGATGAACATACTTATAAGGATAAAGGATTTTTACTTCTGAGGAATCACTTTTTCAAGAGTGCTATCTTTAACACAAAACTTCAGGAATATTACCATGAGAAGTTTGCCGGTGTGGATGATCCTGTAATTTATGACAGATTTGGAAATGCTTTCAAGCCATATGATGTGCGAATTGTCACAACAAAAAACAGTGTGAAAATTCTGAAGTTCGCAGATGTAATTGTTGAACACATGGTTTCAGATGATAAAAAGGACAGGTTGAGAGAACTTGAAGCTAATCCACGCTTACAGGAGCTTAAAGAGAAGTGTATCAGAATCAATAATAGAGCTACGGCAGCGAAGAGAAAGCATACTATCTTATCAAATAAAGGTGCATCTTCAGAAGAAATTGCAGAAGCAAAGCTGGAAGAACAAAAAGCTATTTCAGATCAAGAAAATCTTCTTCCTGAACTTGAAAAAGAGATTAAGAAACTGGAAAAGCCTATTAAATTTGAAAAGGAGCGATTGACCTGGGACTGGTACAGAGAGAAGTTGGTTGAAGATAAACAGTTATTCGGAGTCTGCAAGTACGAAAAGACCTCTAAATTTGGTGATCGTCAACAGTTGTGGTATCAGGTGTTGGACACACTGAATCTCGATGAAGAACAGCTCTGGAAAATCGTGGAACCACAGGTACATGAGATTAATCTCATGAAAAAATATCCAGCGTTCCTGAAGCATGGTTTGAACACGAAGGCTAGCGATACGGATAACATCGGAACACGCATGATGAAAGAACTTCTTCAGATTAACGAGAATATTACCAGGACAACATTGTACACGAACTACAGGCGAACATTCTTGAACAGTATTTTAGATAGACTCTATCAGGGAAAAATTCAGTTGAATAATTCTGATTTCTGTACGTTGGTTGGCAACCCTTATGAAATGTTGAGAGCATCCACAGGTGAAAAAATTGAGACAAGTATCTTATCTGATTTCCAGTGCTATTGTAAAAGGTATGCGGATGGTGAAGAGTTATACGGTTTCAGAAGTCCGCACATTGCAGTTGGAGAGAATGCGATTCTGAAGAATACATACCGTGATGAGTGGAAGTGGTTCAACTTTAGTGATAGAATTTTGGTTATCAATCTATGGGGAAAGGGTTGTTTCCTTACTGATATATGGGGCGGCAGCGATCAAGACTCCGATGTGTCTTACATTGGTAATGACCCTATAATCTTAGAAACAACAAAAGAAACTGTAAATTCTGGAAAATATCTTATTCCTATCAATGGGCTTTCACCCGAAAATGATCCAAAAAACTATACAAATGAAGAGATGGCATCCATTGATGGTAAGTTAGCAAATGACTTTATTGGAAAAATCTGTAACCTTGCAAGAGATTTACAGTGTTTCTACTGGCATCTGTACAATACTGGCACAGAGCAGAATAAAGAAAAGTATCTGTCACAGATTTATGATGATATTTGTATTTTGGCTAGTGCAAGCAATATTGCCATTGACAGTGCCAAACGCCGATACAAGGGTGTGAATCTTGCAACAGAAATTAGTGAGATAAGAAAGCGTCCGTATCTACAGGCTGAAGGTGCAGTATTACGGGATGATGGAACGTTACTTATCACAGAGCAACGTTATAAGAAAACAGTTGAAGAGTCAACCATCAGTGAATACAAGGAACTTGTGCAGCGTAGGAATGAAGCAACGACTGAAGCAGAAATTCAAGAACTCACAGAAGAAATTGACAATCTTTTCCTGAAGGTTAATCCAGATCAATACATGGTGCGACCGCAGTTCACCAAAGGGTTGAAGTCTACTCCGAAGAAGAAAAAGAAACACTTTACAGATGAAAAAGAAAAAGAGCTTCATCGGCAGAAACAAATTCTTCTGGCACAGGAGAGAAAAGCGTTAGAAGAAAAAATCTACATTCCGTTGGAGTGTACAATGGACAAGTTGGCGACTGTCATTAAAGAACATTTGGAACGTGCGGAAAGAACAAAAATGATCACATTTGTTGATATTTTGAATCCAATTCCGAAAGGAACGAAAGCAGATTACAACAGGATCGAAGCAATCAAAAAGATTGGATTAGAGTGGAATAATCGTCTGAATCAGGTTTATGCTAAATATGCCAGTGGTGATATTACCGCAGAAGAAATGTTTGAGTTAAAACAAAATCTGATACAGAATGCCTTGAATGAAATTCGGTATTCAGATGTGAACCAGACCATTGAGCGAAAGATTACGACTTGGGATATTCAGAAATTAATTCGTGATATATTTGACGTTCACCCACGCAAGGACAAACATGGCAAGGTTGTAAAAGATGAAAAAGGAAAAATCGTTCTGGATGATAAGAGGGATAAGCGACTTATCGGTGATAAGAAGAAGCACTGTCTAGGTCAGACTTTACTACAGTGGATATATGAGGTTTATCCAAAAGAGTTTCTTGCAGCGATTAAAAGCAACCCAGGAACAGTGACGTATCTGGAAGAGGTCACAGAAAATGTGACAAGTTCCAAAACATCTGTGAAGAGTCTGAAGGACTTGAATCAACTGATTACAAGGGATGAAATTTATGAATTATATGGAAAAAAATACCAGATAAAAACAAAAGTTGTACAATGATTCTTGAACAGTGTATGGGGGTATTTGGTGCGCTAAGTACCCCTTAAAGAAAATTCCCCATGTGCCCAAAATTGACATTGATAATATACAATAATATCATGATAAAAACAGAATGATGATATTTTGACATATTGCACTATATGGTATATAAAATAATAATTATATCACTTATATAATGAAAAGTCAAGTGGTAAATTATAAAAACTGTTTGTTTTGTACAACATAATTTAGAAAGGTGGACAAAATGTCACAGGAAAAATTAAGAGATAGGCTTTTAGCTCTCATTAAGGGTGAGGGTATCAATCAGAAGTTTATCGCAAAACAAACACGCATTAGTGAGGGATTATTGTCTCGATTCAAGAATAATAAAGCAGAGCTGCATTTACTTGACAGGGAGTCCCTTGATAAATTCCTTCAGATGAAGGGATATTAATTTTGGTATCAGTATTAAGCGGTAATAGCTTTTAAATAAGCAGAAGTCCGCTTGATATTTAGATATATTTTTGTGATGGAAGACTATTGAAAAATAGTACGAAATTGCGAAGTTTTCAGTATAAGGCATTATCGGAGACTCCTTTTGAGGTTCATGATGTCTTTAATTTCCGTATTAAGTTTAATTATTTAATATTGAGAAATAATCATTGTGTTAAATTTGATTTTTTGTTTTAACAGAACAGGTTTTTTGGTGGGGTTCCCTGTACCTCCTTTAATTATTTAAAAAATCCCACCCATTTTATGATTATTACTTCCATCTGGAAGTTAAATATATTTTTGTGTAGAAAAAATATGGGTTCGTGTGAGCAACGATTTAGGGGCGAAGCATGAAAACAGGAATGGAGATAAAATTATGGAAAACACAAACACAGAAACAACAGTTGTAGATACAGAAATCAAAGATGGGGCATCCGCAGCGGATGAAACTACCAGAGAGGATGTAGATACAATTACAATGTCAAAGACTGACTATGATAAAGCGATTCAGTCTGCCGAAGATAAAATCCGTGGTCATTATTCAAAAGAGGTTAAAGACCTGAAGGACAAGATCAAGGAGTTGACACCTGTAGAGAAGTCACAGGCTGAGATTGATTTAGAGAATCGTATCGCTGCCCTGGAAGAGTCTGAGAGGATTGTTGCATCTCAAAAGAAGAGACTTGAATTTCAGGAAAATCTTACCAATAAAGGATTAGATAAATCTCTGGTGGATTTTCTAAAAGAAGATACAGATGTGGATGCTCTGGTATCCGTGGTGGATGGAATTGTAAAATCCAGAATGAAATCTACGGGGTATGTACCTACAAGCCATGATTCAGATGATTTAGTGTCACAGGAAGAATTTAATAAAATGTCTTACGATAAACGTGTGGAACTTTATAAAAAGAATCCTACTTTATACGAGAGACTGACAAAAAGAAGAAAATAAAATGAGTGTGTGAAGCACCTATAGCCTATCGGTTATGGGTGTTTTTTATTGCTCAATTTTTTATGAAAGTGAGGAATTAACAATGAGCTTAGTTATTGGTTCAGTATATGCAGATGCAGTTAATAGTAAATTAGGTACTGCACTTAAAATGAAAGATATTGCAACAGATTATACAGATATGGTATCTGAGATTCTGGTTTATGGAGATGAGGTTCATTTTCCAACATTTAACAGACTGACAGATGCAGAGGAAGTTACAAAAGGTACACCACTTACGCCAGAGGAAATCGGTATGTCCGATAGCACTGCAAAAGTAAAACAGACTGGTAAATCTGTCAGAATTTATGATAAGGATAAGGCACAAATTAAAGGTGCGGTTGTGGATGCTATGTCTTCTCAGACCGCTGAAGTTATGGCGAAGAAAATTGATTCTGACCTTATTAAAGAAATGGCAGATAATGCGGTATATAAGACTGCACTCACAGGCACAGGCGAGCTTACTGTAGCTGCCATTGATAGTGCTTTTGATTGCTTCGGAGATCAGGTACAGAATAGTTCTTTTGCGGGTATCGTTGCACATGGAAAATTCAGAAGTGCCATTATGAGAATGGATGAATTTACAAAGATTGATAAAACATACGCTGCTTCTGGAAACGGTATTGTGGATGATGCAAACTGTATCGGTATGTGGAATGGTACAATCCCTGTATACCTTTCAGATCAGATGTGGGACGCTACAAACAGTGAGCCTGTAATTGCAATTGTTAAGAAGGGTGCATTAGGATATATCATGCAGAAAGAAACTACTGTCGAGGAGGAGAGAGAGGCGAAATTACTTGCTACTGACCTCATTGCGTCAAACCTCTATGCAGTAAAACTCTTAGATGCTAAAGGTGTATCTATTCTAAAGAAAACTATTGCTTAATAGCAAGTATGGATAATCTCATAGATTCTTACAATCTATGATTTTTTCATATATTGGGGTGTGATGTTATGTCACATGATGTAATGTTGCACCCTATCTTTTTAAGGCAATTATTATTTAAGGAAGGAAGATATAGATGTTAAGACCAAGTGATCTGAAGGATTATCGACTAATGAGAGGTCTGTCCCAGAGGGATGTAGCCATGTATTGCAATTTATCTCATAATTTGATCGGAGATATTGAGTTAGGACAGAGAAATCTTACAGAATATAATTATCAGGAATTTGTCAAGGGTATCAATGCAGCGTCACAGGCGAAAGTCAGAGGTACATTTGATGAAGATAAAAAGAAATTCAATGAAGAAGAGAATGCGTATGAGAATAATCGGCAAAAAGAAAAGAGAGCTGCCGAGAAGAAATCTACGCCAACAAAGAGAAAAAGCACTAAACCGACTTCCAGTAAAACGGTGACAGTGGAAAAATAGGAAGGAGACAAAGTGTTTAAGATAATGATGATGAATGTAATTGTGGGTGTTTGCATAGGTATCTGGACACAATTACGAAAATGGAAAAATTTGACAGAAATAAGAGTCTTGTTAAACAGGAGTTGTTGAACAGTCTGCCGGAGTGGTGGACAGAAATAAATCCAGAGGATTATTATTTAGTGCTTACTGATGATGTGGATTCACTCTTCAGTTGCAAGCGATTAAACACCCTATTTGGAGTAGAAATAGGTGGATTTTATGATTTCAATAGCGGTTTATGGCTCAATGAAGAAAAAATCGACTATGGGTGGAAAACACCTATCTTTGTAGACCTCTCAGTAGGTCAAGATCAATTATGTTTCGACAATCATCGAACATTTCTAAATAACCCATGCAGGGTTAATCCGAACAATTTTCACAACGGAAGATTTAATGAAAAATATAACTTTGGTACGTTAGCTTTAGTGTGCGCTTTATATGGCGGTATAGAGCAGATGAGCGAAGAATTGAGGACGATGATACTTGCCGTTGATGGCGGTTTCATCGGCTATTACAACAAGGGTGGGAAGTATTCTCACATTAACTTATATTGGTTAGAACAGTTAGGACTTACAGAATATCTTTTACCAATACTGGAAAAGCATGATATGAAGTATTTCCAAGACTTCTCAGTTGAGCATGGATTATACGATAAAATCACTATTTCAGAGGATGGTTATTTAGACTCACCTACATATGAGGTGCCAGATTGTAAGTTTGAGCTGGTGCAACCAATTAAAAAGGTATTTACGTCTGCCTATGACGCAAGGCAGCGTGTAAAAAATAATGAAAAAATTATAGTCTCTGCCGAGACTTATCAGGATCAGTACGTCCTGAATATCGCAGTTTAAGCGAAATATAGGAGAATAAGGAGATTAATTATAATGACAAAGGTTGAATATACAAAATTCAAGGAAAATTTAAAGAAGAGATTTTACTGGTGCTATTCCACTGGTGAGAAAAAGTATCTCACTGAAAAAGGATACAAGTATCTATTCCGTTGTACCCATTTTGAAACGGGAAACTTCTTCTGGGTCTATGATGTTTCAGATGCACTTATGGAAGATGTAAAAATCTGGAAATCACAATACCAGAACAAGAAAGTGAGTGAAGCAGTGGTTGAATAGCAGTCTCACATCTGAAGAGATTTATGATCGTTATGGTCATGGACTTTCTGAAGAAAAAATTATGTCATTATATACATACGAAGCTGGGGAAATGTCAAAGGATAAATATATCGGTAAGGAATATATGATTACATATGATCCGCTTACTGCATATTCCCTTCGACAGAAGTACCCAGTTGTCGTATGGGGAAAAACATATAGAAAGAAGAGAGCTTTTGTGTTCCGAAAATCAAGACCTAAGATGTTAGATTTTTGATTTATTGAACACGTATTATAAAAAATAAAGGATGGTAGTATATGAAACATTTACTGGAAAAAGGAATTGTAGTGATTGATAAATTCCAAGGTAATCTGGCTTATTTTTACAAATATTATGATTATTCAGAATCTTGTAATGGTGAAATTGTGATTGAAAAAATTAACAATGAGATTCTTTGTATTAATTATGATCCATTTAAGGACGAAGGAACGTATTTTAATCTATCCCACTATCAGAATTTAATTTTGATTTGTGTAGAGCATAATACACCATATAAAGTTGTTGAATATTCTGATGGAATGTATATAGAAAGAAAGCCTGAGTTTAAGGATCATGTTATAAGTAATTTTGTAAAAGAGGAAGTTTATAGAGGATATGTTCATCCGACAAAACATATTTAATGAAAGGACAGTTTCAAATTGACAGAATATAGAAATAACAAACGTCCCAACAAGAAGAATTATATGGGATATGTAACAAGATGGAATAAGCGAGGATACGGATTTGTCCGCTGCTATGATGATGGAGAGACTTATTATTGTAGCAAAAAGGTTATCAATGGAGAGCCGTATCTGGTACAAGGTTCAATTGTAAATTTTCAGATTGGACATGGAGTTGACAGGGATGGAGAACCTATGAGTTATGCGTACAATCTTCTGATGGTAGAAGAACCGGAGAAAAAGCAAAAGAAGAGAAAGAGGAAAAAATAAGTTGACAGATATTGTAAATGATATTGCACATACATACGAGCGATTATTCAAATGTGTAAAAAATTATAAAGAACTGAATATGAAAACCTATATAGCACTGAATACAGTTGTACCTAACGGATGGGAACCAAGGTATAAATATTATGTTTTATCTCATATAAATGAGAATTTTGATATATATGAAAATAAGAAAGAAGAAGCTCAAAGATTAGTCGATAGGTTGCAAAAATTATACGAGGATAATCCTATGGATGCTTTGTATTACGAAAATAAACAAGACATGACACTAGAAGATTCTATGCGAAATGTGAATGATTTATCATTTGAAGAGATAGACAAGTTGATGGAAAAAATCGTAATAACTGAAACAAATGCGAATTTTTACCACGGAACTTCGTATAAAAATTATTTGAAAATTTTAGAGAGTGGATATATAAAAACTACCAATTATTCAGAATTAAAATATCCAGATAACAAAATTAGAAGGTTACATGAAGATGAGACAGGATATGTTTTTGTGATGGATTCATTGGATGTTCCGTTAGCATTTTGCTTTGGAGGATTTCGGAAAAATTCTCTACGTTGGGCGAATTTTGGTCTGGATGAATATGATATGGAGAGTTTAACACAAATGGATAAACTGGATGAATTAGGTGTCATATTTGAAATAGATCCATCAAAATATGAAGTATATTTTCATAGAAAAGAAGATGAATTTTTTATAAAAGGTGATATTTCTATTAATGATGTGAGTAAAATATTATTCTTTAGGATGGACAAAAAAACAGGGCATATTGCACAGATTACTGATGCGGATTTGAGAAGGGATGGGATTATTAAATGATCTATTGTATGAGCGATATTCATGGAAGAATTGATTTGTTTGAGAAAATGTTAGAGCAAATTAATTTAAAAAATGATGATATGCTTTACATTATCGGAGATTGTATTAATAGAGGTGGCGGTCTAAAAGTCCTTGAAAAAATTAAAAAACTGTCAGATCAGGGAAATGCAACTTTATTGATGGGAAATCACGAAATACTACTACTAGAGAGCTTAAAACATCATTTGAGTGATAAAAAAATAGGAGAAGCAGTTAATTTAGCGTATGAATACGAAGAGAAACAGAATGAGTTAAACAATATAATACAAGACTATTCCGATAAAAGAACTCTAGCAGGAGTGTTTATGGGCTTAACCAGCGCATATAAAAAAGTTGATTATGCGTATAAAGTACAACAACTATCCACAATGATTGAAGATTCCATTAAATTTGCAAATTCCTGTTCTTCTATAGATCAATGGGAATCCTTTAAAGATGTAGATGAACTTCCACAAGATGAAGCCATATCTTTATTTGATTTTCTTGATCAGAGTTTCAGAAATATTACAAAAGAAATTACAGTAAATGGAAATCACTTCTTATTAGTACATGGGGGACTTGGAGAGAATGCAATAGAACAAATAACCATTAGAGAAGAATTTTATACTAATCCTGTTAATAAAGAATTGCTTCAAAAACTTGGATATAATCCGAATTGTAAGATTATCTTCGGACATACAACAACAAGAAATATCAACATAATTTTGAATCATAAATATATTGCACCACATAAAATCTGGCATGACGAAAGATTTGGAGACAAGATTGGAATTGATTGCGGAGCAAGTTATCCTAACGGGCAATTAGCGTGTTTACGGCTTGATGATATGAAAGAATTTTATGTGAAGAATGAGGAAAAATATATTACTCCGATTTATAAAATTAATTGGTGTTTTGATTCAATAAAGAAAAAAATAGAATGTGAGGAACACTATGGCGAATAAAAATGCGAATGGTAGTGGAAAGCCCGTCTGTACGGAGACTTCCATATATCAGACCTTAAAGGCGATGCTTCACACTGACACAAAAGTATACTATGTTATGTGGAAGTATTGTCCTGAATATCTGAAAGATCATGAAAGTGACCCCATTATTACTTTTGATGATCTGAAGAACAGATACAGAGTTTTCAAGGATACAATTACAGAGAAAACCTGTGAAAAATATATGCTCGAAGAGGGTGTGCAGAATGCGGTACTATGGGTACTAAAGCGGTTGCATCAGAAGAAGCAGATAGAACTTTATAATGCCTACTATGAGAAAGCACTGGGCGGTGATGTACAGGCTTTTAAAGCATTTGAGGATTTTTCCGATAAATTCTTTGCGGAAAATAAAGAAAATGGTCTTGTTGCACTTTTGAACAATGTTTCAGAGGAAGATTTAGAAGATAAAGAGGATTATTCCTATACATACACAGAATGACAGTGAGAACAAACAGTTTTATGAATATTTATATACCAAAAACAGTGGATTCGGATTCACTGAGCAACAGGACTTAGATATTTTGAAAAAATTATATCCAGAAGCACGGCATATCAAGGTGATATACAGTGTTCCTGGTGAAGCGTATTTTGTATTAACACACTAGAGGTTGCATGAGTCATATCATGCAGCCTTTTTTATTTTATTAAAAAGAGGTGAAGCACAATGACAAGAGAAGAAAAATTAAAAAAGATAGTCGCTGATCCTGTCTTGTGGTGTCGCTACTTTGTTCGTATCGTTGACAAGACAGGTAAAAAAGTTAGATTTGAGCCGACATTTACCCAAAAATTACTAGCAAAAAATTTTGGGAAATTTAACATAGTGGCAAAATCAAGGCAGTTGGGGATCACAAGTTGGGCGATAGCCTACTCATTGTACTTAGCCCACACAAGACCTGACACAGTATGTATGTTGATGAGCTATTCTCTGGATACTGTCGATATTGTCTTTAAGAAACTGAAAGCTATGTATGATGATCTTGATCCATCCGTAAAAATTAAAGATGTAGCAAATAATAGGAAAGAGCTTATTCTGGAAAATAGAAGCCGTATTGTATGTTGCGTATGTGGCAGTAAGGATGCCGCCAGAGGTTCCACGCTGAAATATGTTCATTTAACTGAGGTCGCTTTCATGGACGATGAAAAACTGAAGAATCAGTTAGTCGCTATCGAAGCTGCATTAAGACCAGACGGACAAATTGTTTTGGAGTCAACTTCTTCCGGCATGAATATGTGGTATTTACTATGGCAGAAAGCAGTACACCATGAGTCTCAGTATATCCCTTTCTTTTTCAGTTGGTTGGATGATACTAGGCAATTCATTCAGGAATATGAAGAAAATACAGAAATTTACAGAAATCGACACGGTAAGTATTTGGACATGGAAGAGCTGGATGAAGAGGAAATGTCTCTTTACTACAGGATGGGTGGAGATACTAACCCACTTGCAATGAAAAAGCTCATGTGGAGAAGAATGAAAATTGCAAATATTGGTATTGAGAAGTTCCGACAAGAGTACCCAACAACTGCATCGGAGAGCTTTCTAGTGAGCGGAAATAATGTATTTTCTCTGGAAAAGATTCAAGCCAGAACAAACAATATCTATGATAGCAAGCCATTATCGCAGAAAAATATAAAGAATTTGTCACCACTGATGAAGAAGTGGAAAAAAGACTGGGATATGTGGCGTGAGCCTAAACTAAAAGAACGCTTTTATGCCGGTGTAGATACAGGTGAGGGAATCGGTTCAGATAATAGTGTGATAGAAGTTGTTGATCAGAATGGTATTCAGGTGTTTGAATTTGCGTCCAACAAAATCAAGCCCTATGAATTTGCCGATCTGGTCAGAGAGGTTGGAAATTACTACGGGACTGCCCTTCTAGTTGTAGAAAAGCTCTCAGCCGGACATACAGTCGTGGACAAGCTCTACGATGGATCACACAGATACATACGATTATACAAGTATAAAGAATATGATGCAAAAGGAAAAGCAAGAAAGAAGCCAGGATTCCAGACCTCATCTAAGAGTAGACCTATTATCATTAACCGGTTTGTGGAAATGTTCGAGACTGGACAGATTCTTTTAAACAGTAAGAAATTACTTGATGAAATGAAGTCGTTCCAATTAGATGATACTGGCAAACAACAAGCTGTAAAGGGTGCGAAAGATGATAGAGTTATGGCTTTTGCTATGGCTCTGGAAGGATATGTAAACGGCATTTGGTATATTTAATGAACAGTATTTATGATAAATAAAAAATTGAAAGGAAGTTAAATGGAATATAGAGATTATAAAAAGATACTTGATGAAGCTATGATAAGTTATGTAAATCACGGTGGGAGTACATACAATATGAATTGTGTTCTGAAGGAGTATATTTTTTCCTACGACAATGAGTCTATGGCAGACGATCACAAGAAACATTTATCAGATAAAGCAGTACAAGCTATCTTAAAGAAAGAAACGCTGCCTAAGGGCATTAGATTAGAAAAGTGCATTTGGCACAGGAAGGATTGATATATGAGAAATCCGATAGAAGCCATTAAGAATTTTTTTAGTAAAGGAGCAACTATGAACACAGAAAAAGTAGACTGGTTTAGAGATGAGATAAAAAAGACACGCTACAGGGATAGGATCAGTAGAGTTGAGGACATTGACGATTATCTGAGAAGAAATCATAAGGTATTGCAGATTCCCTCTTTCCAGTATAAAGAGCATACATTTGAGCCTACCAGATTAGTTCTTCAGACGTTGCGTAGTATAATTAAGTTTCATTCTTCTTACATTTGTGGCTCACCTGTCTCTATTACAGGCGATAAGGAGTTCGTATCTTTGTTGAACACCATTTATAAAAGAGGTGGCTATGCAAAAACAGATTTAGAAATTGCAAAAGACTTGATTACATATGGCGATACATTTGAATATGTTTATCTGGATGGAGATAAGATTAAGTCAAAGTTGATCAGAAATAAAGACTCTTATCCCCTGTATGATTCTTTTGGAAATTATACCCATTTTGTAGAATACTGGAAGGATGAAGATAGTAGAGCAGACCATTATGTTGTGTATTATCCAGAGAAAGTGGAAATTTATGAGAATAGCACACTGATTGACACTAAGCCAAACCTTACAGGACTTCCCATTTGGTACAGTGCTATGGATAAATCAAAATATGATAAATTTGGTGATCCGTTCCCTCTTGATCTTATGGGAATTATGGATACAATCGAATCGCTATTATCGAAGCTGGACACGGCAGTGCTTACACTATCGTTATCCCCTATTGGTATAATCTCAGGTCAAAGATTTGATAGCAGTATGCCGAGGGACATGGTTGGTGCAGTTCTAAATATTGAAGAAGGTGGAAGTTTTAATTGGGCGAATGCTCAGATGGACAGGGAAAGTATTAAACTGGAACTGGATTATGTGATTCAACAGTTTTATGCTATCGCTTGTGTTCCAGCTTCAATCATGGGGCAGAGTAATGTTGCAAATGTTTCGGAAACATCTATCGTCATGCTTTACCAACAATGCGATAACTTCGCAAGACAGTATATTGCATCCATAAAAGAGGGATTTGAGAAACGACTCGAATACATTCGTAAGTTGATGGAATATAACGGACAAACTGTATCTGATGAAGTATTCGATAGTGTGAATTTCTCCTTTAATGTTGCAAGACCTGTAGATAATGCAGCGGACATGAAAAATATGCAGATTCAGTATAATTGTGGTGCAATTTCTAAGCAGACCATTATTGATAGATCACCTTATACTACGGATACCGCATTGGAACTGAAGCGTATCGAGGACGAAGCAAAGGTTAATGGTGAGTTTGAAGAAGAGACAGATGATCCATTGGAAATTGTGACAAGTACCAAAACGGAAGAAGTAATAATTGACGATAAGGCAGATTAACCCCTTATTTATTTTGTGGAGTAACGAAATGTTACCCCATATTTTTTTGAGAAAACATAGAAAGTGAGGATCAGAAAATTATGTATCCGTGTTATCAGTTAATTCAAATAGTAGAGCTGCCGGAGAACGGCGGTAATAAGTATGCAGTAAGATTCCTGGCACAGATGGAGTATTTTGATTATGATTTCATGTGCAAGAATGCCCTGAAGGAATTTCTGTTTACAAATAAATACGACAGCGGAGAATATCTCATTATCCGTGATAATGAAGAGTATGGTGATATTTATGTAACCGAAGCAGTCTGTATCTATCGGTGCAAGGACAAAGGAAGTTATGTTGATTTCAAGATAGCCGGTGAAGAGTGGAAGAATCTGGTAAAAGAAGTTTTGGAAAAGTCCCCTATTATCAAGCCATCCCTTCAGATTCAGACCATGCACAAATTATCAGTGCCAAAGATTATACCAGAATAAATATATGTGGGTATCGGTGAACTGCCGGTACCCTGATTATATTCAGATACGATTCCATCATGCAGTTTTAATGGCTTTTGTCATGCCAGACCTCATTCTTCCTGTATGGTGGGATCATATGTGGATATAATAAAAGGGAGACACAAATTTGCATCCCCCTTACACTTGACTTTTTACGGTCAAATGTTATAATCAAGTTAGAAGCAATCAAGAGATATTTGCGGTGTCTAGTGGTTGCCCATCGAAAAATTTATAACGGGTTACTAAAACACGGGCTATCCCCTATTTGCGGTAGGGAATAGCCTTTTTGCTATTTGCGGTGATTATCCAGATAGGACAATGCCGCAAAGATTACAAGTAAAAGCTGTAACACTTCCATCGTGCTCATTGGCATTACCCCCTTTCCGTTTCTGGAAAGGACAACCACCAGACTATCCCTATCACGTTCTAACCTGATAAGGGAATTATATCATAATTTGTCAATAATTGCCAGATAAACTCTGTTGACATAGGGGAACAAAGGTTCTATAATGAATATGTTGTTGAATTATGTTATATGAACGGTGTTGGCGCACTTGCAGAGGACATGACCCATTAAATATGATGGGTTCTATCCCCTGTACAAAAGATTAAGATGGTAAGATCCTTTTGGGACATTCCATACATACACACTTTTTTATGAGAGTATGCAGCTTAGGTTGTGTACTCTTTTTATTATCCCCATATTCTGTATGGATTCTTAGAAAAATGAAAATGAAGAATGCTCTGTGAGCCGTTTTCGTGAAGTCCGATGTGGAATTATCAAGGTTGACTTTCTGAAAATCGCTCTGAGAGCATTTATTTCACGGTCGAAATGACCGTAGATAAGTCGAAAAGATGACCGTGAGGATTAGAGACGGATTTTTAGGTTGTATTCACGGCGGATTTTATCGCAGTGACAAAGGGAGCCATGAAACGTGACATCCTTAGATTCAATCTAGGCTTGCACTGGGAAATTAACCCCATATCTGAAAAATGTGATCAGAAAATCTTTCATGGAAAATTCTTATATCTGAGTCTTAGATTTGAGATGCAGCGTTCCCTGATTTGGGAATGCTCCAGGGCTAAGTTAAACTTAGGGGGTATGCCGGAAAGACTTAGAAAATGGAAAAGTGAGAATTGTGATCAGTGGTGTGAGGGTGTATCCTGTGGGGATTTTTGCACAGTATTCTTAGGATTTTAGGGGATGGGTACTGTGTTTTGCAGTAGTACATTCTGTTCATTTCTAAAATGAGGAATTGCTTAAAATTACCACTGGGATTCTGCATATATTCTGGCGTTGTGGAATGCCGGAACGTACATTAAAATAAGGACAAATTGTGTTCTGGTAAATTTTGGGAACGGGTTTGGTGTGGATTAGTTTACATAACATAGAAAAAATTACACACGCAAAAGATTTTGTAAGTAGCTAAAAATTTTTAAGATTTCGCAAAATCATGTTCTTGTGATTCTGGTAAAAAGCAGAGTGACACCAGGACGAAAAAACGGACGTATAGCACCGATTTCTTCAGATCGTCCAGATGATAGCACAAAAACAGAAACACGGCTGCATACTGGGACAGGAACACGACTTTGCACAGAATGAATAATATCAAGGAATATTCAATAAATATGCACAAAAAGAAAGCACCCACCTTTTACAGTGAGTGCCTTTTTTATTGGCTTCTTTATTCAAAATAGTTGATTTCTGAAGTAAGTTTCTTTTTGGATTCTTCAGAACTTGATACATAAAATCTCATTGTGGTTTCTACAGATGAGTGACCAGCTATTTCCTGTAAAGACTTTATATCCTGAAGATTATCACATTTCTTTGCAAGATTAGTTAAATATTGATGGCGTAGCATATGCGGATATACATTCAATCCTTTTTGTGATCCTAACCGATGTATCAATTTATAGATTCCATTTGCGGTCAGTGTGCCACGATTGCCGATAAAAACCTTTTGGGAATCAGATACAGGTCTGTGTGCTATCCATTCACGGAGCAGAGCTTTATATTCGCCGGAGATAGGCACTTCTCTGTATTTGTCGCCTTTACCACTTCTGATAATGATATAAGTGTTTTTTGTACTGTCCAGATTGACTATATCTGATAATTCAAGGTCAACAACTTCTGATTCTCTCATTCCAGTATTTAAGATGGTTTGAACAATTACACGATGTAAAAGATTAGCATTACCTTCTGTATATTTCAAAAACTGGAATAAATCTTGTTTGTTCAGAACCTCTACTTTAGGGGAAACCTTGCCTTTCTTCTTCTCAACTTTAATGAGTTCATTTCCATATACGACATGAAGAAAATTACAAAAATTCTGTATCGCTGCAAGTTTGGTATTGATAGTTGAAAGGGATGCTTTCTGCACTGTATCAATGTATGACCTGTAGGCTTTTACTTCTACAGGTGTGAGTGATCCGCTGAAGCTCTCTCCGCTGGTATCTTCTAACCATGTCAGGAACATTGAAATATTGTGCAAGTAACCTTTTGCAGTGTTCTCACTTTTTCCAATTCTTTCCAGTTCGTCTGCATATGCTTTCAAGATTTCTTCTTTCTTCATAATAAAACCGCCTTTCTTTATTAGATTGTCCAGATTTCTATATTTAAAGTATAACAGAGTGAAAATAGCGTGTCAATATAATTTGTCAATATAATATGAATTATATGGACAAAATGAAATGATTCTATAAAATAACGGGGTGTAATTCCATGATATAGAGCTTGTTTTTTGTCCATATAATTATTTTACGGGATTTTATAATATGATTTCTGACACTATGACCGGCAGAGATACTAGGACAAAAAAAGAGAACCGGCTAACATGGTGTTAGTTCCAGCTCTCTGATCTGTTTTAATGATAAATGTTTTTTGTCTTTTTTGATACAACTTGCAATTCTGCATCAAGTATGTTTATTACTTTTTCAAACTCTGCCAGTGTGAAACTGTTTCGTGACAGTTTATTCCTAACTGATTGTGGTTGAATACCTAACAGTTCCGCTAATTGGTTTATATTGGTATCTGACTCTAACATAAGCTGCTTAATAACTTGTGATCCGTTCATATATAACCGCCTTTCAATATATCATTTATGAGTTATTGATATAATATCATAGAATGAAATAATAATCAATATAGAGTTAATGTATAATCTTATATGATTATTTATTGCATTTAATAGGAAGAAAGACGGATTTTAAAATAATATTATAAAAATACTCAAAAATGAGTTGACATATACTCAAATATGAGTTATATTAAAACCACAACAAGGGACGACTACTAAACACAAGGATCTGGACAATCTTATTTAGTAGCCGTCACAACCAAACAAAAGGCGGTTGCAGTAATATTGTAACACAACCGCCGGACAAAAAGAAAGGTGGTTTATATTATTATGATGAACATTTATTTAACAAACTTAGGAAAGTACAACGAAGGTGAGCTTGTAGGCGAATGGGTACAGTTACCGATTAGCAATGAAGAGCTTCAGAAAGTATTTGAGCGTATCGGAATCAATAAAGAATATGAAGAATATTTCATAACTGATTATGAATGTGATTTTTACGAAATTGGTGAGTATGAGAACATTGATACATTGAATGAGATAGCGGAAAAGATTGATGATCTGGATGAAGAACAAGAACAGGTTGTTAAAGTGTTAATGTCAGAATGTGGCTACGATCTGGATGGAGCTATTGAAAAAGCGGAAAGCGGAGACTATCGCACATATAGCAACTGTGACAATATGACAGATGTAGCCTATCAGGTTGTTGATGAGTTTGATTATCTTAGAAACGTACCTAAAACCGTAGCAAGATACTTTGACTATGAAGCATTTGGACGGGATTTAGGTATAGAGGGCAGTTTTCATTTTCTGGATAACGGCGACTGCATCGAGATTATTGGTTGATGAGGGAAACTACTATGGAAAAGATTTATGGAACAAGATCATATTGGAAAGCAGTATTCAGAAGAGAAAGACACCAGAAAATCAAAACAGTATTGATGTACATTGTAGCATTTTTCCTTTTCACTATGCCGATTTGGATGTTTTTAGACTGGTTAATGAGAGGATATTGATAAGAAAGGGTAAGGGTGAAAAAATTATGAAATCACAGGTATTAAACATTACAGGCGGTTTTTATACTGCGGTTGTTGTTAAGTTTGAATTATTTGAGTCAAGTATTATTGATGAGAGATATTTCGCTACAAGAGAAGAAGCTGAAGCATTTCAGAGAGTAATTATTGAGAAACGTTTCAACGATCTCGAAAATATAGCGTGTGTAGTATCACGGATAGGGTGAAGGGGGTGTGATAATGTACTTCTTAGGTCAAGTCGCTTGTTATGTCTTTATCGGTGTTGTAATAGCTGCACTGTTAGATTTATAAGCGTTATAATATAGAACATAGTAAAAAGGTCATAGGCGTTGAGTCTATGGCTTTTTTATTGTGTTTTATGACGGAAGTAAACTAAATATTACTTCCATATCTGACACCAGAACCGGCAGAGGATACCGCTATAAAAACAGATCACAAGACAGATTATACCGGCAGAGCCTAACCCTACACGGGGGGGACAGATGCAGCCGGTCACAGCGATATGTTGAACACTATTTACAATACACTTATACGCCTGTATATGACCTTTAGAGCCGTTTCTACTGCCCTTGTGTGGTATTCCTTATATTACGGTATATAAGGGCATATAAAACCCATATAGAGCCGGTATAACCTGTACATCAGGACACGCCACAATACAACAAGGTCTTACGCTGCTTATCCCTGTATAATATATCCCTGTATAGACTTATACTGTCCTTGTCCATTTGTCCTGTATAGTAAAGTGTGATCCGCTGGCAGTCGTGCCGGTTGTGATGGGTACATCCCTCTGTATCTGGTAGAACATCCCACCCTCTACAGGTGTAGTTTTTTATATTTATACATCCCTTGTGCATAAATACAGGAATATGTATATAGCCGTAAAAATCCGTAAAATGCGATTTAAGCGACTTTATGTATTTTATGGCATTGTTATAGCATATGATATAAAAGCGCCTTAAAACGTCAAATAGAGCTTTGAAACGTCTGCCGGTTTGGGATGGATCATATCAGGACAGCCCACCGATTGACCCCCCCTAAACATATGTTTGGTCGGATGTATACCAATTTTTTTACGCCGACAAAATTTTGACTTTATATTTTCTCATCGTGATATAATATACATAAAATACCAGAAGGAGAACACTACGGATGAAAGGCAGAATTAAACGATATATCAATAAAAAAGGCTATGGATTTATCACCGGTGAGGATGGACAGGACTATTTCTTTCACATCTCACAATTTAAAGATATGGTTGAGCCGCAAAACTATATGTTTGTAGAATTTGATATTGTAGATGGAAAAAGAGGAAAAAATGCGGTTAATATCGCTACACAATCTCCAGTAGGGAATAATAGATCAAAAGTTATCAATTTTGGAAATAAGAATATTCGAGTAAATAACATAAAAGAGTATGGAATTGTTAAATGCTTCGGGTACTTGGAAGAATATGGATTTAACAATAGTCCTATAAGAGAGATAAGTGAATCCGAATATAATAGGCACAAAGCTTATTATGATAATCTGGGAGATAAAATAGTAAAATGCGGCTATTTGTATATTAAAACATATCAAAAGGAATATATGAGATTCTATCAAGATCATGAAGATTTTGATATTTTTGAAAAATACAATGAAATCAATAAGGTTATGAAGAAGTAAGATGCCAGGAGGAAATCACAGATGAGAGGAAGAATCAAGAGATTTATTGAAGATAAAGGATTTGGATTTATTACAGGTGAAGATGGTGCAGATTACTTTTTTCATATCTCACAGGTGAAAGATATTATTGAGCTAAAGAACTGGATGATAGTGGAATTTGATGTTGCAGACGGGAAAAAAGGCAAGAATGCAGTAAATATCAGAGTTTCAGAGCAGAATAGTACATCACGATTTATTACGTTTGGAGATTTGAATATTCGATTGAGCAATATTAAAGAATATAAAATAAACAGATATTTTGAAAATTATGACAGAGTTTTTGTAAAACAGATAGTAAAAAAAGAACAGAAAGGTTTTTTAAGAATAAAATATACAAAGAAAATTACTTTATTTAAACCTACATCAGAGTGGCATTCAGAATTTTATGATTATTCTTATTATGATGATACTGACAAATATAGAGGAAAAAATATTTCAGATATATGTAATGGATATTATAATTTATGTTATAGAGATAAAGACGGCGGTATACAAAATGCCTATTTGAAACCTAAAGACTGGAAATATGTTCAAATTGATAGATCATTACCTGTAATTGGGAATCTATTAAAAAATAAACAGAAATATTGTCTTGAGATAACTACTTTCCAGAAGGATGAATATCATTTCTGGGAGTCAGGTGTAAACTTTGATGTTGTAGAAAAATACAATGAAATCAATAATGCTATGCAGTACGGACATTAATATAAAAAGTATATAAAAAGCATATCCATAGTAACCATATACATATAAAAAGTATTACCAAACTTTGCTATAAACTCAACTACTATGTTCAATATACAGTGTTCCATAACTTGACAAAACCTCTATTTAGATGTACTATAAATATAGTTCAATAAATAGGAAAGAGGTGAGCATATATGCCTAAGAAGAAATATTTTCTAACACAAGCGGAACTTGCAAAACTACTCAAAAATTATGGTAGTGGGTACCGCTGGACACATGACAAGAAACTATCTCAGTCTGGCAGTGTGACCTATACAGATGCACAAAATAATATGCTTACCATTAATCAGTTATGGGATAAAGATACAGATAAACCGTATGTGATGGTTCATATATCTGATTCCACCGGCAGAATCTATCGTAAGGATAAGTGGGACTGGTTCGAGACAATCCGACAACTTCACTTCGACTGGACACTGCAAGGTGGAGAATATGACCTCGAATTTAAGAGCATAGAAGGAGATAAAATGGCGAAGAAAAAGAGACAGAGCTATACACAGGAGCTTAAAGCACAGATTGAAAGTCAGAAAGATATTATCGCAGAGCGTGACAAAGAGATAGAACGTCTGCAATGTATAATCGCTGATCTGCAACAGAATCAACCGGCTACTGCCCCATCTGAAGATATGCAGCGTAAACTGGATAATGCTATCTGGCACAGAGATCAGTATAAAAATGATTACAATAAAGAAAAAGACAAGTCTCAAAAATTAGCTGAAGAAATAGAACACCTGAAACTTCAACTTGCAGAAGAACCAACTACAGATCACATTTCCGATGATGAGCTGGATTCGGATGTGAAATATGGAGAACCGTGGTATGTAGCATATGAAAGTAAGAGTAAATCAGAGCTTGCCAAACGTCTGCATTTTGTAGAAACAATCTCACAAAGACGACAGAGACAAATTCAAGAGCTGAAGAAACAGGTTAATGATAAGAAATATGGTCAGTATGTACAGGAAGATGCACTAACCTATAATGAAGCACTGGCAAGAGCTGATAGGGCAGAGACAATAGCGGAGCAGTATTTGGAATACAACAAAGATGCACATAAGAAAAATGAAGAGCTTCAGCGACAGTTGACGGAACTTGCATCCGCTTCTCTTACGCCAGAAGAATCTATGCGGATTATTGAACAGAATATTGAACAGAGTAATGAGCTGAAGAAAGCTGCCAGAAAGAAACAGGGTGCGCCACGAAGGATAGATGATCGTAAAGTAGCTTTAATGTGCGAATTGCATAAGAAGGGACATTCAATCAGAGAAATATCTAAACAGGTTGGATGCAGTGTTGGTAGTGTTCATAGACTCTTAAATGAGAATAAGCAGTAAAAATCAAGGAAGGACAGTTGTTGTCCTTCCTTTTATATTGTAATACTTTTTATATACTAATTGATTTTATAGTATTACTTAGTATATAAAAAGTATTATATATAACTATATGGAAAATACTGTAAATTAGTAAATTTCCTTGACGGAGAGTAGACGCTAGTATATAATAAATACATCTTAAATATAATAATTATATAAAAAGTAATACTTTTAATATGCGGAAAGGGGATTTAAGTATGAAAGTTATAGCAATAGCCAACCAAAAGGGTGGTGTAGCAAAGACTACAACTACATACAATCTTGCAGTTGCAAAAGCAATGATAGGTAAGAAAGTGCTTATGATTGATCTTGACCCACAGGCGAGTTTGACAATTTGTTGTGGTATGAATCCTGATGATAAAGAATTTGAAAATTATAATGTATGTAAATTGTTTGATGGTAAAACAAAAGCAGCGGAATGTGCTTTTAATGTTGAGAGTACAAACCTGGACAACTTATTTATAATTCCATCCAATATTGATCTGGCAGTTACAGAAACAAAATTGGTTGTTGGAAGAAATAGTGATGTACAGTTGCGAAAAGCTGTCTTAACTCTGAAACCATATTTTGATTATATATTCATTGATTGTCCACCACAGTTAGGAACACTTCTCATTAATGCTTTAGTCGCTGCGGATGAAGTTATTATTCCAGTAAAAACAGAGTACCTTGCATACAGAGGACTAAAAGCACTGATGAACACTATCAAAGACGTACAGAGTGGTGATGGAGATAGATCACTGAATCCTGATCTGGTGCTTACAGGAATCATTGCGACTATGTATAAATCAAAAATAAATGACAATCAGGATGTACTGGCTATGTTGGAACAGAAAGCACCGATATTGGGTGTGGTAAAAGATTCGGCAGATGTAAATAGAGCGATTGTAAATGGAAAGCCGGTTGTATTATCAAATAAGAAAGCACCTACGGCAAAAGAATATATGGAAATTGCTTTCAAGTTGGAGTAATACATATTATATACTAAGTAATACCTAAATAAAGAAAGGATATGAAATCATGGCGAAAACAAGGCTCATAGATACGCTTCAGGAAGAAGAGTTACAAGAAATGAAGGAAGAGCAGAAAGAAACTGCCAGCGTTGTGAAGAAAGCACCTGTAGAAAAAATTATTTCAAAAGATGGAGCAAAAGACAAACAAATCTCTGCTAAAGTAAATATGAAAATGTACAATGCTTTTACTACAATAAATAAGGCACAGGGAGTCTCAAATAACTCTGCATTGAATATGTTGATTGCAAAATATGTTCGTGAAAATCGCTTCATTTTGGATGAAGAAGATATGCTCTAAAATTAAGGTATTACATATAATATAATAAGTATATTAAAAGTAATACTTTTTATATAAGAAAATTTTTAAAAACTATTGCAATTTCCAGAATTACCGTGTACAATAAATACAAGTACAGAAAAACTGGCAGAAACATATTGCAGTAGTTGGGTAACAAGACTAAAGCGGTATGAAGAATTAACCTCATACCGCTTTTATTATTGTTACACGTTCTGTACATATACATTTTGTTTGCTCGGTTTTACCAGAACCGATTACCTTATACTAGACGGCATTACCAGTGCAGCCTAGTACCCACAATTTAATATTAAAAAAATCAACTTAGCACAGTTTCTTTTTTGAAATGAAAATGTGGTAGGGTGTGTTTTGTATACACCTTTTATAGGATATATTCTAAACTACACAACCTGTCATGTCAAGAATGAACTTGTGTTCGGTGTATTAAATTTACTCTTTTTTAGGACTGAAAGTAATAATTACTATATCAAAAGTAATAATTTTAATATACTTTAGAAAGTTGGACAGGGTTTAAGGGTTACTTCTGGATAAATAAAATCTGGTATCGGCAGCCTAAATAGTAAATTGCCGGGGTTGGGTCGCTGCGGCTATCGGTGATCCATGACCACAGGGGTTGGAGAGAGCGCAAGACCTCATATGCCTAACCAGACCGCCTATTGGTACGGACAGTCTGTACATTGGTTAAAAGTAGCGCACACGGGGGCAAAGGATAAGCCTGGACGTACACAGGGTATATCTGAACCACGGCACCTACAGATTTCTTGTAGGATGCGGAAATGGACAAACACTGGAAACGGTGTGTATTGAGGGCGTGGCAGACCAATATAAAAGTCCATGCGGAATCGAAGAAAACCGCACTCATAGTTTGAACAGCTCTACAGAGATACGGATACCTCATGCAAAAGCGGATTATTCATCTCAAGGCATATCAGAGTTTCTTTTTCTTGCGATAGGGAAACTCTGTCCAGATACGAGAGCCGTTTTCCTATTTCCCTACAGATTATTCGCCTACGGCGTGTCAAAGTCAAGTAAATTGGTTAAATTTGTCAGAAATTCTATGATGTAGACTTAAATTCTGGAAAGAACAGTGATTAGTGTAAATTTGTACCACTTACAGGTTTGTTCCGTAAATTTCAAGTTGTACATTAGAATGGCGAGGATAAAATTGAAGTTGAATTATCCTTTATGAGAGACTGTAAAAAACAGGTCAAAAATGGATTGTAGGTGGTTAGATGAACAAGTTTACCCTGAAGGAGTTTTCGTTGAAAATAGAGGTACAATTCTCTTAAATAGTTAAGAGTAATACATATTATATAAAAAGTAATACTAAACACAGAAAGGAATAAAACAATATGGGAAAAATTAATAATGTAGTAAAAATGATTGAGTTCTCCAACGAGGATGATCTCTACTCACAGATTGATGATTTAACCAATACGGATTATCAATCGGATGAGCTGGACAAACCGTATGTTGTGACAAGTATCAATTTAATAAGTGAGAAGAAAGCACTGGTGTATCTGCAAGAGGATCTGAATGTCTTGCCGGTACACTTTTTTTATTGTCATAACAACATGGTGGATGAGATTGTCCCATCTGAAGAACCACACAATGAAGAGTTTATGTCTATTCAGGAGATTAATTTAGCCAGGGATTTAGGCTCAATCATCATCGAGGATAAAGAGTATGAAATTGATGAAGTACACTTTTCTATGAACGCATACGGGACACGTTGCGTAAACTTTTATTTATGTTAAGGAAGGAGAATATCATGAAACAATATGACGATAATCAATATTATGAACAAGGAGATGCAGAGCTGGGAACCGGCTTTACCAACTATGAAAGACTGCTTCTGGAACTGAATTATAAGAACTATTATCCAAACAAAACGACTGCCGAAATGACCGGCAATAAAGATTATGAAGGTCTGAAGAGTGATAGAATCCGTGTTTATGAGAAAATTCTTAATGAATGCGGTCTTGATCCTGAAGCAAATTATGACAAAAATACGGATCATGCCAAACTGCTCGAAGCTGCATACACAATTTTACATAGCCTATTGGGAAACATTGACACTTACAGAAAAGTCGAAACTGAATTTGTTACCGCCAGTGCAGCGTTTACTAATCTTCAGAACCGGCTCAAAGAGCTTAGATCAGAGATTGAGAGAGTAAAAGCTGAAATGCACTACCAGGACTCAGACTTTACATTTATGTTTTACACACGATAAGGGGGAATCAGAATGTCAGATTTAATGTATACCCCATTGGAAAATGTTTTTGCAGATACAATGGCAAGAGAGGGTAAGTCCATTACTGCCGTGATTTCCGGCAAGACATTTACTGCTTTCTTCAGAAGGTGTGATGATGGTCAAAGTACAGAGGACAGAATCATGCTCTACTATGGAGTAGATGCACCTGTAGATCAAGGCTCACTCATCCAATATGGAAGAAAAACTTATGTCCTTGTGAATAAAGAGACAGAAGAAAACACCTGTTATTATAAGTCATTTGCTATCGCTTGCAATGGAATTTTGAACACGAATAACAGAACAGTAAAAAATGTTCCTGTATATGGATATGATTTGAAGAATGGTCTTACATCAGTGAATAACACGATTTCAATTGTTAATGGAAATATGGAATTTGTAACTGAAATCACGGACACTGTAAAGGTATTAGCGATAGATGATACTTTTAATATTTACGGACGTACCTTTAAAGTTGACAATATTTACCAAAAGGACGGACTATTTCATATCATAGCCGAAGTTTATGCTAATGTTAATCCTGATCCAGAACCAGAGCCGGAACCTGAACCAACACCAGATACACCGAAGCAGAGTGTCACAATATCAGGTGGTGATTCTCTACGTTATGGTAGAACAAAGTCATGGACAGTAGCTTTTACTGATTCTACAGGTGCAACTATAGAGAAAACTGATTTTAAATGGAATGTTGTGTCAGAGTATGCGATTACTCAAACAGTAAATGGAACAAAAATCTCACTGAAATATACAGTGGATAGGGCGGTTGATAAAACATTTACGCTGCAAGTGTTAGATTTCGATGGAGCTGTATTGGCAGAACAAACGATTACATTTACCGTATAATAAAAAGGAGTGGGATCACACCCACTCCATCTTTTTCCATCTTATTCCCCTTTTTTAGCAATTATTTTTTTGGATCATCATTATCATGTGAAAATAGTTTTTCAATCTGTTCAGGACTTAAAGTCTTTATGTAGGCTTGCATAGCACTCATCATTTCATCGACTTTAGCTATTTTATAATCTTCTATTTTTGATTGTAATTCTTCATCAAGAATATCTAAAATGTAAGATTTGGAAGTTTCTTTATCTTCAATAGTATTAAGAGAATTTATCGTATGATTTGGTACAAAGGCTAATTTATAATCGCACATTTCGGCTAATATCATAAGATCACCAATTGAAAATCTGTCTTGTGAGAGCTTGTTACGAAAAGTTCCAACGGATACGCCGGTATATGTAGCTGCTTCTTTTATGGTAACATCTTCCTGTTGCATCATTTTTCGGATGTAAGCTGATATGCTATTTTTCGACAAATTTATGCACTCCTTTCTATAATATATAGCGTTAAGACTAATTATATCAGATACACTAAAATCATGCAATAAATGAAATGTAAATAATTGGAAATAAATATTAGAAATAATTGTAAAAATTATTGACATATAACGAAAATAGTGATAATATCATAACCATAACAACACAACATAAGTAACGGGATAATCTTACATGAAAAAGAAGAAAGGGGAATGTAACGTGAGTAAGACCATACTAATGACTTCGGGCTATAGCTTTGAAGGACGTAGAATCAGTGAATATTTCGGCGTGTACTCTGGTGAATGTGCATTAGGTACAGGATTTCTAAGTTCTCTTGGTGCCGGATTTGCGGATTTCTTTGGAACAAATAGTACCATGTATTCGGACAAACTGAAAAGGGCGAAAGATTATGCCATCGGTCAGTTAAGAGATCAAGTCATAGCCATCGGTGGAGATGCAATAATCGGACTGGACATTGATTATGTGTCATTTTCGGCAGATATTATGGGTGTAATAGCATCTGGAACGGCAGTTAAGCTGGAAAATTTATCCAGTGGAACACAAGAGAATACAGAGAACAAATATGTCATATCCATCTATAATACTATGCCAAACTTCAGACCATCTTTTCTGTATGCAAGTCCAGCTTCATACGGAGAGAGCGTCCTATCACTTGGATTATTCCATCTGAAAGAGTGTACAGTTAAGGCAGTGTTGGCAGATGTTGAAATCAGTGACATATTCCAGAGGACAACTGTACTTAAAGATGTAGCTTTTATCGGATTTAAGGCTGAAAATGCAAGGAATTTGATTAGCGATCCTGTGACTTGCGATCTGTCTCCTGATTTAATCAGACTTATTTATGGAATAAAGCTGACTATCAAGAGATACATCACAACGGATGGACTGGTTGTAGTTCCAGAGAATAACATCACCTATACTTCCGCAGAAGAAGAGAAAACTGATTCCATGAAATTTGGAGAAGAGATTCTGAAGGTGGTGGATTCTCTTGGAAGTGCAAAGGAAATTTATGAACATTTAGTTGCATACAACGAAGCTCACAGAGGTTCGGTTGACACAGAGTTGCTTGACATTGTTAAAAAAGACATGAATTTTGAACGCTTGTATGGAAACCATAAGGATTCAACCATAAAGGCAATTAAAGATTATTTTGCACAATGCGAAGAAAATGAAAGAATATAACAGAGAAGAGGTGCAACATGGCAGAGTTAGCCAGGAGAATTGATGCGTTGGGACGTATCACGATTCCAAAAGAAATCAGAAAGAGCATGAACCTGTATGAAGGCTGCTTATGTGCGATCAGTGCGACTCAGAACGGTATTCTGATCAAGAATGCAGATGATAATTTGCAGAAAGATTTACAGTTTATCATCGACAAGTACATTTCGGAGTCTGGATGGAGTGATGCAGTCCTGAAGCTGATGGAAGTACAGGATGAGATTGAGTTTGAGCCAGAGAATAACAGAGAGCCAGGTGAGTATTGATGAAACATCTTTTAACTAAATGCCCTATATGTGGTGCAAAATTATACCACGATACATTGAAACACTATACAGTTAGACATTTTTTTAATAAGGATGGGAAATTATCTCAGAGATCAAAGAACGTAAACTATGAAACTCATGAAGCTGGAGTAATTTGTTGCTCCGAGTGTGATTTTTCTACAAATGCGGAATTTAAAGGGGAAATTCCATATAGTAATATAGAAATCAGTATACAAGATGATAAATATTACTGGGAAAATCTGGATGAAGCTGATGAGGAAAAAGAAGAGTTTTGTCCAACAGAAGAAGAATTAGAGAATTTTATCAAGGAAAAACTCAGTGAGTATAGTAAAAATGTTGACATAAAGATAAGTGCAACAGGTGACGTTAATGTATATTATCAGAAATGTTTGATTATTGAACATCTGACCAGATTGGATGATATGTATATTAGACGTTCAATAGCTATGTTTGCGGATTTGCATAGAAGAAAAAACGTAACCATATACGATATATATAAGGAAGATGATTCTGATTACTATACTATTAAGTATGGTAAAAAAGATAATGATAAACCATATACTGCACAGGTACATATTCCTGAAAAGTATCAGGGAAAAGTACGATGCGTGTTTGATTTATTAAATGAAAATAATCTGTAGAGATGAAAGGAATGGTGTTGTATGAGTGTGTTACAGGGAAAGAGTTATACAAAAGGTGAATATACATTTTCACTGGAATGTGATGTTCCAATCTGGAAGTTGTGGGTGTATCATAATGGTGAGCCGTTAATGGTCAATGGTGAAGATAAGCAGGTTTGCAAATTGCTTGGTGATGGAAAAGAACCAAACAAAGGATATTTGTATAACTTCATGGAAAAGTTTGTAAAAGATGAAGATTATAGAAATGAATATATTAACGGGAAAAGACGTTAGAAAGGGGAACAAACAATGAGAGGAAGAGTAATTTCTTTTAGTGAGAAACAGGGGTATGGATTTATTACAGGTGAAAATGGGTTAGATTACTTTGTACATTTTAGTAAAATTATGGATGAATCTAAACATTTAAATGTCAATGACATTGTTGAATTTGAACCTATGAAAACAGATAAAGGTTCAGAAGCACTCAATGTTACGCCAATTCTAACTTTTGAAATGGTGAAAAAGAAAGCTGAAAAAAAGAAAATGCAGTTGATTGAAACACTTGACCCGCCGAAGCATGGGTGGGTTTTAGTAGACAAGAACAATTTTATCAAAGGATCAGAAAATGGAATGTTTCTTGATGAAATTAACAAGTATTTGGAAGATTAAAACTCAATAAATAATACAAAAAAGGACAGGTTCATCATAGAGCCTGTCCGTTAATTGCTTGTTTCTCATATCTGGAAATTTATGGCAAAAAAAATAACAGATTTTTCCCAGAAATCTGTTGACAAAAATAATCAGATATGTTACGATACAGAGTGGAACTATATCTTTTACTTATACCACATCTATTCCCAGTAGATGAAGTTTAGATTTGTTCCAATACCAAAATTAGTAACCCGTGAACGAGTACACTTTTAAGTTGTGTCATAAAACTTAACACATATGAGATTATATAACATTTGACTTTATTTGTCAATGGTACATTTTAGCATTTTTCAAGTTTTATTTAATCTTTTGCCGATTCCGGCGAAATTCCCAACTTTTTACAATTGAATATTGGTGTACTTTGCTTTTTAGAAAGAAAAGGTGACATTTTATTAGTAACGTAGAACAACTGAATATTTTAAGGCACTATTTTAATCTGATGTATCCCAGTACATTCAGAGAGAAAGAATACGTGCGCTTAATTGCCTTGCGAAGAGACTTACACGGTCGTGTGGTGTCCACTAAGGTTGAGTTCGTAAAGACGTTTGAGGACTATGCAGCGTTCATCCAAAAGTACCGCTATACTCATGATGTTTACAACCAACTTGCAACCAACAGAGGGAAAGAGAACGGGACTAAGACTACGCAGAGACAGAGGAAAGTTCTCTATCTGGACTTTGATCAGAAAGATTTTCCAGACCTTCACGATGCGTCAGACTTCACTAAATGGATTCACAACAAGCTGCCAAAGCTATATCTTCACGCTTGTGTAGCCAGTGGACATGGATTCCACTTTTATGTATCTATTAAGCCAACCTGTAAGCTCAATGAGGTGTGGGACTTAAATAAGGAACTTGTATCAATTTTGAACGCTGATTCGCAAGCTGCATCACCAACTCAAATATCAAGACCGCCTTGTACCTATAATCATAAACAGGCTGATGGCAGTTACGATTATGAGAATCGTGATAACTGGGCGTATGTCAAGATGGTAAATAATTCCTATATGGTTGGGAGCAAGTTTAAGCAATTTGATTTGTCCTATATCCGTAGGCAGATGGATTATTTCACGGAAACACAGGAAACTGCCAAAATCTTAGATAAAGTGGACTGGAATTATGAAGCACTGGATGATTACCCATGCTATTTGTGCATCCAAAAGGTTATGAATGAAGGAGCTGACGAGGGACAGCGTAACTTCTGGCATGGAAGAATCGTAAAAATGCTTCAGATGGACGGATATACGAAGTCAAAGATTCATACCTTATGCCAGGAATACAACACAAAATGCAGACCACCAAAGGATAAGAAGGTGATTGAGGAAGATACAGATCGCTTTCTGAATACAGATTATAAGCTCTTAGGATGCTATGAGTCATTTCCTGAAGGTGATAAGCATAGAGCGTGGATTCAGGATCAGTGCGATAAGGCTTACTGCGGAACTTACCATAATGGAGCGAAGCTGTCATTAGAAAAAGCAGATGCAGCGAGAATCAATAAAAAAATATTATTGAACAAGGATTTGAGAACAATGACAGGGAATGAATATCTGATTATTACCTTATTAGATGTGTACAAGGACTCATTTGGACGTAGAGGATTCAGAGTTAGGAACCTGAAAGAGCTTTTGTATTCATCCGTGAAAAAGAAACAATGTATCGCAGATCGACTTCTGAAAACTCTGCTTTTGGAACTAGAAGCAAAAAAATGGATTGAAATGATTCCTGATCCGAAGCAGCCGAAGAAGTTTCAAGAGTGCAGACTGAAACTTGCCAGAAGATTAAAGGAATTTCAACAAGGATACATTGAGTTTTATTTCTCAATCGCTGGTGCGTTGATTGATGGAAAAATCACACAAGCAGAGTACATTGTATTTATTACATTAGTACGAAATCTGTCAAATGGTAAATCCGTAACATATGATCAGTTAGCTGATGATTTGGACATGGACAAACATAATATCAGGAAATATATCAAAAAGCTACATATGGAAAGATGTTTGATTGTAAAGAAAGAATATTCAGATAAAGGATTTGAGTATAACAAGTATATCTTTGTAAGTCCAGAGTCATTTAAGGATGAGTTTACTAATGATGATATACCAGTTAATACAGATGATGTAGTAATACAGATGAGTAATGAACTAGAGATTGAATTATTAGCTTAGAGATAGAGAGTGTGTATCAGAGAGTGTGTATGTGTAGAGATTGGATTGGAATGAAATTTAGAGTGATGGGTGAGAGAGAATATTCTATGTGAGGTGTTCCCCACCCCCCACACTCATTCCCTACGGTCATTCATATTATACATTTGTATACAATAGGGGTAATTTTAAGCAGATTTTGAAAACAGTAAAATCGCTGAATGCCTTGTCATATAAGGGTATTAATGGTGTTGGAAAGAAAAAATAGCATACGAAATCCAGGGGTAATTTTGAACAGATTTTTGATGTGAAAAAATGCTAAATAGTCAATATTTGCAAGGGTTTCAGCGATTTTAATAGTGTGCGTTTTCGTTTTGTAAATAAAGGAGAATTTTTTTGAAAGATACAATTGTAGAATTAAGAGCAGCGATAAAGGATTTGCCAGTAGAAGAGATTCGTGAAAAATTAGGCAGCCTGAAGAAATCAGAACT
>OIZR01000403.1_pt1 | contig 34411 bp, 45 predicted proteins | sample 1588591 | NCBI WGS metagenome assembly OIZR01 (sample SAMN03283249) | human gut metagenome | biome: human-associated habitat; material: feces | host: Homo sapiens | place: USA | collected 2013 | reverse complement strand
CATCGCAACGGTACGCTATTCAGTGCGGGACTCTGAATAAATACCGCTAAGCAAATAAATCCGGCAAAACGAAATGTAGTGGTCCGATAAAACGAAATGTGATTTTTTCAAGCAAAACGAAATGTAATAAAATAAAAAACGCACACAGCACAAAAGAGGTCGATTTGAAACCAATTATCAAATCGACCTCTTTTTCTATACATTGAGTTCAAACTTCACGTTCTCGTTTCCGTCAAGCAGTTCTTTCGTTCGCTCTAAATTGCTCTCATAGATGTGAACATTGGCGAGATTGAGCGTTATAGATTTCAATGGAAGGTCTATCTGCCGTGACATCAAATAAAGATGATAAATGTCTGCCGGCAGACCGAGGTTTGCATCACTGCTTCGCTGGTAAGCTGACAGCACAAGTTCCCCCTCGTCTATCTGGAACTGCACAAGGCTCAGACATGGTGCTTGGTTACTCTCCGCATTGGTCTCTCCAAGAAACAGCACATAGTTTTTACTATTGCGTTTCTCACGGTTTATCTTTGCTATCAATGGCGGTAGCTGTTCAAAGTAAGTCGGGTAGCTGTTCACCAACACACTTCCGCAATAGTCCCACCAGTTGATGCCAGCCTCTCGGTACTTCTCCACCTGCCGCTCGCCCTGCATAAATAGCTGTAGTTCGTTCTTCAGTTTCTTGCGGGCAATGCCGTGACTCTCGAAAATGTCGAGCAGGTCGGCTGGCGACAACGACAGCTGCTCATTCAGCAGGCACTTGATGTTCCCCTTCTTGTTATGCTGCATCTTACCCGTGCGCATAATCTTCTCTAAAGTGTCGTGGTACTTGTTCATAGTCTAATAGTATTTAATTAGTATTTGGACTGTGTTTAACCGGCCTTTTTATAGAGCATCATGTCCGTGTAGGTAGCGTTATAGTTCATGTGGGCATTGAACTCTACTTTCGTACATTTCTCGAACGGATTGCACACGGTCTTGTTCCTGCCTATCCAGTCGCACAATTCCAAAATGGACGACTTGTTGCTCGTGAAATACACGAACGAGTGTCCTGCGAGAACGGTCAGCACATCAAGGTAATCGGCAAGTCTCCAGTACATTTTATAGGTACCTACCTCTGTACTCAGATATGGAGGGTCAACGAGGAACACCACATTGGGTGTGTCTTTATATTGATTGAACACTTGTTTGTAGTCTGCCGACACGATAGTCAGTCCGTCCAAGTAATCGTTGCATAGCGGATAGTCCGTTGTGCGTACTTTGTTGTACAACGCCTCCTTGCGCATCTCATCTATACTCAGACGATACTTCATTGAGAACATGATGGAGGATGATATGGTTATGAAGTCCAGATAACCATAACGCTCCTGACGTTCCTTCAGGCACTCAAATACCTGCTCTCGTGCTTCTCCCGTGATAGGCTTGTGTCTTGGTATGCCATGCACAATCTTTCTAAGTTCCGCAAGTAGCTCATTTGTCTGTGGTATATGTTCCAGCCGCAGCCTGTACCCGTCAAAGTCGTTATACACAACCTTCGAGTAAGGCTTCTGACACTTGGCTATATGCGAGAGCAAACCACTACCACCGAATAAATCCACGAAGGTCGTTCCGTCTGGGAACTGTTCCAACACTTTTTTAAACTCTTTGGCAAACATCCGCTTCTGTCCGACGAATGGAAGCGGTGCCGAATTATATTGCTTTCTCATAACGAGAGCAAAGGTCGTGAGTTTCCGCTACAAACAAGAATACTCGGCAACTATCATACTGCAAACAATTTGCAGTCGCTTTGAAAGTGCTTGATAAGCCCATACACCTTGCGCTCACTCACGGCATATTTGTCAGAAAGCGCGGCCACGATGTAGGACACCTTCTCGCCCGCGTCGAGCAACCTCCGGTAGTCCGCATACAAGTCTATATAATTTACGTCCTCTATCCTTACCCCTGCCGTATGCAGGTTTTTCAGGAGTTCCCTGTTAATTTTTACAATCTCAACTATTTTCATATCCAAGAATTTTAGTATATTTGCATCGCCAATCATTTTTAACAACAATAAAGAACCCATAAGGTGTGGCAGAGGGCATTGGCCCCCGGTCAGCATCTTATGGGTGTGTTGTTAAAATGATTGGCGTCGTATTAACAGGCCGGGGGCTTTTTATATCCCTCCCCCCAGGAGTTGTCATCAGTTATTCGTCATAATTGAAATAATTATTTTGAGTGGTCGCACACCTAATTGGAATTTCATGGAAAATTATAAAGTGTAATACACCGTCTTGTATTATACAACGGTATATCCGCTGTCGGTAAATGTCGCCTTAATGTTTTTGCTGACCGGGGCCCCGTTGTAAGTGACCCCGCTATTCTGCATTTTGACTGTCAGAGTCCCGCTCTTCTTGCCGGCGGCGCGTAAACCGTCAAGGAAGCCTTTCACTTCCCCTGCGACATTCTTGCAGTTGATAAACCCTATCTCCTCAAGCAGCACACATCCGGTAAATGCGGAAATGTTTCCATTAAGCATGTCCGAATGAGGATTCATGACGTTGATTTTCTTTATTGCCGGCAACATGGACAGGTCGGATATGTCCCCTGACAGGTCATCGCCCTGACTTTCAAAAAATGTCAGCCCGATCAAATGCCTCAATGCGGACATGTCTATCATATAATGCAGGTTGGCGTTCTGCAATGTCGTCAGCCGGTCCAGATACATCTTCTTCGCAAGCCGGAGGCTCCCGCTGCCGGTTATGACGGCATACGTGTTCGCATTCTGGTTCATGCCGGGGTTCTTCACGCTGCCGATGGAAGTGGCATCCGTGTTGCTTTTCGTGAAAAAGCCCCCGGTCAGGACACCCGTCCCGTCCACCTTGTTCGACCATGCGCCGATGGAGACCGGAGTGGCCGTCTGATATTTGTCCATGTAAAACGGAAGCAGCAGCTCCCCGATCCGTGGCAGGGACTCGTCATTCACCGACCCCTGCAATCTTGTCACAATACACTTTTTCATTCTCTTTATTCTTTTTATATGATTCTGATTCCGAAAATTTCCATCTGTCTCATGGCAGCATTCTTCGCACATACCACGGCATAGCCCTTTTTCTTTCCGCTTACGAGACCGTCCGCAACCCCGGCTATGTCGTTCTTGTATGTCCATACATGATTGGTGTCGCTGTTCCCGGTCTCGTCGCAGCACATCCACACGGGATTGTCCATGTCCGTGTGAAGCTGCAGGCTGCCGCCTGCGGCACACTCCAGTATGTCCGTGTGGTAGCGTCTGTCATAACCGCCTCCGACACGCAGGAACTCCACGACATTCTCATGCAAATCAACTCCGACACAGTCAAGCGTCTGTTCGCAGACCGTCCCCTGTATCTTCTCGGGATAGTCAGACGGGGAGCCGAACTGCCCCGCCTTATAATCCCCGTATGCGGCATCGCACGCCGTAGACACCCACAGCAGATTCTTGGAATACGTGGCCTCGTCGCGGTGGTAGTGGCCTGCAAGGCATATCACCACATCGGGTGCGGAACTGAAATCGTACTCGGTACCGTTGACCGTCACCTTCTTCTTCTCCGCCACGGCCCCGATAAAGTCGTATGCGGTCTGATGCCCGACCTTGCGCGGAGTGATTGGGGCTACATGTGCAATGAAAATCAGCCTGTACCCGGCCGGGCATTTGCCGACGGCCTCCCGGGCAAGCCAGTCCGTCTGTTTCCTGCCCATGGTGAAGAGCACCTGCCAGTTGGCGGCACCGGCATTCGCGCTGTCGGTGGTGTTCACCACCACATAGCGCACGCCCTGCTGTGTGTCATCCGCATAATAGTAGATTGCAGCGGGGTCATCCACGTTCGTCACCACCTCCCCATAGGCGGACATGCGGCCCATGTACAGGTTCCGCGAGAATTGGATCGGGAACGTATAGCCCGCAACCGTCTTCCCGTTGATGGTGTAGTCGTGGTTTCCCTCTACACAGTACAGGCGGCCATAAGGGCTGATGCGCCGGTAATAGGTGGCCTTGAACTCGTCGGCGACATCCAGCAGATCCTCTTTCACGCCCCAGGCCTGCGGAATGTCCCCGCCGCAGAACACCTTGTTGATATTTGAGAACTGCAGCAGGTATTCAATCACGCCTGCCGACTTCCCCCTGTTTGCTGGCAGGTGCAGGTCGGTGAACCAGATGAAATTCACGTTACGCCCTGACATCTGCAGCATCCGGCGGTCTATTTGCCTCACGCGCTCCTCCAGATAGGGCTTCCAATATCCGGGAAGCCCCGTTTCCGGCTGTTGTCCGCTCATGGCGGCGGCTATCCTCTCGTCAACGAGGGGGGCGACGGCATCCCTGACCGCCCCGGACGGCATCCGGACATTGTGGAAACACACGGGGTTGTAATGCACCTCCCGTCCGGCATGGTCAGTCGTCGAGAGGACTTTGCCGGCAGCGTCGGTACGGACTTCCAGATAATCCTCATCCGACATGCAGGCAGACGGGAGCATGTCGGATTTGGCATACACCATGCTTCCGTCCTCCCTGATGCCGAATACAACGCGCCCGTCGGCATCTGTCAACGCCCACCTGTATTCCCCGTCCGAGACGGCATCCTGCGCATCCGCGACTTCGGATGACACCAGCGACTTGCCCGCAACGGCATCCTGCTTGCCGGAAAGCCCCGACATCATTTCGTTCAGTTTCGCTTTTATATGGTCGGGGATGCCCTTCGACCAGTCCACGGAGCCGTCCTCCCTGATGCCGAATACAATGCGTCCGTCAGAGTCGACGACCGTATAGAGATACTCGTCAGCATCTTCAGCCGACTCGACACATATCCAATCTGTAATGGCGGTACTCCAGCCCTTGGATATGCAGCGGTACATTGTTTGCATGCCGCTTGCAGAATCTACAAACGACAGCTTCAGGCCGGGCTTTTGGAACTCAGCCGGAACAGCCGCTATGGCATCGGCGAGGGTGTAGGCCCTGCCGCCGTTTGCCGCGCTCACGTCGTACTCGGTCAACAGGGCCGTGACGGCCTTCTGGCTCATGGCGGCACTTTCCGAATCTCCGGCACTTTGCACAATGTCAACTTTTTGACCGGCAATATTCCCCACAAGCAACCATCCTGGTTTCTGATAGACGTAGATGTTTCCGTTTTCAGGACTGTCGGCGTGTATATCATCATAGATGGCAACTAACTGCCCATAGCGCAGGGATTTCCCATTTGTCCCGATCGGAGCTGTATCAACCTCCATAGCATTCTTTGTCTGATACACTTTCCTGACACCAAGACCTTCCGCAGACTGCTCCAATGAAGCTATATATGCTAATGTATCCTCGTGCAGCTTACCTACCTCCTCAGGTGTAATGCTGTCTACTTGACTTTTCTCCTTGAGTTCTTTTGCTCGCTTGAGCAGATTGTATATTGTATCCATACTTTTATTTTGGTATAATGAAAAATGTGCTAATCTGACAGTTTGAAGGATTGTTATACTCAGTTTCTATTTTGCCTGTGAAATCAGCTATATTATCCTTAATGATGATCTGAGCCATTTGTGCCCGTGCGGAGGTATCCCCGCCTGTAACAAATGCCCCTGATATCGTCTCATTCAACCATTTAGGAGTTTTTCCATTAAGGGAAAATACTCTGCCTTGGCTATCAGTCCATTTTGTACTATTACTCGTTAGCACCATACGGACGCGATAGAAGTCCTCTTCTTCTTTATACTGTAACTGTCCTGTGTAACCATTAGAAAAATCAACATTTATGTCTTTATATTCATTGATAGGGACTTTTTTAGCAATAAGCGGAGCCATAAGTTCAAACAGCGACTTCAACTTGTAGACATTATAAGTGTTATCTGTTTTTTCAAGTGTTAAATATGCTTCAACGACTTCTCTACATGCATACTCCTGTCCATTTTCAAAAGTACGTATATCCATACTTTTTCTTTTTATACCTACATATAAAGGTGTGTCCCATGATCTTACAGTCAATGTCGTTTCTTTAATCTCGTAGATAAAACCATCCAGAACCAACCAGTTCTGTCTTGTCTTAAATGTTGTACCCGATTTTGTATCTCCAGATACAAGATCTGCCTCCATTTGAGAAAACAAGAATACTGTATTTCCAGCGCTAAGCGCCTGAAGGAGTAATTTCATCTGCCGGGCAGGGTTCTCCTGCAATGTCTTGAGATCATCGATGTAGAGGGGCTGTCCTCCCTCACTAAAGAGCATTTTATTCATATTCGTATATTTCAATGCGGAAAGAGCGTCCCGCAGGTTTATAATGATTCAACAGGTTTAATATAGTTGTCAGATTCTGCCCTCCATACTTGTCTTCTGCAGCATCTATTGATGTACATAGGAATGACGGTACATAGACAATGAAAGAAGGCTGCTTAGGAACGTCGTCATAAGCTCTGACATACAGCGGAGAATTACCGCTCACATAAACAGGAGTCAGACCTTCACTCTTGAAATGTAAAACAGTCTGCACTCTCTGATCAGCAGAGACGATGTATATCTGATGTTCTGAAAGGAAGAAGGCATCATTCAGGACCTTTTCTATATACTGAACACCTGCCGTTATGTTGAGACGATTCAACACATGAGAACGGTAACTATAAAATCGGTTATATAAATCCCTTATTCCGCGCAGCATCGCTTTGAGTAGTGCTACGAGCACTTTGCTTCTCAATATAGGAGGCAACAGCTGAAAGCCAAGTTTGATGACATCTAACTTATACCACATAGCTCAATGTATTTCTTAGGTTTACGGTAACGAAACTTCCGCCAACAGCGGTATAATTATTACCGCTGATTTCCTTATAGACTGTTCCATCTGTACTGTACTTGCAGATCTGCAGTTCCACATCCTGCACGCCTTCCACATTCTGTATAGCATCAACCAATTTCGTTTTGTTGAAAGTACCGCCATAGATAATCTTTCTGACATAGGCGTTCACAGCATCCTCTACAGCATAACTTCCGTCTGCTATTCTTACCCCAGTTCTATCAATCACCAATGGGTCGACATGTATAGTTGCATTGATACTTATTCTATCTGCAGGCAACGAGCGAACAGAGAGCACAACACCTGCTATTTTAACGCGGTTCAAATACTGTTTGAACGCTGTTAAAACATCTTCTGAAAGAACAGACGGCTGTCCTCCTGCTTCAGCAGAAGCAAGAATCTCTACAGAAGTACCCCTATCGCGTACTGCAACATATTTAACGAGTCGCTTCTTCTCGTTTTCCTCTTCGTAGACATATTGCTGCGTCGCCTCATTGAAGACCAAAGCATCACCATACTGAAACTCTTTTGCGATTTTATAGTACCAAGGTACACTTGCTACAACAGCACGACTGATCTTATCGTCAACATCCGCCTTGAACTGGTCGAATATAACCTCCAGCACATGACTGCAGGCAGCAACTATGTAAAACAGGATGTTCTCAATACTGACCGCTGAGAAACTATCATCAAAGGTGTCATTCTCTGACAGTCCGTATCGTTCTCTTACTGTAGCATCTGCCATAAAGGCATTTGTCATTGTTTGTTTTATCTCTGCTATACTACGAGCCATATTTATCTACTTTAATTAAACTGTAGCGAAAATTCACCACCGAACACCCTTAACTTGACATCCGTCATACCCCTCTCTGTTGCTGGAGACACATCGTTTGCTTTACAATACTGTTGTATTAATCGGTTGAAACTTACGTCAGGAAGTTGCAACCTGCTTCCTGCCGCTAACGTATCAGTCATACCGATACCGTTCACAGCAGCCAAAGCAGGCAACGCTTCCAGTGAGCCATACTCCTGTATAGCTATATCAGACAAAGTCTGACCATCTTTTACTTCAACTTCCATCTTATTACGAAATAAAGAGCTAACACCACAAGGACACCGAATGCGATAAAGCCTGTTTCCATTGCACGCTTTTCAATCCAGCTTAAATTCTTTTCCTTGTAAATAATCTTTAGTTTCTCTTTATATTGTTTATGTTCCTTATCGTGTATCGTTATGCGGATGGTGTCATGCACTGTTGTAAGACCTTCTACCTTAGCTCCTGGAAGGTTTTCTAATATGTGTGTGAGGATACCGTTATGTATTCTTGCCGTTGAGCGATATAAGGCATTCTCCAAGACAGAGACAGAGTCTTTCGTTTCTCGCTCTTGATGATACTCAGGTAGTGCAAGTGACACTGGTGCAAGACGTTCCGTAACCCTTATGGTATCGTGACTGACGACGTGTAGGGTATCAGTGCTTACACTCTCTACAGGCACATAGACCGTATGTGAACAAGCAGAGAAAATAACAGCAGTAAGGATAACTGCTAATAATACTTTTAATGTTTTCATGTCGTTGTTGTTAGATGTTTGCGTATTCAGCCTTTGCGTCGAAGCAAGGACAGGCCTTAATATATTCGTTAGAGGTAATTCTACCATCGTGATTCAAGTCAGGAGAAAAATCACGATGTCCCTGAATAACTGCCGTAGGGAACTTATTATGCAATAGCTTCAACAGTGAGCGCAGACTTTGCTTCTGTTCCTCAGTGCGATTGTCAACAGGTTTACCTTTGATATCAATACCGCCAATATAAGCGACATTAATAGAAACAGTATTGAACCCCTTTACGCCATTGCTTACCTTGTCTTCATCAAGCAGCTGGGTAATCTTGCCGTCTGGCGATACCACGTAATGGTAGCCGGGGTTACCCCATCCTTTACGCTTGAACTCTTGCTTTAAGGTCTCAATCGTCATAGACTGATGGCTTGCAGTGCAGTGTACCGCAATATATTTAATCGTTCTCATTCTTCCTCCTTTCCGTTCTTGGAGTTGACAACTCGGTCGATGTAATTTCTCACATCTCCCCATTTACTCTGAATGTAGATACCCACACCGAAGATTGAGCCGGCATAGACCAAAGTCTGCGACACATACCACAGCACGCTGTCTTTAACATCGCCCCCATTGAAGAAGAAACTCAGAAACGCCATTGCCACACCACTTGCAAGCAAGACTATTGCCGAGCCATATTGAATCCATTCCTTCGTGTTTCTTTGCATATTGCTTAAGTTTAATATTGTGCATCTATTTCGATGCTTTTGGTTGTTATTTTTATATTCGTCACAGTTTGTCTGTCCATCTCCAGTTGCTCTCTGATGAGCGTTCTCCAATAAACAGGATCATTGTCAAGCAGCATGTCACTGATACCACAGCCAGTCATCGGTCGCTCTTTCAACTCTCCTTTATGTAAGTGAAGTATCAAAGCCTGATTCTGATGCAGCGTGTCACCGACAATCAGACCAGAGACAATCTTGCCGTCTGGTCCTCGATGCGGTTGTACAACCGCTTCATAGTCTGTCAATGTAATACCTTTCATATCAATGTTTGATAGTTATGTCTTCGTAATCAGTTTTCTTGAACTCCTGCGCCTTGGTCAGAGGTGGACCAGTAGGACCATGAGTACCCTGATGTGTATGGCTGTTGACAGCTTTAACCAGTTCATTGAGTTTCTTGGTCAAGTCCTCAATATTAACCAGTCCTCCAAGCTTACCTCCATTTATAGTTATAGATTCAACATGATCCACAGCTAAGACGACAAGGCTTGAGTAGTCTCCTGACAAACTCCCAATGATGACAGCAGTACCGACTTTAGGAACTATCAGCATCTCACCGTTATCATCTGTTTCAGATGCACGAAGGCGAACATCTGGTACGAGAAGGCTTCCAATCTCCACATCACAAGTACGACCGCTTACACTCTTGACGATACCTTGCAGTACAGTCATTCCCTGCTGTGGTGCTACATCTCGCAACCTTTCTCTTAATTCCTTATATTGGTCCATATCTTTAGCTTAACCTGAATCCAAGTTCTATTTTTCTCTTACCACCGTCTCTACTGAAAGTCGTTGTTACTGCTCTTACAAAGTAGCAGCCATCCTTACGTGGATAGTCTGCATCGTAAAGCCAGGCCATATCGCCAGGAACACATCCCGGTATGAGCCACGTCGTGATACTTCCATCATAGCCATCGAAACTACGACGCTTAACCTCAAGTTCACCACGAAGCTTCATACTTGCAGCATCAGAAGTAGGACACTTTATTTCTACCTTCTCGCCACCAGTAGAGCCGACTTCCACCTCTTTTACTGTTCCATCAGGAAGAAGAGCTTTAACCACTACACGAACCTTGCGGTCAGCTGCTTGTCGATAGGTCAGATTAACCGCCTCCACATTCAGCGCAAAGTTATAAAAGCGGTTCACCCCTACAGCCTCACCTGGTGGATGCACATGTAAAACATCATCCGAAAGGTATATATCTGCGCCACATTCCTCCTGCACCTTCTTGAGTACATCATATCCGGTAGCATTGTGAATGACAAACTTTGCATAGGTCCAACTGTAAGAGCATTGTATAGAGTAGTTCTTTCCAACTCCCTGTACCACCTTCTTAAGAAGAGCAGCAAGTGTGACTTTCTTCAGTACTTCATTTTTGAGTTCCTTGCGAAAGGTGTACAAATCATCCTCACAAGTCAGCTTAATATTGCCACCATCTGTACTGATTTGTTGAAGCCACCCGCAGAACTCCTCTTTCAGACCTTCTTCCTTATATCCAAAGCGGATAATAACCTTATTTCCTCGGTGAAGTTTATCTTCAACGTTAAGAGCTACATTATACTGCGCACCTGGTAATGTTATAGTCGCTGTATCAGCAAGCAATTCAACGCTTCGATGCACCTCAACACTGTCAAGCATACCGACGTGCCAGCCTCCTATTTCGATATCATAAGCCATTGTATACATAAGCCTATCGTTTTAAGTCCTGCTGATTTAAGAGAAGTTTATATATGTCATCACTATATGCCTTCAGCGAATAGTTCTGATTGGAAGAGCCACTTGTGAAAGGAATCTCCCAGCTTTCAATGACAAGATGCGATATACCGAATATCTCCAGTAAAGGGTTTAATGCTGTCACTCGTCCAGCTTCACAGAATGAGCGTAAACGGCTTACGTCTTCATCAGGATATTTACCATTTTCACCGATAAGGATACCTTCTATATTGATAGTATAATCATCTTGTGACCACCGCTCCTTAATGCTTCCTTTTACAGTACCTTTGTTGACGTGTCGCCGCACGATGATATTCTGACCTTGCAGACTGATCATCGGCTCAAGAGGCAACAACCACTCTTGAGCACCACTTTCTTCAAGACGTAGACGGAGAGGTAGTTGCATTGGTATACCACGTGCATTGGTGCGAACAGTATCTTCCAGCTCCTCATCACTCATTGACTTGATTTCTTTATAATCCTCTTCGTCCACCTCTCTGAGCTTATTCGCATTGAACAGCCAGTAAGGAGGGATTTTGTTGCCTGTAACTCTCAGAGCAATGTTTTCGAGTGCAAATCGTGCTATCTTGTTCATCTGTCTGTACTTGCTGCTATAGCTAACGCTCGGTTCATACTTTGCAGAATAGTCCGCTCAAGTTCCGCAGTGTCCGTCTTATCGTTCATATAAACATTGATATTATCGAAGAATTTGCCGATATGCATGCTGATGGAGGTGTTGCGGGTACCACCGGTGGCTATCTCCTCAGCGGACTTGCGCCCACCTTTACGTCCTTTCTTCCCCTTACCCGGTTTTTCCTTGCCGAAGACAACAGACTCCGTGCTTCCGACCAGCCCCGGCGTACTGATTTTGTTTCCGTTTCCCGCCGCCTGTTTCTTCTTATCCTTGTTCCTCTCGTTCTGTAGGTGCGCTTGGTAGTTTCCGCCGACCTTGCCGATAAGCTGTTTAGTACCATTGACGGCCTTGGCTGCACTCTCTGCACCGGATAGTTTCTTGAAACCTTCCGTGGCTGCGGAGGCTGCACCTTTGAAGTCTCCCGTGAAAAGTTTTCGGAGGGCCTCACCGAGTTTGCCGAGCCCGGAGAGCATCTCGTTGAACCGGTTGATGACATACTCCTTGATGATATTCCCAAAACCTTTCAGCGTGTCCCACATCGTAAGAATGAAGGCACGGAAGCCGGCAAACTTATTCCAGCAATAAACGACAGCTGCGACCAGTGCGGCGATACCTATAATAATAAGGCCAATAGGGTTTGCACTCATCGCTACATTGAGCAGCCACTGCACGCCTGTCCATATCCTTGTTGCTGCGGTGACGATGCCCATGACAGCCGCATAGGCCGTCATGGCTATGGCGTGTGCATTGAAGACAACAGCTGCAACGCCGATGACCGCTGCAAGATAACCTATTTCCGTCTTGAACCGCAAGACAAAATCTATCACATGCCCGATACCATTGATAATCTTCATTATTCCCGAAGAGATGACGGGGACGATTTTGATAAGCAAGTCGAGTATCTTCGATATCAAAGGCTGCAGTTTCCCGTAGATATCGACGGCCTGCTGGATAACAATATCCTTCACGGTTGCGAATTTTCCCGCTGCCGTCTGCGACTGCTTGTCCATCATGCCAAAGAACTTGCCCCCAGCACCGGTGGCATGGCGTATGGCCTGTGTGACGTTCTCAAAGGTAATCTGCCCCTTTGACATCTTGTCCTGAAGCTCGGCGTATGACTTGCCGGTCATCTTCGCAAGTTCCTGCAAGGGGTTGAAGCCGGCATTGATGAACTGCAGGTTATCCTGCCCTTGCAGCCTTCCGGCGGCCGATACCTGCCCGAGCACCAAAGACAGACTTTGCAGGCGGTCCTTGTTTCCGCCGGAAATGTCCCCTAACTGTTTCAGGAGGGGAAGCACTCTTCCGGTTTCTACACCGAAGTTCAGCATCGTTTTTGCGTTCTCCGTCAGGTCCAGCTTACCGAACGGGGAGGCTGCAGCGAATTTCGCAATCTCGTCGAGCATGCCCTTGGCCTTGGTCTCACTACCTACTAAGGTCGTGAAAGCCACAGAGGTCTGCTCGGCTTCGGCACCGATCTTGGTGATGGCACCGACGGCCCCTGCGGCAAGCGCATAGGGATTGGTAAGGAGTCCCATGCCAGGAATGGACATCAGCGATTTCTTGAGTGAAGAAAACGAAAAAGCCTCGCGCAAGCGTGCCCCGGTAACACGTGCCTTGCGCGATATCTCGTCCAGCTGGTTTGATGTCTGCCGGCTCACCGTCAGCACATTGCCACCGTCGGCCTGCAGTTTTATCAGAAACTTAAGTACGCTGTCCATTGGCTTCTTTTTCTATTCTTCTAATCTCTTTGAGCGAGCTGAGGGTCCATGCCCATTTTTCGTCCGGCAGGAGTTCAGGGTCGATGCTCAGGTAATAGCGCAGCATGGTATCTATGAAGATAATATCCTGAGCGTTATCGAAGTCATCAACCCCGGCCTCCTCTAAAGTTTTTTTATCTCAGCCTCCTTTACCTTCAAGACCTCATCCATCTTCGCAACCACAGCCATGAAGAGTTCATCATTGGTCTTGAGCTCTTCATCGCCGGCAACCCATAACTGCCCCAGCATCGTTTCACTCATTTTAATAGGGTCTTTGATGACACTTGCATAGCTGAGGTCACGCCGCGTGGGACGGTGGAGAATGCAGCTTTTGCCGTCGACGGTAATCTCAAAAAGGTCGCCGTGCTTCTTCTTCCACTCCTGTATCTGTTCTTTTGTAAACTTCATGATTCTGTAATTTAATTGAATGAATAACTTTTACCCCTGCCCTTTCTTCGCTTTATTAGCGAGCGGGCGGAGATCTTAAATGCTTTTCCTGTCGAGAAAGACAAAGGGAATGGTCTTTTCCTGAAACTTGTCACCCTGCTTCCACTCAGTGTTGTCTTCGGTGAACTCCACGCCAATAAGCGTGTCTACCGTGACGGCATCGCCGCGGCTGGGGTTACCATAAGCTACCACGATGTCGAGTGACACATTCAGGATGTCACCCTTGGCAGCTTGGCGCAGGGCGTTATACTCACTTTGCAGAAGCGTAATCTCTCCGCTATGGTCGTAGTTGCCCGACTGTACAGCGTGAGGCTTGTTACCTTTTGCATAGACCAGCTCCTTTTCTTTCTTGGTGTTATACTTGATGCCGCGGATACCGGTGACGGGCCGGCCGGCCATTACGACATCGATGTCCGCCCATTCGTATTCTCTGCTGTTAAACATATTCTTTTGTGTTTAAAGCCTCACCCCCGACCCCTCTCCGAAGAGAGGGGAGTAGTATGCTCGGGGGATTGGCTGTGAGTTTTTATTTTCCTGTTTCGACCTGAAAGCCCAGCTTTACGTCTACGTAACGAGCGTAGCCGAACGGCCGCACCTTCAGCGTGAGTTCAATCTTCGAGGTAGAGAGAACATTTTGCGTCGGGTCGACGTAGGCCTTGCAGCCTGTGCCGTCTGCATCGGCAGACAGTTCTCCCGCTGCCGTCATCGCGCGGTTGACGGCATTCTCCATCATCTGCTGCCAAGCCATGATGATGCCATGCTGCAGCGTGCCGTCTTCATTAACGGACAGTTCATCCATCATCAGCTCAAGCAACGCGGCGTAGGCGATGCGGTATGCCTTGTCGATAGTGCGGCGCGACGTGATATGGGCATAATCGTCGGTCTGCTCGCAGGCCAGGCGGTCATCGGTGAAGAAGTAGCCGGCCTTGCCCACGTACCTGCGTGGGGTGATGTAGCCGGCATCGTAGAGATCGCTAACAGCCGAGGCGTTCTCTTCCACCGGCTTTTCGCCGATGAACATGGCGACGGGCTTGAGCGCGCCGTTCTTCACACGCGCTATATTACGCTGTACGGGCAGTGTAGCCAGTCGGCCCGCCATCAACCCAACTGCAGCTCCCTCGGAGGCTTTCACCGTGTCACCGATGAGCACGCCAACGCGGTTGTAGGCCTCCTTGTGCAGGTCTTTCACTGCGCCGTCCTTGTAGCCGCGGCCTTCCAAGATGACGAAAAGCGGAGCATAGAGCGAGGTAGTTGCCCATTCTGCCAACTGCTGCGCCTTGGTCAGAGCAGTAAAAAGGTCGTTGTCAAGTCCGTTCGTGGTGATGGTCGCCTCGCGCCCGTCTCCAGCTACGAAAATACCGCGCAGGGCACCGTTCTCGGCCGTGATGAGTTCCTTGATGACTCCCGTATCCTTATCGCAGAGCTCGGTGAAAGTCTTGGCCTTGTCAACCGGGAAGATGACAAGCTTCGTCCCTTCCTCCGCCTCAGTATAAAAGTCCTGCACATGCTTGTGCAAGCGGGGGTTGTTCTCGGACGTCACACCCAGCGCATCTAATTCGTCGAAGGTATGCAAGGTATAAGCCTTGCCGAGTTCGAGTTTCTTCGTGACAGCTGCCGCGCCACACACGAGGGCAAAGAGTCCGTCGGGGCTTTCCCCGACAGTACCCAATTGCCCGCTCAGAAATTGTATTTTAATTCGTGGTAACATACGCAACTCCTTTCTTATTTAGCGGCTTCCGCAAGCAGGTAGATACCCTTCTTGTCGTAGCGGCGTACCGAACCGCCCGTGCGGAGCAGGAACGAATAGATGTCACCGTAATACATCGGATTGTTCGTCGAGTCGAACATCTTTACTTCGCCCAGTGCACGGCTCACCGACTGTTCTTGCCATGCGAGAGCGGCAGCCAACTCACCGGCAGCAGCTTCTTCGCTCCACGGCAGCAAGGTCTTGTCGCTTTTTACACGAAGGACTTTGCTACGCTTCATGACATTCAGTCCCCACAGGTTGCCCACGATGCCCTTTTGCGCATTTGCCGAGTTTTGAAGCATCCACTTGTCACTTTCTGTAAGGTCGGCCAACAGGTCGGCGTACATGTACGCATCAAGTAGGATGTAGCGCCCCTCTTCAGGCACGTTGTCGGCGTCCATGCGGGTCATGATGGCCAGCAAGTCATCCTTGGTGATGCGCTTGCGCTTGCCGGTGGCAGTTTCTGAGGTGTGTGCGTCACGTTCGATGGTACCGGTAGTAAGTAGCACATTGGCTGCAGGTACGCCTGCACCCCAACGCTCGAGCAGGTTCAAGTGCGCTTCATTCTGCAACTGACTGCGGTCATTGCTGATGATGGAGCTACGCTTGTCATAGCTCAGTTCCACCGTATCAACGTTTGGAATGTAGATCGGATCGGTAGTCAGCTCATCAATCTCATACTCGAGTGCATTGTCTGTACGGGTATTGACTGTCGCAGGCTTAGCCGTGCGGTTCCTCTTCACATTGGAAGGTTTTCCTGCGCCAGGGATAATTACCTTACGAGCTTCTACGTAGGCAGAGTCGTCTACGGACTTCGTAGCAAAACTGTTATCGGGATAAAAGTTCTCGACCAACGTGTTTTGCCAAATACTGATGTTTAATGCCATTTTCTTATTTTGTTTAAATGTTATTCAAATCGTGTTCGAATGTAATTCTACTCTTTGTAGTCTATGCCGAATTTCTCTTTGTACTTCGCCTTAAAAGCGTTCAGGTCGGCATTGCGCAGATTAGACAACTGTCCGGCCTTATCCAGTTCGTCCCATGTCTTATCCGAGAGTGATGCGGGAGAGGTTCCGCCGTCGAACACATCAGTAGCACGACGCTCGGGCTGGGGCTTCATGCTGCCAATGAGTTTCTCTGTGTTTTCACGGTCGCTCTTCATGAGTGCGGTGAAGCTCTCTTTCTGCGCATCGGTGATGCGCTTCTCAGCAATGGCCTTGTCGATGAAAGCCGTTACCTCTTTGTCTTCCACCTCTTGCAATTTCTGCTTGTAGGTGTTGACAGCCTTTTCCAGTGCGTCCACTTTCGTGGCCTTGTTCTCGAGATTGCGGATATGCGCGAGCACATCGTCTTCACTTGCCATGTTGGCGAATGAAGGGACCTTTTTGATTGAATCTAATAATCCCATTTCTTCATTTTGTTTTAATGGCTGCATCTGCAACCGGTTATTAAAATATGTATAAATCGCTTCTGTCGTCTGAGTGGGCACCGGCTCTTCTGCCATCTCATAGATGCCGTCAATAAGTTTTATCTCGAGTGCTTCGCGGGCGGAGAGCCAGTGATCCTTTTCATCGAAGTATATAGATAGTACATCTTCCTTTTTCATACCGCACCGGCCCGCAATCATCCCGGCCAAGTCACCCTGCAGAGCTTCCATCTGTGCGGCCATCTCCCTGAGGTCTGATGCATTGCCCCACGCACCGCCGCTGACCGAGTGCAGCATCAGCTTGGCATAGGGTGACATGTACAGAGGCTTACCACATAGGGCTATCACACCCGCGATACTGGCGGCCACACCGTCTATGTATATGGTGATATCAGCCTTGCTGTTTCTTAAGGCCGTATAAATAGCCATGCCAGAGAATACATCGCCGCCACAGCTGTTGATGCGCACGTCTATCTTGTCATACTGTGCCTGTAGTGCCATCAGCTCGGCAACCACGCGGGCACTGTCCACGCGCTGTCCGTCTCCGACATCGCCGTAAAGCAGGATAGCAACCTCGCCGCCTTCGGAAGGGATTGTGTTGAAAAATTGTTTCTGCATTCCGTTTGTTTTTGACGCAAAGATAAGGGCACTTTTTGAGCTGACAAAACATCAAAAACGCAATGTCCGTATGTTCGTATATCATTGCATTTCAGTATTATAAGAGGTATTTTATATTTTTATAATCACGCAAAAGACATGAACTTTGCATTCGTAACAACATATTTCAGATGAAGACGACAATAGACAAAAAGGGTATCGCAAAATCGCTGTATCTTGATGGAAATTATACGCAAGAGGAAATTGCCGATAAAGTGGGTACCACACGGCAGACGGTAAGCCGCTGGGTGAAGGCGGAGAACTGGGAAGAGATAAAGGCTTCCGTTACCATCACGCCGGCACAGATCATCGCACAATGGAATCGGCAGATCGTTGAAATCAACAAAAAAATCAACGCGCGGCCCGATGGTGAACGGTTTGCCACCACACAGGAAGCCGATGCACTCTCCAAGTTGGCCGGCTCCATCAAGAAGCTCGAGGCCGACATCGGTGTGCCCGATTGTGTGTCCGTTGCCATGCGTTTTCTGTCGTGGCTGCGGCCACTGGATATAGAGGCTGCCAAACAGTTCAATAACCTCTTTGATGCATTTATCAAAGACCAAGCTGCTGGAACGAAGTCATGAGCAAGCAGACGGAAAAACAATCATTAGAGCTGTGGATCAAGTTCCACGAGGGGTTGGCCAAGAATATTCCGGTGGACGAAAGCCTCTCCCGCCGTGAGATAGAACGGCAGCGGGCAGAACTGGAGAAAGACCCCGTCGCATGGATCAAATATTTTTTCCCGGATTATGCGGAAAGCGAGTTTGCACCATTTCAGCTAAAAGCCATCAGGCGGCTCACGGAAAACAGCAAATGGTATGAAGTGCTATCCTGGAGCCGTGAGCTGGCAAAGTCGACCGTGGCCATGTTCGTGCTAATGTACCTGGCATTGACGAAACGCAAGCACTTCTTTGTATTGGCTTCCGCAACAGGAGACGCTGCAGTCCGCCTGTTGACACCCTATAAAACAAACTTTGAGAGCAACGGAAGGCTCAAGCAATTTTATGGGAAACAGGTACTCCTCGGACAGTGGACAACGAACGAATTCACATGCCGGTGCGGTGCGAAATTCATCGCACTGGGTGCAGGGGCAGCTCCACGTGGAATGCGTAACGGTGCCATACGCCCTGACGTGATTTACTTCGACGACTTCGATACCGATGAGGATTGCCGCAATCCCGTGACGCTTCAAAAGAAGTGGGACTGGGCCGAGCGGGCACTACTCCCGACGCGGTCTATTTCCAAACCCTCATTAATACTGTGGTGCGGAAACATCATTGCCAAGGACTGCTGCATCACCCGAGCCGGGAAGATTGCCAAAAACTGGGACATCGTGAATATTCGGGACAAAAACGGTAAATCCGTTTGGTCAAAGAACACCGAAGAGATGATTGACGAGTATCTTTCCGGCTACAGTGCGGCCGCCATACAAGCAGAGTTTTTTAATAATCCCATTTCCGAAGGAAAGGTATTTAAGAACCTGCCTTTCGGCAAGATTCCGCCTTTAAAAAAGTTCCGCTTCCTGATCGGGTATGGCGACCCCGCCTACTCGGACAGCAAGAAAAAAGGAAGTTCTGCCAAAGCCCTGTGGCTCATCGGAAAGTATAAAGGCGTGTATTACATTATAAAAGGTTTCCTGGCTCACGAAACTAATGCCAACTTTATTGGTTGGTATTTTGAGTTGGACAAATACGTGGCGGGGAAGACTAACGTGTACTGGTACATCGAAAACAATAAGCTGCAGGACCCTTTTTATCAGCAGGTCTTCAAGCCCTTGTTGCGTGAAGAGTGTGCCAAACGGAAGACACAGCTCTTCATTCGCGAAGATACGCGAAAGAAGACCGATAAGGCCACGCGTATCGAAGCGAACCTGGAGCCGCTCGACCGGCTGGGTACATGGATATTCAACGAAGAAGAGAAAGACAACCCGCACATGCAGGAACTCATCAACCAGTCTAAACTCTTCGAACTGACACTTCCATACCCCGCCGATGGTCTGGATTCCGTAGAGGGCGCAGTGACCATGGTGGATACAAAGACGGGGGAACTGGAGCCTACCTATACCATCGCTCTCAACGACGAAGACTTGAACAAAGACAACCCTTTTATATTGTAAATATGAGCAACTTTATAGACATAACCGATTATGACGCGAGTATACACAAGGAGATACTCGACAGTCTGCTACGACAGGGAACAGCCGACTACGACCCGCAGATTGTAGAGATATGCGAAGATAGGGCCGTCGCCGAAATGCGCTCGTATCTGAATAAAAAGTACGACTGCGACAAGATTTTCTCCGCGCGCGGCACCGACCGCCACGCCCTGGTGCTGATGTTCGCCCTGGACATCACCATCTTCCACATCTTCTGCCAACATAATCCGTATAAGATATCGAAGATACGACAGGATCGATACGACCGTGCCATAGAGTGGCTTAAGGGCGTGATGCGCGGCGATGTGACCATTGACGGGGCACCCCTACTGCCTGCCGATGAACTTGAGGACAAGTCGCGCTGGCAAATCAAAGCCGATGAGGTAAGGCCGGTATTGGGGTAATTCACAATGCATAATTCACAATATCATAGTTAAGCAAAATGGGAAATCTAAGAGATAAACGAGCAAGCAACCGCCGTATTACACAGGGCGGTATGCTCACCAAACTGGGAGAACGGCAGCCGGACGTGGTGTTGCAGATGCCGGAACTGTTTCATTTCAACCTGCAACATTATATGAATGCCGTCATCTCGGCGCAGGGTATCGACTACAGTAACCGCGTGCGGCTGTATGACATGTACGAGAGTGCGAACTTCGACCTGCACCTCACGGGTGTCATGGCGAAGCGGTTGCGCGGAGTGACGCAAATCCCGGTTGAGTTTAAACGTGACGGCAAGCCCGACGAGGCGATCAACAAGCAGCTGCGCTCGCCGTGGTTCAAAGAGCTGCGCAAGGAACTCATCCTCTCCGAGTTTTGGGGCTTTACCTTGGTGCAGTTCCGCATGGGAGAGGACGGCAATATCCGCGTCGACTCTATCGACCGTAAGCACTACGACCCCGTGCACCGCCTCCTGTTGCGCTACCAGGGCGATATAGAGGGTGAGCCTATTGAGTTGTACCCCAACACACTGTTTGTCGGCTCGGAACGTGGACTGGGTATCTTTGTCGAGATACTGCCCGCCGTACTTTATAAAAAAGGGAATATGGGTGACTGGGCACGGTTCTGTAACATATTTGGTATGCCGATCCGCGAGTACACCTACGACGCCGGCGATGAAGAAGCACGCAGGACGCTTATCCGAGAGGCGCGTTCACAGGGTACGAACGCGGTGTATATTCACCCCAAGGACAGCGACCTGAAACTGCTCGAGGCGGCCAACAAAACAGGCAGCAGCGAGCTCTACCGCACCTTTGCCGAATACTGGGACAGCAAGATAAGCATCCGCGTGCTGGGCAACACGCTCACCACGGATGCCAAGGAGACGGGCACGCAGGCGTTGGGCACCATCCACAAGGAGGAAGAGGACGAGATGAATGCCGATGACAGGGAATTCATCCTCGACATCCTGAACTATCAGATGCGTGACATATTTGCCTCGCTGGGGTTCAACACCGACGGGGGCGAGTTTGTCTATGCCAAGAAAGACAAGGTGGATGTGGCGCAGCAGATAGACATCGTGCAGAAATGCTCAGCCATGGGGCTGCCCATCGACGATGATTATCTGTACGAGACGTTCGGCATCGCCAGACCGGAGAACTACGACGAGCTTAAGGCGAGGAAAGAGGAGGAGCGTGCCGCCCTGCACGAGCAACTGCAACATGCCCCTACAGAGCCTGCTCCGTCCGGGCCACCGGCCAAGCCGGCCAACGCCCTGCGCCGTTTTTTCGGACTGGCCCCGACACCCCTCGGGGCGGACAGCGGCTTCTGATCGACAGCCTTTATTACGGGGGCGAGCGGTGCACCTGCCATTCCCGTTTCCACAATGCCGGTGCCGGTGTCAGTTTCTCCGCCGGCATCCTTGAGGGCTTCCTGCGCGCCGTCTACGGCGGTTTTGACACTTCCGAGGAGATAGAGCCGAGAATGTGGCGCGAGCTGCTGCGCATTCTGAACGAGGCGGCGGTGCAGGGGTTGGCTGCCGGCGACTACCGGCCGCGGCACAACGACGACTTCCTCTCTGCCATGCGGCATGGCAACGAGGTGTTCGCGGCGTTCAAGGTGCATGCCATGGGCGAGGCGATGGCAGCCAGGCTGCTTGACGCAAACGGCAGTCTGAAACCGTTCGAACAGTGGTTGACCGATGTCCGAAGCATCTCCAGCCATCATGTCGGCGCGTGGCTGCGCACCGAATACAACACTGCCGTGCTGCGGGCACACGCCGCGGCCGACTGGCAGGAATTCGTGCGTAACAAGGACATCATGCCCAACCTGAGGTGGATGCCCACCACCGCGCCCAATGCCGAAGCCTCGCACCGCGCCTACTGGGAAAGGAAACTCACGCTGCCCGTGGGGCATCCGTTCTGGGCCAGGCATCACCCGCAGGACCGCTGGAACTGCAAATGCTCGCTCGAAGCCACGGACGATCCGGAATCGCCGGACGATGTGGTGGATGACATGCCCGCCCCCCGGCCGCAGCGGGGGCTTGACAACAATCCCGGTAAGGATGCCCGCCTTATCAACGACACGCACCCTTACTTCCCCGAGAACTGCGCCCGGTGTCCGTTCTACAAGCCGCAGGGGCTGAAGGACAGCATCAAGGCTGTGTTCACAAACCGCAAGAAGGATTGTTTTAACTGCCCGTATGTAGATGGAAAGCTACCTGATGAGAACGGCTTTATCCTCAAAAACAGGTACAAGAATGGAGGAACGCTGGCCATACACGAGGCCGTAGACAAGAAAAAGCCTGACTATCATGACATAGTGGCGATAGCTCAATCGTTTGCCCAAGCTGGGCGTGAGGTAGAGATAACGCCAATCGTTCACTTCAGGTCGGAGGAGTACAGGCGGATATACGGCCCACTCATCGGCACGAGATACGAGCGTAAGTGTCCCGATTTCCGAGTGGATGGTGTGTTCTACGAGTATGAGAGTTTTGTAAGACCGTGGAGCAAAAAGAAAGTAGGAAGAATGTTATCGCATGGTCTTGAACAGTCCCCTTATGTTGTCATCAATAATACAAAAGGCTGTTCTGATCGGTTTATAAGAAAACAAGTGATGGCAAGGATAAAACTCCCGGGACAAGATGTACAGGAAGTGTGGATTTATGAGAAAGGGAAAACAAGGCTGTTCTATAAAGACAGGACTTTTTATGCTGCTCATAAATAACTACGGGAGAGTTGAAACTCTCCCGCGATGCAACGTGCCGTAGCACATGCTAACCCTTATCGGGCTGCTACAAAGATACGAAATTATCCGTTACGAACAAACTTTTGGACGATTATTTTTCATGGATGCCAAACAAATAGCCGATGTAATATCCCGCGCCCCCCGGCAGGTGGAGCGTGCCATCCGCGACGAACTGCCCCGCAAGGCGGCCGTCATAGCCAAGAACCATTTCAGGCAGAACTTCCGGGATGCAGGTTTCCGGGACGGTGGACTGCACCCGTGGAAGAAGACGAGACGGCAGGAGGCGGGCGATGAACGCACACCTCTGACCTCCCGGCGCAACCACCTGATGAACAGCATCGACGCAGTGCCTGCACCCGGACAGGTGACGGTGGTTAATCCCGTGCCGTATGCAACCATCCACAACGAGGGTGGTACCGTCAATACGCATCCTACCGTCACTCCCGAGATGCGCAGGATGGCATGGGCAAAGGCTTATTCCATCGCCGGTGTGCGTAAGGGCGATAAGCTGCCGAAGGAACTGCCTGAAGAGGCCAGGAAGTGGCGGGCGCTGGCACTCACCAAGAAGCAGAAGCTCAATATCAAGGTTAAGATTCCCCAACGCCAGTTCATCGGCGAAAGCAAGGAACTGCGCGAAAAAATCAACAAGGCAATCATTGACAAACTAAAGGAGATAGGCAATGGAATCACTACTCGTTAATCTCATCGGCCACATCAGTGAAAAGCTGCCGTGGGCGCGTACCGTGGACGAAGACTACGGACAGTTGGAGGCGCTCGACGACGACAGCCTTGATATGTACCCCTTAACCTTTCCGGCCGTACTCATCGACCTGCCCGGCACCGAGTGGAGCGATGCGGGCGACTGGACACAGCGGGGAATCTGCGAAGTGCGCGTGCGGCTCGTCCTCGACTGCTACGACGACACGCATGCCGGAAGCCAAACGGTGGGCCGGATCATGGAGAGGGAGGAAAAAAGAAAAGCTCTGCACACGCTGTTGCAGGGCTATAGGGTGTCGGATGAGGGGGCGTTGATACGCACCCGCTCGAAGTTCTTCACATTCAATCACAACATCAAGGTGTACGAGACAACCTACACCTGCGCCGTCAGCGAGGCGACTCGGGAAACAAGGACAGTTGGGTGGCGGAAGCTGTCTGTCGTCGTGAAGACCTGAAGCCCATGTAACGGCTCTTCTTCACGGCGGCGCCATTCACCGTCGCACCTTCCACCAGCATCCGCTTGATGATGCGCAGCGTGGTCGCCTCGCAGAGGAAGAACTCCTCTTCCGAGAGCTTGCGGATGACGTCGTCGAAACGCAGGCGCTGCACCTCCGACCAGTAGTAGAACCGTTCGAACAGCTTTTTGTCGCGCTCATCAATGAGCTGTTTGTTTCTGCCTTTTCCCATAATGTGCAAAATTACAAAAAAGTCCGCTAAACATCAATCATTTAGCGGACTTTTTACTCTTTTACCTTTTTACTTCTTTACTTTTCCTCACATCCTGCAGAAGCTCGGCTCTATCCTCTTCCACACGTTCGTCTCCGGATTCCGTTTGGAGAAGTAGTAGTTGACAGCATTCTTCTGCACCACGTTGGCCTCCTTGAACAGTCCCATGATTTCGGAGTATTCCGCATCGAACTTGTCCTCCAGCTCATAGAGCTTGGATATGCTCTTGTAGTCCAGGTCGCCCGCCTTGTTGCGCTCCAGCAGCGTCATCGCCATCTGGTACATCGGATCATCCGAACCTTTCTCGCTCCGCTTCATATAGCGTTTCAAGTAGTCTATCAGACGTTCCGCCGCAAGGTCGGCGCGCTCGTCAAAGCCCTTCACCTTGTTGCCGGCTATCTCCAGGCGGAAGTCACCGTCGGTGATGGTGTAGCTGCGCTGGTCACTCTTGCGCACCTGCCCGTAGTCCTTCATGATGGCCACAAAGCCCTCAACCTCCTGCGCAAGCCATTCCTTAAAGAGCCCTACTGCGTTCGTGATTTCCACCACATTCTCCTCCACCTCCTTCATAAAGGAAGCACGCAGACCCTCGTAAGTCTCACGCCGCTCGATGCGGTTCTGCTTCTCTTCATTCTGCAATTCGGCAAGCAGTTTTGCCCGCTCCTCCTTGCTTAAATCCTTGATGTTTACTTTTGTTTCCATTGTCCTTTGTTTTTATTGGTTTGACTTCTTTCTGATAATCATTCTCAACTTCGTATTCAGGGCGTTCAGCTCCTCTGTGTCCAATTCCCTGAACTGCTTGCCGGCTATCCGCCTGTCCTGGCAGAAGGCATTCACACGGTTCCAATCGGTGGTGTCGATGCCGTAAAGCTGCATCTGGTGCAGTGCGCCGCTCCGTGCCTTGCGCAGAATGTCATACTGTCTGCGGTGCCGCTCGTCATAGCCCACTATCTGTTCCATTTGGCGGCACATCGCGTCATATTCCGTCTCAGCCATCAGGTGCAAGTGAACGGTTCGACCGCCAGTAAACTGCTCCACCAATGTTTCCTTGTCGGCACTGGGCAGACGTTTCAATAGACCGTAGAAACGTGTGTAGTTTCGCTCCGCTCCCATAGTTTCTCCTCCTTCCAGTCCTTGTAAGCCCGGCGGCCACTGGCTACAACCTCGGCCACGCTGTTCTTGAAGATGTCGATGTCGAACAACGGTTTGCCGTGTACGCAGATGTACAGCCTGCCGTTAAACTCCATTACCTGCACGGCTTCCCGTGCCTCTGCGTCAAGCATAGCCTGGCGGGCAGCCTCGATGCGCTGGGCACGCTGCTCGTGCCATACTTGAATACGCTTCTTGATTTCTTCTAAAAAATTACTCATAATCATTGCTATTAAATTGATGTAAAACTTATACCCATTGATATTGCCCTGCGCTCCATCACTTCCGAACGGTGGGTAGCCGCTGTTATGAATGCCTCATTGGAAGCGCGGGCTATCTCATAGCCTTTCTTGCGGAGATTGTTACGGAGGGCTATCTTCTTTCTTGGCACCTGCACTACACGGAGCTTTGTCTTTTGCTCCAGCCCGAATAATACCCTGCGCTTCTCTGCCTTGATGGTATTCTTTCGCTGTTCACCGATGCGACGGTGCATGGCGTCAAAGGCTTCTGCCGACATTTTGTCCTTCTGCCGCTCGCCTTTCTTAAAACGGTATGCCTTGCCGTAAAGCAGCAGGTTCTTAGTTCCGGCATTGCCGCCATTGGCTCTGTTCACTCTGGCACCGTGTTCGGAAGCATTGCGCTGCATGGCTTTTGTAAAGTCAGGGTGTTTCACTAATCCCATATCCCGCGCAACCCTCACTACTGTTCTGGGCGAGATGCCAAGGTGTTCTGCCGCTTCCGCATTTTTGGTGTTACAGAAGTTATCGCGCATCCATTGCAGTTCAACTTCAGACAGGATTATTTTGCTGTATTTATTTCTTTCCATTGCTACTCTTCTGCTTTCCATGCAACTGTTATCACGGCATCAAGTTTGCCGCTGCCCTTACATATCGGGCACTCTTTCTTATAGCGTTCCTGCCACTCATCTTCCTGCCAATGATAGCCATTGCCCTGGCAGTATGGGCAACTGTGCCCCCGGCTCTCAATGCGGTCCGTCATACGCCCGCCCGGAGTCATGTATCCGGGGGCAATTTCAATCATCCGTCTTTCCTTGCTCATTTTCATATTCCTCCATTTCTTCAATTTCGTATTCCCAATTACAGGCATCATTTTCATTGATGTTGTCCCCAAACCACTCGAACGCAGTGCCCACCTGCTCGTCCCGGTCCACAAGATTACAGTGTAAGCATCCTCTATCTGCCAAGGCGTTTAGAGCGTCAAAGACCTTCTCGTTGACTTCTACATCACTTAAACTTACTGTGTAGGTTACAGTTACCGTCAAATCTTTTATTCTTTTCATCATATACTTTTTATATTTCTAATTGAATACTAAAATGAAATTCTCTGCACAATCGTCGTATCTGTATAATTGTGAAAGGCGCACCGTCGTGTGCAAAGTATATCGTGCGCTCTCGTGTCTGTACCCTCACGCCTTTCTTCCTCAATCTGTACAGCAGATTGTCTCTGGTATTTGCCATGATTGCCTCCGTTTTATATGTTACTTTCACCCCAGTACGCCTTGGCCCGCTCCTCCCAAATGGTATAGTAGCCTTTGTTTCCGAAGTACCGCCCTTTACTGATGGCCCGGTAACCTTCCACCCATATCTTCAGGGCTGCATCGTACATCACGCTCACCGCAGTCCGTCCGGCTGGCTTGTTGCCGTCTGCCTGGCTGATGAAGACGAGCAGTTTGTCGCGGTGCCGATCCTTGAAGTCCTGGTATTCCTTGAAACTCATCTGCGTATATTGGAAACTGTCTATCACCACTATATCTGGGCTTTTGCGCCTGCTGAGCCGTGCGTCCAGTTCCTCTATACCCTCGCAAAGCAGTACGAAACGCCGTGCCACATCCTGCATGCCGGCCTTCACGAGGGCGTTTTTCATCGTCAGAGAGAATCCTTCCTCCAGGCTGTCGTAGGCCACCTTACCGTATTTGGCAAGTTCCTTGCACAGGGCCATCGTAAAACTCGTCTTGCCGCTGCCACTGCGCCCCCAGATGAACCATACGCCGTTCCGCTCCGGCTCACCGAATGCTTCTGCCCATACACCTTCAAGGGGGTAGGTTTCCTTTTTCATTCTCAGCATATCCGTTACACTCATCGCCCTACTCATTATCTCACTGCTTTATCACCGTTCAAACGCTGTCTGACCGCTAACTGTGCAGTCATTAGCTTCACCCTGTGTATGCTCTTTTTCACCCTGCGCAGGTCGAACTCATATTCCTCGGAGTCTCTCACAACCTCGGAGATTTTGCCTTTGTCAATTACACCATTCGCCACGCAGACGGCATGTACATCGTGCGCGTCTGTGCGCTCCAGCTCAAAGAACTTGCGACCGATACGCGAGTGTATCTCGTTGTAGCCGCATTTGTTGTAGCGCAGCCCCATAGCCATGCGGCGCTTGATGTAGCCTGTGGAGAAGAACACCATGCCGCATTTGTCCTCCAGACGGTTATACAGGTCAATGAAGTAGTGAAACACCCGTTCCGACAGTTTGTCCGCCTCGTCAAAGAGCAGCAGCGGTGCCTCCATCTGTATGAGGTCGTCGATGATGCGGTCCAGCAGTTCACGCACGCTGTAGCCCTCGGTCTTCTGTCCGATACGCCTCGCTATCTCACGGATGAAGTCGCTCTTCTTCATATCCTCGGAACAGAGGATATAGAATACCTCGCTGTGCTCCGTGGCGTAGAGTCGTGCCGTGGTAGTCTTGCCACAGCCGGCTTCGCCTACTACCCATGTAACATTCTTCACCGTCTGCGCATCCTGCATGGCAAATATCATCTCTTGGAAGGCTTTGGTTTCCACCACCTGCCAGTCTGTGCCGGTACCGGTACCTAGTTGCGTGCCGAGGTTGCGCCACATGTCGTCGCTGATGTTCTCCCACTTGCCTTGTAATATGCTGCTCACCGTGGCGCTGCTCGTGCCCGTGAGGCTCTGCGCCGCCTTGTTCTGACTTGGGAACTTGGCCACATACTGCCGCAGCCCTTCCTGTATCCGTTCTTTCTCAGTCTTTGTCAGTTTCATGATTCAATTTTTATTTTGTTTTACTTTTTACCTTTCAAAGTTTCCCCGCCGTCTGCTTGAAATCTACTACGACGGCCTCCGTTTCTGTCCAATCTTCAAGGCTCAGTTGCTTGGTCTTCCTGCCCAGCTTGTACTCCTCCGGCTGTCGGCTGTAGATGCCCGTGCGCCGTTCTATCTGCCTGTGCCCGGCAGCCGTCATGCCCTTGGGCTTCGGACTGCGCAGGCCGTGCTGCTCAGGTAGTACACCGTGAGCCTGCTCAATCTCGCGTCCTGCCACCGTACGCTCTATGCGGTCGGCAGTGTTGGCCGCCTGTTCCTGACGAATAAAGGTTGCTTCGCCCTCTGTCTGCTCTTGGATAGCACGGTGTACCACTAAGTAAGGCTCCGCCACGCGCTCGAAGCGCAGGCTGCCGTCAGCTTCTTTCTTGTAAAGGCGTATGCTGCCGAAATCGTAAGGGTCGTATTTCACCACAAAACGCTCGTAGGTATGCCGTCTGCGCCACTCGTGATCGGGTACGCCCGGTGCGCCCATCACCTCGTACTGCCGCTTCTGCCCCTTGATCGTCACCACGATGCCCTGGTCGGTGAAGGTGCTCATGCGCTTGGCTGTTACCCAGAACATATCCACCATGTCGTGTGCCGTAACCTCCTGCGTCTCCTCGTTCACGCTGCCTTCATAGGCTTCTATCCGGCTCGTGCCGTAGGCAGGGTGCCGCATCTCGTTCCATTCCTTCGTGGCAAGGGTATAGGCATCCTTCAGCTCGGCAAGCGTATAGAGGCTGTCCTTGTTTTCCTCTATGAACTCAAGGTTCGGACGGCTCGACATCTTTTTGGCTGTGATATTCTGACCTGTGAAACGCCAGTCCTTGTGCAGCATCTGTTGCTGGAACCTGCCGAACACCGCCTCGATGGTTTTAGACTCGCCGTTATATGGCTGTGTCGTTCTGTGCACATGGCAGATCTTCTGGAACAGTCCGTCAGCGTCAAGTTTTTTGTGTCCTCCCTGATTGTCGTGTACTATTTCGTAAGGCTTGTGCCCACTCGTCTGTATCGCCATACGGTAGGCATGATACTGTGCCTCGTAGTCCTCCGAGTCACTGATGCGCCAACCAAGCATCACCTCGCTCATGGCGTCTATCACCACATACACCTGCGTAGTCCGCACCTTGCCGTCCTCGTCCCTGTAATACAGGTTCAGTTTTGTGCCGTCGCCGTACCACAGCGCATCGCGCTTTGTGGGCAATGCCGTGCGGTGCTTGCGCCCGAATTTCTGACGGGCGGCCTGCTCGCCGTACACGGCGTCATACCACAGCGGCATGATTGCCGCGCTGTTCAGCCACCGCTTCATGCCGCTAAGACTTTTCAGCGGCTTCCAGCCGTTGGTTTCAGCCCGCTTGTTCGCCTCCTCGAAGAGCTGAGTGTCAGTATAGACAGGCACCCTGCAACGCTTCAGTGCTATCAGCAACCGGCCGAACTCGTCGGTAATCTTCTGCGTGTTCCTGTTGCCTATCTTGCCACTGATAAGGCTCGGATAACCATCGGCCTTGAATGCCTTGATTTTCGCCTTCAGCCTCGCAGCATTTTGGGGTAGTGTGTGTCCGTACTCCTCACGCATGGCTTCCGAACTCTGATAGATGACCTCCCAGGCTCCTGCCATGCTTCCGTTCAGGCTCTGGCGGATGGCCCTGCGTTGCGACATCATGTACAGCGGGTCCTTCAGCACGCTCGCATTGATGGTGTACTCCTCAATCAGGTTCTCTGTCAGGTGTTCCTCCTGTCCGTTCTTCTCGTAGGTAAACGCCTCATACCACTTCCGGGCTTCGCCGTCCAGCCGTATGCGGTCTTTCGTCATCGCTTCCTTCATCTTCTCTTCCGGGTCTCCGTACTTAGCCACGAATCGATCCTTGTATTTTGTGGGGATGGAACTCCATGCGTAGAGGGTATAACCGCCCTCTCCTCCGAACCGATGCACGCGTGCGACCTTGCCTTTTGAAGCATACACGTTAAGTGTACCCTCCCGAAAGACGGGATTGTCGCCCGATGTCAGTTCAGGACTCGTCACGCACAGTATTTTGTTGTAATATTCCACTCCTTGACAGTTTTTGATTACCTTTGCGGAAAAACTACCGCAATGAATACATGTTCTATCTATTTTACCTGCGATGAAGCTATTGCTGACTCCACACGCGAATTTGCCCGCTCGTTCTTTCGTCAAGCTCACCTGAGATACACCACAGAGCGCTCTTATCCCGAGTCCGGATGGTGCACCCCCGCAACAGGAGTCCCGATAGAGGTATGGATAACAGTTCGCGTTCCAGAAGGGCGGCAACGGCGTGGCACGGATCTTCGCCGTATCGTCTGAGATTTCGCTGCAAGTCTGAACGGCCGCTTTGCACCCGTCGGAAATTTCTCCACAGAGTTTCAGTAGTCATTCCGTCGCAAGCGTTGATGTCATCCATACCCATGACTGCCAGTTCGTCCTCGCACTTTGCTATTACTTCCATACACCGCAGTATCTTCCGGTAGAGTTCCTCTGTGCGGGCTGTCTTTTCCTTTCTGTTCATAGCCGTTGATTTTACAGGCTCATTGCCCAACTCTGTATTTCGTCAAGTTCTCTCACGCCCGGATTGTCCCAACTGCGCTGAAGCTCTCCTTTTTTATACACCGCTACCAATCCCGTGTTGCGCGTGTCCGCCTCCAGCAGCACACCGTGGGGGAAATACTGGCGCATCCGTCCGTCAGCTGAATGGATGGTCTCCACCTCCGGCCCGACGTTCAGCAGCACGCCGCCCTTTTGCAGGGCGAGACTCCTGATGCGCTTCGCCAAGTCGCTCTGGCCACGCTTGGGGTCAAAGTTAAGTGCATACCACACCATCACATCGGTCACGCCAAACGCCTTGCGCAGGAACTCCCGCGTCTCCTTCGTCACCTCAATCATTCTTTTGAATTCCATAACCATCTATATTTTTTTTACTTTATCCCCTATTTTTATTTTCCAACCTCAGGCAGTATAACGATCAACTCACAGTCGGTTGCGTCAATCCTGGCATCCATATTACCAATAGCTTCACCAATGGCTTCAATCTCACTGGCATACAGTCCACCTTTTATTGAAATTGCACAGATGCAATATTCCCCTCTGGAGATATCCACTTCTACGACATGGGTATCGGGAATCGATAGACAACTCTCCACTTTGGCTCTAACATTTTCTTCCGTCCATTCCATAATCATTTATTTTATTAGTTCTACATTTGCTCAACTCCCACCTTTTTTGTATCTTTGGGCGCTGGTTAAATAATTAACACGCTGCAAAGATAGCGATAATTTTCAACCATCCAAAGTTTTTGGGTGATAATTTTCAATTTATGTGCAAAATTTTATCGAGAATTGAGGAATTGTCCAAGCATGAGGGGATAACTATCGGCGCATTGGAAAAGAAAATAGGTGCCAGTAAAGGTGTCTTATCTCGTGCCATAGCCAAAGGTACAGACATACAAGCAAAATGGATAGAATTGCTTGTTGAAAATTATCCCAACTATTCCACGGAATGGCTCCTCACAGGCAATGGTCCCATGCTCAAATCTGTCGCACAAGAGCAGCAGACGGTAACACAGGAGGAAATTTCAAGCGGCGCAGAAAATCTTCCTGAAGCATTTAGGTGTATTAATCCACAGCATCCAGCACAAGACTCTATTCCTCTCGTAACACCCAAAGTCGCTGCCGGTTTTGGGACTGCTGACTTTGCTATAGCCGAGAGCGATGTAAAAGAATATTATGTTATTCCCAAATGGAGGCGGCAGCATGTAGACTTTATGATTGAAGTAACAGGCGACTCTATGCAACCTAAATATAACGCTGGTGATATTGTTGGTTGCACGATTATTCATAAATCAACTTTCATACAATGGAACCGACCACACGTGATAGCTACACGCGAACAGGGGCTTCTTGTCAAGAGACTTATGCCTGGCACTACCCCAAAAACAATTTCTGCTGTAAGCGACAATCCTAAATATCCACCTTTCGACATACCAAAGGAAGAAATCAATGGTATTGCACTCGTAATAGGTATGGTTGGGCTTGAATAGATAGTTGTTAAATATAAGTAAAGATTATGATTGTAATTAAAATTGTTTTTTATACTTTTTGTCTTATATTTCTCATAGCATTCCTGAGACTCATATTTGATAAAAAATACAGGGAAGAGCAGATAAAGAAAAATGAAGCTAAGAAAAAATCCAAACTACAACAATCTTCGCATAATAATCTTCCACATATTTGTGCCTACAAAGCACATTATAAGAATAATCCAAATAGGAAAGCTATCATATGGCATTATTTGAGATTTCTTAAAGCTTATAGAGATTTTAAGGATGAATCTGAAGACTTCTATGCTTATAAAAGAAATAACAAAGATTTTATTCAGGCTAAAGGAGAACTTAGAAAACTACACCCTTCAAATGACGATATTCTTATAGCTATTAGATATTGTCAAAAAGAGTACTACTATGGTCTATGCGATACAAAAATCGAAACTAACGACATTACGTTACTACAGAACTGGAGGGAACTCGAAATAAATTATGAAGAAGTTTTTTCAAAAACTCTCGCTCAATATATTGAATACTGGGATGATGTCATAAATAGCTATGTGCAAAAGCCTGCAAGGATTAAACGAATTCACTATTTAATAAGTGACATAGAAGGGCTTAAAGGGTATGAAATTTTTGCGCAATCAGACAATATACTCAAACAATTAAACACAACACAAGAATACTATCGCCAGATGCTGCCTTCAGAATCTTAAATGGCAAGAGATTATAGCTCCTAAATGAGATGCACGCGCACTTTTTATGGAAATCTTTGTTCAAATATACTCTGAAAGCCTTGTAAACACACGGTTTTCTTAATAATGCGGGATTCTCCACAATGGTATTATACCCCCTACAATGTGGAATAAACGGGAGGTGTAAACGACAAAATTCGAGGCCAATCCGTTTTTTTTCGTCATTATTAAGGGGGTAAATATACCACAAACTACCCGAATAGTGTTAAGGTAACTATTAAAGTAACTATCACATTTCGTTTTATTTTATTAAAGTAACTGTTAAGGTAACTATTAAAGTAACCCCATTTTTGCCCCTAAAATGCCCCTCAATTTTACCCTCGGAAACGAAAAAAACGGTTTCCAACTGTTCAAATACCAGCCGGAAACCGTTCAACTATCGTTCAATCAGCGTTTTAGCCGTTAAATTATGTCTTATTTCGTCGCCTTAGAACGTATCAGCTCTCCAGCCATGATACATGCCTTTTTATTCAGCACAATGCCCCCTTTACTCAATCCTACGCGCTCCAGTGAGCATTGCTTTATACCTATCTCCTCAGCCGTCAGAACGCTGTATATGGCAGGGATGGAGCCAAAGTAGTAGTTCTTCCGTCCCTGCATTAGATGCACATGTATAACCTTTGTCATAACCGTCATATTTTGCTGCAAATATACAAAATAATAACCATATACGATATTTCAATAATAAATATTTTATAGACAAGGATAAAATAAAAGGCAAGCCATAATCTGCTCACCCATCTCAATTCAACCCAAATTCAATCTAAGAGACGCCCGTCAAAGCCATTCTTTTTGCCTGTACAACCCTTCCATCCGTCTCACAACAAAGACACCCACAACTACACCGAAAACGCCTCAAATCGCCCCTTTTATCCTACCATGTAACATTTTCGGTTCAAACACCGTTCAAACCCTCCCCGAATGTAACACAAATGTAACGCCATTGTAACATTTCGTTTTGTCCTTTCTCTATCCTCTATTATCCCCTAACTCTTTGATATACAAAACAAATCAACCTTTTACCCATTTCTCTGTTTTCTCACATCTCGTTTTACCCCCCTTACAAACTCGTATAATCAACGAAACGGTCAGAAAGGATAGCCCACGGCAAGGTGTAT
>OIZR01000401.1_pt1 | contig 34486 bp, 29 predicted proteins | sample 1588591 | NCBI WGS metagenome assembly OIZR01 (sample SAMN03283249) | human gut metagenome | biome: human-associated habitat; material: feces | host: Homo sapiens | place: USA | collected 2013 | reverse complement strand
TGCTTGTTAATTTTCCTATGCTATCAAACATATTTGTTATCTCCTTGGGTGTTTCTGTTTCTAAGCTATCAACGGAACAACAGTCCCAGATAGTAGCCAAATGGCAGATGTAGCCAATTTGTAGCCAATAAAAAGAAAAATCTCTGGAAAACCTTATAAATCAAGGCTTTCCAGAGATATAGCAACTTATTCCAGTTCGACAATTACTAATCAATTTTGTTTAGAGATTATTTGTTGTCGTGTTTCGCTTTCTTTTGATTATTTGATTTATCCATATTATCCTGTCTATACGGGCTAATGTTATCATTTTGTTATCGGCATTGATAACACTCGCTCGGTAACTGTGGATAATAGCAATATGTTCCGACTCAAATTATAAGCGGTTTTGCTTAGAAAATCAACTTTATTTTCCAAGAATGTATCAAGCTAAAACTTCCATAACGTTTTCAAATTTAGTTTTATAGTATTTTTTGCTTTCTGGAGATAATTTTTGAAAACTTCTTTTTAATTTTTCCTTCACAAATTCCTTCCCATCTTCGATTCCTAACCCTCGATTATTCCGGCGATGTTATCAACACTGCTTTTAAAATATGTGGAGAAACTTGTTGATCGAATCACACCGGAGTGGTCAAAAAGCTTTTTGAAACCGCTTTTGATTGTAATGATTGTAACTCCGATTACCCTCTGTGCAATCGCACCGCTTGGATTAATCATAGGAAATGGTCTGCAATTCGTAATCAACGGAATTTATGGATTTGCACCATGGCTTGCGATGATGCTGTTTGCCGGATTTATGCCGTTTATCGTAATGACCGGAATGCACTGGGCATTCGTGCCGGCGTCTATGCTTGGAATTTCCGGTGTGGGATATGATTTGATGTTGCTTCCGGCAATGTTGTGCAGCAACACTGCTCAGGCGGGAGCTACATTTGGAGCGGCATTTAAGACAAAAGATAAAGAAATGAAAAAGATGGCATTTCCGGCGGCTGTATCTGCACTGCTTGCAGGGGTAACAGAACCGGCAATGTATGGAGTTACTCTAAAGTTGAAAAAGCCTATGGTTGCAGCGTGTATTTCAAGTGGAATCGGTGGATTGATAGCAGGTTTTTTAAAGGTAAAAGCTTATACAGCTGTGAATGCATCTATGACATCTTTGGTGGGATTCATTTCTCCGGACGGAGGTAAAAACTTTTTATATGCGGTAATCATTTTTGCAGTGACGCTCGTACTTTCTTTTGTCATCTCCTTTATTCTCACAAAGGGTGAGGCAGAGGAGGAAGCTGCAGAAGAAACAGAATTACAGAAGAGTGCAGCTGTTCTTACCGGAAAAGTAGAAATCGAAGCGCCGGTAAAAGGAAAGGTGATTCCACTTACAGAAGTAAAGGATAATACATTTGCGACAGGCATCCTCGGAGAAGGATTTGCGATTGTGCCGTCAGAAGGAAAAGTATATGCACCTTTTGACGGAGTGTGTGAAAATCTGTTTGATACATTACATGCGATCGGAATCACATCCGACAATGGAATCGAGATGTTGATTCATGTAGGACTCGAAACGGTAGCTTTGAAAGGAGAGCCATTCAAGGCACATATCGGAAATGGGGAGCATTTAAAAAAGGGAGCGCTTCTGTTGGAATTTGATATAGATGCTATTCAAAAAGCCGGATGCGAGATTCAGACTCCGGTGATCATCACCAATGCGGAAGAGCTCGGTGGAGTAACAGTAGAAAATGAAAGACTTGTGATAGGAGGATAAGAAGATGGGATTTTCTGAAAAATTTTTGTGGGGCGGCGCTACAGCTGCCAATCAGTGTGAAGGTGCATGGAACGAAGATGGAAAAGGTGTGTCAGTTTCTGATATTTGTACAGGAGGGAAATTTGGACAGAGCAAGCGAATTACTCCGGTGTTGGAGGAGGGGACATTTTATCCGAGCCACGAGGGGATTCGTCACTATGAAAAGTTCCGAGAGGACATCGCACTATTTGCGGAAATGGGATTCAAATGCTATCGTTTTTCAATTGCATGGACAAGAATTTTCCCAAACGGCGACGAGAAAGAGCCAAACGAGGCAGGTTTAAGACACTATGAGGAAGTGATTGATGAATGTCTGAAATACGGAATTGAACCGATCATTACCATCTCGCATTATGAAGTACCATTTGGATTGACGAAGAAATGTAATGCATGGGTGAGCAGAGAAATGATCGATTATTATCTCAATTATTGCCGCGCAATTTTCGAGCGTTATAAAGGGAAGGTAAAATACTGGCTTACATTTAATGAGATCAACAGCTCTGTAGCGCCGATGGGAGCGCTTTTGAATCAGGGAATCTTAAATGATTTGGAAAATCCTACGGTGTTCATGGAACAGCCGGACATTCCGCAGCAGAGATTTCAGGGACTTCATCACATGTTCGTTGCATCTGCACTTGCCGTGAAAATGGCGCATGAGATTGATCCGGAATATAAAGTCGGAAATATGATGATTTACGCGGCGAGTTATCCGCTGACATGCAATCCAAAGGATGTTCTTGTCTGCCAGAAATACAATCGTCTTTACAATTATTACTGCGCAGATGTGCAGGCATACGGAGCATATCCGGCATATGCAGATTCTCTTCTGAAAGAGATGGGAGTTGTGTTGGAGAAAGAAGCAGGAGATGAAGAAATCTTAAAGAACGGAACAGTAGATTTTATCACATTTTCTTATTATATGTCTTCTTGCCAGACGGCAGACTCAAAAGAAAAGAGCGGGGAGGGAAATATCCTCGGAGGAGTTTTAAATCCATATCTGAAAGCCTCAGACTGGGGATGGCAAATTGATCCGGAAGGACTGCGTTATGCGTTGAATGACTTAAGTGACAGATATCATTTACCACTGATGGTTGTAGAAAACGGATTGGGGGCAAAAGACGTACTGGAAGAGGATCAAACGGTGAATGATGACTACCGCATCGATTATCTCAGACAGCATATTGAACAGATGAAGCTTGCGGTGGAAGATGGAGTGGATCTGATGGGATACACACCGTGGGGCTGCATTGACCTTGTATCTGCATCTACCGGAGAATATGCAAAACGTTACGGAATGATTTATGTGAGAAGATATGATGACGGAACAGGAGACTTTGCACGCCTGAAGAAAAAATCATTTTACTGGTATCAGCAGGTGATCAAAACAAACGGAGAAGAATTGTAATCAGATTGGAAAAAGAGATGCATTGTGTCGGTGCATCTCTTTTGGTCAAAAATATTGTAATATGGGACTTATCGTGCTATGATTAATTCTACAAATCAAACGTTCTATATTTTCTAAAATTCCGTGGCGTTCGTCACAAGAAATCCGATTTGTATTTTATGAAAAAGTTATAGTTTATTTTGTATTAAAAAGGTAGGTGGCGCCTGTGAAAGTATGCTCTTTTCATTGATTCATAGATTTGTATTTGATAAAATGTAAAGGAGGAAAACATTTGGTAGAACATAAGATAAATAAGAAGTATAAAGACAGGGTATTCCGAGTTATTTTCCATGAGAAAAAGGATTTGCTGGAGCTTTACAATGCGATCAATGACAGCAATTATACGAATCCCGATGATTTAACTATCACAACGATTGAAGACGTGGTCTATATGGGGATGAAAAATGATCTGTCCTTTATCATTGGTGATGTGATGAATCTTTATGAACATCAGAGCTCGTTCAGTCCCAACTTACCGTTGCGTGGCTTATTCTATTTTTCATCGTTGTATCGGGAGTACATTGAGCCGGTGAAATATCGATTGTATTCTACATCGCCACTACATATTCCGTTCCCACAGTATATTGTATTTTACAATGGAACAGAAAAGGAGCCGGAACGTCAGGAGTTGAAGTTGAGTGATTTGTTTATTGAGGACAAAGGGGAAATGAATCCAGCACTGGAATGTACAGCAGTTGTGCTTAATATTAATTTGGGGAAGAATCGAGAATTGATGGAAAAGTGTAAGCAATTGAGAGAGTATGCAGAGTTCATTGCAATAATCCGCAAGTATCTTGCAGAGGGGATGCAGTTTGAAAAGTCAGTGGAGATTGCAGTGGATAATTGTATTAAAAATGGAATTCTTGCAGATGTACTTCAAAAAAATCGAGCGGAGGTCGTAGATATGATTTTGACAGAATATGACGAAGAAGAATTTCGAAAAGCCTTGAGGGAAGACTTACTAAATGAGGGATTGGCTGAAGGGATTAAAGCAACAATTCGTATTTGCATGAAATGTAATATTTCTAAAGACCAGGCAAGGAAGAATTTGATGGAAGAATTCTCATTGTCACAAGAAGAAATAGAAAAGTACTTGGATAAGTATTGGAAGTAGACTGATGTGTGACTACAGTTCACTCCACGCCATTTACTATTGACTGATGTGCGAACTGTAATAAAAAGAAAAATGGGAATCTTGACACTGAGAAAATCCTGTGATACGATTTTCACATGTGAAATAACATTAAAAACAGGAAACGCAATGATGGAAAGAGTAGATATTTCAGACATTTACAGAGAAGTCTCATGAAGCTGAGAAGAGACGATGAAAGAGATATCGAAGATGGCTCCTGAGCGGTGTGCCAAGCTGAAAGATTTTAGTGAAGCACAAAGGGATCGCCCTTTACAGCGACAGAGTATGGTGTATGAGCATACTTGATAAGGTTTATACTGTGAAGTATAAGCGAAGAGAAGTGGTAACACGGTATCAGACCCGTCTTCTTAACTTTTGTTGGGAAGATGGGTTTCATTTTTTATACAAAAAGGAGTAGGAACATGGACAAGAAGAAATTTTATATGACGACAGCGATTGCCTACACATCGGGCAAGCCGCATATTGGAAACACATATGAATTTGTACTTGCAGATGCGATTGCAAGATACAAGAGAAGTCAGGGATATGATGTATTTTTCCAGACAGGAACTGACGAACACGGACAGAAAATTGAGTTGAAGGCGGAGGAAGCAGGCGTTTCACCAAAGGAATTTGTGGATAAAGTTGCCGGGGAAGTAAAGGCGATTGCCGATATGATGAATACTTCTTATGACAAATTCATTCGTACAACAGATGATTACCATGAGAAACAAGTTCAGAAGATTTTCAAAAGATTATATGAACAAGGTGATATTTACAAAGGTCATTATGAAGGAATGTACTGTACACCTTGTGAGTCATTTTTCACAGAATCTCAGTTAGTAGACGGGAAATGTCCGGACTGTGGACGCGAGGTGCAACCAGCACAGGAGGAAGCATATTTCTTCAAAATGAGCAAATATGCGGACAGACTGATTGAGCACATTAACACGCATCCGGAATTTATTCAGCCGGTTTCCCGTAAAAATGAGATGATGAACAATTTCTTATTGCCGGGGCTTCAGGATCTTTGTGTATCGAGAACTTCATTTAAATGGGGAATTCCGGTAGACTTTGACCCAAAACATGTTGTATATGTATGGCTTGATGCGCTGACAAACTACATCACTGGTATTGGTTATGACTGTGACGGCGAGAGCACAGAACAGTTCAAAAAAGACTGGCCTGCTGACTTGCATTTGATTGGAAAAGATATCATTCGTTTCCATACAATTTACTGGCCGATTTTCTTGATGGCATTGGATTTGCCATTGCCGAAACAGATTTTCGGACATCCATGGCTTTTGCAGGGTGACGGAAAGATGAGTAAATCGAAAGGAAATGTAATCTACGCAGACGAGCTTGTGAATATGTTCGGTGTGGATGCTGTCCGTTACTTTGTGCTGCATGAGATGCCATTCGAAAATGATGGTGTAATCACATGGGAGCTGATGGTAGAGCGTATGAACTCTGATCTTGCAAATACACTTGGAAATCTTGTGAACAGAACAGTTTCCATGACAAATAAATATTTTGGCGGAAGCGTGACTGACAAGGGAGTAGCAGGGGATGTAGATGCAGACTTGAAGGCGGTTGTAGACGGCACTCCGGCAGCTGTCGAGGAGAAGATGGACAAACTTCGTGTGGCAGATGCGATCACAGAGATTTTCAATCTCTTCAAACGTTGCAATAAATACATCGATGAGACAATGCCTTGGGTACTTGCAAAAGATGAAGCGCAGAAAGATCGTCTTGAGACAGTGCTTTATAACTTGATTGACAGCATTTCTAAGGGAGCAGAATTATTGTCATCCTTTATGCCGGAGACATCTGAAAAGATTCTTGCTCAGTTGAACGGCGGAAATGTAACAGATAAGCCGGAGATCTTATTCCAGAGACTTGATTTGGAAGAAGTGATGAAAAAAGTTGAAGAGCTTCATCCACCGGTAGAGGAAGAAAAAGAAGAGGAAGGAATTGATATCGAAGCAAAAGAAGAGATCACATTTGACGATTTCATGAAGATGCAGTTCCAGGTTGGAGAGATTATCGCTTGTGAGGAAGTAAAAAAATCGAAAAAATTACTTTGCTCGCAGGTGAAAATCGGAAGTCAGGTAAAACAGATTGTGTCAGGTATCAAAGGACATTATACAGCAGAAGAAATGGTTGGAAAAAAAGTTATGGTACTTGTGAATTTGAAGCCTGCAAAACTTGCAGGGGTTCTGTCAGAAGGTATGCTTTTGTGTGCAGAAGATGCAGAAGGTAACCTTGCGCTGATGACACCGGAAAAAACAATGCCGGCAGGCGCGGAAATTTGTTAAAATTAGTTCACGTAAAAGTCAAAAAGGGACAGGGCAAAATTCAATTGGGGACGTAGTAAAATTGAATTTTACTACGTCCCCAAAGTTGAAAGGAGAACAGAAAAATGAATAAAATCAGAATTGGTATTGTAGGTTATGGAAATATAGGACGTGGTGTGGAGCTTGCAATTGAGCGCAACGATGATATGGAGCTTGTGGCGGTTGTGACACGCCGTAATCCGGAGGATGTAAACATTCTCACAGAAGGTGTGAAAAAGGTACATTTAGATGATGTGCTTTCTCTGAAAGGAGAAGTGGATGTGATGATTCTGTGCGGCGGATCTGCGACAGATCTCCCAGTTATGGGTCCACAGATTGCAAAGAACTTTAATATTATTGACAGTTTTGACACACACGCAAAGATTCCGGAATACTTTGCAAATGTAGATGCAGCAGCAAAAGAGGGAAATCATATTGGAATTATCTCTGTTGGCTGGGATCCGGGAATGTTTTCGCTGAACCGTATTTACGCAGAGTCTATTTTAGTACAGGGAAGCACTTACACATTCTGGGGAAAAGGTGTAAGTCAGGGACATTCTGATGCGATCCGTCGTGTAGAAGGAGTAAAAAACGGCATCCAGTATACAGTACCGATTGAAGCGGCAGTTGAAGAAGTAAGAAGTGGAAGTGAGCCGGAGCTTACGACAAGACAGAAACATTTGCGTGAATGCTATGTTGTAGCGGAAGAAGGTGCGGACAAGGCACAGATTGAAAAAGCAATCAAGGAAATGCCAAACTATTTTGCAGATTATGACACAACAGTGACATTTATCACAGAAGAAGAATTAAAGGAAAATCACAGCAAAATGCCTCACGGTGGTTTTGTGATCCGCACAGGAGAGACAGGAAGAGAAGGAAATAAACATGTGATTGAGTATTCTTTGAAACTGGATTCAAATCCGGAGTTTACTTCAAGTGTTTTAGTTGCTTATGCAAGAGCGGCATACAGACTTTCCGCAAATGGTGAATGTGGGGCGAAGACAGTATTTGATATCGCGCCGGCATTATTGTCACAGAAGACTCCGGAACAGTTAAGAAAAGAGATTTTATAAGATGGAAGCAATGATATTTGAAAGCCATGCGCATTATGATGATGAGCAGTTTGAGGAAGACAGAACAGAGCTTTTAAATTCTATGCAGGAAAATGGCATTGGCACGATTATTAATGTCGGTGCCACTTTTCAATCCTGCACAGAAGTGGTACAATTGGCACAAGAGTATCCATTTATCTATGCGGCAGTAGGCGTGCATCCGGATGAAGTAGGAATACTGGATGAGGAAAAATTTGCATATTTGAGAGAACAGTGCAAGAAAGACAAGGTTGTGGCAGTTGGAGAAATTGGACTTGACTATTATTGGGATAACGAATCTCATGAGATACAGAAAAAATGGTTCCAAAGGCAGCTTGAACTGGCGCGGGAATTCAACCTTCCGGTCATCATTCACAGCAGAGATGCGGCGGCGGACACGCTTGAGATGATGCAGCAGCATGCAAAAGGACTTCGCGGTGTAATTCATTGCTTTTCGTATTCAAAAGAGATAGCGCAGGAATATGTGAAGATGGGATTTCACATCGGTGTCGGAGGTGTTGTCACATTTAAGAATAGCAAGAAACTCAAAGAAGTTGTGGCAGATATACCGATGGAAAAGATTCTGCTGGAGACGGATTCGCCGTATCTTGCGCCGGCTCCGAATCGAGGAAAACGCAATTCTTCTCTGAATATTCCTTATATCGCTCAGGAGATTGCGCAGATCAAAGGAATCAGCTACGATGAAGTTGTTGCCCGCACAGAGAAAAATGGAAGAGATTTATTTAGAATTTGAGGTAAATATATGACAAAGCCAACATTAGGCAATCCGCAAAATACAATTGAAATATTACAAAAATACGATTTTTCATTTCAGAAAAAGTTTGGACAGAATTTTTTGATCGACACACATGTGTTGGATAAAATCATCAGTTCAGCAGAGATTACGAAGGATGACTTTGTGCTGGAGATCGGACCGGGAATCGGGACGATGACACAGTATCTCGCATGTGCTGCAAGACAGGTTGTGGCGGTGGAGATCGACAAAGCATTGATTCCGATCTTGGAGGATACGTTGCAGGCATACGACAATGTGACTGTGATCAATGACGATGTGCTGAAAGTGGATATTCCAAAACTTGCAAAGGAATATAATGACAACAAGCCGATCAAAGTGGTAGCAAATCTGCCGTATTATATTACGACACCGATTATTATGGGCTTGTTTGAAAGCCATGTACCGATTGAAAGTATTACTGTCATGGTGCAAAAAGAGGTGGCAGATCGGATGCAGGTGGGACCGGGGACCAAAGATTACGGGGCACTTTCCCTCGCTGTGCAGTATTACGCAGAACCATATATTGTTGCGAATGTGCCGCCGAATTGTTTTATGCCAAGACCAAAGGTTGGTTCGGCAGTCATTCGTCTGACACGTCATAAAGAACCGCCGGTACAAGTTGAAAATGAAAAATTAATGTTCCAGATTATCCGTGCTTCTTTTAACCAGAGAAGAAAAACACTTGCCAACGGACTGAATAATTCGCCGGAGATTCATCTTCCGAAAGAAGTGATCACAACTGCGATCGAAAGTCTTGGAAAAGGTCCGAGTGTGAGAGGTGAAGCTTTGACATTGCAGGAATTTGCAGTGCTTAGTGATAGAATTAATCAGCAGCTATAAACTTCACAAAGGAGGGATTCATATGCGTTATGAAATCAAAGGGGAGACATTACCGGTTGTCATCTGTTATTTGGAATCCGGTGAAAAAATGATCACAGAGCGTGGATCAATGTCGTGGATGTCACCGAATATGGAGATGCAGACGACATCAAACGGAGGTATCGGAAAAGTATTTGGAAGAGCATTTTCAGGAGAAGCTTTATTTCAAAATACTTACACAGCACAGGGCGGAAATGGAATGATCGCATTTGCTTCAAGCTTTCCGGGTTCTATCAAGGCATTTCAGGTATCACCTGGAAATGAGATGATTTTCCAGAAAAGTGCGTTTCTTGCGGGAGAAGCAGGTGTGGAACTGTCGATTCATTTCCACAAAAAAGTGGCATCGGGATTGTTCGGTGGAGAAGGATTTATCTTGCAGAGGGTGTCTGGAATAGGAACGGTTTTTGCTGAGTTTGATGGTCATGTAGTGGAATATGAACTGCAGCCGGGACAGCAGATCGTAATTGATTCAGGACATCTTGCGGCGATGACACCAAGCTGCCAGATGGACATTCAGACAATCAGAGGATTAAAAAATGTCGTATTTGGAGGAGAGGGACTGTTTAATACAGTGATTACGGGACCTGGACGCGTTTGGCTTCAGACGATGCCGATCAGTAATGTGGCGGGAGCATTGAGACCATATTTCCCGACGAGCAATTAGAATATTTTGAGAAAAGAGACAAATTTTACAAAAATTTGTCTCTTTTTTAAGAAATCGTTCATGATATATTTGTTGTTTTTTTATTTACAATTTAGTATAATAAACTACAATACTTTAAAGACGGAAAGGGGAATGGCTATGGCAAATTCAATAGACGAGTTATTGTTTGACATTACACCAGAGATTTTGCAGCTTGCAAAATTGTGTGAAGAAAGCAATGCAATTGAAAAAGAGTTATATACAGAATATCAGGTAAAAAGAGGTCTGCGTGATGTCAACGGAAAAGGTGTTCTCGCCGGACTGACTAACATTTCTGATGTCTGTGCATCTCAGATTGTAGACGGTGAGGAAGTACCGTGTGAGGGAAATTTGTATTACCGGGGTTACAATATCAAGGATCTGGTGAATGGATTTTTGGCAGAGGGACATTACGGATTTGAAGAGACGACCTATCTGCTGTTGTTCGGGGAACTTCCGACAGAAGGGCAGCTGAATAGATTTACAGAAGCATTGTCAGAGAGAAGAACACTTCCACCGAATTTTGTGCGTGATATTATTATGAAAGCACCAAGCAGAGATATGATGAATAGTTTGTCACGCTCTATACTGAATCTGTATTCTTACGATGAAAAAGCGGATGACACATCGATTCCGAATGTTCTGCGCCAGTGCCTGAATTTGATCAGCCAGTTCCCGATGTTAATGGTATATGGCTATCATGCTTACAATTATCGCAGAGGTGAAGATTTATATATCTATGCACCATTAAAAGAACTGTCTATGGCGGAAAATATTTTAATGATGCTTCGTGAAGATCGAAAATACACACCATTAGAGGCAAAGATTCTGGATATGGCATTAGTATTACATATGGATCACGGCGGTGGAAATAACTCGACCTTTACGACACACGTTGTAACTTCATCCGGAACAGATACCTATTCGACTATGGCGGCAGCGATGGCATCTTTGAAAGGGCCAAAGCATGGTGGCGCCAATATTAAGGTGACACAGATGTTTGAAGATATGAAAGAACATTTGTCAGACTGGGAAGATAGGGATGCAGTTCGTAAATATTTGGAAGATCTGCTTGATAAAAAAGCATTTGATAAAAAAGGGCTGATTTATGGAATGGGACATGCAGTATATTCTGTTTCTGACCCAAGAGCAGATATCTTTAAAAAATTTGTAAAGCAGCTTGCAACGGAGAAAGGCTGGGAAAAAGAATATGCTTTGTATGAGATGGTAGAGCATATGGCGCCAGAAGTGATTGGTAAAAAACGTAGAATTTACAAAGGTGTTAACGCAAATGTCGATTTTTACAGTGGTTTAGTATATGGAATGCTTGGGCTTCCAAAAGCGCTTTATACACCGATTTTTGCGGCAGCACGTATCGTAGGTTGGAGTGCACACCGGTTAGAAGAGCTGAAGAATGTGGATAAGATCATCCGTCCGGCTTATAAACCATTGTGTCCGCACAGAGATTATATAAGAATTCATGATAGATAGCAGATGATGTAAATGAACAAAAGAGTAGTGAAAAACGAATTTTATTATCCATCCAAAGACGGCACCACGCAGATTCATGCAATTGAGTGGATACCGGATGGGAAAGTGGCGGCGGTATTGCAGATGTGCCATGGTATGGTGGAGCATATTGACCGCTACGATGAATTTGCACGATTTCTAGCAGAAAAAGGATATTATGTTGTGGGCCATGACCATCTAGGTCATGGCAAATCTGTCACGTCAAAAGATAAGCTTGGATTTTTTCATGAATCCAAAGGAAATACTTACGTCATAGGGGATATTCACCGTTTGAGAAAGATAACGAAGAAAAAATATAAAGATGTACCATATTTTATGCTGGGACATAGTATGGGATCTTTTCTGCTTCGACAGTATCTTGGATTATATGGGGATGGCATTTCGGGAGCCATTGTGATGGGAACTGGAAGCAAGTCCAATCTGCTTCTTACAGCCGGCAAAGTGCTATGTCGTATTATTGCTTTTGGAAAAGGCTGGGAATACCGCAGTAAATTGGTGAACAATATGGCGTTTGGCGGTTTCAATAAGAAGTTCTCACAAGAGACAAATGGTTCGGACTGGCTGTCAAGGAATCCCGTTAATTCTCAAAAGTATGCAAAAGATCCGTTATGCAGCTTTGTGTTTACCGTAAACGCTTATTATCAGATGTTCTGTGGAATACTGGCAGTAAACCATCAGGAAAAAAATGGAAAGATACCAAAGACACTTCCTATATTTTTGGTTGCTGGAAAAGACGACCCTGTTGGTAACTTTGGAAAGAGTGTGGAAAACATTTATAAAAATTACAAATCATGTGGAATAGAAGATGTTTCTATGAAGTTATATGAAAATGACCGCCATGAGATTTTAAATGAAGTGGATCGTAGTCTGGTTTTTGACGATTTGCTGACTTGGATGGAAAAACGAAAAAGATAGACAAAAAAAGAAAGCTGTGACAGCTTTCTTTTTTGGTTATTTAAAGGAATGAGAGTAAAGTGTACATCTTCGAGTTACCCCGAAGATGAATTACTTTATGAGGGGGGAGATAGTTGTTCTATCAACTATCTGACTTTAGTATAAAAGAAAAATGTGTCCAAAATATGATTAGATTCTAAAAGAAAAGGAAATTTTATTAAGTTAATCTTAAGAAGATTTATGTTGTATATAAAAAGGGGATAAACAGAGGAAAAGCCGGTCTTATGACCGGCAATTATGAAAAAGAAAATGATATAAAAAGATTAATATCTTTTATGGTTATTAGTATACTGGCTTTTTGTGTAAAAAGTGTGATAGAAAAGTAAGAAAAATGTGAACAGTTTTTGAAGAATCAATGAAAACGTTCCGTTATTTCTTATTTTTTGATTGGCAAAGTAGTTTTTTGTAAGTGCCATCGATCAATATGGCACCAAGCGGGGCAGTGATTAAAATTCCTAAAACTGCAACGGAAAGTACAATCTGTCCGCAAGGGAGTCCCATAGCAAGCGGAACAGAGCCAATAGCAGCCTGAACGGTAGCCTTTGGAAGATAGGAAAGGATACAGAATAACCGTTCTTTTTTTGTGAGCCTTGTCCGGATAAGGCATATCGCAACTCCGACAGAACGAAATAGAAGTGCAACCAGTATCATGAGAATGGCAGCGCCTCCTGCGTTCAGTGTATAGCGGATATCTACAGCAGCTCCGACTAAAACAAACAGAATGACTTCTGCGGCGAGCCACAATTTCCCAAATTTATCAGAAAGTCTTTTGGAAACAAAAGTGGTGCTTTTAATTTTTAACAGGCATGCCATGCTTACAACAGCTAAAAGACCGGATATAGATACAATGTCTTTCATCCACGTTTCAATTGCCATTAACAAAAAAGAAATTCCTAATACAATAATCACTTTCATACTGTTTCGGACACAATGCTTGTGTGCATGTGCTGTCTCGAAAAATAAACTGAGCAGATACCCGGTAATGCCACCGAGTACGATGCCGAACAAGATGGAAACCGGAATGTTGACAAAATCCATCAGATGTGCATTTCCACCTTGGGTTATATTGGAAAATGTGGAAAACAGCACGATGACAAAAATATCATCGCAGGAGGCACCGGCAAGGATAAGCTGCGGAATACTTTTATCTGTACCGTAATTCTGGTCCATCAGGCGGACCATTCGTGGCACGACAATAGCAGGAGATACTGCAGCGAGAACGGCTCCCATGACAGCTGCCTCAATCGGTTTAATCCCCAAAATATGAGGGGCAAAAAGGAAAAAAGCGAGTATTTCAAAACTTGCAGGTACAAATGACATCAAAACAGCGGGACGCCCGACTTTTTTTAAGTCAGACAGATCTAATGACAATCCGGCCTTTAACAGAATGATGATCAGAGCCATTTGCCGTAACTCGGATGAAATGGACAAAATAGAAGGATCAAGCAAGTCAAGAACATATGGACCTAGAATGATTCCGGTGATGAGCATTCCAATAATACGGGGTAGCTTTAATTGCTGACAAATAGCTGCGGCAGCAAGACCTACGAGAAAAATAAATGCAAGTGATGTTAACATAAATAAGAATCCTCCTCAATTTCAACAAATGTTTTGTAAAAGTCATAGAGCTTTCCATTTTCTTTGGCACGCAATAAAAATCGGCTGATTATAAAACCGGTGCGGTATATCTTTTGAATCTGCGACAGCAGTTGAGACAAATTATTAGGAAATCCTTCCGTGACTTCTTCTTTCATCAAACAAGCCATGTAACGGTGTCTGCTCTTCTCCCAAAGTACCTGAGTATCGGGAAACAAAGAGCGCTGTTCAGACGGAATCGTCAATCCTCGAAGCTCTGACTGAATATGTTCTGAATGCTGTACACGAGAATACAGATACGGATTCTCAATATATTGTCGGAGTTTTTTGATTTCACCTAAATCAAAAGAGACAATACAGTCGGTATCGATATCGACTTCTGTGAATGGATGGGATTTCAGCTCATTTAAAGTATCTATGGCATTTAGATGATTGCGAAGTTTTTGCATTCGGTGCTGAAGCTCTTGCTGTTGCTGAACTAATTCATCAATTTTTTCATGTAATAAAAAGGAATGCTCTTCAGGGGTGGACTGTTCCATCGTTTGTATCTGTTTGAGCGGGAGTCCCAGACTTTTGTAAAAAATAATATCGGAGAGATTCATAAAGTCTTCTATCGTATACTCGCGGTAGTTATTTTCGCGATTCTTTTTTGGTGTCAAAATCCCTGTGCTTTCCCAGTGACGTAAGGTGGAAGCAGGCAGATTGAAAAATTCTGAAATCTCTCCAATGTGAAATTGTTTTTTCATGATGATTGCTCCTGATAATTTTTCTTTCATTATAAGATATTTTGTGTTGACCTTCAAGTTACTTTAAGGTTTAAAATAGCACTGAGGAGGGAGAACATATGGAAAAATTATTGATTTTTGATTCGGCGAAGGAAGTGCGGTTTGGGAAATTATTAAAGTTTATTATCCCAACGTATTTGACGGCATTGTTTAATACTGTATATACCATTGTGGATGGAATTTTTGTGTCGTCCTATGTGGGGACAAATGCATTGGCGGCTATCAATATTGTGTATCCGATTGTAAATATATTGACGGGAATTGCACTGGCGTTTGCAACAGGTGGGAGTGCACTTGCAGCGCTTCATATCGGTGGAGAAAGAAAAGAAGAAGCAAACAGAACATTTTCTGTCAGCATGCTGCTGTCACTGTTGGTTGGCTGCGGTGTATCTGCCTTAATCTGGATAAAACTTCCTGCGCTATTGGAATTGCTGGGCGCGACACAATTAACGCTGAGTGATTGCAAAACATATGCTTTTTGGTGGCTTGTCGGTACTCCTGTTGTCATTGGAAAAGAGCTGCTTACTTATTTTATTCGCGTGGACGGCTCACCCACTTACAGCTTTTTGACAGCGCTTTCAGGAGGTCTCCTAAATATTGTATTGGACTATGTTTTTGTGGGATGTATGGACATGGGGATTTTGGGAGCTGCACTTGCTACGATTTTAGGACTGCTACTTTCTTTTTCTATGGGACTTTACTATTTTGTGAAGAAGAAACATACCTTGGAATTTACATTTCGAGGACTGTCTTTCAAGATAGGATTTAACTGTATGATAAACGGAACGTCCGAGTTTGTGAATCAATTGGCAATCGCGATCACAACAATTGTTTTTAATAGAACGGCGATGGCGTTTGCCGGAGAAGATGGGATAGCTGCTGTCTCCATTATTATGTATCTGCAATTTTTGTTTATTGGGATTTATTCCGGTTTTTCTATGGGGATGGCACCTCCGCTTGGATATGCATATGGAGATAAAAAACTTGATGTATGCCGTGCTCTTGAGAGGTATGCATATCGTTTTTTCAGTATTGCCCCGATTGTAATTTATGCATTGACTTTTTTTCTGGCACCAATGTGTGTATCTTTTTTTGCCGATAAACATAGCAGTGTATATACACTGGCGGTTTCCGGAATGCGGATATATGGTTTGGGATTTTTGTTTTCCGGAATTAACATTTTCTCAGCAGTACGTATGATGGCTTATGGGAAAGGATATTTTGCAGGAGGAATTACATTCCTTCGCTCGTTCGCGTTGTTGTTGCTGTTTTTGATAGTGCTGCCACAATTTTGGGGAATGAATGGAATCTGGCTTGCAGTTCCAGGAGCGGAAATTTTAACGATGTTTGTTGCAGTTCTGGCGTTAGTTTTTATCCCGCGAGGGAGAAAAAGTATGTTATGCTGAAAACATAGTTTGAGGTGATAAATCCAAATTCTGGGGAAGCCCGTAAACAGCGAAACCCCGTTAACCGAAAGGTTAACGGGGTTCGTTGTTTTATAGTTATCTAAAGGAATGAGAGTAAAGTGTACATCTTCAAATCTGAAGATGATTACTTTATGAGGGGGGAGATAGTTGTTCTATCAACTATCTGACTCTAAGTATAAAAGAAAAATGTGTCCAAAATATGATTAGATTCTAAAAGAAAAAATAATTTTATTAAAGAGATATAAAAATAGAAACAGATTAATGGAAATGACGATGATTATGCAGATAACATCATGAAAGATGTGTTTAATTTCTACCTGAGTATAAAGATTTGATTGTGCGTGTTGCGGGATATAGTGATCATTTCCGTAACCTGAGCAAAGCGCTTCAAGATGAGATTATTGAGAGAACAGAGCAGTCATTTAATTAAAAAGCAAGGAGAATAAGATTATGAAATTAGGATTTATAGGCGCCAGAAATATGGCGAAAGCAATGATTGGCGGTATTTTAAAAAATAATATTTTTAAGCCGGAGGAAGTGATTGCATCTGACTTGTATGAGCCGGGGCTCAGACAGGCAAAAGAAAGTCTTGGAATTCATGTTACTACAGACAATAAAGAGGTTGCAAGAACAGCAGAAGTGCTCGTTCTGTCTGTGAAACCACAGTTTTATGATGCAGTAATTAAAGAAATCAAAGAGCTGATTACAGAAACTCAGATTATTGTTACTATTGCACCGGGTAAGACATTGGAATATCTGGCGGGTGCATTTGCAAAACCGGTAAAACTTGTACGTACGATGCCAAATACCCCTGCTCTGGTAGGAGAAGGAATCACAGGTATTTGCCACAATGATTTAGTTACAAAAGAAGAGCTTGATTATATATGTAATATTTTGAGTGGATTTGGAATGGCTCAGGTATTAAGTGAAAACTTAATGGATGTGGTTGTATCTGTCAGTGGAAGTTCGCCGGCATATGTGTTTATGCTGATTGAGGCAATGGCAGATGGAGCAGTTGCGGATGGAATGCCGGGGCAGCAGGCTTATCAGTTTGCGGCACAGGCAGTGTAATAGAAGCAATGAAAGCTTGTGTAAAAAAGGCAAAAGGGCTATAAGATATAGGATCCGCACATCGGAATGATGTGCGGGTTTTTAAATTAAACGAATATTAAGAAATTTCCTATCTGCCTCTTAAAAATTGTTTGATAATCTTGTATACTACAAGGGAGGTGATGATTATGTTTAAAATATTAGTATGTGATGATGACAAAGAAATTGTGGAGGCAATTGAAATATATTTGACACAGGAAGGTTATGAGGTATTAAAAGCCTATGATGGAGAGGAAGCGATTCAGACATTGAAAAAAGAGCACGTCGATCTCCTGATTATGGATGTGATGATGCCAAGGCTGGACGGAATCAGAGCAACCCTTAAGATTCGTGAAGAGAACAGTCTGCCAATTATTATTTTATCTGCAAAATCAGAGGATGCAGATAAGATTTTGGGACTGAATATCGGAGCGGATGATTATGTTACAAAACCATTTAATCCGTTAGAGCTTGTTGCGAGAGCAAAATCGCAGCTTAGAAGATACACACAGCTTGGAAGCACAGTGCAGGATGAGAAGAAAGAAGTGTACGAAGTCGGCGGACTTTCGATTAACGATGAACTTAAAGAAGTGACGGTAGATGGTGAATCGGTAAGACTGACACCGATTGAGTACAATATTTTGTTGCTATTAGTAAAAAATCAAGGGAAAGTCTTTTCTATCGACCAGATTTACGAAAATATCTGGAATGAAGAGGCGATAGGAGCGGACAACACAGTTGCAGTTCATATTCGCCATATTCGTGAGAAAATTGAAATTAACCCGAAAGAACCAAGATATCTGAAAGTTGTGTGGGGGGTAGGATATAAGATAGAAAAGCTTTAGAAGGGAGTATTTATGAAACATTGGTACAAATCAGCACCGATGAAAGGAATTCTTCTGATTCTGGAGCATATTTTTGCAGTACTGGCAGTGCTTTGTGTTGTATTTATTTTGATTTATCCGGGACAGGAGTATGGGAAGAATCTCAATGATCTTTCAAAGGGTGAGTATAAGGAAACAAGAGGGTTTGAAGAGAATCTGCAGTCGGCATCGCACACTATTTTGAATCAGATTGATCTTCAGAAGAATTTTGAGACAGACGGAAAATATGATGCGAATAAGCTTGTGGATATTATGGCATATATGGATTCCCAAAAGATTACAGGGGAAGATGAATCCGGAATCGCATATCGCTTAGGAGATTTATCGGACTGGGTTGACAATTGGGGAACGGAGGAAAGCTCAGGAGACAATATTATCGTATGCAAAAAACCGGATGGTACATACGCATACTATACGGAAGAAGAGTTTGCAAAGCTGTTCAAAGAAGGACTGAAGTTCTCAGACGATACTTCTGATGTTGATCAGATGGAAGAGTTGGAAGATGGATATGTAGAAGAGAATTATTATGATGAAGATGTGATGCAGGTATTGGATGCGGATGGAAAGGTAGTCTATACGGATTGCTGGAATATGACTGCTATTCCGGAGCGCTATATGACGGCAGATGGAAAGTCATTGCTGCAGATTGTAAATGAGAATCCAAAGTGGAATGGAAAGCTCAGTGAGATTTATCGAGCATTGAGTAACACGCTTTCTAATCTGGAAAGTGAACTGAGTGCATATGAGCAGTTCCAGGAATATTGGACAGAAGGAAATACAAATCTTACCTATATATTTGCAGATTTTAACAGTGGAAAATTATACACGAACCGACAGGTATATACGGACATTAACAACATGCAGGAATATGTAAAAAATCTCACCGAGAGTGGAAAGTATGTAGTTGTGACACCAAAACTTGCGGATTTCAAGACAAATCTGGATACGGAAGCGGACAATTGGTCTTCGAGAACAATGGCCGGTACAGGCAACTATATGTATGTGGTTTCGGTTGATACGAAATATCCGATTCAGGACAGCTTTTATTTGCAAAATAAGCTGTTTGATAAATATGCGCCAATGATTAACACAATGCTTGCTGTCGCACTTGTTTCGATTGCGGGATTTTTTATTGGATTTGTATGGCTCACCATTATTGCAGGGCGCACTCGAAAAGATGAAGGTGTGCACCTTATGTGGTTTGACCGGGTTAAGACGGAGCTTGCGCTTGCGTTGATTGCTGGTGTGTGGGTGTTGGCACTCTCTTTTGTCTATGCGCTTATTGACACGTGGGGTGTGAAATACTGGAGCAATGGATATCGAACCTATGCGGCGACGATTTTGGAACGAGGATTTTTAGATGATGATTGGATCTTGCTAGGTTTTGCGATGCTTTTATGCTGTGCGGCATTTTTTATCGGCTATCTGAGTATTGTCCGAAGAATTAAGGCGAAAATGCTGTGGAAGAACAGTGTTCTGCGCTGGCTGATTCGTGGTCTGAAGAAGTTTTTTGCATATAGAAGCTGCACATTTAAAGTGACAGCAGGTGCACTGGCATTTATTGTGGTACACTGGATTGCGATCGGTACAATGGGAACCGGCGGCTGGATGTTTGTCATGTTCCTCGTTGAGGGAGTGACGCTGTATTATCTGATTCGAAAAGCAATTGCAAGACAGAGACTCAAAGATGGAATTCGTCACATTGCAGATGGAAATGTAGAGTATCAGATTCCGACGAAGGGCTTGAAAGATGATGAACTTGATATGGCATTGCACATCAACCATATCGGGGAAGGCTTGAGCAAAGCGGTAGAGAAAAGTATGAAAGATGAGCGTTTGAAGACGGATCTGATCACAAACGTATCTCATGACATTAAGACACCGCTTACATCAATCATTAATTATGTTGATTTGTTGAAACGTGAAAATATTCAAGATCCGAAGATTCAAGGATATTTGGATATTCTGGAGGCGAAGGCCCAGAGGCTGAAACATCTGACGGAGGATGTGGTAGAAGCGTCGAAGATCAGCAGTGGAAATATTACGATGGAATATATGAATATCAATTTTGTGGAAATGATTAATCAGACAACCGGTGAGTTTGCGGAGAAATTTGAAAAGCGAAATCTTCAGATTGTGCTGAATGTTCCGGAGAAGCCGGTTATGGTCCGCACCGATGGAAGACGGATGTGGCGTGTAATTGAGAATATTTATAACAATGCGGCAAAATACGCGCTGGAAGGTACGAGAGTTTATGCGGATTTGATTGAAAAAGAGCATACAGTGGAGTTTTCGTTGAAGAATATCTCTGAGCAGCCATTAAATATCTCGGCAGATGAGCTGACCGAGCGGTTTATCCGGGGAGATGTATCAAGAAGTACGGAAGGCAGTGGTCTTGGTCTTTCGATTGCAAAGAATCTGACAGAATTACAGGGCGGAAAATTTGAACTGTATCTGGATGGAGATTTATTCAAGGTTACGATCGTATTTCCGAAGGCGGTTGTCGGACAAAGTGTGACAAAATCTTAAAAGAGGTTACGGTTTAGTAACAAAATGAAAGGCAGGGGATGAAAAAATTCCTTGTCTTTCTTGCGTTTCGTGTGCAGAACTTGTAGAATAATGGGTGATAGTTGAAAAAAGTAAAAGAGGTCAGTTTTATGGAAAAAATAAAAGAACTGTTACAACAGAGTTTGAATATAGATTTTATTGCAGCAACGCTTAGCAATCCGCGAGAGAAAGACGGGCTAAAAAAAGTAAAGGTAAGACCGATTTTGAAAAAGGGAGTGTTGCTGTTTCAGTGTGAGGAACACCAAAACAATCAGGTGTTTCATGAAAATTGTGATGCAGATCAGGCGGTGTCTGTACTGAGCGGATATATGGAGGAGTTTCGCCAGATGCAGCTGGAGACAAAAACAGTAAAATACACAGTGCTTGTGAGTAAAAAAGGGAAGGTGACGATTCAGAAAAAGCAGCAGACTAGCTGTGTAAAAGAAGTGGATCTTTCTCATAATAGAAGTAAGCGGTATATCTTAGAGGAAGGAACAACAGTTCCGTTTCTGCAGGATTTGGGAGTCATGACGGCAGAAGGAAAGATTGTCAGGACAAAATTCGACAAGTTTCGTCAGATTAACCGGTTTCTGGAATTTATAGAAGATATCCTGCCACAGCTTGACAGGGACAAGGAAGTGACAATTCTTGATTTCGGATGTGGAAAATCTTATCTGACATTTGCAATGTATTATTATCTGCATGAATTAAAACAGATAGATGTTCGTATTATAGGATTGGACCTGAAAAAAGAGGTGATACGTCATTGTAATGAGCTGAGTGAAAAATGTGGATATAAAAAGCTGAAGTTTTTGGAGGGGAATATTGCGGACTATACGGGCGTGAATGAAGTGGACATGGTCGTGACGCTGCATGCCTGTGACACTGCAACAGATTTTGCGCTTGCAAAAGCGGTCGGATGGAATGCAAAGGTAATCTTATCCGTTCCGTGTTGTCAGCATGAATTGAACAGGCAGATCAAAAATGAGACTCTTGCACCGATCCTGAAATATGGTCTGATCAAGGAGCGATTGGCAGCACTTGTGACCGATGCGATGCGGGCGGAATATTTGGAAGGACAAGGCTATGATGCACAGATTTTAGAGTTTATCGATATGGAGCATACGCCAAAAAATATCCTGATTCGTGCGGTGAAGAGTGGGAATCAAAAAAAGAATGGGGAGAAATTGGAGGCCTGCGAGCAGTTTTTGAATATCGCGCCTACATTGAAAAAGCTATTAGAAGAAAAAGAGGTATAGTAAATGAAAGACAGAATCATTAAAATAGGGGTTTTGACGGCTGTTTTTATCGTTGCTGTGATCGTGTTCAGTTTTATCACGAATCAGGGCAATTCTGACATGACAGTCGAGATGAATGCGGCGACATTCCCGACGATTTCCTTTGTGACGGACGGAGATGAAATCAATCATCTTGTGGGATATAAGGATGAGATGAATATTCCGGCAATGCGCGATACGATCACACCAGTGAATGCAGATAACACAGTAGAGATTCGTATGAATTTGTATGAGATGGATCCGGAGTCGCTTACGTATGAGGTATATACATTAAACGGAGAGGACCGGCTTTTACAAAAGACGGAGAAGACACTTAAAGAAACAATGACCTTGAGTGTCGGAAATGTTCTGACCGAGGGGACAGAAGGTGTTTTGAAGATTACATTGAACATAGATAAAGACAATAAAATTCGCTATTATACAAGAATTGTGAAGTCAGATGAATACTATGTGAAGGAATGTATTGATTTTGCGAACACACTTCACACGAATATGTTGAATAAGTCAGACACAGACAGTATTACAGCTGTGATTGAACCAAATGAAGAGGGAGATAATACCACACTTCAACATGTGACGATCCATTCAGATCTGGATCATGTCACATGGGGAAAACTTTCACCTGAGATTTCCGGCGATATCCAGTGGGATATTAAAGAAACAAATTCTACTTACACGGCGATTCAGTTGAAATATCAAGTTAAGTGTAAAGGAGACGACAATGATCAGGAGACATATAATGTAAGAGAATTCTTCCGTGTGCGCTATCTGAAAGGAAAGCTTTATCTTTTGGATTATGACAGGACGATGAATCAGATATTGGAGTCTTCTAACCAGATTTTATCGGGAAAAGGAATCAACCTTGGAATTGTTCCGAAAAATGTTCAATATGAGACAAATGAGGACGGAAGTATTGTGTCATTTATTCAGGAGAGAGAACTGTGGTGCTTTGATAAGAATGAAGATTCGTTGGCGCTTGTATTTAGTTTTGCAGATACGGAGAAAGAAGATGTGCGGAATCTGTATGACCAGCATGCGATCAAAATTATTTCCATGGATAAGGATGGAAATACGACATTTGCAGTCTATGGCTATATGAACCGTGGGGAACATGAAGGAGAAGTAGGTGCGGCGATTTACTACTTTAATCTGTCTCAAAATGTTGTGGAAGAGAAAGCGTTTATTCCAAGTAATAAATCTTTTGCAATTGCAGAAGAGGAGCTTGGGAAACTGGTATATTACAACAATGAACAGAACATGTTGTATGTGTTAGTGGACGGAACTATTTATAAAGTAAATTTGAAGACCGGTGAAAAAGAAGCGGTTGTAGAATCGTTAGCAGAAGGTCAGTACGTTGCGGGAGACGACGGACATCTGATTGCTTACCAGGATAATGGAGGACTCAATGATTCTACGGAAGTGACTATTTTGAATTTCATGACCGGAGAGACACAGAAGGTGACAGCGGCAGAAGGTGAAAATATACGACCTCTTGGATTTATCTCAGAAGACTTTGTGTATGGAACCTTAAGAGCGTCAGATGCAGGGAAAACAGTGTCCGGTTCTGAGATACTTCCAATGTACAAGCTGGAAATCAAGGACTCTGATGACAAGATTGTAAAGACATATGAATTTGAAAATGTTTATATTTCAGATGTATTTGTGGAAAACAATATGATCACATTGAACCGTGTGACAAAAAGCGGAGATACTTATACTTCAATAGACAGAGATTATATTACAAATAATGAGGAGAAGGCGGAGAGCAATATTTCTTTACAGGAATACTCGACCAGTTTGAAAGAGCTGCAATACCGACTTGTATATGCAGATGGTATCGATGATAAGAAACCAAAGATTTTAAAACCGAAGCAGGTATTGTATGAGAACCCTACAACGGTTGCATTTGACAGTGAGAGTGAAAAAGGAAAATTCTATGTATACGGTCTTGGACAGATGCTTGGCTTATATGACAAAGCCGGGTATGCAGTTCAAAAGGCCGATGAGGTATCAGGCGTAGTGGTATCTTCAGATCAGGCGTACGTCTGGGAGAGAGGAAACCGCGATCTTCGGTATGAGGTGGAGATGGAAGGATTTACGGTTCAGGAAGGTGAGTCGACCTTTGCGGCATGTATTCGCCAAATTTTGGCGCTGGAGGGCAAGAACGTCAATGTGGCAGAGGAGATGAACGCGGGTAAATCGGCAATTGATATTCTAAGTGAATATTCCGGCGGAGAGGGAATGGATCTGACTGGATGCACAACAGAGGAGATGCTTTATATTATCGGAAGAGGAACTCCGGTCATCGTAATGACAGACAGTTCCAATGCAGTACTTTTGATCGGATATGACACATCAACAGTCACTTATATTGATCCGGCAGATGGAGGAGTCCACACAAGTACAGCAGAAGAAATTGATTCTATGGTAGCTGGAAGTGGTCATACGTTTATCGGATATGTGAAATAAGAAAAAAATTGGGGTATCGCTTAGGCGACATCCCAATTTTTTTTGTACATGTATGTGTCGGATAACACATTTTTGTACCGATAAATGCTGAGTACAATTCCCAGAAGAATGTAAGTTACAACCATAGTAACGCCCCCATAGGAGAAAAATGGTAAAAAAGTGTAGGTAGGAAATACAAGTCCAAGTGTAACTAGCACATTCCAAAAAGCGGAGACAAAAAATACCATTCCACATCCGTATCCCATCATCATTCCAAGCTGATTTTTCTGTGAGGAAGAAATCTGGAATATTTTTCTGATCAATAAGAAAATAAGAAGAACGGCAACAAGAGCCGCTAATATTCCGTAATAAGCGGAAAGTGTGGATAGAATATAATCACTGTTTTGCCCTTCTTGCAGCAGTGATTTCTTATTGCTTGCGCCGATAAAAGCGCTGTTTGTTACGATACTGCGGAGTGTTTGCAGTGTATGGTTTTCCACCGTAGGATCAAACAATGCGTGAATACGTGCGGTCTGATATGGCGCAGGCTTTCCGGTCTGCATCAGAATCGCAACACTGGCAATCGGGAATGAAATAGAGATTCCCCAAAATGCCGTCAAAAATTTCTTTTTATGGAATGTAAACCATCCTTTCCATACAGCAATGGTCAATAGGCTTGCCAGCATGAAAAATAGTGAAATGGTTACCCCGAGATTCGGCAGTTCCAGCGTTAAAAAAAGCGGAAGAGCCATCCAAATGAAAATTTTTGGAACAACACGCCAGCCCTTTCCTCGATACTGATATAGGATTGCGCCAAAAAGCGGCACGTACAGAAAGAAGAACGGTGACATTATAAGCACTTTGGATAAAATGCGCATATAAAGAGTTCCGTTGAGGCGCATCTCCACTATAAATATTTGGAAAGCGAAAAACAATAGGAAGATCGTGGCAATCCACTTGGAATATTTGCCGATCAGACTGTAATCGATCCTATATACTACAATCATCGCACTAAAACTGATTATTGCATTAAATATATGATGGCGGAAAAAATATGCGCTATTGTCGGGAATATCTCTCGTGACGAGATATTGTATCAAAATGCTGAAAAGTGTCAGTATACCGATTGCCACAATTATGCGCCAAGCCATCTGCGGGCGATGGAGCTGATCCATCTCCACACCTGTCTGAACAGGATCCCCCATATCATTTAGCGCCGCTTTTAAAGCATCGTCTTTGCTCATGCCCTCTGCTATATTGTCTGCCACCTGTTCTTCGATATGCCCTCTGATTTCATGATAAATGGAAGCATGTGCTTTTTTACAGCGGATTTGTTCTAATAAAGTTTTCAAATATTCCTCCATATAGATTATACCTCCAATAACATGACGTCAGCTACAGCACCGACATATTCGTTCCATTCTTCTTGTTTCTGAACCAATAATGCATGTCCCTCTTTGGTTATGTGATAATACTTTCGTACTTTTCCAAGTACCTCTTTCTCGTAAGAAGCTACAATATTCTTTCCTTCCAGATTGTGAAGCAAAGGATATAAGGAACCGGCTTTCAGTTCGAAAACATTCTGTGAACGCTCACGTAATGTGGAAATCATCTCGTACCCATACATATCCTTTTCCGACAAAAGCTTGAGAAGGAGCATCGTAACACTCCCTGAAACTAATGTTTTATCAATTGACATTGAAATACCTCCTTTTTATGTGTAGGATAACTATATATAGTTTGACTATATAATATATCGGCAGACTATATATGTCAAGTGAAAAACATATAAAAAAATAGGAAAGAGAATATCATCACTCTTTCCTATTTTTTACTATGAGACTTGTTTTTTAAACAGTATATATTGATATTTGTGTAAGGCAGTATATACAATCATTCCCAGTATGCCGCATGAAATAATCTCGCCGATGCCGACTGTGAGCATCGTAAATGGGATTGGGAGTAGTACACCGTAAGCATAGCGAAGTACAAAAGGAACAACGACAATATTTGCCAAAATCGGAGGAAGTGGTGCAAGGAATTTTGATCTTTTACGTAACAAATAAGTAAATAACGCACCGATTAACGTTGCAAGGCTTCCGAAAATAATATCCGGAAGAAGCGCACCACCGAGGATGTTACCAATCAGACATCCGATGAATAGTCCCGGAATAGCTGCCGGAGTAAATACCGGTAAGATAGTCAATGCTTCAGCGATACGAACCTGCACCTCCCCAAAGCTGAATGGTGCAAATACGATTGTCAACACCACATAGATTGCAGCGATCATGGCTGCCTGTGCCATAAATAATACACTTTTGTTTTTCATATTCTGTTTTCTCCTTTAGTTTTGTTTTACGTGTGGAAGGTCTCGAACACACGATTCATTTTACGCCGGAAATCGGCGAAACCCTTATAAGACCTTGTTTTTCGGGTTTCTGTAACGGGTAATAGTTTAGCATAGAGAAGTACAAAAATCAAGGTTTGTCCAAAATTTGTCCAACTTGGGAAAAATAGAATTATTTTTGGCTTTGGGATATGACATATTGCGATACAGAGTCTCGTGGTATCTTCCAAATCCGTCCAATTTTAAACGCTTTAATCTGATTCGTCTTTAGTAGGCGGTAAGCCGTATTTTTACCGATTGAAAGCATTTCACACAAATCATCTAAACTTATCATGTCATTGTAATTTTCTTGAAACATTATCTGTCGCCTCCTATGATTATTCTCTTCATTATTTTTAATGTTAGTAAAGACATATAATTATAATTTATTAAAGAGCAATAAAAGTATGGAAAGTTCTGTAAAGAAAAAGAATCTTACTAACAAAAAGATAAAGCAAGGTAATGTAAGGGTGCGATAAAAGTGTCGGACACTGTATTACCTGTTAATATAAGAGATTTGGAGGCACAGGAAATGAAAGCAGAAGAAACAGTCAAAGTTACAATCAAATTCAAGAAAAGCGACCATGATAAACTAATGGAAAAGGTAAAAGAATCTAATACAAATCTAAGTAATTATATTAGACCAATCGTCCTAGATAATATATATAATAGGGCAGATAAGATGAATGTTATGGAGCAGATATGTAAAGTTTTCACTCTATGTACAAAAATTATAGAGGATGATGAAATCCCGAAAAAGCATAAGACAGAATTACAGAAGGAGACGAAAAAATTATGTCTAAAATAGAAGTTGAGATTCCGAAAGGACAATATGAAAACTATGATGCGTTAGATAAAGTTATCGCTTATATCTTACGATTAGATAATATGAATCTTGTCGGTGGATACGGAGTTTTAATAACAAATAAAAAGAACATTATCGAACAGTTTTACGCAGTGAAACAGTTCTATGGAAAAATGGAAGGAAAACAAATTCGTCATATCATTTTTTCAGTAGAATCTACCCTGTATTTTAATCCGCAACAAGTAAAAATATTAGGCTATTGGCTTGCACAATATTTTGGGAACGAACGGCAAGTAATATTTGCAGTACACACAGATACAAAGCATCTGCATATACATATGGGAATCAATACGATTGCATACACAAACGGAGCATATCAGGCATTTTGGGAAATTGAAGAATTGAAAGCTTATGCAGAAAAATGCATTGATGCAATGGCAGACATGGTTTGGTTTGGAAAATCGGTTAATGCAGAATCGCTTTGCTGAAAGGAAGGATATAATGCAAAAGAAAATAAAGATAGAAAAATACAATGTCTATGAAAAAGGCAGAACTTACGAAGTTTTGAAATTTCCATTTATTAAACACATGTGGGCGTATGATGACCATCCGGCTGAAAAGATGCTGCTTGTGGATGGCTGCAAAGAGGCTTTTGAATGGATGACGTATGCCTGTGCTATTTTGGCAAATGATAAAAACAAAATTATCTATTTTCCATGTAAACAGAATGGTATTGGAAAATATTACAAAGATTCGCACCATCTAGTCATGTGTAGGGCAGAACTTCAATTCAAACGCTCTTTGTGGTTTCGTATCAAGGACAAACTGGACAAGCGGCATTACGCCGAAAAATATGTGTTTACTTATCATCGAAAAAAACTAATGGACTATTATGAATCTGGGTGTGGAAATAAATATCCAACAAAAGAATTTTTGGGAATAAAACGGATTCCTCATTACCTGATGTATTCCAAAAGAAATGTAGAGGAAATTTTAGGGGATACGGTTTTTCTTGTAAGACCACGATTGGAATGGTTGGATTACCATTACTATATGGTACAAGAACTAGAACAGTATGGAAAAAAGGGCTTAGGAGTTGTGATTGTATCTATGGGGAATTTACTTACAGAAGAAGATATACAGGCAATGTATGAAGACGTTAAGAAATTTCCCCATTTACATTTATAAGAAATAAAATCACTGGAAATGGTCAATGGGGAAACTCCATTGGCTGTTTTTTGTGGTTTGGAACTTATATATGTTCCAAGAAAGGGGAAGAAAAGTTATGGATAAAAAAATAAAAGAAATCTATCAGTTTTTATTATCAGAAACGGATTATTTTAAAGAAGCAGGAAAAGATATTGATAAGGCGGTAGAAGTTTTTCTGAAAAAAGGTATTGCTAGCCTGCGTGAAAATGAATATGAAAAAGTCCGAGATGAATTATTTGCAGTAACAAGTCTTGCAGAAGAAACAGGGTTTATTAAAGGTTTTCAGTATGCTGTAATGTTGATGTCAGAGTGCTATACAGCAAAATAGTTACTGTAAAGCCTTTACAATTTTCAAAATCTGTTCTTTGGTTTCATTGCTGCAAGCGTGCAGTTCATGGAGGATTTCCTGCTCGATAGCAGAAGAAGAATCATTATATTCTTCTGAAAGAACATAGTCAACAGTAGTATCTAAAGCATTACATATTTGTACCAGTGTAGAAAGAGATACTTTGACACGATTGTTTTCAATATTGCTGATGTGGCTGGTGTTTATGTCAACTGCATTGGCAATATATTCTTGTGTCAGATTTTTGGAAAGTCGTATTGTTCTTAGCTTCTCTCCTATTCGTTCAAAATTTAATTTATCCATACAATAAACTCCTAACTGATATTTATCTAATTGTAATATTTGTTTAGTTGGAGTATAATCATCTATAAGTATAAAAATATTAGTTATAAAGCACAAACGGGTTAAAATAAGAGAGGTGTTGGAGCATGTTTTGTACTAACTGTGGTAAAGGAATTGATGGTCAAGGTAGATTTTGTCCTTTTTGTGGAAATCAATTAAATCCCACTAACCATGATAAAGTGGTATATAACGATTTACAAAATCAGTATATAAATAAAATTATAGAACAATTTGTAGACGCATATTTTGAAGACGAAATTGTTGAAAATAATGTCTTTTATAAACGGGCAGAATTATATGATATGAGCAATCAACAAGTTGACTCTATTATTTTTACAGTCCAAGATAATATTAAGAAGATAAATTCCTTCATTGAAAAGTTATACGAGGGGAAACTGTCATTTGAGATAACAGATGAAGAGGTTGAAGAATTAGAGGAATACATAGAGGCTCTAGAACTTGATTGTTATGAATATGATGAAGAAGAGATGAATCCATTTCTTGATAAATATAATGAAGAAAATAGAATTTATAAGAAACGTGAATTCATAGAAGAACTGATAGAGCAATATGTTGCTCAAAAAAGTCATTTAGAATATAAAAAAATAGAGGGCATTGAAGAAAAAGAATTAAAAGAATTATACAATCGATTTTCAAAAGTTATTTCAGAATATGAAGAAGAAATAGAGAAGTATTGTAATAGCAAAGTGGATTTTATGTATGATTACGCCATGATGGATACCTTAACAGATATTGGTGTAAAATTGGGATTTGCAAAAGATGAATGTACCAGAATTATGTTTGCGTATAGGGAGAAAAGTGGAGTTGAAGAAATGGATTTGCAGAAACAAATAGCTGCAAGACAAAAACCGATTTTAGAGCATATTAAAAAATTGCTACCGGAGAAAACATGTGTTTTACTTGGAAACTCTTTGACTTTTGAGAGTAAATATTTTGTAAAAAATTATATTCATAGATATGTAAAGGAACATATTGTACCATATGCTATAAAGCAGGAAACGATTAAGAAAATAGATGTTACTTCAGATTCTGCATTGTTTAGAATAGCTAAATTATTAGAAGGTTTTATGAACAATAGTTATTCTGCAATATCCAGTTTAGAAGAAAAATTGGGATTAGAAAAAGATAGTAGTTTCTATGACCCCATTGATAGTTATGTATCTTTTAAAATTGATGAGTTGACAACAGCTCAGACTGTTTTCTCTCAGATAAATCAAGGGGTAGATGCGGAAGCAGAATATCGAAAGTTGAGAAAAGCTAGTAGAGGGCGTTGGCAAGGCGGTGGTTTTGGTGTTGGAGGCGCAATTAAAGGTGCTGCAGAAGCAGGCATGATGAATATGGGAACGGGTGCTATTCACTCTGTGGTAAATGGTCTAGGAAATTTGAAATCGGAACTAAAGGCTTCTAGACAAAAAAGCAAAGTAGTGCGGGGAATTTTGAATGGAATACCGGAAAAAACAGAAGAATTGTTAGAAGCAATAGAAGGATTGATGATTCAAAAAATGGAAATGGATTATCCTGACTGTATTGGTCATAATGACAAAGATGCAAAAAGAATGCTTCACAAACAATTTCAAACAAATCCAGATTCAGTAGAGACAATGGTTGCTTTATTGCATGAGGAACCTTATAATGTTAAACTTTATCTTTCTATATTAAAAGTAATATGTCAAATTCAGAATCAGGAAGAATATAAGAAAAATATACATAGTTTGTTAAATATTTCAGAATGGTTTGAGATTGACTTAAAAGAAAAGATAAAAGTAGAGCTGAAGGAAGAACTAAAACAAGAAGATATTACAGAAGAAAGAATTAAAAACATTTTTAATATTTCGCATTATTTATATAAAAAAGAAGATATTTTGTCCTTAGAAACGATATTATCTGAAAATTTTTTAAACAAAATTAAAGCTGAATCTTTAGAGCAATGTGAAAATTCTGTTGAAGTAATTAGAAGCATTGTCTTTGCGAAGGGAATGGAATCTTTATTTGATGCATTTAGTGAAACAATTCGCCAAGATATTATTAACACAATAAAAAATATACTGGATTCTGTTAGTACAAATGAAGAACCACAAGAAAATGGTATTTTTTTAGATGAAAAAGTAATTAGACAATTACATTATGAAAAATTCTTTGTTCCTAAAAGCATACAAGAAAAAATAGACTCTGTAATAAAGACGCAACTGCAATATAAATCTTATGAGTATATAAAGGATATGGAAATTTCCGCACCTGATTCAGTACAAGAAGCATATATATATATCAAAGAGTTGTATGAAAGAAATTGTGAATCTTTAGAAACAGACCTTTTAAATGTAACATTAGAGGAATATATTTCAGAAAAACTAGAAACTGCAAAGTACGGAAAAGAAGTTCTGGAAATAAAGGAATATGTTTTATCTATTTCAAATATTCTTTTAGACGAAGATGAACAAATAAGAAAAATCAATGATAAATACGACAGCCTAAAAATGGTATATGACTATGTGACAAACTATGAAAAAGGTATGGATGTTAGAAGCAAAATAGATTATGCATCATTTGGCATAAAATTTCAAACAGTAGAAGAAGCAGATAATGTTCGTATTCAAGTTGAAAAAATATCTGAAATATATAACAATTGTGACATGCAGAGTGAAACAGATATACAAGAAGCACTTAAAAAAATCGAAAAAATTTATTCGCAATATAAATATGGTTCTGTAATCATTAAAGAATTGAAATGTCGATTGGAAATAATTGATTTATTAGCACGTACAGTTCTAGACGAAGTTTATGCTACTAGAGAAGAGGCACAAAAAGAAGCAAGGAAAGTCGTAGGAAATAAAAAATTTAATACAGAAGAAGAGGCGGAGGCTGAGCGTGAAAGATTAAGACAAGAGCAGGAGCTTATTGAATTTGAAACGCAAGAGATAGAAAAATTGAAAAAACAATATCGTTCGGATGTTGAATTGTTAAAGATTTTAAAAATAAAGAAATTTAAAACAAATCTAGGTAAACAGTTCGAGGAAAAAAGTGAGCAAAAACTGTTAAGTTTTTACAACGAAAATAAAAAAAGCATTGGTGTGGAAATAGCAGGTAAAAGGTTACATATGCTTTTATTTTCTGTACTTGGGATTGTTTCTACACTTATAGGATTAGGTTTGTTCTTTAGAGTAGGTCTTATTCCGAAAATTATCATTGTTCTAATAGTTGTTGGTATTTGGGTAAAGGTATCTGACGTTAAAGATGATTTAGAGTGTTTGCAAGATATAAAAAGTGAATTAAAAGAAATAGAGCATACATTTATTATTCAAAATGGAGCGCTCTATTTAAAATCAATAAAAGTTAGGGTGATTGAAAAATATAAGGATAAATCTTTTGGAAGACTATTGGAACCTGGAGAAATTATTGAAGTTCCAGGAGGTAGAGCAGAACAATTATTAAAAGCAAACGTGGTGGAAAAGATATAAAGGGAGATGGAGCTTATGATATGAAGATTGATTGAAAATAAAATTTATATACAACATTAGAAAACAATCAATAAAATACTAAATAATAATTAAAGGGAGAAAAATCATGAAAAAAAGAGTAAAAGAAATACTGATAATTACGTCACTTTGTTGTATGACACTATTTGTAACTACTGGATGTGGACTTTGTTATTCTTGCGGGAGTAGTGCGACAAAGGGATGTGTAAACGGATGTGTAAATTGTGCTGATGGTTGTGCAACATGCGCAAATTGCTTGGGATGCAATTCATTCTGTGCAGGATGTATGGGTGGATGTTTGTAATATTTTTAATTGCGAGGTGATGATATTGTGCAACCATATATAGGAGGAGTTCCATCTTACGGAATATTTAGTTCTATCGGTTTGTTTTGTATGATGATGATACTCTATTTAAGAAATAAAAAGCTGTCATTTGGAGAATATCTATTTTTAATGGCGAGTATGATTATTGGAGTTGGAATAGGAAGTAAACTGCTTTTCTTTATCACACAGATTCCAGATATTATTGCAAATTTTTCTATTAAATATCTGATAAAAAAGATTATTACGAGTGGATTTGTGTTTTATGGTGGATTATTTGGTGCAATTATAGGATGCATAGTTTTTTCAAGGTTACGAAATTATGATGTTAGAAAGATGCTAAATTATGTTGCACCCGGATATTCTATTTTTCATGCATGCGGAAGAATAGGTTGCTTTTTTTCAGGTTGTTGTTATGGAAAAGAGGCTACTTGGGGACTCCCATTGTGGAACGAACCTGAAACATTAAGGATTCCTGTACAGCTAATAGAGGCAATATTTTTGCTAAGTATGACTTTGTTTTTACTTATATTAGAGAAAAAGGGTAAAAGTAATATATTTGAGATATACTTGGTGGGATACGCAATTTTCCGTTTTATAATTGAATTTTGGCGTGGAGATAAACTAAGAGGAATATGGATATGCTTTTCAACTTCTCAGTGGATATCTATTATTATAATAATTTCATTTATTCTATGTAGGGCAACAAAGATTTATCGTAAAACATCAAAAAAATAATTACATATTATAATAATGAAGCAATATTTATCAGGGCAGAATCCGTATGGGTTCTGCTCTATTTCTATGCAAAAAAGTAAACGCAAAATAGCGAGTACCTTGACATTTTTAGGCGGCTGCTTTGCAGCCAC